>LXNI01001233.1_pt1 | contig 23388 bp, 28 predicted proteins | sample 809091 | NCBI WGS metagenome assembly LXNI01 (sample SAMN04870527, study PRJNA318959) | sponge metagenome | biome: 01000161; feature: marine sponge reef; material: water | host: Sarcotragus foetidus | place: Greece: Milos, Mediterranean Sea | collected 2013-05-29 | depth 5-7 m | reverse complement strand
GGTAGCGCTCGTAGTCCTCGATCTGCTGGCCGAGTAGCGTGTTGTAGACGTAGCGCGAGGCGCCGCACAGTTGCCGGAACTGTTCCGCCTGGGACCGGTTCGGATACAGGCGATAGCGGGATGAGCGGAACTCGTACATGAGAAGTTACTGTAGCAAATTCAGACTCGGGAACCCAGGGATTCCACACACTTCCCTGAAACCCCGGCTATAACACGCCTTTGGTTGAAGGGGTACCGGTCTCCCGTGGATCCTGTTCCGCGGCCATGCGCAACGCACGGCCGAAGGCCTTGAACACTGTTTCGGCAATGTGGTGGGCGTTGTTCCCGCGCAGACCGTCTATGTGCAGCGTGGCCATGGCGTGGTTGATGAATCCCTGGAAGAATTCGTGCACCAGGTCCACGTCGAAGTCCTGTATCCGGGCACGCGGGTATTCGACCTGATAGTTCAGGCCGGGGCGGCCGGAGAAATCGATGACGACGCGCGACAGCGCCTCGTCCAGCGGGACGTAGGCGTGACCATAGCGGCGGATGGCCTGTTTGTCACCCAATGCCTGTCGTACGGCTTGGCCGAGCACGATGCCGATGTCTTCGACGGTATGGTGCGCGTCGACTGAAAGGTCGCCTTGGGCTTTCACCTTGAGGTCCAGCATGCCGTGGCGGGCAACCTGGTCCAGCATGTGTTCCAGGAAGGGCAACCCAGTTTCAAGTTCCGCGCAGCCGCTCCCGTCCAGATCGACTTCAACCTCGATCTGGGTCTCGCGGGTATTGCGCTGGATGCGGGCGGTGCGGGCGCTCATGGGGAGAAAAGAGATGGAGCCACTGCTGGCTTTGCCATTCTACTATGTTCCTCAAGGGTCTGAAGTGGCTGCGATATTGGGGCTGGCGCGCCCGGCAGGATTCGAACCTGCGACCCCTGGCTCCGGAGGCCAGTGCTCTATCCACTGAGCCACGGGCGCGTAAAAATGGATTATAGTGCTTTTGCCATTCTCCGGCCAAGCAAGCCGCTCATGATCGCCCTGCTCCAACGCACAATCGAGGCTCGAGTCGACATCGGTGGGCGTACCGTGGCGGCCATCGATTCCGGGGTTCTGGCCTTGGTTGGCTTCCACAAGGATGATTCGCCAACGCAAATCGGGCGCATGGCTGAGCGGATCCTGGGCTACCGCCTGTTCGCCGATAAAGAAGGGAAAATGAACCGTTCCTTAGCGGATACAGATGGTGCACTGCTGTTGGTGCCGCAATTCACCCTTGCGGCTGACACGGACCGGGGAATGCGCGCGAGTTTTAGTTCTGCCGCGCCGCCAGAGGTCGGGCGCATGCTTTTTGAGGGCCTGTGCGAGGAATGCCGGGAGCAACACGGCCAGGTAGAAACCGGAGAGTTCGGGGCGGATATGCAAGTCCGTCTAATCAACGACGGACCGGTTACCTTTGTCTTAACTCTTTGATACCCAATAAATTTTTAGCATTTGGCCGCAGGGCGCTCCGAAAGGCTCACCCGTTTTTCCCCAGCATCTCCCGAATGATCGGTTCCAGATGGGTGGGGCAGGGGTCCGCCTCGGGGCACACGCTGTCGACTTGCAGGCTGTAGTAATTGTCCATGGTGAGAGGTTTCCCGGGCACGCGTCCTAGAATGCGCGCCTGCATCCGTGACATGAAAGGAGACAGGGGGACGACCCGGCGCTTCAAGCCGGCTGTCGCGGCGATCAGTTCGACCAGTTCCTGAAGCGTATAGATATCTGGACCGCACAGGTTGATGGATTGCGAATAGGTTTGCCGGTCGTTCAAAGAGTCGCACATGCGCGTGACGACGTCGCCGACATAGACCGGGGCGAAGCGGGTGCCAGGACAACCCAGCGGAAAGAAATACGGGGCGAGACGAAGCAGCGCGGTGAAACGGCCGATGAGATGGTCGCCGGGACCGAAGATTAGGGAAGGCCGAAAGCTCGTGACCTTGGTGACCCCGCTGAACTGGAGCAGTGCGGCTTCCGCCTCGGCTTTGCTGCGCAGGTAGTGGCTGCGTGCGTTGCGGTCGGCACCGAGCGCGCTCATCTGCAGTAGCCTGGGGATGTCGTGCGTGTGGCAGGCGGACACAAGCTTCTGCGCCAGCCTGACATGCGTTTTCTTGAAAGTCCTTTGGCGAAAGCGGGACTCGTTGAGGATGCCGACCAGGTTGATGATGACATCCATGCCCTCGGTATGACGGATAAGGGACCGTTCTTTATGAACGTTCACCTGCACCAAGTCCAAAGTGGGGAGCACCAGCAGGGAGCGGTGGCGAAACTGTTGCCGGGTTAAAACCCGCACCTGATGACCCTGTGCCACCAAACGGCTGACCAGCGCCTGGCCGACGAAGCCAGTGCCTCCCAAAACGCATATCCGGGCCATCCTCTCATTATAATGAGGGGGATTGGACTTCCCACCATGTTGCTTCACCTTCCTGGAGTTCTGAGCCCCGAGGAACTGGAAAAAATCCGCGAAGGATTACGCCAGGGCGTCTTCGCGGACGGCCGTGCCAGCGCAGGCCGATTGGCAGGCGAGGTCAAGCAAAATGAAGAATTCCAGGCGCCCCGTTCCGAGCGAGAGCCTCTGGAGCTCTGCGTGGCGCAGGCGTTGCAACGCCACCCCATGGTGCAGAGCCATGCATTGCCGCTGCGGATCAGTCATCCGATTTTCTCCCGATACCAGCCCGGAATGCACTACGGTTGGCATACGGATGATGCCGTGATGGGTGAGGGCGGCTACCGGTCGGACCTCGCGGTCACTGTGTTTTTGAGCGACCCTTTGGAGTATGAAGGCGGCGCGCTGGTGGTGGAAACCCCTTATGGCGAGCAGGCCGCACGATATCCGGCCGGTGATGCGGTGCTGTATCCCGCGGGTCACCTGCACCGGGTCGATGAGGTGACTTCGGGCGAGCGGTGGGTCGCAGTGTTGTGGATTCAGAGCCAGGTTCGGGATGAGCAGCAGCGCGAAATCCTTCAGACCCTGGATGCTTTGCGATCACAGAGGATGGAGAAAGATCCGGCGGACGATGAATTGGCAAGGCTCGATTGGGTTTATTCCCGGCTGCTGCGGATGTGGGCGGATGTCTGAACCCAAGCTGATCAGCGAGAAGAGTTACGAGCAGGAACTGCAAGTCCTGCAAGTCGAACTGATTAAGCTCCAGTATTGGATCCAGTCCCAGGGCTTGCGCGCCGTTGTACTGTTCGAGGGTCGCGACGCGGCGGGGAAAGGCGGGGTGATTCGCCGTATTACGCAATACACCAATCCCCGTATTGTGCGTTTGGTGGCACTGCCGAAGCCGACCGAACGCGAACGGGGACAGTGGTATTTCCAGCGCTATGTCGCACATCTGCCCCGGATCGGCGAGATGGTGCTGTTCGACCGCAGTTGGTACAACCGAGCCGGAGTGGAAACAGTGATGGGGTTCTGCTCCGAGATCGAAGCGCAGGAATTTTTCATCAGCTGCCCCCATTTCGAAGAGATGCTGGTCAACTCCGGCATCAAGTTGATCAAGTACTGGTTCACGATCAGCCACGAAGAACAGGAACGACGTTTTCAGGCACGCCGGGACGATCCGCTCAAGCGTTGGAAACTCAGTACGATGGATCTGGAGGCCCGGTTCCGCTGGGAGAATTACACGCGTGCACGAGACCAGATGTTTGCGCACTGTCATACCGAGCGGGCGCCTTGGACCGTGATCGACGGAAACAGCAAGAAGCTGGCGCGCCTGAACTGCATCCACCACCTGCTTTCAGAATTTGACTACAAGGACCTGACACCCCCTGCAGGAGAGTTGCCTTCCAAACCCGAGACGAGCGATTACCAAGGCCCGCCCCTGCCACCGGGGCCGCCGCCAGCGTATCAGTTCAGAGACAAGAAAAAGAGAAAGAAGCCTTAATCGGCGTCAGGGGTTCAGTTTTTGGAACCTTTCTCTTCGTGCGCGAGATTCACGACTTCCATGGCACAGTCCATGTAGTCCTGCCGGTAATTGTTCAGGTCCGAATCTTCGTCCGGCAAAAAATATTCATCCATGCCGACGCCCTGTTCACGGTCAAGGGCGATGAAACGGCGCTGCATCTCCAGCATTTTCTCGATTTTTTCCTGTTTTGTGCTCATGGCATATGGGTGCGGTTTCGAGGCGTGCTATTGTAGCAATGATCCGGGGTAGGCGTACAGGCGGCGATGCAGAAGAATCATTGGTTGATGGTGCTGGTAGTGTTGGCACTGGCATGGTGTGCCACGATCGGGCTGTACCTGGCTGGAGTGTTTTCCTACCCGTGGGGATGGCTGGTGCTGCTGGCGCTGGCTGGCTGGACCTGGTTCAAGGTGCGTGAAAGCAGTTGATGTTTTTTGGGCTGGCCTTCAGCCTTGGCTTGCGTCAAGAGATTTAAGCTCTAGAACACGTTCCCAGACTTCATGTCCTAGCCGTCGGCCGCGTTGCTCAAAATGCGTTTCCGGTCGATCCGGAAGGCCGAATCCAATGCGCCAGCATGCGGCTTTTCCCACAGCTTGCTCGATCTGCTTCGCGTAGTCCGACCAGTCGGTCGCCAGGTGGAGGAGGCCGCCGGGGGCGAGGCACCGGGCGCATTCGGCAAGAAATGAGTCCTGGAGAAGGCGACGTTTCTGGTGTCGGCGTTTAGGCCAAGGATCTGGAAACAGGATCCGGATTTGCTGCAGGCAGTCGCCCGGAAACCGCGGCAGCAATAGGGCCGCGTCGCCGGAGACCACCCGCAGATTGTCGATCTCAAGCTGATTGGCTTTTCGCAACACGGAAAACAACACAGGTCGATAGACTTCGATGCCCAGGACATTGTGCTGCGAACAGACCTGGGCTTCATTCAGCAACACTTCGCCATGCCCGAAACCGATCTCAAGGGTAATCGGGCCAAGCTGGTCAAATAAAGTCTCCGGCTGGAATCCCTGCTCCGGAATGGTTCGGCCGTAGCGTTCCCACAGGGCTGAGAATTCTTTTTCCCGGGCCTTTGTGAGGCCGCGGGCACGATGGACGAATGAGCGGATCGGACGCCGCAATTTGGCGGCGACCCGGGTCACGTCAGGGTGCCTTTGGTTGGACTGGAACTTGAGGCGAAGCGTCGCTCCGGCATGCGCCCGGAACGCCAGGCGAGTCGGCCCGCCTCGACGGCCAAGCGCATGGCTCGGGCCATCTGTACGGGATCTCCCGCTTCGGCAATCGCCGTATTCATCAATACACCGTCGCACCCAAGTTCCATCGCGATGGCAGCATCGGAAGCGATCCCGACGCCGGCATCCACAAGTATCGGTGTCGTGGCTTCTTCAAGAATGATCTTCAGATTGTCCGGGTTGCGTATGCCTCGGCCCGATCCGATCGGCGCGGCCAGTGGCATCACCGCGACGCAACCGATTTCCGCCAGGCGCTTTGCGATAATAGGATCGTCGTTGGTGTACACCATGACCTCGAAATCTTCTGCAATCAGAGTCTCAGCTGCGGACAGGGTTTGCGCAACATCCGGGTAAAGGGTGCGCTTGTCGCCCAGAACTTCCAGCTTGACCAGGCGGTGCCCTCCCAAGAGTTCGCGGGCCAGACGGCAGACCCGGACGGCGTCTCCGGTGTTGTAACAGCCCGCGGTGTTCGGCAGGATGGTGTAATCGTCCGGCGACAGCACATCCAGAAGGTTTGGCGCGTCCGGGTCTTGGCCGATGTTGGTGCGGCGCAGGGCTACGGTCACGATTTCCGCCCCCGATGCTGCGACCGCATCGCGGGTCTGCTCCAGATCCCGATATTTGCCGGTACCAACCAGCAGGCGGGAAGTGTAGGACCGCCCGGCAACGACCAGCGGGTCACCGGTCATCTCAACCTCCTCCGATTGCCCGCACGATTTCAACGGCATCGCCCTCTTGCAGGGAATGAGCCGTCCAACGGGACCGCGGCACGACCTCGCGGTTGATTTCCAGCGCGATGCGGCCTTCTACGTGCAAATGCCGGGTCAGGTCCTCGACCGTGGTCTCATCGGGGAGGGTGTGGGTTTCTCCGTTGACGGTGACACGCATGAACCTAGGACAATTGCTCCATTAACTCCTGAAGGCTGAACGTGCCATACACGGTTTTCAGTTTGCCATCCTCTACCGCGATGTAGTCGCAACCCCGTATTGCCACGGATTTTCCGGTCGCTTCCATCTCTCCTAACGGTCCTTGGTGAGTGCCGAACAGCAACCACGGCACGGCTATCTGGCCGATGCTTGTTTCTGCTTGGGAGATCAGTTCCAGCTTCAGGTCGGGGAACGCGGCGAACAGTCCATCAGCATAGTCGCCGATCGCTTGCCCTGAAAGCGGACCTCCAGTGGCGGGATCTTGATAGGTGCCGTCTTCCGTGTACAGGTCAATCACGGCCTGAGAATCATGTGCATCCCAGGCTGCGAAATACGCTTCAATGACTTCTTGCGGGTTCATTTCTATTCTCCGGTGCTGGCGTTTAAAGCCTGATCCAGATCGGCAATGATGTCGTCGACATCCTCGATTCCGATGGACAGGCGGATGACTTCCGGACCTGCACTGGCAGCGGCCTTCTGTTCGTCGCTGAGCTGGCGGTGCGTGGTGGAAGCGGGGTGCACGATCAGTGAACGCGTGTCGCCGATGTTGGCGAGATGCGAGAACAACTTCACGCTTTCGACCACTTTCACACCACTTTCGTAGCCGCCGTGCACTCCAAAGGTGAAGACCGAACCTGCGCCTTTGGGGCAATAGCGCTGAGCCAATTCGTAGTAGGGGCTGGACGTCAGGCCCGCGTAGGACACCCATTCGACCTTCGGGTGCTGTTCCAGCCATTGGGCGACGGCCAGAGAGTTGTCGTTGTGCTGGCGCATTCGCAGCGGCAAGGTTTCAATCCCGGTCAGCGTCAGGTAGGCGTTCATCGGCGACATGGTGGGGCCGAGGTCGCGCAGGCTGACTGCGATGGAATAGATCGTATAGGCGAGTTCCCCGAATTTATCCACGAACGACATTCCATGATAGGCCGGATTGGGGTCCGTCAGGTGAGGGTAGTGATTGTTTGTGGACCAGTCGAACTTGCCGGAGTCAATGACTACACCGCCGATCGCATTGCCATGGCCAGACAGGAATTTGGTGGTGGAATGAACCACCAGGTCGGCGCCGTGTTCAATCGGGTTGCACAGCACCGGCGTGGCCAACGTGTTGTCGATGATCAGCGGAACTCCGTTTTCATGTGCCGCATCGGCGAGTCCCTGAACATCACACATCGTGCCGCCGGGGTTGGCTAGGCTTTCGCTGAAGACGGCACGGGTGCGCTCGTTGCAGGCCCGGCGGACATTGTCCGGGTCGTCCGGGTCGACGAAGACGACTTTCCAGCCGAAACGGGTGAAGGCATGTCCGAACTGGGTGATGGAACCGCCATACAACTTGTTGGAGGCGACGAATTCATCACCTGCTTTCATCAGGCCGAACAAGGCCAGCATCTGTGCGGCATGGCCGGACGCTGTGCAGACTGCGCCCACTCCACCTTCCAAATCGGTCATTCGATCCTGCAGGGAGTTGACCGTGGGGTTGGTCAGGCGTGAATAGATGAATCCGGCTTCATCCAGGTTGAACAGGTTGGCGGCATGTTCGACATCCCGAAAGACGAAGGCGACGGACTGGTGGATGGGAGTGATTCGGGCACCAGTGGTCGGATCTGGCGAAGTGCCGGCATGGATGGCTCGGGTTTGCAGGCCCTGAGTTTTGGTTTCGCTCATGTTTCGGATCCTTTCAGGAACAATCAGTTTTGTGACGGTTTTTGTTGTTTACGTAGTGAGCTGCGGAATACCGTAGGAATTCGAGTTCCTCGGGGCTCAACGCGCGAAGTTTTCGGGCTGGGCTGCCGATCCAGAGGCACCCTCCTTCAAGGCGTTTTCCGGGTGGCACCAGACAGCCGGCGCCAATCATGCTGTCCGGCTCGATGATTGCCCCGTCCAGGATGACGGAACCCATTCCGATCAGGCACCGGTCGCCAATCTCACAAGCGTGAACGACGACCCGGTGGCCCACCGTCACGTCATCCCCTATTGTGACAGCATACCCCCCGGGGGAGTATTCGCAATCATGCGTGACATGCACGACGCTGCCGTCCTGGATGTTGGTTCGCTCCCCGATGCGGATCGAATTGACATCGCCACGAACAACTGTCATTGGCCAGATCGAACTGTCGTCACCTAAGTGCACGTCACCGATCACTAGGGCCTGTTCGTCCACGTAGGCAGAATCGGCGATGTGGGGCGTATGGCCCTCGAAAGTTCGGATGCTCATGAAAAGAAAGCGACGTGCGTTCAACGACCAGATTATACGGACGCAAACCTCTTTTCCACGTAGTCGCACAGCATTTCCTGAAATTCCTCGGCGATGCGCTCACCGCTCAAGGTGCAGGCTCGTTCGCCGTCGACATAGACAGGGGCACTCGGGTTTTCATTGGAGCCGGGCAGGCTGATGCCGATATCGGCATGGCGACTTTCACCTGGGCCGTTGACGACACAACCCATCACCGCCACGTTGAGGTTTTCAACTCCCGGATACTGCTTCTTCCATACGGGCATCTGTTCGGCAATATAGCGTTCAATATCTTGCGCCAGTCGCTGGAAATAGTCGCTGCTGGTTCGACCACAGCCGGGGCAGGCTGTCACGACTGGCATGAAGTGGCGCAGGTTCAGGCTCTGCAACAAATCACAGGCGACCCGGACCTCCTCGGTTCTCTTTCCACCCGGCTCCGGCGTCAGTGAAACCCGCAACGTATCTCCGATTCCGCGCTGCAGGAGCATGGCTAGTGCCGCGCTGGTCGAGACAATGGCTCGAGTCCCCATGCCGGCTTCAGTCAGTCCCAGGTGCAGGGGATAGTCGCAACGTTGAGCCAATTCCGTGTATACCTGGACGACCAGAGGAACCCGGCTCATCTTGCAGGACAGCACGATGGAGTCGTGCGGCAGGCCGATTTCCTCGGCTTGAGCGGCACTTCGAAGCGCCGACTGAACCATCGCTTCCTGCTGGACCACGTCGGCGTCCAGAGGAGAATCGAGCTTGGCATTTTCATCCATCAATTCGGTCAGCAATGCTGGATCAAGGCTTCCCCAATTGACGCCAATCCGCACAGGCTTCTGGTAGCGGCAGGCGAGTTCGATGAATTGCGTGAAATGTGGATCGCGAGAACTGCCGCGCCCGACATTGCCCGGGTTGACACGGTACTTGTCCAGCGCTTCGGCACATTCCGGGAACTCCGCCAGGAGTTTGTGCCCGTTGTAGTGGAAGTCCCCGATCAAGGGTACGGTGAGGTTGTGTCTCTCCAGCTGTTCGCGGACCTGAGGGACGGCTGCCGCCGCATCGCGGTCATTGACGGTCAGCCGGACCAGTTCGGAGCCTGCACGCGTCAGGGCCTCGACCTGTGCAACCGTTGCCGCGATCTCAGCGGTTGGGGTGTCGGTCATGGATTGCACGGCAACGGGATGGCCGGCACCAAGCGTGACCGAACCGATTCGCACTGCGACAGATTTGCGGCGGGGAGAGAGAACGGGATTCGAACGGTTCATGAGATGCGCGTAAAATTTTGCGTGGTTATATGGATCAACTTAAAATTATATGTGATGTTATTCAATTTACGTGGCATTTTTGTTACGGGAACCGATACCGAAGTCGGCAAGACTTGGACGGCGGCCCACTTGATCCGCGACTTGCGTGGGCAGGGGTCGGATGTGTATCCCTTGAAACCAGTCGAGTCAGGGTGCGTGGAAACCAATGGAACTTTGCGGGCGCAGGATGCGGAGACTCTGCGCGAGGCGGCGCAGCTGGCCGAGTCGGAACCGGTCGTGCGATACAAACTACGCACTCCGATTGCACCGATGCTGGCGGCGAGGCAGGAAGGAGTGGAGTTCCGGTTGCGGGACTTGGTCGATTTCTGTCGTCGGGAAGAAATGCTGGTTGTCGAAGGTGCGGGGGGATGGAGAACACCTCTGGCCGGAGATGGGGATGTCCAGGCGCTCGCCGCGGAATTGGGGTTGCCGGTCTTGGTGGTGGCCGAGGATCGGTTGGGCGCAATCAACCAGGTTCTGCTGACCTGTGAAGCCGTGCAAAGGTCGCATTGCCATTTGGCTGGCGTCATCCTCAACCAGTTGAAGCCGGGAACTGAAGACTTTGGAAATCTTCCTGCCCTTGAATACCGTCTTGGAGACGTGCCGGTCTGGCAGACTCGGCACGAGGCATGGCTCAATAAAAAACAGGCCCATCACCTAATGTCGACCTTCATGACGACCCCGGTGGGTTGCTGATGCCCGAACTGCCGGAAGTCGAGACGGTGCGTCGCGGGATTGCGCCGCATTTGGTCGGGGAGGAGATCGACCGGATGATCATCCGGCAGCGCCAATTGCGTTGGCCGATCACCCGGACACTTCCGGGTGCTGTGGCGAATCAGTGCGTCCATACGGTCGGTCGCCGAGCCAAGTATTTGCTGATCGAGTTGGACGACGGACATTTGATTTGGCATTTGGGGATGTCGGGCTCGCTGCGGGTACTTCAGAATCTCCCAATGCCGGGCACGCACGACCATGTCGATGTCTGCCTGAAGAGGGGCACGACGCTGCGATTCCGAGATCCGCGGCGGTTTGGCAGCCTGCACTGGACCTGTGTTGACCCGCTGCGGCACCGGTTGTTGAAGAACCTTGGCCCAGAACCCTTGGGGGAAGAACTCAGCGGGGAATGGTTGTACGCTCGGTCACGGGGACGCTCCGGCGCCGTCAAGAATTTTCTGATGGACTCGAAAATAGTGGTGGGCTTAGGCAATATCTATGCCAGCGAGGTATTGTTCGAGGCCGGGATCTCGCCGGTTCGCGCCGCGGGACGGATTGGCTTGGACCGTTATCGGCGATTGGCCGAGGTTGTAAAAACAATTCTGGGTCAGGCGATAAAGGCGGGCGGGACGACGTTGAGGGATTTTACGAAAGCGGAGGGGGAGCCGGGTTATTTTGCGCAGGAACTTCAGGTGTACGGGCGCGCGGGCGAGGCATGCCTTCGATGCGGCGAGCCGGTGCGTAGTCGGATAATTGGGCAGCGTTCGAGTTTTTACTGCCCGCAGTGTCAGAACTAAAAGGACTTCTTTGTCTATCCTGCTTCGGAACGCACCGCTTTCCGGGCATCGTCAACTCTTTCCTTGGCTACCCTTTGCAAGGAAGAAGGAAGACCGAAATGTACGTTTTCCTCGACCCCGTCCATTGTGGAAATCTCCAGTTCGGCGTATTTCCGCAGTGTTTCAATCAGCTCCTGCACTAATTCCTCGGGAGTCGAGGCACCAGCGGTAATCCCGACAGTCTCTTTTCCGTGCAACCACTCGGGATCGATTTGTGCGGGGTCTTCAACCAAATAGCTCGGCGTTCCACTATCGTTTCCGACCTCGCACAAGCGATTGGAATTAGAACTATTTTTCGCCCCCACCACAAGTATCAGATCCACTTGGGTCGCAAGAGCACGCACTGCAGCCTGTCGGTTCTGGGTGGCGTAGCAGATGTCCCTGATGTCGGGTCCAGCGATCTCCGGGAAACGCTCTCGCAAGGCTTCGATAATATCCCGGGTATCGTCGACGGACAAAGTGGTCTGAGTGATGTAGGCGACTTTTTGGGAATCCCGGACCTTCAGTGCTTTGACGCCCTCCACATCACTGACCAGATGAACCGGCCCCGAAATCTGGCCGAGAGTCCCCTCAACCTCGGGGTGATTCTCATGCCCGATCAGGATGACATCGTAACCTTTAGAGGAGTAGCGCTGTCCTTCTTTATGTACTTTTGAAACCAGGGGGCAAGTGGCATCAATGGACTGCAGGCCACGCTGCGAAGCGTCTTGCTCGACTTCTTGAGAGACACCATGAGCACTGAATACGGCGATCGCCCCGTCCGGGATCTGCTCAATCTCTTCCACGAACTTTACGCCTTGCGCTTCCAGGTTTTTCACAACCCGCCGGTTGTGGACGATTTCGTGCCGTACGTAGACCGGAGGGCTATAGAAATCCAGCGCCTTTTCGACGATCGTGATAGCACGGTCAACCCCGGCGCAAAATCCGCGCGGTTGAGCCAAGATAATTTTCATCATTTCTCTTGTGAACTGCCTATTGCTCGGGCAAATCCACAACGATATCTTACACCAAACACAGCTCGAAGAACAATCCCAACATCAATCCCAACATCAACAACTTATTAGCTAAGGCTATGAAAGGTCAAAAAATTTTATCCCTGCAAATGTCGGTAGAACCCATCAAATCAATCAAGACCGCGCTTGTGCGAGGAAGCCCATTTTGGCTCGAGGGAGGCCGAAAGTCAGTGTTCCGAAAAGCAGTTTCAGGGCCAGGTTCGAGCGAACCAGGGCACCCGTGACGGCCACGACGGCCCGAACGCTGCGGCGAGAGATTTTTACTTCCTGCCCGTTCCGGAAAGTGGGTGTCGCGTGAATGCGGCGTAGGGTCAGGACGGCCATCCCCAGTGCCCACAGGCAGTGCAAGCGAATGCCGGTCTCGTGGCGCGGGATGAGGGTGATGAACCGCAATGCGTTCGCCAGGTGATGCCGGGCAATCGCCACGAGTTCGAATAGTCCCTTGGCGAAAGCGGGATTGGGTTCCCCGGTGGATAAGGCACCCAGATCGTAGCCTGCCGCATGGAAAACATCGCGTGGCAGCCAACACGCCCCGCGGCGCTGATCATCCCACATGTCCTTGAGGATATTGGTCATCTGCAGGCCTTGCCCGAAGGAGACCGATAGTGCGAGCAAATCCTCGCGTCGTTCGTTAATTTCCGCAGAATAGTCACAGAAAAGCTCAGTCAACATCTCGCCGACTATGCCCGCGACGTAATAACAATAACGATTGAGGTCGGGGAGGTCGTTCAGGCCGTCGGGCGTCGCATTCTGCTGAAATTCAGACATTCCCTGCGCCATGATTTTCACGCAACGTTCAAGGGAATTTCGCTGGGCAGGGCGAAATCCGTGGGTGATCCGAATGACCCGATCGGTATTGGCGATTAAATCGTATTCGTCTTCCGTGGTCGAGGATGACAGCAACGCACCGAGTTCGGATGCGAAAGGCTCTGTGCCTTCCTGGCCAGCCACGACTTTAATGAAGCGCTCCGAGAACATTTTCTTTTGTTCTGCGGACAGATTGGGTTCATCTTCAATGGTGTCCGTAATGCGGCAGAGGAGATAAGCATTGCTGACCACGTTGCGCAATGGGTCAGGGAGCCGTGGAATGGTGAGAGCGAAGGTGCGGGAAACGCCTTGCAAAATCTTTTCCTGGTATGCGATATCACTATCGCTGTCTTTGGATTCCCTCGGAATTGAAGTCGACATCTGATTCAGGGCTCTGCCTTGTTACGCACGGCCTTGTATAACCGTTAATGTCCTTGGCATTGCAGGTCGCATGGGGCTACGAACTTGCGCTTCAAGCCGCATTCCGATTCCCAGAGTCTGCGGTGAGCCATTGGCAAAGCGAACGCAACAGGTCGGCTTGCTCCCCGAACACATCAAGAGCTTTCAGCGCTTCTGTTCCCAGGTCGGAAAGCCGTTTACGGCTTTCTTCGACGCCGAGAAGGACAGGGTAGGTCGGCCGCACACCGTTGCCTGCAAGCAGGGCATCCTGTTCCATGTCTTCCAAGTCGTCTCGTATCTGGAAGGCCAAGCCGATTTCCCTCCCGTACGTGTCCAACGCCTCTCTTTGCTCTTGCGTGACTTGCATCAGTTCTGTCGGCAGCATGACTGCAACGTGAAACAAACATCCGGTCTTGAGTCGATAGACCTCATTCAGCAGGTCGATTTGGCATTCCGTGGTGTTTTCCAATTCAATATCCATTTGCTGTCCCCCCACCATACCGAAAGACCCTGCTGCCTTGCACAATCGCTCAACTCCTGCGCTGCGCTGAGTCTCCGACGATTTTTCATCGCCCGCCACTTCCATGATCGCGCACAGCAGCAGGGCATTGCCTGCCAGCAGGGCCGTTGCTTCTCCATAAGCCGCATGGCAGGAAGGACGTCCTCTCCGAACATGATCGTCGTCCATGCACGGCAGGTCATCGTGCACCAGGGAGTAGGCATGCACCAGTTCCAGCGCACAGGCCAGACGGTCGAGGCGTTCCATGCCGATGCCCAAGGCCTGCCCGGAGGCATACACGAGGCATCCCCGAACACATTTGCCGGGGACCAGCGCTCCGTGCCGCATGGCTGCATGCAGATTTTCGGGGGGGGCTTCTGATTCCGGCAAGACTTTCTCTAACCGATCAACAATCCGTTGTCGCAATGGGGCGAGTTCCGCGGCGAGATTCATTTTGACAATTAACTCCAAAAATTGACTAGAAATTGTAGTTCAGGCGCAACTCAATGAAACTGTCGCGCCGTGTCGGATATATCTGCACGTCCTTCTCGTCCGTATCGAGTGGGTGGAACCCTTCCATATTCATGGACCATTGATCGGAAAGCCTTCGGTCGAATTCAAGAAAGAGAACATTTGTCGAATGCTCCCTGTCCTGCATTATGCTGAGGAAGAAGGTCGTATCCTGAATGTCATTGAGGGCATAGCGTATCGCAAAGAATAAATCATCATCGAATATGTTGGTCGCATCTTCGCCACGTTCGTCGTAATTCCATTCGCCAACCACGCTGAAATCTGCTGGAGAGTCGAATACGGAATAAAACGTATATTCCGTGCCTACGACGAAAGCAGCATAGTCGTCTTCCTCAAGACGAAGGTTTTTTGCGCCGGAGCGACGGATAGCCTCCAACTTGAAGATCCAGGCATCCAGCGTCATTTGCGCATCTAGTCCGAATTGGCGAATCTTTTCGTAGTGTGGCACAAGAATTAAGCCGTCTGGCTCAAGGCGTGGAATGTAGGCAGGCTCCCGGCTGGTACCGTCGAAGACACTAATGCCGATGTCAAAAGGCCCGAAGTTATGGCTGTAACGAAGTGCGAAATCTACATGCCATTGTTCGGCTGAACTCTCGTAAGTCGGATGATCCTCGTCCACGATGAATTCGGTCCGCAGACGGCCGTCACGGCTTGGGAATGTGCGTTCCCGATGATGCGGCAGGATGAACAATTCCGCCACACCCCATTCTCCTGACCAGGTGGCATGTGCCATTAGCTGGCCCAACTCGATCTCCAAGTCTATGTGTTCGATGGTGTCAACTTGGTTGATGATGTCGACTAAATGATTTGATTCTATGACGCCCCAGAATACTCGATCGACCCCGATGCGCAACTCCCATTCGTCGTCACCGAGTTCACCAAAAAGCAGAAAGTAAGCTTCCCGGATGTCAGCGTGGGTACGGCGTGAATCAGCGCTGTCGTATCGCAGGAATGGAACGAAGGTAAAACTCCAGCCTTCGGCGTTTTCAAAATAGAATTCCGGCTCAAAAACAAATCCGCTTGAATGGCGTGACTGGTGTTTGTAAAGGTTGGTTTGGGGAAACCATCTGTTTTCAACGCTGATCTTTCCGGAAAAATCAAAATAAATATCAGATTCCGCACCTACATCGTTGCCAAACGCTGCACCCGAAATCAAAACGACAACAGGCGCGATACGGGAAAGCGCATTGAGGCACAGCATCAACGCACTCGTTTCAATCCTGTCTTAGTGAAATCGCGATCGCTCAAGTTGGTTTGGAATTGGAAATCTGTCCACGTCATGGTCGTACTTTTTCCGGTGACGTGGTTGACCATCGTCATCAAGCCGGCGCGCCAGTACTGGCCTAGATATTGAGCGTAATCCTCGAAAGTGAGAGTCTTCATGTGCGTGTCTTTGCGGTCGTAAAAATGTGTTTGTTGGACACGCAGTTCGTCTTGGTCGTACCATATCAGTTGGCGCCGATAGCCGGACTCCTTGTCGGTGGGGACGCGCTCCACGACAAAGCACGTCAGGTTGCCACAAGGTTCGTCGCGAAGGTACCGATAAGTGAACTTTTCAACTTCTTGAGACGTTATGTCTTCGTAGGCGAATTCGCTGCCCATGAAAGAACCGGAGCGATTCGACGAACTAATACGCTTGACACGCTTCAGGGCGGGCAGGTAGAGCCATTGATCATCCGGTGCCACCTTATGACTATGGACTAGAAAAGCGGTTCCTTGGACATCCCGCGGGGTGTCGAACACGAACAGGCTCTTGTCACCGTCTTCGGGCGCCTCAAGGATTTTCACCCGGAGTTTGCGGTGGCTTTCCTGTCCCTGCTTGTTACGCAGCACCATGGTTTGCTGGGCTGTATAGTTGCCAAAGCCGCTATCCTTTTCATTTGCGTCACGCGCGATCCTCAGCCCTTTTTCTTCAGCAGAATCGCTTGCCACATGGGCAGGCATGGAGATACCTGCACAAATCAGGAGGGCGAGGCAGAGTGCAAATGGTAACGAAGATATGTGCCGCGTGAAAAAGGGGTCAATCGTATTCATAGAAAATTCCGGTTGATGACAGATTCAACGCGTCAAAATCAGTGATCAAGCGGCGATAAAAGAGATTTTACAGCCTCAAAGCCCCGTGGCAATGAGTGTCCAGGAAAGTATGCTGTTGATCTTCCGCGCTATCCTTTCAGATCGGTGGGCATTCAACGCAGGCATCGTACCACGGGGGGGCTTCGGCCAACGGCTGATATACAGTCTATGTGAATGACAATCGCGAGGGCACCACATACTGTTGAATTCCAGCCGCTGGCCGGGATCCTAATTTCTCCCTTTTTAAAATTGTTTGGCAAACTGTTCGCAATTGTTATAATAGCACCCTGTCCGTTTTTGGAGAACGATCATTTCCGACCATCAGTTTGAGCTACAGACTGAAGAGCTTCAGGGGGCACTTGTGATCAGCGTTGCGGGCCGTATTGACGGCGTCAACGCGCAGGAATTTCAAGAAAACCTAGATCAAAAGTCAGAAAGTTCTAGCGACAGTCAAGCCATCGTTCTGGACCTTGAAAACCTGTCCTACATCAGTAGTGCGGGGTTGCGTTCCATTTTGCTTATTGCAAAGACGCTCAAGAGCAAACAAATCAAATTCGCAATGTGTTCACTGCCTGATCCCATTATGGAGATCATTCAGATTACCGGTTTCGACAAGATCATCGATATACACGAGTCTCGCTCCGTGGCAGTCACGGCGACGACCGGCTAGAAAGATTCTGAGGGTTTGTTGCCCGGCCGGCCATAGGGCTGCCCGAGCGTTTGGTGTACTATATTTTCAGACCCTATTCTTCTATTGGCGTATGGCGATTTCAGAGACTCAGTTCGAGCTAAGCACTGAAGAGCATGAACGTACGCTCGTAATCAGTGTGGCGGGTCGCGTCGATGGCATGAACACGCGTGAATTTCGGGGGGATCTAGAGCAAAAAACCCAGGAATACGGTGGATCTGCCATCATTCTGGATTTTGAGGACCTGTCCTACATCAGCAGTGCAGGGTTGCGCGCAATTCTGCTTGTTGCCGAGGCATTGAGTCGGCGGAGCAAAAGGTTTGCGCTCTGCTCTTTGCCCAGCCCTATTCTAGACATCATCCAGACTACCGGATTTGACAACATTATTGATGTTTACGTGTCCCGTTCCTCAGCTATTGACGCGGTGGCGCAGTGAGCGCCGCACGGTGGATTGTTCCTCGCTCGATTGACGATCTTCCCCGTGTTTTTAGCAGCCGTATGCTATGATTCAAAGTAAGCTTTTGCGAGGAGCGATACCATTTCTGAACATCAATTTGAACTTCAGGTCAACGAGACTGAAAGCGCACTCATGATCAACGTGGCGGGCCATATTGATGGTCTGAATGTGGAAGAGTTCCAAGCCGGACTTAACCAAAACGTCAAGGCTTACGATGGAGGCGCTGTAATCCTGGATCTAAAGACTCTGACCTATATCAGTAGCGCCGGATTGCGCGCAATTCTGATCGTTGCAAAAATACTTCATGCCAAGGGCAGAAAATTCTCTATCTGCTCTTTGTCGGAAACAGTGAGTTCTATGGTTAGGACTGCCGGATTCGACAAAGTTATTGATGTCTACGAGTCCCCTTCGGAAGCAGTTTCCGCGGTGACAGGTTAGGCGCTTTCCTGAGAAGTGTCTTCCTCCGTGGTGCTCGCCGAAGCTTCGGGCGCGCTTTCCTCGGTTTCCTCTGGAGTTTCTGTTGTCAGACTTTCCGGGGTTTTGAGCGGCAGGCAGACAATCATATCGGTATATTCACCCTCTTTCGTGTCTACACGGAACTCGCCGCCATGTTCTCGAACAATGTCGCCGGACAGCGACAATCCGAGACCCGTACCCTTGTCCGGTGGCTTCGTGGTGAAGAACGGGTTGAAAATTTCCTTCAACGCGGATTCGGGAATGCCATTTCCATTGTCGCGGACGTGAACTTCGAGAATGTCTCCGACTAACTGTGTGCTTAGGTGGAGTGTTGGCTGATAAGCTCCTGCACCCCCACCTTCTGCCACCAGGGCTTTCCGCTTTTCATCCGTTGCGTAGCAGGCATTAGTCACCAGATTCAGAAATACCCGGCCAAGATCTTGGGGTTTCACCAGGATATTGTCGACATCCGGGGCGTAGTCTTCCTGAATGTCCAACTGGAAGTCTTGATCGGTGGCGCGGGCGCTGTGGAACGCAAGCTTGGCATGCTGGTTTAGTAATACGCCGATATCGGTCTCCTGCCAGTCCTCGGAATCGTGCCGACCCATCTTCAGCATGTCCATCACGATTCGATTGGCACGTGTGCCATGTTCGTAAATGCGTTCCAGATTCCCGGTCAGGTCTCCGGCAATTTCGTCGACCAGTTCCGAATCATATTCCTCTTCGACCTCCGCGCCCGGCTTGTTTTTGGCGACTTCTTCCAACAATTCTTCCAGTAGGTCTTTCGAAACCTGGGCGAAGTTCATGATGAAATTCATGGGGTTCTTGATTTCGTGTGCGACTCCCGCGGTCAACTGACCGAGTGCGGCGAGTTTTTCCTGCATCACGACCTGATCTTGCGCGTTCTTCAGTTTTTCATTTGCTTGCTCCAGATCTTGATACATCTCTTTCAGTTCGTCGGCCAGCTGCTCGACGAGGCTAAGGCGCTGCACTTCCAGCGCGTTTTGCCGGAACACTTCAAGTGCCTTGGCCAATTCTCCAATCTCGTCGTTGCCGGACACTTCAATGGGAACTTCCAGGTTGCCACCGGCGATGCGCTGTATCTGTTGAGAAACAATGCCCAGGCGCCGGATCAAGCGACGTTCTACGAAGAGCCATCCGATCAGAATCGCGCCGGTGATACTGACAATGTTGATGATGAGCAACAGCGTTGAACTTGTCTTGGTAATGTCGGTGGCTCTTTCGGCCATCTCCAGTGCAGCCAAACTGTATTCGCCCACAATTTCCTCTACCATTGCCACGATTTCCACGCCCAGGGTCTGGCTGTCGTGGAGTAGATAGGACAATTCGTCCTCAACAGCGAGCTCTCGGCCGTGGAGATCAAAGCCGTTGCCTTCCCGGCGGCCGACCGAGAGTAGGTCCAGAAAAGACGCGGACAACTCGCGATGCGCAGAATGTTTTGAAAGAGAGTCAAGGGAGCGGCTGGCGAGCCCGACCGTCGCATCGAATTCTTCTTGCAGTGGTTGCAGCTGTGCGGCATCGCTGACCGTGAATGCTGTTGCAAGCAACTGGGTGGTCGCCGTCGCTGCTTCGCGCAGTTCGACCAAGTGGCGATAAGTCTGGAATTCCGATTCGGAGAAATGTTCAGAACGAGGCACTCGCCTGCCATCCAGGGACCAGTAACCCGTCATCGTGTAGAACATTTGATTATCGATTTCGCTGGTCAGAATCACCATTAATGCGTGGTGCACCGAGCGTAGTTCGTCTTTGAGTGCGGCACTGTTTTGGCGGAGGTCAAACCGCTCCCGGACAAGCATCTTGATTTTTTCGACATCCAGAAGAATGCCGGCACCATCGGCTTTGATTCGTCGTGTAAGTTCACTTTCCTCCTGTTTCTCCAACATCTCCGCCAGTCCAGCCTCGAAGGACTTTTCTTGCGCACCCACCGACACGACAACATCCTCGAATTGCTCTAACGTGGTCGCGGTCGCGAGCTGGGGGGCCGCCGCGACGAGCGTGGCCGTCTGCTGGGCGACGGAGAACGCCGCCTGCATTTCGGGCATGCTCTTTTCGCTGATGTTGTATTGAATGGCCCTAATGTGGTCGAGAACGAATATGGTGAGAAGACTAATGGCGACGATCAGCACCACGGCACCCCCAAAACTGGTATGGAGTTGCGTCGAGATATGGTTCCAGATTTTTGGGAATCCGCCGAACATTTGTAGCCTTACAGGTTGTGTCGAAATCCGGTTTTATTACCGAGGGGGCAAGGTGGCGAGTGGCATATATTGGCCATTGGGGCCGATAGCCGTCAGAAACACTCTGTCTGAACCTTGGTTGTCATGCCTGCTGAATCGCAGGGTGAATCCATCCAGATCAATGTTGTCGCCACTTCGTAGTGCCGAATGAATGCAATCGCGTTCTACCTGCCTGCCGCAACGTTGCAGGGCATAGATGGCGAGACGGCCCACCAAATAGCCCTCAAACGAAATAAATCCAGGGGCTATTGAGGGATCGTATGCCTTCAATGCAGCACGATACGCTGCAGAGACGGGTATCGTATCGCCCGTTGGGAAGGGCACTACTTGTGTGACCAAGACTCCGGCCCCTCCGGCCCCCAACTCCTTCGCCAGGGCATTGCTGCCGACAAAGGACAGTGTCATAAAGACGGGATCCATGCCGAGGCGGTGTGCCCATTTGATGAACGTTGCAGTAGGCTCGTAGGGACCGATGATAATTACAGCCTCCGGTTCAGTCGCCTGCAGATCCAGAAGTGCCGTCTTGACCGCAACGGTGTTGCGAGAGAATACAGCAGTGCCGATCGTGAAAAGCTTGCGTTTCTCAAGGGCGCGAAGAACGCCCCGCAAGCCGGCGTGGCCAAATGAATCGTCCTGATAAAGAATGGCGATACGTTTGATTCCCCGGTCGGTTGTGAGTCGCTGCACCATCTCTTCGGTTTCCTGGTAGTACGAAGCCCGGAGGTTGATGACGGTGTGATGTGCTCTATCCCGCAAAAATTCCGCACCAGTCATGGGACCCATGTAGGGGATGTGATGCTCTTTCGTGACTGGCACCACCGCCTTGGAAGTCGGGGTGCCGACCGCGCCGATCAACGCAAAGGCGCCTTCCTCGATTAATTGCCGGGTATTGGTGATCGCCATGCCCGGCTCATAGGAATCATTCAAGGATTTCAGATCGAGGCGACGCCCGTGGATGCCCCCTTGGTCGTTGATTTCCTTGAATGCGGCCAGGATGCCAGCCTGCATGCTTCTGCCGAGTTCCTTGGCCGGGCCTTCAAAGGCGGCGGATTGCCCGAACAGGATTCGATCCTCGAATACTCCTAGTACGGCAGACGAACCGGCTGATTCCTGTCCGTTTTGGCCGAAGGCCGTATTGGCCAGCATCGTAGCGCCGAGAACTACGAACAGGTGTTTGGAAAAGAGCCCTCTCAAGATTGACACGTCGCTAAACATCCTTGATCATGATCAGATGATTTCGGCCATCGTCCCGGTGGTAGCGCAGGTCCGTCATCATGGTTTTTGCCAGTGCGATTCCCGCGCCGCCGACCCTGCGTTCTTCGAGCGCGCTTTGCGCATCCATTTCCGGTGCGTCCTGCAAAGGATCGAAGGGGCGGCCGTCATCCGCAATCTCGACCGTGACGGTTCCTCCGTTTTTAGAAAGCACAATCTCGATATTGTGTTCCGTATCGTCGTCGTATCCGTAGCTGACGACATTGGTGAAGATCTCCTCCAGCGAGAGTTGGATTTGAAACAGTGCTTCGGGGGGGAAATCGTGCTGCTCGGAGAATTCAGTCAAAAAACCCTCGATCGTCCGGATTTCCTCGATACGGTTGGAAACGGTCAGAGTACGGGAGGCTTCCATTTTCTCGATTTTTCCAACTATTCAGGAATCTTTAAAACGAGGCAGGTGATGTCGTCGGATTGAGGGCTGTCTCCGACGAAATCCTTGACGCCATCGAATACCGCTTCCGTGGCCTGCTCGGCGCTCTCGAAAGAATTCTCTTTGAAAATCTGGCAGAATCGATCCATCTCGTACATTTCGCCATCTTCCTTTTCCGCCTCTGACACCCCGTCGGTATACATCACGATCATAGAGCCTGGCTCAAGGGTAGTGGTTTCTTCCTGAAACGGGAACTCTCCTTCGATGCCGAGCGCAATCCCGCCGGTGGATTCCAGCAGTTCCACCGAGGGTCCCGGGCGGACGACAATGGGGAAATTGTGACCTGCGTTCGAATAGGTGAAACCCCTCGTTTCAGGGTCGTAAATGCCGTACAGCAGGGTCACGAAGGTCATGGCGTCGTTGTTCTCGGACAACATTTGGTTCACCTGCCCCAGAACCTGGGAGGGGGAAGTGGAGCAAAACGCACAGGCCTTCAATAGCGTACGGCTGGCCATCATGAACATGGCCGCAGGGACTCCCTTGTCCGACACGTCGGCGATGACGACACCCAGTCGGCCATTACCAAGGTCGTAAACATCGTAAAAATCGCCGCCTACGGAGCGGGCCGCGACCATGTGGGCGTAGACGTCGAAATTCTCGGTGTGCGGAAAGGTGTGTGGAAGGATGTTCTGTTGCATTGATTGCGCCACGCCCAACTCGTGCTGGACTGCGACGAGCTTGTCGCGCGAACTCAATGCCTCGCGCCACAGCATCAGGTTTTCGACGGTACGTTCCACCGTCACCTTCAGGTCCCCGAAGTCAATCGGCTTGGTGACGAAGTCGAATGCGCCGCGATTCATCGCGGTCCGGATGTTGTCCATGTCGCCATAGGCGGAGACCATCACGGCGCGGATGTTGGGGTTGACGTCTGGAATTTGCTCCAGCATCGTCAGCCCGTCCATCACCGGCATGTTGATGTCGGACAGTACGATGTCGAAATCGTTGTCTTTGCGTAGACGTTCCAGGGCTTCCACGCCGTTGTGCGCGAATTCGAAGGTGTAGCGCCCGTGCCGGATCTCTCGGCGCATCTGTTGCAACATGAGTTGCTCCAGATCCACTTCGTCATCGACGACTAGGATTTTGACTTTGGCGTCTTTGAGAGTGTTTTCGTCCATTCAGCACCTCATCTCGAAGCCATATTCCATATGAGAGAGGAAATCCTAGGAGTTTGCCCGCGTCAGGACCGGCCAGTTTTGGAAGAATGCCTAGTATAACCTGCCCTTGAGCCTCTGAAAGACGGTTGTAAGGGCCCCGATCTCCGAGCTAACAGATAGAAATAGGCGGGAAGGCCCCGGTTGGCCGTGTCGTAACTGCGTGCAGCAGTTAAAATAAGGGTAGGAACCATTCACCCACTGGGTGAATCAACACCA
>LXNI01001232.1_pt1 | contig 23403 bp, 20 predicted proteins | sample 809091 | NCBI WGS metagenome assembly LXNI01 (sample SAMN04870527, study PRJNA318959) | sponge metagenome | biome: 01000161; feature: marine sponge reef; material: water | host: Sarcotragus foetidus | place: Greece: Milos, Mediterranean Sea | collected 2013-05-29 | depth 5-7 m | reverse complement strand
TCATGGCGCAAGACCTCACCGATGCTCAGTGGGCCTTCATCGAACCGTTGCTTCCCGAGTCGCCCCGTCGCGCCGATGGGCGGGGCGGGAGATGGCCTCCAGCTTGCTATTTTTGGCGGGCTGCGCGAACATACGCAAGGTGCGCCCGATTGAGGTGCGCTTAACAGGCCTACAACCCAGAGGACCTTCATGAAAAAGACCAGACTTGTTGTTGCTCTACTCGGAGCACCGGCGGTCGCGGTGGCCATGTCCGGCTGCTGCACCGCAGGGATGGACGAAATGGCCGCGAAGATCGACGCCGGCGCCGCGGCAATGGGCAGCCGACTGTCCGCCATTGAGGGCAGGATCGGAGATATGGAAGCGGCACAACGTCAGACTGCCTCCGAAGTGGAGCGGGCGAGCGTAACCGCCGAGCGTGCGGCTGAGGCCGCCGCGGAGGCGAGTGCCTCGGCGGACGCGACCAGCGAACGCATGGATCGCATGTTCGAGCAAAGCCAGCAGAAATAGTCTCCCCAAAGTAAGGCGGCCGTGACAATCGCGGCCGCCTTGTCTGTTTCAGCACCGATTCAACGGCCAGCCCGGCTCATCCGGGACACCGCGTTACTGCGCGTATTTCGCAAGGCGCGGCGCATGACACCCTTACCTTCCAGTACACGCCCGTGGGAGTGTGGGCGTTGCTGTAAAGGCATGCTGTGCGGGCATGCCCGCACTCCTGCCTATTGGCCGACAAGGCGGTTCATTTCAAAGATCGGCATCAGGATCGACAGCACGATCAGCAGGACGAAGCCGCCAACCAGCATGATCAGTACCGGTTGCAGCAGGGAGGTCAGGGTATTGATGCGCGCCGACAGGTCGCGTTCCTGGGTTTCAGCCGCGCGGCCCAGCAGTTGATGCAATTCTCCGCTGGCTTCTCCGCTGGCGATAAGCTGGATGCAAAGAGGCGGAAACAGTCCGCTGCGGTCCAGCGCTTCCGCCGCAGGTTTGCCCTCGCTGACTTCCTCGGCCGCGTCCATTGCGGCCTGGCGCATGGGCAGATTGGTCAGCATGCGCGCGGCCACCCGCAGAGACTCCCACACGGAAACGCCGGCTTCGGTAAGCGTCGCGAGCGATTGCATCAGGCGGGCGGAATTCAGCTCGCGCGAAAGCGCGCCGAACAGCGGCATGCGCAGGATCAGCTTGTGCAGCCGGGAACGCGCTGCCGGAAGGCGCAAGGCGCGCGCCAGTAGCCCGCTGCCTGCGGCCGCAAGCAGCAGCGCCAGCCAGCCGTAGGCGCGGGCAAAGCTGCTTACGGTCATCAGCATGCGCGTCAGCAGCGGCAGTTCAACCCCGCTGTCCACGAATACCGGCGTGACCTGCGGCACGACATAAACCAGCATAAGGCTCACGATCGCCAGGCTGAAGACGGTCAGCACCATCGGGTATGCCAGCGCCGCGCGCACTTGCTGACGGAGCGCCTGGCGCTTCTCGAAGTGTTCCGCCAGCCGTTCCAGCACTTCCTCAAGGCGGCCGATGCGCTCGCCGGCGCCGACCGTCGCGACCAGCAATTCCGGAAACGTCCGTCGCGACGCGCTCAAGGCCTCGGCAAAGCTGTAGCCTTCCTGCACGCGTGCGCGCACTCCCATCAATACTTCGCTGTACCGCGCGCGCTGGGCGACGAGAGCATTGAGGGCTGCGTCCAGCGGCAGGCCGCCGCGCAGCAGCGTGGCCAGCTGGCGGGTAAGCCGGGCCAGGGCCTCACTGCCGAGCCCACGCCTCCTGCCGGGCCGGAAACGGCTTGCGAGACGCGCCGACGCGGGGCGCACGTCCAGCGGGCGCAGGCCCTGCTCGCGCAGCAGGGCGCGCACATGACGCGGATTGTCGCCTTCGATATTGCCGCGCCTGCGGCGGCCGCCCTCGTCCAGCGCAAGGAAGCTCCACCGGGCCACAGGCCCTAGTCCTCGCTGGTTACGCGCAAAACCTCTTCGAGTGACGTGAGGCCCTTGCGCACCTTGTCCAATCCGTTTTCTCGCAGCGGCGGCGTATCCTTGCGGGCTTCGGCTTCCAGATGCCGTTCCGGCGCGCCGTCATGTATGAGTTTGCGCAGGCGGTCGCCCACGTGGATCAATTCATAGATGCCGGTGCGGCCCTGGTAGCCGCCGCCGTCGGCCGCGGCAACCGGCCCCGGGCGAAAGAGCGTGGGCGCCTCATGGGCGTTGATTCCCATCAGGGCGCACTCGTATTCGCCCGGCGAGTAAGCCTCGCGCGATTCCGGGTCGAGCTTGCGAACCAGCCGCTGCGCCAGGATGCCTTGCAGACTGGACGAAATCAGAAAAGGCTCCAGCCCCATGTCGCGCAAGCGGGTTACGGCGCCTACCGCAGTGTTGGTGTGCAGGGTGGTAAAGACCAGGTGGCCGGTAAGGCTGGCGCGCACCGCGATTTCCGCAGTTTCCAGGTCGCGGATCTCGCCCACCATGACCACGTCCGGGTCCTGGCGCAGGATGGCGCGCAGCCCGCGGGCGAAGGTCAGGCCAACGCGGGCATTGACCTGCGTCTGGCCGACTCCGTCGAGGTAGTACTCCACCGGGTCTTCCACCGTCATGATGTTGCGTGTGCTGTCGTTGATTCGTTCCAGCGCGGCATACAAGGTGGTGGTCTTGCCCGAACCCGTGGGACCGGTGACCAGCACGATGCCGTGCGGGCGCTCAATGAGCTTCGCCATGCGCTCAAGCGTCCGCGTATCCATGCCCAGCGATTCGAGGTCCAGCCTTCCGGACTGCTTGTCCAGGAGCCTCAGGACCACGCGCTCGCCGTGAATCCCCGGCAGCGTGGAAACCCGCACATCGACCGCCCGTCCCGCGATCCGCAGTGAAATGCGGCCGTCCTGGGGCAGGCGTTTCTCGGCGATGTCCAGGTCCGCCATGACCTTTGCGCGGGAGATCACCAGCGGGCTCAGTCCCCGGCGGAGTTTCAGCGTCTCGCGCAGGACGCCGTCGACGCGGAAGCGCACGTTCAGGTTGAACTCGCCCGGCTCCAGGTGAACGTCGGAGGCGCCGGTTCGGATCGCGGACGCCAGCACCGCATTGAGAAGGCGGATGATCGGAGCGTCGTTGTCGCTGTCGAGCAGATCGGAAGGGGCCGGCAGTTCCCGCGCCAGCGCGCCGAGCTCGGTGTCCTCGTCGAGGTCTTCGGCAATCGACAGCGCGCTGTCGGCGCCGCCTTCGTAGCGAGCCCTGAGTCGCCGGTCGAATTCTTCCGCTTCGATCAGTTTCGGACGAAGGGGCCGGCCCGCGACGCGACCGGCCTCGGCCAGTCCCGCCAGTCCGGCGCCGGCCCGCACCAGGGCGATCAGCTCGCCTTCCGGTCCCGGCGCCAGCAGCACGCCGTGGCGTCGCGCGAAGCTGAAGGGCAGGGTGTTCAATCCGAATCGGAGCTCGCGCCTTCTTCGGACCCGTTGCTGTTTTCGTCTTCAACGCCGGCGGTTTCGCCGCCGAAATCGAAGGCATCCTCGATCTCCGGCAGCTGGGTGCTTCCGCCCGTGATCGATTGCACGATTTGCCGTCGGCGCAGGTAGTCGTACTTGACGTTGGTAGCGGAGTCCGCCTGGGCGGAGTCGCGCAGGATGGTGGGACGGATGAACAGCATCAGGTTGGTTTTCTCGCGCGTCTGGCCGCTGGCGCGAAACAGCGCGCCGATCAGAGGCAGGCTGCCCAGTATGGGGACGGATTGACGGCTCTCGCGGACCTTGTCCTGTATCAGTCCGCCCAACACCAGGGTGCCTCTGTCTTCCACAATTACCGCGGTCTGTAATTCACGGTTATTGGTTACCAGGTCGACGGCGCCCGCCACGGACGGCGCCAGTTCGGACAGGGATTGGTCGATCTCCAGCCGCACGGCGTCGCCCTGGTTGATCCGCGGCGTGATTTTCAGTGTAAGGCCGATGTCGTTGCGGCCCACGGTGGTAAAGGGCCGGATCTGACCGTCGGCGCTGCCGGGGTTGATGCCCGGACTGGCGTAGCTTCCCGTGACGAAGGGCACGTTCTGGCCCACCGTTATAGTGGCTTCCTGGTTATCCAGCGTGACCACCATGGGAGTGCCCAGGATATTCGATCCGGCGGTATTCTCCACCGCGCTGATCAGGGCCGCGAAGCTGAGACCCTCGTCCCGCACCCGCCCGAGCGCGAAGCCGGCGCCGGGCCCCAGCGCTTCGGCCGCCACCGCCCGGCCCTGATTCGTATCGGAAAGCGATCCCGCCACCAGCTCGCGCAGGCTGGTCCCGGAAGCCGGAAAGTCGGTGCTGCCGAGCGCGCGTTGCGGATCGTAGGCCGCCCAGTTGACGCCAAGCTGGTTGGCCCGTTCCGCGCTGACCTCGGCGATCAGGACCTCTACCAGCACTTGCGCGCGGCGGATATCGAGCTGGTCGACCACGGCCAGCATTTGCTGCATGGCCGCCGCCGGAGCGTCGATGATCAGGGCGTTGGTGGCTTCGTCGGCGGAGACCAGCACCTGTTCGCCCTCTCCGGCCCGGTCGGCAAACTGCGCGGCAAGTTTTTGGGCAAGGCTGGCGGCGTCTGCGTAGTTGAGGTACTTGACCCGCGTATTGCCGCCGTCCAGCGATGGGGTATCGAGGTGCGCGACCAGGGCGCGGAGCTCCAGGCGCCGGTCCTGCTCGCCGCCGAGCAGGACGCTGTTCGTGCGATCGTCGGCCACCGCCAGGTTGAAGGAGGCGTCCGAGCCTACCGCCACTTCGTTCAGTACGCGCACGACATCCCGGGCGCTGGCGTGTTCCAGCGAGATGACCTCGACCGGCTGGTCGTTTTTCCGGTCGATGCGTCCTACTACGCGCGCCACCTTGTTCACGTTGGATCCGCGACCGGAGAGGATCAGGACGTTTGTCGGCGGGTGGGCCGCCACGTGCGCGCCGGGCGACATCATCGGGCGAACGATGGGCACCAGGCCCTGGGCATCCACATTGGCCACCGGCAGAATGAGGGTCTGAAGTTCGTCGTTTGCCCATGAATCCGGTCCTGCGCCGGCAAAAATCCGCATGGTCCGGTCCGGAGAAAGCCGGATAACGGGACCCGACGGCACGGCGACGATTCCGTGCGCGCTCAGCATCGAAAGGAAGGCTTCGTAGTACGCCTCCGGAGACAAGGGCTGCGATCCGAACAGATTGACCTTCCTGTCCGCTTTCACCAGGGGATCGATCACGAAATTCCTTCCCGTGGCCTCGGCAACGGCCTCCACCACCTCCTGAAGGTCCGTGTCGCGATAGTTGAGCCTGACCGTATCCTGCTGAGCGAACGCCAGGCCCGTTAGCAGCAACACGAGCGTCGCCGGCCATCTTCGGAAAGGCTTAATTCGGATAGGACTCATCTTCAAACCCTCACATGGCAAGCAACCCGAAGTTGCCGCTGCCCACGTTTATTTCCAATTGTTCGCCGTCACGCCGTATGGTGAGCATCATATCGTTCCCGCCGCTCATTTCCTGCCTGGCCTGCGCCATGTTGGCGGCATCGAAGGGAATGCCGTTGACTGCGATGAGCAGGTCGCCGGACACCAGGCCCAGGCTGTCGAACCAGGCTCTGCGCGCGCGCGGACTCAGCCGGTAGCCTTCCATTCTGCCGTCGCCATCCATGACCGGCTCCATGTTGACGAGTTGCGAGAGCGACTCCCGCGGCAGCGCCAGCAGTTCGGCGCCGATGCCGTCGGCGACCGCGCTTCGGGTCGGTGAGGTCATCGAGCGCCCCTGTGAGCTCAGGTCGCCCAGCGGGAGACGGAGCACCTCGCTGCCCTGCCGAAGCAGCACTTCGTTCGGCCTCACTTCCTGCAGGCTGGCGCCGGAAGCCACTGTGTCTCCGGTGAAATAGGTGTCGGATACCCCGCCGGTCTCGATGATGGCATGCGCCAGCTTCCGGTTTGCGCTGGCCACCACGCCCGTCAGGCGAAAGTTCCCGTTGCGCAGGACGGCCGGCCCGCCGGCCGCGCTGCTGCGCTGAGTGGGAGTGCCGAACAGGCCGCTGCCCGGGGCGCCCTCGCCCGTCTCCCGGGCTGAAGCCGTGGGCCTGGCGCCAGCCGCTGCCGGAGGTTCGAACCGCGCCAGCTCCCATGCCGTCAATGCGATTTCCGCCAGCAGCCAGACCGCCACGCCCAGCAGGGCAAGCGCCGGCAAGCGCCGGAGAAGTCCGCTGCTATTCTCGAAATTCATGCGAAACGTCCACACTGGATTGTGATAACTTTCATGCCGGAAAATGAACAAGCCAACCGACAAGGATCGCCTGCGTACTTTTGGCGGCGCCCCGGAAACCGAGGTCGCGCCGCCGGAGGTTGACCGCCCATCACTGTATCGCGTCGTGCTGCTCAACGACGACTATACGCCGATGGAGTTTGTTGTGCAGATGTTACAGAAATTATTCGGTTACGGGCGCGAGAAGGCGACCCGGATCATGCTGGAAGTGCATATGAAGGGGCGCGGCGTATGCGGGGTGTTCTCCTTCGAGATCGCCGAGACCCGCGCCGCCCAGGTGCTGGACTACGCGCGCCGCCATGAACACCCGCTTGCCTGCGTGGTCGAGAAGGCTTAGTGTTCGCCCCACGCCACTTTGTACGAAGATGCTGAGTCGAGAACTCGAGATTTGCCTTTCCAACGCGCTGGTGCGCGCCCGCGAAAGCCGCCATGAATTCCTGACGGCGGAACACCTGCTGCTGGCGCTCACCAGCAGTCCGGTCGTGGCGGAGATCCTGGGGGCCTGCGAAGGGGATGTGGATGATCTGGCCCGCGCGCTGGAGGAACACCTCGAGGAAACCATGCCGACTCTGGGCGTGGAGGCGGACCGGCAGACCCGGCCCACGCGCGCTTTCGACCGGATACTCAAGCGGGCCATGGCGCATGTTCAAAACAGCGGTGTGAAGGAAGTCAGCTCGGCCAATGTGCTGGTGGCGCTGTTTGCCGAGAACCAGACCTTCGCCGTGAGCGAGCTGAACCGGCAGGGCGTTACCCGCCTGGATGTCGTGAACTACATTTCCCACGGCATTTCACGGGCCAGGCCCGCGCCGGATGGAGACGCGGCCGAGGACTCCCCCGATGCGCGCAGCAAGAGGGCGCTGGAGGTCTACGCCGCCAACCTCAACGAACGGGCCCGAAGCGGCCGCATCGACCCCCTGGTCGGGCGTCTCAACGAAATCGAGCGCGCCATGCAGGTGCTCAGCCGCCGGCGCAAGAACAACCCGCTGTTCGTGGGCGACGCCGGCGTTGGCAAGACCGCTCTGGCCGAGGGGCTGGCGCTGATGATGGTGAGCGAGGACGTGCCTCAGGCGCTGGAGGGATGCACCCTTTACGCGCTGGACATGGGCGCGCTGCTGGCCGGCACGCGCTACCGCGGGGATTTCGAGAAGCGCCTGAAGTCGCTGGTCAACGAGCTGGCCGAGGAGGAAGGCGCAATCCTGTTTATCGACGAGATTCACACGGTGATCGGCGCCGGCGCCGCGTCCGGCGGGATGCTGGATGCCTCGAACATCATCAAGCCCGTGCTGGCCAACGGCGACCTGCGCTGCATCGGCTCGACCACCTACAAGGAGTATCGCGGAGTTTTCGAGCGCGACCGGGCCCTGGCCAGGCGCTTCCAGAAGATCGACGTGCCCGAACCCAGCGTGGACGAAACCTACGAGATCCTGTGCGGGCTCAGGAGCCGGTTTGAGGATCACCACAAGGCCACGTACGACGACGACGCCCTGCGCGCCGCCGCCGAGCTTGCCGCCCGCCATATCGGCGACCGCTGCCTGCCGGACAAGGCCATCGACGTGGTTGACGAAGCCGGGGCGCGGCTCAGGCTCAACGCGCAGGCCGGGGAAGAACTGACCGTGGACGTGGCGCAGATCGAGACCGTGGTGGCGCAGATGGCCGGCATACCGCCGCGCAGCGTTTCGGCCTCGGACCGCGAATTGCTGGAGCAGCTGGAAAGCAACCTGAAGCGCGTGATTTTCGGCCAGGACCCCGCCATCGAGGCGCTGTCCTCGGCTATCCGCATGGCCCGCTCGGGTCTGCGCGAAGCCGAAAAACCGGTGGGGAGTCTCCTGTTTGCCGGCCCTACCGGGGTAGGCAAGACCGAGGTGACGCGCCAGCTTGCCTATTGCCTGGGCCTGGAGCTGCTGCGTTTCGACATGTCCGAGTACATGGAGCGCCACACAGCCTCGCGGCTGATCGGAGCGCCGCCGGGATACGTGGGCTTCGACCAGGGCGGACAGCTCACCGAAGCGGTTACCCGCCATCCGCACTGCGTTTTGCTGCTGGACGAAATCGAGAAGGCCCATCCGGACGTATTCAACCTGCTGCTGCAGGTCATGGATCACGGCACGCTTACCGACAACAATGGACGCAAGGCGGACTTCAGCCACGTAATCGTGGTCATGACCACCAACGCCGGCGCCCGCGAGGCGGCCCGCGGGTCCATGGGTTTCACGCCGCAGGATCACTCCAGCGACTCCCTGTCCGCGATCGAAAAGATTTTCTCGCCGGAATTCCGCAATCGCCTGGACGGCGTGATTCAGTTTGCGGCGCTGGAGCACGATTCGGTGCTGCGGGTCGTGGAGAAACTGGTGCTGGAGCTTGAGGCTCAGTTGCAGGGGAAGAACGTTACTCTGGTGCTGGAAGACGAGGCCCGCGAGTGGATTGCAAGGCGCGGGTATGACCGTAAAATGGGCGCCCGACCCATGGCGCGAGTAATCCAGGAGCATATCAAGAAGCCGCTGGCCGAGCGGATGCTGTTCGGCGACCTGCAGGAAGGCGGGCGCCTGCTGGTGCAACTCGATGACTCAGGCGAGGGACTGACCCTGGAAATTGATGAGCGAGAGATGGCCGAGGAGGAGCAATGACATTGTGCTCCGCGCAGAGGTAGCCGTTTGATGGCAAAGCAGGAACCGATACAGTTTCAGGGGATCGTCACGGAGACGCTGCCCAACACGACGTTCCGTGTCACCCTGGACAACGGGCACATGGTAATGGCGCACATTTCCGGCAAGATGCGCAAGCACTACATCCGCATTCTTACCGGAGACCGGGTAACGGTGGAATTGACGCCCTATGATCTGAGCAAAGGCCGAATCGTATATAGAGAAAGGTAACGGAGCGAAGGCTTCCCGCGTTCGGCGCTACGATCCCGCCCGTCTTCGCCCCCTTCTTCCGGGAGACGCAAGAATCCATCCATGGAGCTCGGTTCCGCCATCCCTGGCTCACACGCTCCCGGAAGAAGGGGGCGAAGACGGGCGGCGGCCGAGAACGAGGGACATCGTATGTCCCGGTGTTGATTACAGATTAAGGAGTGAGCGCATGCGAACGGTATCCGGTCCGATATGCATTCTGGCGGTCCTGCTGACGGCGGGCGCAATCCCGGCCGGCGCCCAGCAAGCGACGGCGGAACGGCAGATGGACGAATTGTTTGCCGACGAATGGGCGACCCGGCTGCGCGAGAATCCCCTGCTGGCCACCTCGATGGGCATCAGCGACTTCAACGGCAGTTTGCCTGGAGTTTCGATTGACGATATCGAGCGCCGCAAGCGGCAATCGGCCGCATTCCTGGATCGGCTGAACCGGATTGATGCCGATGCGCTTCCTTCGGAACGCCGAATGGACCGCGAACTCTTCGAGTGGATGCTGCGAAGCCGCATCGAATCCGCTGCGTTCTTTCCGGAGCGGATTCCCTTCATAGCAGACAGCGGCTTTCATTCCGGGTTGTTGCGTGCGGCGGACGGCGTGAGTTTTCGCAGGCTCCAGGACTACGAGGATTACCTGCGTCGCCTGCGGGGGATCCCCCGGTACGTGGGCCAGCACATCGAGAACATGCGGGCCGGCATTAACGACGGTTTTGCGACGCCCCGGTTGGTGCTGGAAAGCCTGCTGCCTACTGTTGCCGCGCCTGCCCGGCAGGAAGTCGAGGAAAGCGCCTTCTTCGCGCCCTTCACGGGTCTGCCGGATGCGATAGGGGAGGAGGACCGCGCGCGGCTCAAGGCCGAAGCGCGCGAGGTCATCGGTCAGCAGGCGCTGCCGGCGCTGGGACGGCTGGCGGAATTCCTGGACACGGAGTACCGGCTGCACGCCCGCGACAGCATCGGGGCTTCGGAGCTCCCCGAAGGGGCCGACTACTATCGGCAGCGGATTCGGGCCATGACCACCCTGGACCTCTCCCCGGATGAGATCCATGAAATCGGCCTGTCCGAGGTGGCTCGCATACGCTCGGAAATGCTTGCCATCGTGGAGGAACTTCAATTCGAGGGCGGCATCGAGGCGTTCGTTGCGTTCTTGCGCACCGACCCGCGCTTTTACCCCGAGACCGTGGAACAGCTGCTCGGCCATGCCTCGCTGATCGCCAAGAAGGTCGACGGCCTGCTGCCCGGCTGGTTCAACCTCCTGCCGCGCACGCCGTACGGCATCATGCCCATGCCCTCGGAAATGGCGCCTACCGGAACCACTGCCCGCTACCGGGCCGCGCCTCGCGGCGGCAATCGCGGCGGCTATTACTGGCTGAACACGTATGCGCTCGACCAGCGGCCGCTCTACGAACTGCCCGCGCTGACCGTTCACGAAGCAGTGCCGGGGCACCATTTGCAGATCGCCCTGGCGCGCGAACTTCAGGGCGTGCCGGAATTTCGCCGCACGCTGGGATTCACCGCCTTTGTGGAGGGCTGGGCCCTGTATACCGAATGGCTCGGCATCGAGATGGGCATATACACGACGCCGTACGAAGACTTCGGCCGCTTGAGCTGCGAAATGTGGCGGGCCTGCCGGCTGGTGATCGATACCGGCATTCACGCGAAAGGATGGACGCGCGATCGGGCAGTCGCTTACCTGGCGAACAACACTTCACTTAGCCTGACCAACGTCGAGAACGAAATCAACCGCTATATCGCCTGGCCGGGACAGGCGCTGGGCTACAAGCTTGGCGAACTCAAGATCAGGGAATTGCGCCGCCGCGCCGAGGATGCGCTGGGGGCCGATTTTGACGTGCGGGCCTTCCATGACGCCGTGCTGGCCAATGGCGCTCTGCCGCTGCCCATCCTGGAACGCGAGGTCGACCGCTTTATCGCCGACTCGCTCGATGCCGGCTAGAGCTACCCCCCTGGGCGAACAGCACCGCGCCTGCGGGGGGCGCATGGTGGAATTCGCCGGTTGGGAGTTGCCGCTGCACTACGGTTCGCAGGTCACCGAGCATCACGCGGTACGCGGCGCCGCCGGCGTATTCGATGTTTCGCACCTGGCGCTGACCGCGGTGTCGGGACGCGCCGCCAAGGTCTTTCTTCGCCGCCTGCTCGCCAACGACATCGATCGCCTGGGCGGGCGTGTGGCCGGACTCTATACCTGCCTGCTCGACGATTCCGGCTGCGTGCTTGACGACCTGATCGCATACCGGCTTGCCGATGACCGCTACCGCGTTGTGAGCAACGCCGCCACCGTTGATAGCGTGCGCGAGCAGTTGCGCAGAGTGGCGCGGGCCTTTCCCGTGAGAATCGCGCCGGAGGACGGGCGGGTAACGCTGGCGGTTCAGGGTCCCGAGGCGATGGAACGCGGCGCCGCGGTTGCCGGCTCGGTGATTTCCCGCGATTTTGCCGCCGCCCTGGCCGCACTCAAGCCCTTCAACGCCATGGACGAGGCGGGCATCCTGGCGGCGCGCACCGGATATACGGGCGAAGACGGCTTTGAAATCTACCTCGACCAGGCCTCCGGAGCGGCGTTCTGGCGGGCATTGCTTGAGGCGGGCGTCGTGCCCTGCGGGCTGGGCGCGCGCGATACGTTACGGCTGGAGGCCGGCCTGTGCCTGTACGGCCAGGACATGGACGCGTCGCTTACGCCGCTGCACTGCGGGCTGAAATGGACAGTGGCGATGGATCCGCCGGAACGGAACTTCATCGGGCGGCGCGCGCTGGAAGGGCTGATCGGCAATTCGGATATGCCCGTTTTCAAGGGCCTGGTCATGCAGAAAAGGGGTATGCTTCGCGCGGGCCAGCGGGTGCGCACTTCGGTGGGTCCGGGCGTGGTGACCAGCGGCGGTTACTCGCCTACCATGGGCATCTCAATCGGCCTGGCGCGCATGCCGCGAGGCGCGCCAACCGAGTGCGAGGTTGAGATTCGTGGCGCCGGCGTGCCGTGCGCCGTTGTAAAGCCGCCGTTTGTGCGCCGCGGCCGCGTACTGGTAAACGCCGGCGGCAAGGAAAATTGAAGAGGAACAGACATTGTCGGAAGTACCCACAGATCTGAAATACACAAGTGACCACGAATGGGTGCGCATGGAGGACCGGGGGACGATGGTCGTCGGCCTGACCGATTACGCCCAGGAGCAGCTGGGCGATCTGGTCTACGTGGATACGCCGGAGGTGGGCGCGACCTTCGTTGCCGGCGACGTGTGCGCGGTGGTGGAATCGGTCAAGGCGGCTAGCGACGTGTATTCACCGGCGGGCGGCGACGTAGTGGCCGTGAACGAAAACCTTGATGAAGACCCGGAGCTCATTTCAAATGATCCCTACGGCAACGGCTGGCTGTTCGAGCTGGCGCCGGAGGATCCGGCCGCATGGGACGATTTGCTGGACCCGGAACAGTACGAGGAATTGCTGGAGGCAGGCGTTTAGTCTGTCCAGGGGCCTGTTGACACATGCCTTTTGTTCCACATACCGGCGATCAATCAGATCAAATGCTGAGCCGGATGGGCGTGAGCCGTTTTCGGGATCTGTACGACGAGATTCCGGACAGCCTGCTCAAGGACGAACCGCCGCATATATTTCCGGGCCTGGATGAGGCCGGCGTGACCCGCATTGCGCGCGAGCGGGCCGGACGCAATCAGGCGCTGCTGTGCTTTGCCGGCGGCGGCGCGTACGAGCACCACATACCGGCGGCGATCTGGGACATTGCCTCGCGCGGCGAGTTCTACAGCAACTACACGCCCTACCAGGCCGAAGCGGCCCAGGGTTCGCTGCAGTTGACGTACGAATACCAGACCATGATTGCCGGACTGACCGGCATGGATGTGGCCAACGCTTCGCTTTACGACGGAGCCACGGCGTTCGCCGAGGCCTGCCTGATGGCCGTGCGCTGCAACAAGCAGTCGGGATCGAAGCGGATCCTGGTGGCGCGTTCAGTACATCCGGCATGGCGGAGGGTGGCCCACACCCTGTTGCGCGGGCAGGGGATCGAACTGGTCGAAGTGCCGATGGATGCGTCCGGCCGCGCCGATTTCGCCCCGGTGGACCGGGAGGCCGGGGGTGGATTCGCCGCCCTGGCCGTGGCGGTCCCGAATTACCTGGGCGGGGTTCCGAATATCAAGGCCTGGCGGGCGCGGGCCGACCGGGCGCGGGCCCTGCTGGTCGTGGGCGTCAATCCCGTATCGCTGGGACTGCTGCGGCCTCCGGGCGAGTGGGGCGCGGACATCGTATGCGGCGAGGGCCAGCCTCTGGGCATTCCCATGTCCGGCGGCGGACCGTACCTTGGCCTGCTGGCCTGCAAGTCGCGCTACTTGCGGCAAATGCCCGGACGTCTGGCTGGCCGGACCGTCGACAAGGCCGGCAAACCAGCCTATGTGCTGACGCTTCAGGCTCGCGAGCAGCACATTCGCCGCAGCCGGGCCACCTCCAACATCTGCACCAACCAGGGCCTGATGGTGACCGCGGCCACCATATACATGTCCCTCCTGGGCGGCGAGGGGCTTCGCCGCGTGGCGGCCGCCTGTCATGCGCGGGCCTCCGAACTGATCGCGGCGCTGACGGCTATTCCCGGCGTGCGGAGGGCCTTCGATGCGCCCTTTTTCCACGAAGACCTGCTGCGCCTGGACCGTCCGGTGGCGCCGGTCCTTGCCGCCCTGGCCGAAGAGGGCATCCTGGGAGGCATAGACGTATCCGGGGAGTACCCTGAACTCGGCCACGCCCTCCTGGTATGCGCCACGGAAATGCGCACGAGCGAGGAAATCGGGCGCTATGCCTCGACCCTGCGCGAGCTGATGGGCCGTAACCTGCAGTCGGTAGGGTCGGCGCCTTGCATTGACGCTTCAGAGCCGCTCTGAACGGCAACGCACTCATGGGACAGCACACTCGCCTCATTTTCGACGTGTCGCGGCCCGGCCGGCGTGCACATGCGCAAATGCCGGCGGGCGAGGGCGCTGGGCCTTCCGTTCTTCCGGCGGAGCTGATCCGCCATCGCGCGGCGCCCTTGCCGGAAGTCTCCGAGCTGGACGTGGTGCGCCATTACACGCGCCTGTCGCAGCTCAATTTCTCCATCGACACCAACAGCTACCCGCTGGGTTCCTGCACTATGAAGTACAACCCGCGGGCCTGCCATCGGCTGGCCTCGCTTCCGGGTTTTCTGGACGTGCACCCGGGGGCGCCGGAAGCCTCCTCCCAGGGCCTGCTGGAGTGCCTTTACGAGCTCCAGGACATGCTGGGGGCAGTAACCGGCATGGAGGCCATCACGCTGGCGCCGATGGCCGGAGCGCAGGGCGAATTCGCCGGAGTGGCGATGTTCAAGGCCTACCATCATGCGCGTGAAGACTACGGCCGCGACGAGATCATCGTTCCCGACGCCGCGCACGGGACCAACCCGGCGACGGCGGCCATGTGCGGTTTGAAGGTGCGGGAGATCACCACCGGGAGGGACGGCGATATCGAACTCGACGCGCTGGATCAGGCGCTGGGCCCTCGCACTGCCGGCATCATGCTCACCAACCCTTCCACTTTAGGCGTGTTCGAGCGCCGCATCCTGGAGATATCGAAACGGGTTCACGCTGCCGGCGGCCTGCTGTACTACGACGGCGCCAACCTCAACGCCCTGCTGGGGCGCGTGCTGCCCGGCGACATGGGCTTTGACGCGGTGCATCTGAACCTGCACAAGACCTTTTCCACGCCGCATGGCGGAGGCGGCCCCGGCGCCGGAGCCGTGGGCGTGGCGAGCGCGCTCAAGCCTTTTCTTCCCGTGCCGTATGTGGAAAAGTCCGAAGGCGCCTACCGGTGGCAAATCGACAGCCCGGACAGCATCGGGCGGCTGGCGGCCAACGGCGGCAACATCGGCGTGCTGCTGCGCGCCTGGGTGTACCTGAGGATGCTTGGACGCGAGGGCCTGCAGCGGGTGGCCGACCACGCGGTGCTCAACGCCAATTACCTGGCGCTCCGTCTGGCGGAAGAGGGCTTCGACCTGGCCTATCCCGAGCGCCGCGCCGGCCACGAGTTCGTGATCAGCCTCAAACCGCTGCGGGACGAGACCGGCGTGACCGCGGCCGATTTCGCCAAGGCCATGCTGGACGAGGGTTTTCATGCGCCTACCGTGTACTTCCCGCTGCTGGTTCCGGAGTGCCTGCTCATCGAACCCACCGAAACCGAGTCGCCTGAGGCGCTGGATGCGCTGATTGACGCCATGGTGCGTATCCGCGACGCGGCCCTGAGCGATCCCGAGGCGGTGCGTTCCGCGCCGCACCGCATGCCGATTCGCCGGCCCGACGAGGTGCTCGCCGCCCGCAAGCCGGACCTTGCCTATGCGCCGGCGCTGCGGCGGGATTGATCAAATTGCCTTGTTTCTGCGGGAAAGGGCTTGAGTTGTAATCCAGGAGATCAGAGGCGGGGATGAGGCGCGGCTACGCAACCACGCGGTTCGGTCAGGTTCACCTGCGCTTTTTCGATCCCCGGGAACGGGAGCATGTTGCCTCCGCCGAGGACACGAGGTCCCGGCTTCCTTGGGCCGAACCGCCGCTGCTGTGCCTGCACCCATTTCCCTACAGTGGCAGCTTCTTCGGCACGATCGCACCGCTTTTGGGAAAACAGCGCCTGGTATGCGCGCCGGATTGTCCGGGATTTGGCGGTTCCGACCCGCCCGAGCACATGTTCTCAATGGACGAGCTGGCAACTGCGATGCTGGAGGCGGCCGACGACTCAGGCGAGTTCGGTAGGGAAGCCGTCGATCTGCTCGGCTTTCACAGCGGCTGCCTTTTGGCTGTCGAAATGGCGCGGCTCAAACCCGAACGGGTGCGCCGGATGGTGCTGGTGGATGTGCCCTATTTCATGCCCGAGCAGCAGGCCGCCCGATACGCGAAATCGACCGCCGACACCCGCTACACGGCGGACCTGTCAAGCCTTGCGAACGCCTGGGAGTTCAGCGTGGCAAAGCGCCTGGACGGGATGCCGTTCAACCGGGCTTTCGGCAACTTCGTGGAATTGTTGCGCGCGGGGGAGCGTGCCAACTGGGGCTACCACGCCACGCTCACCTACGATTGCGCGCCGCGCTTTCGCGCCGTTCGGCATGAAACTCTGGTTGTTGCGACCCAGTACATGCTCAAGGAGCACACGCGCAGGGCGGCCGCGGAAATTCCCGGCGCCCGCTTCGTGGAACGCAAGGACGTGACCCGAGCCGTAATGGAGGAGGGCGCCCCCTCCATCACCCAGGAAGTCCTCCCCTTCCTGGACAATTGACCTCGTCAAGGGACTTGATTTTTGCTATATAAGAATCAAACGATTGTTTTTCCTATACACAATATCTCAAAATCGGACATCTTTGCACTTGACATCCTTTATTTAGATCATATGATTTGCACGCATAAGGATATGCCGTTGTGCGTGAGTTGAGCGATGCAACCCGGCACGAATTGGCTGTCCTGGCGAGAAGGAGCTATGCCCGTATTGTCGAATTCACTTCGGAACGGCCTGGTCGCTGGCATCCGGAGCAAGTTGCGAACCCGGAATCGCTCGGAATGCCTTTCACAGGTCCGGCGGCATGGGACCTGATCGCCAGCAGGCTCGAGGGCGGACACCCGGTTGAAGTGATTGAGCTGGACAAACCATCCAATGCTACGGGCTATGTGATGAAGATCGACGTTGAACCGGGTCAACCTCAGCTTTACGTAAAGCTGCAAATGGGTTCCGGGAAAATTTTCGGGCGTAGCTTTCACTATTCCGACCGCTAGATTGAAGGAGTGGCAGATGAACCAGCAAACTATCACCAATCCGCTAAAGGAAATGCAGCACGCGCCTTCGTGTGGGGTATGCGGCGCGGCCAGGGTCACTACTTCTTGGGTTGAGCACACTTTCACATACGGAATCGGTCAGTCTGCGGTCGAACTGACGGCGCGAGTCCCGGTCCACAGTTGTGCAGCCTGCGAGTTTGAGTATCTCGATGAAGTCGGCGAGCGCCTGAAACACGAAGCCGTGTGTCGGCATCTGAGCGTTCTGCCGCCGGCGGAGATTCGGCGAATCAGGAAAAGTCACAATATGACGCGGGTGCAATTTTCCGAAGTCACCGGGCTTGGCGAAGCATCGTTGAACCGCTGGGAGAACGGCATCAACATTCAAACGCACGCGAACGACCGCTACCTTCGCCTGCTGGAGAATCCTCGCGCCATACGGCAGCTTAAGCACATGGCGGCCCGCGAGAAATCGACGGGTCCTGATTCGGGACTAGCGGAAAGTCCATTCCAGGCTATCGATTTGAACGAGGCGAGGCGAAAGCGGGCGGAGGGGAGAGGTTTTCGAATGCGCCCGAATGCACATGAGCTAAAGGCTGCCTGAAGGTATGCATGTTGCGACCTTCTATTCCTTCAAGGGCGGCGTGGGGCGCACGATGGCCCTGGTCAACGCGGCGGTGTCGCTGGCGCTGCGCGGCCGCCGTGTGCTTGTCGTGGACTTCGACATCGAAGCGCCCGGCCTGGATACATTCGACGCGTTACGGTTGCCAGAGGAAGTTCCCGGGATCATTGACTTTGTTACGGAATACCTGGAGTCCGGCAAGGCGCCGGATGCCTCGGGCTTTATCGCCGAGTGTTCCCCTGTCGGCGACAAAGGCGGCGGACTCTGGCTCATGCCATCGGGAAAGACGGAAAGGTACTCGGCGAACTTCAAGCAGTTGGATTGGGCCGATCTCTACGAAAGGCACGACGGATACCTGTTGTTTGAGGATCTCAAGCTGCAATGGAAACGGATCGTGCAGCCCGACTATGTGCTGATCGATTCCCGCACCGGACACACGGACACCGGCGGCATCTGCACACGCCATCTTCCCGACTCCGTCGTCGTATTCTTTTTCCCGAACGAACAGAACCTGCGCGGATTGGTGGAGGTGGTGAACGATGTCCGGGCCGAGGTGGAAGGGCCACGCAAAAAGTCCATCAATCTTCACTTCGTAATGTCGAACGTACCTGATCTGGATGATGAAGACGAAATACTGCAAGGCAAGATCGAGGCCTTTCAGGATCAACTGGGGTTCCGTGAAGAGCCGCTGGTTGTGCATCGGTACAACAGCCTTTCACTCTTGAATCAGATTGTTTTCTCCAAGGATCGCCCCAAAAGTCGGCTGGCGAAGGAGTACGAGGACATTGTTCAGGCAATCTCTGCAGGCAACCCGGACGACCGGGACACCGCAGTTGAAATCCTTCGGGCATTCTTGCCATCTGTTCCCGGAATTAGGCTGGCAATTCGCCGGGATTCGGTCCAGAAGATGGAAGAATTTCTCGGGAGGATTGAAAAATCAAACCCGGAAGACGAAGAAGTCGTGCGCCTTGTTTCGCAGGTTCGAGAACAACACAACTTGACCGGCGCCGGCCGCGGCGCGGCCTGATCGGGCAATTGATGCAAATCGCACCAAGTGATTGACTCGGCAGATCTGCGGGCTGAGTCATTCGCGGTCCGGAAGCGGCTCTGCCTGCCGTACCGGGAAACGGGCGCCGTGCGGCCGCGCGGCATTTTCCAGCCATCGGCACAGGTATTCCGAAACGCTCCGGCGAACAATGATCGTGTAGGTTGACGGCTCACCGTCGGCGGCCAGCAGGACAGCCGCCCTGCCCAGGCCTGTTTGCGCGCATTGTCCCGAGGCGAATTCCCGCGGATGCAAATCCAGGGCACAGCCCTTCGCCAGAACCGTTCGCGCGTCCGCACCGCCGACAAGCAGCTCGACGTTGCCGCCGCTTACGTCATTGACTGCAGCGTGGAACTGGGCAAGTGCCTCAACGAGTCGGCTGCCGAGACCGGAAACGCGCTCCCTGCCGGTCGCGATCAGCCACTCGTCCGGCCCCAGCCAATAGACCCTGTGCTTGCTGGCCGTGAACGTATTCGCGGCCAGCGGCATGGGTTGGCCCAGGATCCGCTCGGCGGCCTCAAGGGCGGGACTGCTGCCCGGATTCAGCCTGAGGTTGAGGAACGCCTGGCCGGTCCGGACGCTGATGGCCACGCGCGCCTCCGGCGCGGATTCGGCCGCGGCGAAAAAGGGTTCCAGGCCGTGGCGGCCATGGCGGGAAGGCGTCCCCGCCTTTCCGGAGGGCGGGACGCCCTCTTTCCCGGAGAGAGCCGGGCTGGCGTCAGACATGTTGACGCTGTCCCTTGCGGTCGTAAAAGACCGGCGACACGATCTGAACCGGCACGGGCTCGCGACCGGGGCGCGCGGCAAGAATGGTTTCGCCCCTGCGCCCCCGCCCGCCGGCCACCAGCGCCAGCGCGATCGGGTGGCCGAGACAGGCGCTGGAATAGCTGGACGTGACATGGCCGCACATCGCTGCGGACTTGCCGGTTTCGCCGACGAGCTGCGTGCCTTCCTCAAGCACCGTCCGTCCGTCGCACGACAGCAGGCCAACCCATTGCTTGCGGTCCTCGCGCAGGCAGTCCGGGCGGGCAAGGGAACGCTTGCCGAGAAAGTCCTTCTCCCTTGAAAGCAGCCAGTTCATGCCGAGGTCTGCGGGCGTCACCGATCCGTCGGTGTCCTGTCCCGCGATAACGAAACCCTTCTCGGCGCGCAGCACGTGCATCGTTTCCGTTCCGTAGGGCGCGATGTCGAATTCCTCGCCGGCCTCCATGATCCTTCGCCACATGGCCAGCGCGTGATTGCTGTCGATGTTGATCTCGTACGCCAGCTCGCCGGAAAAGCTCACCCGGAACAGCGTCACATCCTTGCCCGCCAGCACCGCCGGCTTCACGGCCATGAACGGAAAATTCTCCTTGTCGAGCGGGATGTCGCAGCCGAGCTTTTCCAGCAAGCTGCGGCTGTTGGGGCCGGCCGCCGCGATGGTGGAATAGTGATCGGTAAGCGAAGTCAGGTAAACCTCAAGCTCCGGCCACTCGGTCTGCAGCCACTTTTCCATCCAGCTCAGCACGCCGGCGGCCCCGCCGGTGGTCGTGGTCAGGTAAAAGCGGCGCTCGCCGATCCGCGCCATCACGCCGTCGTCCATGAGCATGCCGTCCTCGCCCAGCATGATCCCGTAGACGCAGCGTCCGACCTTCATCCTGCCGACGTTGTGCGTGTAGATGCGCTCCAGGAATTCGACGACGTCGGGACCGCGGGCGTCAATTTTGCCCAGCGTGGAAGCGTCCATTACGCCGAGCGATTTGCGCACCGCCAGGCATTCGCGCGCCACGGCCGCATTGAGGTCTTCGCCGTCTCGCGGAAAGTACCAGGGCCGGCGCCACTGGCCGACGACCTCCATGGGCGCGCCGGCAGCCAGGTGCCATTCGTGGATTGCGGTGGTCCTCACCGGATCGTAGAGCTCGCCCACGCTCTCACCCGCGCAGACGCCGAAACTCACCGGGGTATAGGCGGGTCGGAACGTAGTCGTTCCGACCTCGGGAATCTCCTTGCCGAGGACATCCGCGAGCACCGCCATGCCGTTGATGTTGCCGAGCTTGCCCTGGTCGGTGCCGAATCCGAGCGCCGTGTATCGCTTGACATGCTCCACGTTGCGATAGCCCTCGCGCGCGGCGAGGCGGATGTCGGCGACGGTGGTGTCGTTCTGGAAGTCGATGAACTGCCTGGGACAGCGGTCCGCGTCTTTGGCCGATGGCGTCCGCCACAAGGGTTCGATCGGGTTGTCGTCGGCATCGCTTGCCGTGCCCGGCGCCCTGATGGCCGCTGTCTCCAGCCTCAGCCTCGACACGGCTTCAGCGCCCGCGCGCAGCCCGTCGGCCAGGCATTCGCCCAGTGACCATTTGCCGTTACCGGCGCCGGCCGAAACATTGGCCTGGCGCGCCTCCGCGGGCAGGAAGCAAAGCCGCGAATCGTCCCAGGCCAGCCGCCCGCCCGCCTGGGAATGCAGATGAACCGCAGGACTCCAGCCGCCGGACACGGCCAGGAGGTCGCAGTCGATGCGGATCGTGTTGCCAGCCTTCTCCCAACTGTCGCCGTTCCACCGAGCGATGCTGACGCCTGCGACCCGGCCCCGGCCGGCCACGTCAGTCACAACGTGGCCGGCCAGTACCGGAATTCCCAGGTCTTGCGCCCGCAGGCCCAGTTCCCCGGCGCCCCCGGCGCGGCTGTCGACGATGGCGGCGACCTCGGCGCCGGCCCCGGCCAGGTCGATCGCCGCCCGGTACGCGGAATCGTTGTTGGTGAAGACCACCGCGCGGCGCCCCGGCAGGACCGCGTACCGTTCGATGTAAGTCGACACGGCCGAGGCAAGCATTACGCCCGGGCGGTCGTTGTTGCAGAAGACCAGCGGCCGCTCCAGACTGCCCTGCGCCAGCACCACCTGCCGGGCCCGGACCCGCCAGAGCCGCTCCCGTACGCCTCCGCCGTCCGAACCGTCCGGGAACTCGGCGCAACGCTCCGCAATCGTCAGGAAGTTGTGATCGTAGTAACCGAAAACCGTGCCTGAAGGCAGCAGGACGCAGTCTTCCCGGTCGCGCAGTTCCGCAACCGCCGCCGCGGCCCATTCCGCGGCCGGAGCCCCGTCGATGCTGGCGGCGCAAGAGAGCAATCTGCCGCCGAATTCGTCCTGTTCGTCGGCGAGTAACACCCGGGCGCCGGACCTCGCCGCCGCCAGCGCCGCCATGAGGCCGGCGGGCCCGCCGCCGGCCACAAGCACGTCGCAGTGCGCGTTCATGTGCTCGTAGCGGTCGGGATCGGGGCCTTCCGGCGCCTGGCCGAAGCCTGCCGACTTCCGGATCGCGTGCTCGTAGTGCTTCCACCACGAGCGCGGGTACATGAACGTCTTGTAGTAGAAGCCCGCGCCCAGCACCCGGCCGAATACGTCATTGATCGCGCCGAGATCGAATCGCACGCCGGGCCAGCCCCTGGTCGTGCGTGCGACCAGGCCGTCATGGAGAACGACCTGCGTCGCCGGCAGGTTGGGCAGCGCCGCGGCGCCTTCGCCGATCTGCATGATCGCGTTCGGCTCCTCCGCGCCGCTGCCGACGATTCCGCGCGGCCGCCGCAACTTGAAGCTGCGTCCAACCAGCGATACGCCGTTGGCGATCAGAGCGGAGGCGAGCGTGTCGCCGGCAAAGCCCTCGCAAGCCTTCCCGTCAAAAGAGAAAGCCAGCGGCCGGGAACGGTCTATCCGGCCGCCGCGCGGCAAACGATTCGGCTGGGCGGGGGCCATCGTCAGCGGCGTTTCTCTCCGCCGTTCAAGCGGTAGCTCTTCTCGATGCGATAGCTGATCGTGTCGCGCTCGACGCCGAACCATCGCCGGCAGCCCTGGTCGTGGCTCCATAACTCCCGGTGCGCGCCCTTCGGGTTGCTGCGGTAGAACAGGTAGTCGGCCCATTCCGCGTCGCTCAATGCGTCCGGGTCAGCGGGCCGCGCAATGCCGGCTTCGCCGCCGTAGCTGAACTCCGTCTCGGCCCGGGGCCCGCACCATGGACATTCGATCAGGAGCATTTTCCGCGCGCCTAGTGCGCCACCGCGGCGGCGCCGTGTTCGTCGATCAGCGCGCCCGAGGCGAACCGGTCCAGGCTGAAGGGCGCGTTGAGTTCGTGTGGCCGGTCGTGGGCAAGCGTATGCGCGAACGCCCATCCGGAGCCCGGCGTCGCCTTGAATCCGCCGGTGCCCCAGCCGCAGTTGAAGTACAGCCCCTCAACCGGTGTCTTTGAGAGGATCGGACAGGCATCCGGACAGATATCCACGATGCCGCCCCATAGCCTGAGCATGCGTACGCGGCTGAACGCCGGGAACAATTCGATGATCGCCTGCATCGCATGCTCGATGACCGGGAAGCTGCCGCGCTGACCGTAGCCGTTGTACGCGTCGATCCCGGCGCCGACCACCAGTTCGCCCTTGTCGGACTGGCTGATGTATCCATGAACCGCGCCGGACATGACCACGGTGTCCAGCACCGGCCGGATGGGCTCGGACACGAACGCCTGCAGAGGATGGCTCTCGATCGGCAGGCGCAGGCCGGCCATTTTTGCCAGCACGCCGGCGTTGCCGGCAACCACCACGCCGATTCGATCGGCCGCGATCGGGCCGCGCGTGGTCGCGACGCCCACGGCCCTGCCTGCCCGGACATCAATGCCGGTGACCTCGCACTGCTCGATGATGTCCACGCCCAGCGCGTCGGCCGCCCGCGCGAAACCCCAGGCAACGGCATCGTGTCGCGCCACGCCGCCACGGCGCTGCAGCGACGCGCCGAGTATCGGATAACGCGCACTCGGCGAGGTGTTGATGCATGGAATCGCCTTCCTGACCTCGGCCGCGCCGAGCACCTCGGCGTCGAT
>LXNI01001231.1_pt1 | contig 23451 bp, 33 predicted proteins | sample 809091 | NCBI WGS metagenome assembly LXNI01 (sample SAMN04870527, study PRJNA318959) | sponge metagenome | biome: 01000161; feature: marine sponge reef; material: water | host: Sarcotragus foetidus | place: Greece: Milos, Mediterranean Sea | collected 2013-05-29 | depth 5-7 m | reverse complement strand
TTATTAGAAAAATCCTACTTGAACTTAATATTAACCTTCCATATTTGTCAATAACAGTCAATAACAGTGGGGTGGGAAACTAGTATGCCATAGTAACTTTTTGAGTACTTGAAAGTTAGGAGAGACCTCCAATAAAACAAGTGACTTACGCAAGCAGGCAAGCCCTTCTGGAATGTACCAAACGCTCAGTTGAAATCGCCATTGAACAGAACGAACAGGCTGCAATTGATTGGTTGGAATCTGTTTCATAATGCATATTATTCGGGTGATGGCTGCTGAACTTCTGTGGATTGATGTGTTTCAACAAACTCCTTGAGAATGTTCACAACGCTATCAAACTTGGCAAAATTAACAACACTGCGGTTTTCACAAACCCAGTCACAAAATTGTGGTTTATCAAGATACTTAGCAGACCCACCATCTTTTCTAGGGACTTCAGGATAGAAACAATCTTGAAAAAGATCAGCAGGAAAAAGGTTTTCAATTCCTACTTCTACTTTTGTATTTTCGGCATTTTTGGGAATTGATCGCACCCAAAGTTCTCCGATCTGTTCATCTGGCTTTTGGGTATCACAATCATAAAGAAGCAATATTGGCCGATAAAACAATGATGGATTCGCCGCGTAGATATTTCTGAAATGATTTAACCCTTTATCTCCCCCGTAATGTGTTCCTTTTTCATTTTCCAAGCCTACAAACTCAATGTCAAAAGAGTTGAGAAGTTTTTCTTGTCCTAATTGTGTCAACGCAGGTTTAATATAACGCGGATCCAACGCTCCTTCTGTTAGAATAAGAGGTTTGGTACCAGCCGCAAAACGCTGTTTTATTTCTTCTTCAAAACGTACTGTAGATTGAATATATTCAAATGCCTTTCCGAATTCAGAATACCGTTCGCTATTAATTCGTTTTGCTTCTGGCATTTCAAGAATTGCAACCTTGTCTATACCGAATCTTTTTTCCATGCCAAGCAGAAATAACGGAGAATGAGACGAAACGATAAACTGTACTTTTGGGAACAGACCTATAAGTTCGGGAAGGACATCGTGCTGGAGAGTTGGGTGTAAATGAGCAGCAATTTCATCTATGATTACAATGCCTGTAATCTGTGATAGGTTAACGCTTCTGTGTAGGTCAGTTCTTTCTCCATATCGAATAATTGTAGCGAATAAATTGAACAATTGCGATTCTCCATCAGATAGTGATTGTAGTGTTGGAATCCTTCGTCCATCACTCATCTGAATACTAATTCTTGAAGATTCAATATTGCGATAGTTGAGTTTTAATTTCGCATCTTGATCTTGTAGTATTTCTCTTAGTATTGCTTCAACATTATTTTTAGCATGAGCAATAATGTGTTTACTTACTACTGGTAACAATTCTTGTGGAACCGGGATTTTTTGTGTTTTATTTTCTTCGTGATAAAACTTTAAATATTCATTGAGTTTATGTGTGTCTTCTGGATCAGTTAATGAGTCAAGAAATACGTCCAACACCCAAGATACATTTTCTTCCCCGCAGGTTTCCGCCCATATTGGTTTGTCAAGATGGTTACCATAGCGACGAGTCGAAGAACCATCCAAACGGGTTTTCAGACTCCTAGGGTTTAGCCAATAAGGGTCTTCACGACGGCATGCTGGAAAAAAGACATGTGCTCCACTTTGCATTTCAAGCAGAACAGTTTTTTCATTTGCAAAAACTTCTTTATAATTTCCATTAGTTTCCCAGTTCCATATAGGAGCAAACACAGGTTTTGAGCTATGAGTATAGACTGTTGAATCAAGGACTCCTGATTTCTCGCAATATAATAAATTCTCATCACCTGATTTGAAATGAAGAAAACTAAGACTGAATTGTCTTCCACTTCTAATTGCTTTTGGAAGAATAGCTCGAAAATATGGCGATGCGCCTGAACTCTCAAAAGGGGCTATATCACGGAAGACTTCTTTACCAAATTCTATCAGAGCATCAACGATGTAAGATAAAAAAATAGTTTTGCCCGATCCGTTGGGACCTACAACCACTATAGGCTGCGGATTCTCATTTACATCAAATAGAGGTTTGACATGGCATTCTGAGATAGGTCCGGTATTCTGTAAAAAGATTTCATGGAGATACATAGAGTCTTTTTTAGAAATTGGTAATCTTGATTTTAATATTGGTTTGTTTATTCTTAATTATAATATGTTACGTTACACTATGGCAAATTAAAATGGGGTATAGAAATCGTTGTAATTACGATTTTTCTGATAACTTACGCAAGCACGTCAAACACTTCTTGGAATATGCTAGCGCGCCGTTGAAATCACTATTGAGCAGTGAGCAGGACGAACAGACCGCTATTGATTGGTTGGAATCTGTTTTACAGGCATCGGCACCAACGACATAGACAATCGCGCCCTCTTATGTCAACCGTGCAATAGCAAAAAATCTAATACGATGAGTCTCACCTCGCTACGTAGACAAAACAAAAAGGAAGGATATATCCAACCGGGCGAAGCGATAGACCTCCAAGAGGCTTTAGCGTGGACGCGATCCCTTTTGGTAAAAACACTCCGAGAAACACCGTATCAACCACCGCTCCCCATTGAAAATGAAGGATAACACAACGATTTTGAAAGGAACACCGTTTTTTATGAATGAAAAAATAAAAAGATGTTCAGAATGCCCCACAACACATTCTTTGATACGCTCCTATGGTAGAACACACAGCGAGACAAGAATAAACAACCATCCGTGAAAATACCGCAGAGAAAAGCAAAATACAAAGGACAGCCCAATGCCATTTACAAGTATTTTTGGCACAAGCGGGTCGGTTTGTCGTCATCGCAGCGCAAAGAACATCCCTAAAAATCGCAAAATACCTCTAAATAATCGGCAAATAACAGCAGAAATACTACCAATTGATTTGAGACCTTTGACCTAATTTTTGACAAAGAGGTCTCATAACTCGTAATTAGTGCAATTAGTGACAGTAGTCCCATTTTTGCACCCAAAACTTTCGCTAAAACATATCTACATTTTCGCAAAATCCGAATTCCCTATTGATGACTATTACAATGGGGTCGGTGTGGCGGTGTTTTTGTGCTGTGCTGGTCGCTTGCGCTATGTGCCACAGGCTCCGCTTTGTTCGTTTCGCGACGCTACAGGCGTTTGTGTGTTCGCTTCGCTCCACCGCCCGACCTTTCGCTGCTCCACTTCACTTTGCTCCACCAGAGGACACATGCGGGGAATGCCTTGATGGCATTCATACCGTTGATTTGGCGTCGCTTGCTGCGGGCTTGTGTGCTTCGCACCGCACCCTTGCCCCCGCAGGCACATAAAAACACCACTCACACCGTCCCTTTAGCGAAGTGTTTAGCGTCTTCTGTTCAGTTAGCATCCCCGCTCATCTACCCACTTCGTCATTTGTTGTTGTTTTTTTTGCGTAAAAAACACAAAAATAATCGGAAAATATATTTAGTCGTACAAATATGTGTTGTGCTACAGCACAATTTATACTACAATATGTGACACAACTTTTGTATACAATTTATACACCGGTTGTGTTGGATATCCCGATTTGTTTACATAAAAGAGGACGGGGGGAGTTATATGAATGACAAACGACGAGAACAAAACAGCGCGCCAGATAATAGAAAAGTTGATGCCAATGGCTATTTGGCTTACGGCACTAATGATTATCCCATATTACTACTGGATAGATGAGAAAAACACGCTACAACAGTCGTTACTCAATATTAGCACAGCAATACCCCTATTTTTGCTTCTCTCAACATTTATAATTGAAGTTGGAGGACTATGCATGCATGGTTTCATGTTAGGTCTCGCAGCAATACAAAATTTCAAATCTATGATGCTCGCAAACGCATTAGAACCTATTGTCAGTCTTGTGGCTGCAGTTTTCATTACAGACAAACGTGACGATATTTCAGAAACAACTTCTGACGATGAATTAATGCGAGTAATGAAAGAATTCGGTAAAAAGAAATCCGTAAAAATTAGTACCAAAAGGGTAAAGAAAACCGCCCAAAAGTTTCTTGATGAAATAGGACGTAATGTTGGTTCTGAACACTACGTCGTCGAACTCAAAGACTTGTTGGAGCGCGACATCTTCACAACTGAAGTCCTCAAACACATCAAAGATGACTTATTTATAAAAATAGACGATATTACTACAGATGATTAAGGACAGTCGGAAAAGCGGAGAATAACTCTGATAACCGAAAAATGAACTGGCACGACCTAATCTTCAAAAAAATGAACGTGACGTTTACCCAGTTCTGTAACTTTTACTTTGGGAATTCAAACCCGGAGTTAGTCAACTCCCAACAAACCAGCAAAAGCACAGAGAATAGCGTCAGCAGATTGGGTTGTGTGAACATCAATTCCAACAATACGCGATGCCAGTTGCATAATTTCGTCTGCACCAGCACTACCATGCAATCTTAAAAATGATTTTACGTCTTGCGGTGTCATTATTACCGTCTTAACACCACACCGATCTGCTGCAATGTTAACCGCAGCAATTGTTTCTGTTGAATGACGAGAAGTTGAAATCACAACGATATTGACATCATTATTCTCAAGCAGTTGTTGTATTTCGTTAGTAATTTCCATCAAACGATTAGTTTTTGACACAAAAAACGATCGTTTCGTTTTTATGTTACCTGACTCATTGTAAAGCATACCATCGCCCTTTGCTTCAAGCAGCGTGTATACTATTTTTTCAATGCTCGGACAAACACCGAGTGATCGTGCAAGTAATTGCTTTGGTGGTGGCTTATCTGTGCCGAAATAGTTCATCAAATCAATTACTCTTCTTTTTTTCAATTCATCCATTTCTATACTCTCCCATTGTTTGGATACTAATAATATTCTGTACATACATGTATGTAACGTCTGTAACGTATTTACTATAAATATAGACGTAGACAGGGTTTATAGAGACGTTACATGCTCCACTTCATGTAACGTTACGTAACGTTACATCTTTATCATGTAACGTTGATGTAACGTCTCCATAAACACAGACGTGGACTAAGTGGACAGGAAAGACGTTACACATGTTACATGGAATATAGGGTAATTACAGACTTATATTGTCATCATTGTTTGGGTAATAATACCGTCCGCGTTTGTTTGGTTGGATAATATCGCCATCGCGAAGCATTCTGCGAAGTTGTAAGCGTACTGCACCTTCTTTTCGCTCAGAACAGGTAATTATATCAGATGCAGTTAGTCCATCATTGCCCGCATCAACTAACATATCAATTATAATTTGTCGTGTTTCGGTTTTTCTAACATCGTTGACTCGTCCTTCCAGTTCCCACAGTCCACCTTGAGTCAAGTTGATAGCATATTCATCTGACGGCATATTCCGACCTGTAACGTGTAAAGAATGCCCGCCGGTGTCGCGACCGATTTTCAACATAGTATCACAACCCGCTTGAATCCCCATGCTGCCTTGTATTTGATTAAACGGGTTATCAGGATCTGCAGCTTTGCGAGTATGTGTCACTAAAATCATAGCAATGTTTTTCGCTTGCACAAACCGCTGCACAGGAATCATACGTTGATAGTCAACATCGTAACTTGTGCCGTTCTTATCTTGAATGTCAGGTGCAACGTGTTTCCATGTGTCCACTACCACCAACTCCGAATTTGTAGATTCAATAATACCTTCAAGCGTTTTCAAACCGAACGCGTCAAATTTAATATTGTTCATATCGTTTATAATATGGATATTTTCAGGTATATCACCACCATAGCAAAGCAAATCTAATCGCTCTTGCAGTAATGCACGAGGATCTTCAAGTGCAAGGTAAGTGACATTTCGAGATTTCTCAATATCTATACTGGATAAGGCAACGCCACCCAATGCAACTGAAATTGCGATGTTCCAAGCGAAAAATGACTTACCGATTTTCGCGTCACCCGCCAAGACCGTAAGCCCATCCGGTATCAAATCAGGCACAATCCATTTTACCGAAGGAATATCCATTTGTGATAACTCTAAAGCCGACACAACCTCAAGTGACTTGTGAGAGGTATCAATCTTTTCACGCTCAGTGTCTAAAATATCAAGTTTTTCGTTTAATGATAAACTCGGATCATCAAATGCTTGCTTAACTTTAGTCAGAATCGCACAAGCCTTGCGTTCATTAGAAAACCCTTTAATTTCTTTTGCATAATCCTCCACACTTTCAATTTCAGTGCATACATCATATAACTCTTTAATATACCCCCAACCGCCATCTAATCGGTTTAACATATTATCGCTGTCAAGTTGCTTTGCAACTGCTGCAGGAAAGATCGCTTTATCTGCAGCATCTAACGCAACAATCGCACCAAATATTAGTTGATGTGGGACAAGTATGAAATCTGCAGCGTCTAAAATGCTACGCACTTTTGGGAAAGCATTTTCAACGAAACCGCCATCTTGTAAACATTGACCAAGCAATATTTTTTCAAATTCAATAACTAATGATTCGTTCATTGTGGGGAACCTCTTGTGATTACAAGAAGTCAACAGGTGAGAAAAAAGTTATAAAAATATAGTTGCCAAAATGACAACTATATGATATACTTTTTCAGATGCTTTGTTATTGCATAAACTTGTGGTTTGTGATAATAAACATCGTCTGTCAACTCCTTTGTGGGTTGGTAAATCCGCATCATCGGCTAAAATCAGCGGACTTAATATTTCGTGAAAGGGCGGGCTTCCCGTCCTTTTTCCTTTTTCAACATTTCCTATTTCTATACAAACAATTCTACCAAATTTTAGAAATTAAGTCAACCTAAAAACCTTTTCAACAGAGGTTGTTTCTGCACTGCTGAAGTCAACATCAGTTGACGTGTCTTTTTCTGTTCAGTTAGCCCCGCTCATTTCCCACTTCGTCATTTGACGAAGTACCTGCACGTCCGTGCAACCATTCACACCTCCCATCGTTAATGAAAGAAAATGACACCTGTCAAAACCTGTCAAAACCTGTCAAATGACAGAAAATGAAAGGAAATGAAACATGTCAAAACTCTCCATCACAGAAGCAGTCAAAATCATTTCAGTATCAGAATCGACACTCAGGCGAGACCTAAAAAGCGGGAAAGTATCCTTTGATTTAGACCTCAAAGGACGCAAGCAGATTGATGTTTCAGAACTACAACGCGTCTACGATCAGCTAAAAACACAGAACGGATCACAACCCCCAACAGACGACTCCGTAGAACATTCAGAACCTGTCAACGGCAACCACCAAAACCTGTCATTGACAGAAAATGACAGCCACCAGAATCCGTCAACGAACGGAAGTGAACCCCGTCAAAATCCGTCAATGACACAGAATGACACCTGTCAAAACCTGTCAATGAATGGAAATGACAGCCCCAAAATCATTGAATTACTGGAGGGACAGGTGCAAGATCTGAAAGAAAGACTGGAAAAGGCGGACACAGAAAAATCCCGCTTGCTTGAGTTAGCAAACAACCTACAAAAGCAGAACGAGCTCCTCATGCTCCCCAATCCACAGAAAAAACCCGGCTTCTGGGGCTACCTCCGCCTCAAAAGATAATACTTACAAGGAAACACCGGTATGTCTATTATTGATTTTCTAAATAAAAACGACGGGACAATAACGACAATTACTACTCTTATTCTTGTAGGTATAACACTTTGGTACGTCATAGAGACAATGAAGATGAGGAGAACCACCCAAGAAATGCTAAGAGTTTCCAATACCCCAGAAGTTCAGGTATCACTACAATATCAGAGCTCCCTTCTTAGCGTATCCACTATTGACCTCTGTATACAAAATATAGGGACAGGTTTTGCCCATGATGTGCAGTTTACCGGTAGCCTTCTTTCCTTTCAACCACAATTGGATGATGAGCCACTTGGGGAATACGGGATAATAAAGAATGGTATTAGCCACTTAGGTCCTGGAAAGCGGTATCAAATAATACTATTGTGGTTAACTGAGGATAAATATTTACCAAAAGAACCACTTAATGTAGATATTACTTATATGGACCCAGCAAATAACGAACAGAATAAATCGTGTATCCTCGATTTTAAGAAGATTGAAGGTCATACACAATTGGGGGATCCCTCGCTTGACAGTATAGCGTTTTCGTTACGATTTATTCAAAAAGACATCTCAGAGATAAAAAAGCAATACGCTGCTGCTGCCAACACACAGCCAATGAATAAAGTTAATCCGTCGTAAGTTTCATATCTTCAACGGTAATCTGTCCGGTAAAGATATTTGACCCGTCCGCTGCGGGGAAAAACCCAGTGAAAGTTCCCCACCATTGATAAAACGATTTAGTCCCAATTGTAGGATGACTTCTAAAAAACATTTTGTCTCCAATGCCAATTGGGGTGTCAGCAGTGCCTTCTACAGTGAAATACGTCTTGGAATGTCCCGGAGAACGTGAAACCCAATCACTACCTTGGATCCTTGCTTCTGATACCTCTTGTTTGCTGTGGAAATTCGTTATTTTGAAGTTGCCAGTTCTGATAACAGAGGACTCATCTTTTCTACGATAAATGTTGCCTTTTTGATTAATTAGATCAAGCATTATATAATCTCCTTTTTGAAATATACAACAAGTATAACTCGTGCAATGTTAAATATCAAAACAGTAAATTCAGTTTGAATTAAAAGAGGGCGATGTAGCGGTGTTTTCGTGCTATGCTGTCCGCTTGCTGCGGGTTTGTATGCTTTGCATCAAAAAACACCACTTGCACCGTCCTTTTTGCTGCGTTCCCAACCCGTACACAGAATTTGAGTTATTATCAATTGTAACGTATACATGACAGATGTAACGTATACGTTACAGGCACTTTTGGGAGCGCAGTCACAGTAAGGGTTTAAAGGGTGTATTTTTTCCTTAAAACATATTTAAAAACAATTCTTAAAACAATTTTTAAAGCGAAGAGCGAATCACGACAAATTTTTAATTTTCAAGAAAGAGAATTTTCACCCAAATCCCACGGATCGAAGTCAAGATTAAGTTCCTCAATAACCTCTTTTTTGAGACGGTTGATATGGAATAATCGGGGGTATCCTTGTTCATCTGTAAAAGTTTCGCCAAGTTTTTCCGCTTTTTTCTCAAGAAGTAAATCGGCACGTTTTGCCATATCTTCCTGTCGTTTTTCTCTTTCCTTGATGTTTCGGATCATCGCAGCATGCCGAAAATCTGGAAGGATATACATATCCCGCTCTTGAATCAACAACGGCTTACCGCTGAATGGCAATGTTGTTGCTTTTAGTCGTCTAAGGGAGTTTCGGATACTGGGACGCGATTTATCTGCTAATATCTCACTAATCTCTTTAGGTGTTATCCGAATAGTCTTGAAGTTGACAAAATCAATGATATTCGCCGCTAATGTGAAATAAACTCGAATATCAGTATTATATAATTCTGGGAGGACAGCAAGAAAATCCTGTGTAGGATTAGGAAGGTAATCGAGGTGACCGTAAGGTTTCGCAGCATCGGAAAGAAAATTCATAGCATACTCCTTTTTTAAGTTGACTCTCCTGGAGCATCTATGATAAAATACAAATGCTCCAGAGAATTACCGAGTAAAAGTTCTTGGACACTCGGGGGGTGTTTGTGCACCCCCCACTTTTCTTTCCCTACATAATACATACCCCTTCCTGTATAATTAATCAATAGTTCAATACAAAGAGTCTCAGATGGTATAATTACGTCAGAGATACAGGGCAGATGCCAACGCCACGCAGTTGCGCTCTACCTTTGATTGATAAAACAAGATGTCGGGCTTCTCGTAGGGGCAAGGTCTTCTCGCCCGTAGGGTTTAGGTTACCTAAACCCTATGAAAATGTCCGTTTATGTTTAGAACTTGCTATATATCAAACTCACGTTAACATATCAAAGAGAGGAACCCATTATGGAAACGCAACCACAAAATGCAATCAATCCAAATACAAATCAAGAATATCGAATAGAATTCCCTACACGAGAGATTGTAAGACAAGCCATTCTTGATCTTGAATATCCATCTGGTGGAATCACGGTAAAGGATGCTGCAATTATATTGATAGAGGAATTTAACTTGTCTGATGAACAGAAAAATGCGGTCAACAGATCTAATCTTAACGTATTCCGTTATAATGTAGTAGCACCGCAATTTAGGCAACTTTTGCAGAAAAGAAAGTTGGTACAACCAGGTGGACCAAGGACCCGGTACTTTCTCGCTGGAAGCGAAAACATCCCACCAGAAACTGTAACCGAAGAAACAACAAGAACAGCGGCTGATTCTGAAGGAAAAGAATATGATATTGAGGTGCCGGCAACGAGTGTCGTGAAAGATGCACTGTGCAATTTTGAGTATCCTCCCGGTGGAATTAGGATTAGGGATGTTGCGGATGCTTTAGCCGCACAATTTGATCTTAGTGATGGACAAGTAGATGCAAAACATCGGACAGATTATAATATTTGGCTGAATCATGTAAATACCGCTGCGAATGCTTTAGTAAAATCAGAGAAACTGCTAAAAATAAAACGCGGTTGGATTATCAATCCCGATCAATTTAAGGAAATTACTCCAGACGACACGTCATCTTCTGGTGAAGATACGCCATCTCCTGAAGTCGTCATGGAGAAAAGTTATCAAGAGATCCAAAATAATTTGGAGGTGGAGATCCTACAAAAAATCAAGGATAACCCCCCAGAATTCTTTGAGCAGCTTGTTCTTGACCTTCTTGTTGAAATGGGTTACGGTGGTTCACGAGCAGACGCTGAAGCCGTAGGACGCGTTAGTGATGGCGGAATTGACGGTATCATTAAGGAGGATCCGCTTGGACTTGATCGGGTCTATGTTCAAGCTAAACGGTGGGAACCAAATGTAAGTCGTCCTGACATTCAAAAGTTTGCGGGGGCATTGCAAGGTCGACGTGCACAGAAGGGTATCTTTATCACAACATCAAATTTTAGTAAACACGCCAGAGAGTACGTGGAAACAATTTGTTCCACAGTTGTCATTCTTATTGATGGAGATCAACTTGTGCAGCTTATGATCAAGTATAACGTAGGTGTTTCTGAAGGAAATACCTACCAAACCAAACAAGTAGATTCAGAATATTTTGGAGAAGTAGAAGAATAAAAAGGGGGTCGGTGTGGCGGTGTTTCGGTGCTGTGCTGTCCGCTTGCGCTATGTGGCATAGCCTCCGTTCCGCTTGTTCGTTTTCGTCACGTCACGCTGCGCTCTGCTTGCTTTGACGTGACATCACTCACTGCACTCCACTACGGCAACTCCACAGGCGCGGCACTTGCTGCGGGCTTGTGTGCTACGCACCGCACCCTTGCCCCAGCAGGCACACAAAACACCACTCACACCGTCCCTTTAGCGAGTAAGTCAGCGTTTATTATCCGGTCTTAGTGTTTTTTGTTTATTGAGGTTCTCTGAAAAAAGATTCGAGTAAGGGGGCTTGTTGTTCAGTGGGCTTTGGTAAGTTCTCTGCGGTTCTGTGGCATCATGGGCTTGCGTTTGGCGGTTGCGGGTGTTCCGCTGCGTCCGTTGTCCTTGCTGCGTTTTCGTGCCAGTTCCGTGTGCTGTGCCCTCGCGCGCACCATGCATTTTTGTGCGGCGGCTTCGGCAGGCACACTACTTTTATTGTGTATCAATAATTGTCATTTATTAGCCTATTTAGTAAATTAACCCAATATAATCAGATTATTTCGTGAAAAAACAGCATTTTTACTTGACTTTATATTGAAAATGTAGTATGATATTATGTGGTTTTATCCGCAGTATCGGTTATACGCAAAAGCACGCGACGGCTCGTTTGAGTTAATTGAGGTCTTTGATGAATTGACAGAGGATTACTCCGTTCAGTTTGAGGATAGGGCAGATGACAGCGGGCAATTCTTGAGACTGGTTTGTCCCAACGGTGCATATTCCGAATACGCATCGGTCGGAAAGACACAACGTCAGCGATGGCGCGATAATCCGCCAGTGATGACAGGCTGCCGTTCCTGCGGTTCGGTCAGTTGTAACGGTTTCGGTGGCGATGGCTTCCGTTGCAAGAGATAAAGACAGACTGCGGGCTTGCCTTCGGGCATGCTCGCAGCTTTCACTGGTGATTTGTGCAAACCTATGAAAGCAATTAAAGAAGTTTTGCCATTGTTAGGTTTGGTGATTTTAGTTGCCGCGAGTATTGTAACGTTTATCGTGTATTTTAGAGACTTTCTACTACCGTGGAAGAATAGGTTGAGAGACAAAATAAGTGAAAGAGTAAGAATAGGAAAACAGATCACCTTCCAGCGGATAATCTTTCTTGCACTGCTACTACTACTGATATATATCCTGTTGTTCCTGATATATCTGCTGCAGCACATTTAATCCGACCGTTTCTGAAATAAAAAGTGTTCAGATTGCCCTACAACGCATTTCAAAACGCACCTTATATTTTATACCCACAAAAGATGGCACCGATAACACCCCGTGTGAATCCTGCCATCAGAATCGCACTTATAAGGAGGATAAACATCTATGAAAGGCACAAGACCCCTTGACAACAACGAAATCCGCCAAGTGTCAGGTATTTTTAACGGCACTTATCAGATCCGCAACCGCTCGCTATTCATGCTCGGCGTATCCACCGGCGGGAGAATATCGGAATTGCTAAGTCTACAGATTGGCGATGTCTACCAGAACCGCGCACCGGTCACCGACCTACTTTTTGACAAATCCATCGTCAAGGGCAAAGAACACTCCCGCGCCGTTCCAGTTAACCGCGACGGCAGACAAGCAATTGATGATCTCGTCAAATGGCACCGCAAGGAATACCGCAGCATCGCAAAAGCGCGTCCCCTGTTTCCATCGAGGAACGGGCAAGGCAACACTCGAATGTCAAGACGTGCTGCACACGACGTGCTAAAAACAGCGTTTGAAGCAGCAGGGCTAAACGGCAAGCTCGCATCACATTCACTGCGGAAATCCTTCGCACAGCGACTATACGATCGCACCAGCGACATTTACGCCGTCCAAGAAATGCTCGGGCATAAGAACATCGCTACCACACAGAAGTATCTCGGTGTCAATTACCAGAACGTCCGCCAAGCCGTAGAAGCAATGGCAGTGTCAACTGAACTGCACATAAGCACCCTTTTGGGCAGTTCAATAAAGAACACAAGCGATGAAGCACTTTTCCTTGAACTCGCCATGCGAGGCTACGACTTAACCCAACTGGAAAAGGACAAAATACTGAGGATAACACGCACCGCATAAAAGGCTATCAATGTTCAAATACTACTTATTACTCCTGAGCTTCTTTATTTTCATCGGTGGCTGCGCAAATGAAGAGACACCTCCCGCCCCAATGGAAACAATTGACTACGCAACCGTTGTTGAGGTAAAAGTTGCCAAAACATACGAGGGAAACGATGAGAATCACCTTTGGGGAGGCAGTCCGGGATTAAAATATTGGCACGCAGAGATAAACATTGTCTTTTCGCAAACACCTATAGCTTTAGAAATGTTGAATCTATACGCAACCCATTATATTGATCAGGATGAGAACCATTTGGAAGATTTTTATTGGGAACAAACAGGAAACACCATAACGATATATTTGACGTTCATCGGAATTGCCCTATTTCAAGACTGGTCAGACATTCCACTCACTTACGAACAAGCAAAAGAAAGACACCCGGATACCGATTGGGACAACTTCACTGCATATACTATTGGTTTTACACTTGACTGGGACACAGGACGAAAGCGAGTTGAGGGAATACCTATAAAACCATCACAACAGATTTTAGATCGGTTCAGAGCACCCAACGAATAAAACACCTCAATGGGAAATAACAGATGCCACGAGAAAGAAACTACACAAAACTACACGCCGCAGCCTATCACTTCGCAAAATTCTCACGCAAAGCCGCAGACATAGCGGAAAGTGTCGGTGTAGCAGACAGAACAATCCGCCAGTTCGCGAGAGATCCCGAATGGGATCGCGCCCTCGATGTTTTCGGATACACCGGCATAAGAGAATTTGACAGATCCCCACGCCGAGACGCAGCACGAGAGAAAGACATGATTTATGACCGAGCACGCGAGCTATACATCCGACTACAAAAAGACGGCACACCTCACCACAATTTAGCATCGCTCACAGCCGAGGCAGTTGACATGCCTCCCCGCACAATACGCCGATGGGCAAAAAATACCGATTGGCAATTAATCACTAACAAAATCCCAAACATAAGGAGAAAACCCATGTATGTTAAAACGCAATTCGATACAATCGCGAACCTCGCCCATTATTCAAAGATCCACATAGAGTATTTTGTAAAATCGCCTACTTCTGATAATGTTTATCACGAAATATTTGCAACATTAGAGGATAATGAGAACGGAGGTATAAAGGACGTAAGAAAAAACACGCTCGCCTTGATTCCTGCCGACAGAAAGGAATTCCCAAACAGCGGAGATATTGCCAAGAAAGCATTCAACGATTTGTTTGAGGCTATGCTGAATAATGAATCCGCTTTTGATATATCAATCTACTATACACAGCAAAACGCCACACCACAAGCATAGATACTGCATTATTTGAGCCATATTTTGAGGTTGACATTTCCGCGTTTATACCTGTGGGTGCGGCATTCGTCGCAATAATAATCGGAGGCATAGACCTAATCATGTTATTATCAGACTTTATTGAAGCAAGACGTGAGAAACGGATAGAAGCTGCTAAAGCAGAAGCCAAAGCGGAGGTTTACCGCGAGATCGCAGAATGGGAACACAGGAGAAAAGAAGCGGAAGCGCGGGGCGAGGAGTTCACAGAACCCCCGCCAACAAAACCGAAGGAATGATACTATGACCCAAGTATATGCAGCGCTTTATGTTTTAAGAGATGGAAAATCCCGTGATCTTACCGATATCGCACTTGAAGTTTCCCAACTAACAGGTCAACCAAGACATGAGTGCAATTCGAGAGGACGAGTCTATAAAAATTCTTCACGTGCCCTTATTTGGAAGTGGCGCGTAGAAAGGTTCGTAGAAGATAGTCAGATCAATACTAATCTGCCATACGGACACTGGAAAATAACACAAGCGGGTATAGATTACCTAAGAAGAAATCCGGAACCATAAACATAGACTTCTCCCCAACGTGGTAGGTGCGGTTTCCTAACCGCACAGGACTTGGATAATCTTATCATTCGTATAGCAATTTATAAAAATATGCTGACACCTCTTCTGTAGGAGCGACCTCCTTGTCGCGATAGTTCGGGAATCTGAGTTCACTCTATCAAATCAATAGTGTCAAGTTAATTGTAAAAACCAATATATATGCTATACAAAGGTTATGGAACATTGACAGCCACATGAATGACTTGTCCGGGTTGAACGTCTCTGAGCACTTGATTCACCCTTAGCATAGCAGGTTGAATGTCCTCAAGCCGATTGCTTCTGGCAGAGATAAGAATGACACCGATAGCATATTTGCTGATGTTCTGTTGATATTCAATCCCCCTATCCATTGTCACCAACACATCAAACATTGCCGCAGCTTGCTCAAGGAGTTCACTAAACAGACAGGTGGTGGTTTTCCTGCCACCTGTCTGTTATTCCCAGATTTTCCCATTATTTTTCAAATTGTTATTGATTAGGATCAACGATATATTTTATACGCAATTCGCCACTTAGTTGTAGAGGTGGGTTACTTTTGAAAAAATCAAGATGATGAATCCATGCTTCATCTGAATATATACAAGGTGCATATAAATGTGAGTATACAGTATATGTTTTTCCGTTTAATTCGACTTCTTCAGTATCTATAATTATCCATATTTCTTCTACGTAACCTTCTTCATTTATATTTTTTGGGTGGATATAAACATCTAATGGCTGCGAATTAGATTTATCCTTAAAATAAACAACTGCACTACGATGTATCAAATCAGTATGATGTCGATATTCCCGTCCACGTTGAAGTTTTTCATTTAGGAATTTCTGTTCCCAACTGTCTGTTTCATATCTCGCTTCTTCTTCGCACATAATTGATCTCCTTTATCTTTTTATTCTGAAATAATTGAGAAAGCTTCCCCTTGCTTTTGGTGGTGGGGGTAGCATCAGCAGTTTGGTTTTTTCTTGTTCGGTGGATAGCATATCCAACAACTTTTGGCGTTCGGTCCCCATTTTTTCCTCGCGTGACTTTGCATCTGCTAGTTGTTCCTTTAGGATTTCTACCTGTTGCTCTAAAACTGCGACAACTGCCCCATTTTCTGGCTTCCCATTCTCTTCCATTTCGTGGTGTAGGGTATTCCCGTTTTCTCCCGTTTTCTCTTTTTGGGAATTCCCATCTTCTCTCAACTCATAGACACGTTGGAGTTCTGCTATGTCTATAACTTTTTTTCCGCGCTCGTCTTTTTCAAAAGAGATTGTGCCGTTATCCATGTCGCGATAGATTCCGCTTTGCGATACTTCAAACATTTCTATGGCTTTAGAGACTCGTAATTTTGACATTGCCACTTTCTCCCAAAATTTTCAGCTGGTAATTGTCATGGGTAACGATGGTAATTGGGGAGTGGTGACAAAAAAGACCTTCGGCCGGGTTTGGCGGGGGTCTGTGAAATAAGATCTTTAACTACAGAGCAAAAGACTATGCCCTTTCGCTTCCAGTCTTTTTCGTAGCAAAGTAACAGCAATCGGGAAACTGGCTATCCAGAACGTTTTATTCTATAAAACATATTGACTAATTAGGGGGTGAAATTTGACAAAAAAAAATATACATGGTATTATAAAAACAAAGATTCCGTAGAACCGGCAAAGTTGCTACGGAATCAGATATATCCTAATAAAGACAGGGAGGGCTGTTGCCATGAAAGTTGACACAAACACTATGTTCAGATTTAAGCTTGATCTGGACATTAACTGTCTCATTACCATCGTACTGGTAATTGAGATTGTAAAATTGCTCATGCGTTAGCATGATGGGTAGTGTATACGCTGCATGTTAATATAAACGATGCAGCGTGCACGATCCCAATTCATATACTATAAATTGTATACAGTATATAAATTATATGTCAATTATATAATATAGTTGTCAATATGTCAAGCATTAATAGCAAATATTTGCATGCGTACACATACATTCTACATTCACGTGCACGCGAGACCATGACTCGTATACAAGTACACCAGGTTAAAACAAGTTGTCAATATGTCAAGTATTAATAGCAACCCAATCCAAAATCAATAATAAGGTGTTTCCATATATTTTCTGGAGGTGTCACTAATGGATACAATGACGATCATAATTGCAAGTGCAATCGTAAGTGTTACTTTCTTTCCTATTATTTTTACAGTTTACATTTCTGTAATAGGCAATGGAAAAGAAAAGAGAGAATCTGTGTCAAAAACAAAAAAAGAAGCTCAAGCAGAAATAGACAAGGGACAATTGAAGGCGTCCATGGAAGTCCTGATCAATGCATTAACGCTAAAAGCGATTATAATTTAGCTATTATTTCGGAAATAACTGAGCAACCTTGGTTTGAGATTTCAATACAATGTGAATGTTATACTGAGGGACATCTTAACTTCCAGTGTCGAATCAGTATGCGTGAAGTAGAAACTGTCGCATGGAACATTTTCTACAACATTAAAGATTGCGAAGGATGCGAATACAAACCTAAGTTCGAATGGGTAAAGCCTCGTGATGAAGGAAAACAATTTTCTGATGAACAACAAAGGGATTATATTGAATATTCTCCTGATACACTGGATATACCTCTCCATAAGAAAGTACATGTAAGGATGTTATTTTCTAAATAAGCTTTAACGTAGGACACCGGTGTCTCTGAGTCTTTGTATCAATTGTTTTTGGGTGCCGCTGCCTTTGGTGGAATTATACGAGTTGCAGAGCACATGTCGCGGATTATTTACTATTATCGGTTTCCAATAGTATCATTTGTTTCTCGTTGTCTTTATCAGGGTGGCGAAATTTACCTACATTCTGTCCACTTGCTTTTCGTTCCTTAAAGGTTTTTTCCACCTCATGCAAGGCGAGTTCCTCTTGAATTTTAGACATTTCGCCTTGGGACTTATCCAGTCTGGCACACGTTGTGTTTAAATATGCTTCGCTTCTGTCAATGCCTATGTATCTATGACCTAAAAGTTTTGCTGCAACAGCTGTTGTACCACTGCCGATATAAGGATCCAACACAATGCCCTGTGACTCTGTCCCCAATATTGAGATAATCACACGAGCTGGCAACCAGAGAGGATACGGTGCAGGATGCGAATTCTTTTTACCACTTTCGGGGACACCGTGCCATATTGAAGTTAGTTTTGCATCTTTGGATTCCAATTCTTTACCAATTAAGTGATCACCTATAGGTTTATACAACCAATAGATCCTTTCTTCTACTTGCCAAAACCGCCAACCACGTATGTTTCCTGCAATCTTCCTGTCCCAGATGATTTCCTGTTTTACTGTCCACTGCGTTTTTCGCAGCCAGTCCATTGGATGATACATGTTACCACGATCCCATCTTATTTTATGATTATAGAAAAACGATCCGCCAGGGACAGTTACACGGTAGATCTCATCAAGCACATTCACTTGGTTCTGCTGATACTCAGATTCAGGCATAACGTCTTTATATTTATCATATACCACATTTGCTACAAGCCAGCCCTTATTTTTCTCTTGCTTATTATATGGCGGTGAGGTGATGCCAACATTAACGACATCATCGTCTATCTTTGCCAGAACGTTGAGAGTGTCACCTTCAATAAGTTTGCCTTTTCCGAGCATATCCTGCGTAAGTTGCTTGTCTTCTAAGAAGTCTTCATTAAAAAAGTGTTGATCAGTAATATTCATCGTGATAACCATTCCAAATATTGAAAGAAAGTGCCAGTCATGTGTACCTTTAATTTGTAGCGTTCTTGAATAGGTAATATAAAGATTGGTTCAAGACTGTCTACGTCTTTATAATGATTAAATGTAAAGGATGCACTTCTCAGGTATTGACCGCTAATGTCTCCATTGGGAAAACGATGCTTAAGTTGTTCTTCCAATCGGGATGTAAAACTTGGTTCGTTGAAACTGAACTTCAATATATAAACAAGTTGTCCATCAACAAAACCGGCAGTCAACATCTTAGGATTTTCTTCTTTGTGTCTTTTAAACTTTTTCCAACCGTAATCTGTGAAATTACCACCACCATCTAATTTTTTGGGTGTCTTTGCTGTGGAATCCCTGCGAACATTACTGGGTTTGATTTCGCAGTGTTCTACTTTTCCTGTAAGCGTATTCTGTCTATATCCGTTATAGCCGAGTTTTTCTTCGTTAGGTTCATATTCTGCTACTAAAGCTACAACTAACTCACGCATAGTAGAAGAGTTCAAATCGTTGAAATAGGTTGTAAGAAGGTCAAGAAGTATCGCAATTAAGTTGGATCTGGATTTACCCAACAGATTGTTGTGAATGTCATCATGTTTTTTTATAGCAAAGTCTTTGATAAGTTCTTTAAGTTCCTGATTCACGCTTGTGTATCTCCTTTCCAATAATTGGAAAACGATTAAAACAAAATAGTTGGTTCATAAAAATCTTAATTTGTACTTTAGTCATACCAAAATCTTTTTTCTTTGGTCTGGGTATTACTACTTTTGTCTCATTACAAGCCATGATAATCTTCTTTTGAGATGAGAAGTGCCTAGGTAGTGTTTACATTTTCTTAGATTGTCATGAGTATTGATACGAAATGGACAAAGCCAAGATATCGGACTGCGAGTTTATCATAGCGTGTTGCTACACGACGAAACTGTTTGAGTCTATGAAAGAAGTGCTTTATTATGTTTCGGAGTTTATACAACTCTTTGTCATAAGTGCGTGTTTGTATGCGATTTTTGCGTGGTGGTATCACAGCTATCGCATTTTTGGAAACGATCTCCGCTATAAACGCATCCGAGTCATAGGCTTTATCTCCTATAACATATTCAAACGAATATCCTGTAATCAGTTCGGATGCTTGCGTAATATCATTACATTGCCCCTGTGTCAAAGTAAACCTGAGAGGTATCCATTCATCGCTGAGAGATAGATTTAGTTTCGTGGTAAATCCGCCCCGGGTTCGTCCGAGCGCTTGTGCGTCTTGTCCTCCTTTTTTTGGGGAGCACCGGCTGCACAGGAGTGAGCACGCATCATTGTGCTATCAATGAGAATGGCAGAAATCTCACCAGCATCGTGAAAATGTTCATGATGCACAACAAAAACACCCGCATCACACTATCTACCGAACCTACGATAGATGGTGTTCCAATAGCCGTAGACTTTTGGTATAGCACGCCAAGTAGCACCTTCTTTCGCTATCCACACAAGAGCGGAAAGAAACCTTCTACAGTCTTGTGCATCTCCTACATAGACGTTTGGATTTCCTTGGAGAAAAGGAAAAATACTTTCCCAAGCTGCATCACTGATAGCAACCGGAAGTTCAAGGGAATTGTCTGTATTATCGTTGTTCATGAATACAGACTACTAAAATGTCAGAAAAATGTCAAAACATTTCAATTGTAAACACTACCTAGTAGTCTGTCCAGTCTAAACTTGAGGATAAAGTCGTTTTAGTCGAGTGCGTGCGTCTTCGGTTGTAAACTGCCAGTCAACACCCTTTGCCTCGGCATTGCGCTGCTTCTGCCAGGCTTGCGTTTCCGAACGTAGAGTTTCTAAGTCCGGGATCCGACGACACAGACATTGCCGCGTCAATACACTGAGTTCTATCTCAGCGATGTTCAGCCAACTCCGATGCTTCGGTGTATACACCAATTCCAAACGCGAACGCAAACGACGCGCCTGTGCTGCTGGAAAAGCTTTATACAACGATGCAAACGTATGCGTATTGAGATTATCACACACCAAGATCACGCGTTGTGCCTCCGGATAGACCTCCTCCAAAACCACTTTTACTTCTTCTGCCCAATCCACAGCCGTCCGTCGTTCTCGCACCGATACGCGTCGCCACCCAGAAAGAACTTCAGTAAATAGGAAAAGCGACACGACACCCTTGCGTTTATATTCCGAATCCACACGCTCGACTTGACTGGGCTGCATCGGTTGGCTCTCTCGTAAATCTGCCTTCAGCTGCACAGGGTGCTCATCCATGTTCACCACCGGAAACGCCGCATCTAAAGGTTTCTGGTAGTAATCCAGCACATGCTCCATAGACGCAACAAACGCTGCGTTGCCATCCGGGGGGATTACCCATTGCTGACGAAGATGCGGTTTGAGCACGTTTTTTTTAGCGTCTGACGCACGGTTTCAAAGGTGTTATAATTTTTGTATTTCTATTCCCCGATGTTCTTGACTTCATTGTTTTTCTTCAAGAGACTACTTGAATGCACATAGAATGGGAAAAGTTCTATACTATCCGATGTGTGAGCACTTTTATTGAGTTCTCCTGCTAAAACGACACCATAAGAAAATGGCGGAGCAGTTAACCCCGTAAACAAGTCCATCTGACACACAATGTTCTTATTTTTGATAAAATAACTTATAAAATGCGGAAGTTTGGTATCTTTGTAAATCCCATAGAGTATTCGTTTATCTATTTCCGTATGCATAACAAACCAATGAGTTGAACCACTACCACGAGAAATAAAATTCTTGATACCATTAAAGATAGGTTCATGTCCTGTGAACTGCGGATAATGATATAAGAAGCAATGAAAAGCTTGTTTTGCAATGGCTCTATGGAATCGCTTTTTTGCTTTTCTGTCCATTATCACTTGAATATGGTTTTGGAATACCTCTGTTGGTAGATTTTTATCTTGGGGGATCATCTGTTTCGTTTCTGCTTGTATATTATTGAAGAAATCATGGAATATATTTTCACCTTTATCTTTTTCAGGATATATAGTCCGCAAATGATATTGCGTGCGAGGATAATCGTTCATGTATTTGGTTTTAAACGCATCAATGTTAGCTATGTAATAATATGCTGCTTTTTGTGGGAAAACGTATGTATTGTTAAAAATGCGAATAACACCATCTTGTTCATCAAGAGTAATGCAGTTCTCTCTCTGTGATCTTGTCGTTTTATATCTTTTATTGTTATCTTCAACAACATCTTTATAAGTCCGTCCATCTGAATATAGCGTCAAATTCATCTGTGGTTGCAGTGCCTTGACTCCTAAATAGTTCAGTTGATGATTTACTGTGTCAGGTTCATGTAAAATGAACAGGTCATCATATACGGGATTCGGAAATATCACGCGTATTGGATTAACACCGCTTTTACCTTTCTGATAGGGAGACTTATGATTATTGGTAACTATTCCCCGTTCTTTCTGAATAATGTCAAAGATAAATGCTATTGGGGAACACTTTGACAATACGACATCCAACTTATCCCCAAAAGAACTGTTACAATCTACACACACATGATTGTCTATTGTCCAGTTAGGCGTGTTTTTCTGACGTAATGAGTCAATAAATGCATGCTCAACATTCAAATTAGTACCATGTTTCTTACAGTAAATGCACTTTCCTTTGTTCATAATTATTCCTACAATCACTTCTATGAAGTGTGGCGTGGTTTTTGAATAATCTATTTCACCTCATTTGCTGAACAACAATAATTTCCCTGAGATGACTTATCCACAAGATTGTTCGTTTCCTCATGTTTACTTCCTGTATTCTTCTGAACTGAAAGTCCAGAGACATTTTGAACAGAATGCGAATGCAGGCGGTTCTTCATCTTTGCGTTTAATTGCATCTTCTAAAATATAATTACAATCGGGACATTGATAGGGGTAGTCATAACACTCTATTTTGTAGTTAGGAAATATTTGGTCGTAGTTGACATCTTCTACCATAGATTTCTTATGTCTATAAATTACGCACCCACCAAGATGTAAGTATTTAACACTTACACCCCCTTTATCTATCTTTGGCAATGAATAAAACAGGTCTTGTAAATATTGCTTATTATGGTGGGCGACATAAGCGGATACAACTTGTGCTTCCATTTGTTGAGAGTTGTATTGTGTGGCTATGTTGTTCTTATCCGTGAGTATCCATGTCGCGTTTTCAAATATCCGATTGTAAAGTAGGTGCGTAAGCATGGAGGTATTCCTTTATATTGTGCGTCTAATATTTTCTCTGTATAAAGTTTCACAATGTTTCTATAAAAATTATAGTACCCGAAGTGTTTTTTGTGAGTTAATACCTTATCAGATGTGCGAACCTGCTGCATTCTTCTGGTGAAAGTTCCTTAATATTGAGTTTTTTATGTCTCTGTGTTTATAGGCTATTGTTGGGACTATCGCGTTCCTTACGTGATTTTTTCCGTTTTCTTTCTCTTTCTTTTAGTTTAGGTAGGTCGTTATGAATGCACGCGCGTATGATGTCTGATCTTGAGACATCAAACTCTTTTGCAGCGTCGTCAAGTTCATCCGACATTTTTTCTGTA
>LXNI01001230.1_pt1 | contig 23466 bp, 18 predicted proteins | sample 809091 | NCBI WGS metagenome assembly LXNI01 (sample SAMN04870527, study PRJNA318959) | sponge metagenome | biome: 01000161; feature: marine sponge reef; material: water | host: Sarcotragus foetidus | place: Greece: Milos, Mediterranean Sea | collected 2013-05-29 | depth 5-7 m | reverse complement strand
TGGCGGTCTGCATTGCCGGAGACTACAGCTTCGGAGTACAATTGTTGGGTGTCGTATCCGTCGGAGCGTTCGTTTTCGGTGCTTCGTGGGCCACATGGACGCTAATTGCCAAGACCATGGGAGCTAGGGTTTCGGAGACGGTGGAGGAATTGGGCCAGGATGTCGCAGAACTCGGCATTGAGGCCTACCCTGAGTTCGTTCTGATGCCCGATAGTGATTGATTGGCCTGCTGTGCTACGATCCCACGGGTTCCGTCGCAGCTAGTGCGACCAGATATCAGGAGCGAGAATGGACATCCCAATTGAGCGCAATAACGGAACGCTGATTGCCGCGCCATCCGGGCGCATTGACGGCTTTAACGCCCAGGATTTTCACCAGACCCTGACGGGAGCCATCAGCGGTGACGATACGGCGGTCCTGGTCGATATGAGTGGGCTGAACTACATCAGCAGCGCGGGGCTGCGCGCCGTCCTGATGATCGCCAAGGCGCTCTGGCAGCGCAAGGCAAAATTCATGCTGTGTTCCCTGTCGGGTTCCATTGGCGAAGTGTTCAAGATGAGCGGCTTCGACAAGATCATCGAAATTCACGACAGCAAGGACGACGCGCTGGCACAACTGGGATAGGTCGCCGGTCCGGCGGGAGCGAAGGCGTCTCGCCTTCGTGGAGGCGGGACGCCCTCTGTCCAGGCGCATCCCGGTCAGGAGTCTTCCTGAACCTCCAGCGAAAGGGGCAGCTTCACCACCATGCTGGTGGATTCGCCCGGTTCCGTATCGACTGCAATCTCGCCCCCGTGCTGGCGCACGATGTCATTGGAAAGCGCCAGGCCCAGTCCGGTGCCCTGGTCAGTCGGCTTGGTCGTGAAGAAGGGGTTGAATATCTTTCCCAGGATCTCGTCCGGTATGCCGCCGCCGTTGTCGTGAATGGCGATCTCGACGCCGTTCGGCGTTCGGCGGGTTGACAGCCTGATAAGGGGTTCGTAGGCGCCGTTACCGCCCGCGGCGGTTTCCCGGACCCGGCGATCGTGGGTGGCATGGCAGGCGTTTGTCACCATATTCAGAAAGACCCGCCCCAGGTCCTGCGGAACCACGTTCAGTTCCTTCATTTCCGAGCTGTAGTTTTCCTCTATGGTGAGGTTGAAGTCGGTGTCGGAGGCACGGGCGCTGTGGTAGGCAAGCCTCGCATGTTCTTCAAGCAGGGCGTTGATATCGGTCGGCTGGGCATCGCCGGATCCACGGCCCATCTTGAGCATGTCACGCACGATACGGTTGGCGCGCAGGCCGTGATGCGTGATCCGTTCCAGGTTGGAGCCCAGGTCGCCGCAGATTTCGTCGACCAGGTCCCTGTCATCCTCGCTCATCCCGCCTTCGCCCTCCTTGAAGACCTCCTGAAGTTCCTCCACGAGTTCCGACGATACTTCGGAAAAGTTCTTTACGAAGTTCAACGGATTCTGGATTTCGTGCGCGACCCCGGCCGTCAGCTCTCCCAGCTCCGCCAGTTTTTCACGCATGACGATCTGGTTCTGGGCTCGTTTCAGGTCCTCGAGGACCTGCTCCAGCTCCTCGTTCTTGTCGCGCAGTTCCTGCGCCATGCGCTCGACGAGGTCCAGCCGCTGCGCCTTGAGAGAGGCCTCGCGGAACACCTCCAGCGCCGCGGCCATGTCCGCGACCTCGTCCCGTCCGCTGACGTCCACCCTGGTCTTGAGGTCGCCCGCGGCCATGCGGCGCATGCGGCTTGAAAGCCCTTCCAGCCGGCGCAACAGGCTCCCAATGAACAGGGAGCCCATCAGCAGCGCGGCGACGATCGCCACTCCCGTCACGCTCAGCAACAGGACCTGGCCGGTATCTATGGCTTCGTTGGCGATGTCGGTCGATTGGCGGACGCTGTCGCGGGCGCCGCTCACCATGCTCTCGGCTTCGGCTCCCAGTTCCATTTCCAGAGTGCGGTTGTCCGCCAGCAGGCGCCTTTCCCGGGCCGCCAGGTCAAGTTCCCTGCGGCGCAGGGCAAATGTCGCGTCCTCGCCGCTGCCCAACTCATTCAGCCGCTCGGTCGCGGCCAATAGCTCCGCCGGGTCCGGGGGGTCGCGCAGGGCCGCCAGATTTCTGGTAATGGCTTCGGATGCCGATTCAAAACTCTCAAGCAGGGGTTCGAGCAATTGCGGATCGCCGACAATAAAGGCCCGGTCGAGCAGTTGCACCGCGTTGTCCACATTGACCTTCAGATCGGCAAGACGCCGGTAGCGGGTCAGTTCATCCTCGGAAATATGCTCCTCCCGGGGCGCCGGGAGGGATTCCAGGTCCCGGTAGCCGGTCACAGTGAAGAAATACTGGTCGTCGATCGCCGGGCCCAGAATCCGCTGCAGTTGCTCGTGCAGCAAGGGGACTTCCTGCTGCAGTTTGCCCGCTTGCCCGGCAATGAGGAACCGCTCCTCCACCGACCGGTCCAGGTCCTCGATATTGGCCAACAGGGCCGCGGCGCGGTCGCGCATGCGCTGAATAACGGGATCGTCACTGGCCTGCGCCTCAAGCACTTCAATCCGTGCCTCGAAGATTTCCCGGTTCGCGGCCACCGACTCACGAACATCCTCCAGCTCATCCAGGGCGCCGGCCGCCGCGAGGCGCGGAGCCGCCGCCACCAGCGTGCGGCTTTGCTCGGCTACCGCAAAAGCGCCGGTGATCTGGGGAAGACTGCGATCGACTACGCCCCGCTGGGCGTCGGCGACCGTATTGAACGCAAACCAGCTGTTGACGCTTGCAAGCACAAAAAGCAGCAGCGCCGCGCTGATCCCCACGTACATGCGAACCGAAATCTTGTGGCGCTTTTCGAGAATTCGCGCAACGCGGGAATTGAGGCTGCCATTGCCTTTGTCTCCCTGGGCATTCATTGGCGCGGTCCTGGCGTCTCCACCGGCAGATATTCGCCATCCGGACTCACGACCGTCAGGTAAACCGCGTCGGATCCCTGATAATCTTCCGTCCCGAACTCCAGCGAGAAGCCCCCGAGGTCAATCCGTCCTGCATCGCGCAGCATGGGCAGTACCTGGTCGCGGCGCGGGGCCGGGCCGCATTGCTCCATGGCCACGACCGTCATTCGTCCGGCCAGATATCCCTCCAGCGATACGAATCCCGGCTCCGCGTCAGGTGCGGTCCGCTCCAGCGCCGAGAGATATTCCTGCACGACGGGAAGCGTTTTGCCCTTCAACGGCGGTACTACCTGGGTCATCATCAGTCCGGCGGAGTCCAGGCTTTCGCTGCTCAGATTGCGGATCAGTGCATTGCCGCCGGCGAAGGAGGTCGTCATGAAAACCATGTCGAGCCTGAGCTTGCTGCCCCAGTTCAGAAAGGCCGCCACGGGCGCCGGAGCGCCCACGATAATGACTGCTTCCGGTTCACCTTCCATGACGTCCAGCAATGTCGTCTTGACCGCGATCGTGTTGCGCGGATAGACGGCAGTGGCCGCGGGCTTGAGCCCTCTCCGCTCCATGGCCAGCTGGGCGCCGCGGAATCCCGCCCGTCCGAACGAATCGTCCTGGTAGGCGACAGCCACCCGCGTCAGACCCTGGCGGTCGAGAAATTGCATCATCGCCTCCGTTTCCTGGTAATAGGAGGCGCGCAGATTGATTACGTTCTGCCATTGTCCGTCGCGCAGGAAGGGGGCGCCGGTGAAAGGCGCGATATAGGGGACTCCAGCGGAAGCGGCGACGGGCACCGATGATCGGGCCGTAGGGGTGCCGACCGCGCCGATGAGCGCGAATACCTGGTGTTCGTTGATCAGGGTGCGCATGTTCTCGATCGCGGCTTCCGGCTCATAGCCGTCGTCGAGGGAAACCAGCTCCAGCCGCCGTCCATGTACGCCGCCATTCCGGTTGGCTTCGGCAAAGGCAGCCTCGATTCCCGTCCGCATGGCCTGGCCGAGTCCGCTGGCCGGCCCGCTCAACGCTGCCGATTGCCCGAACAGAATGCGCTCCGCGTCGATCCCGGGCTCGGCGGCAGCGCCGGCACAGGCTGCCAGCCCGACAATCAGGACCAGCCTGTTCATACCCTCCCGTAACACAGCGCTAGGGACGAAACACGACACTAGAGCCGGGCTACCAGCGTCAGCCGGTTGCGGTTGCCCTCCCGGACGTATTTGACTTCGTCCATCATCTCCCGCACCAGATACACGCCCAGGCCGCCGATCTGCCGTTCTTCGATTCCTGCGTCGGTATTCGGGATCGGCGTGTCGGTGAGGGGATCGAAGGCCCTGGCCTCATCGATGAATTCGATCGTAACGCTGTCGTCCCCGGTCTTCAGCCGAAATTCCAGTTCCTGGGATTCATCGTTGCCGTAGCCGTGGCCGATGATGTTCAGCCCCAGTTCCTCAACCACCAGCTTGACCTTGAATACCAGTTCTTCGGGCCACTGCTCCAGCTGGGCCATTTCGTCAATGGCTTTCTCCACCAGCTCCAATTGCCCGTGGATGGCATGGATCCGAAGGCGAATTTCTCCGCTCATGACTACGACTCGGCCCTCAGCAGCACAAGGCAGGTAATGTCGTCCGACTGCGAGCGGTCCCCCGCAAATTCCCGTACCGCGGCGAATATCGCATCGTTCGCCGCTCGCGCGCTCTCCAGCCGGGCGCCCGCGAACACCTTGAGCAGACGCTCCATGCCGAACTCCTCGTTATCCCGGTCTTCCGCCTCGGACACGCCGTCCGTGTACATGACCAGCGCTTCGCCCGGCTCCAGCCGGACCTGGTCCGTGCTGAACCCGAATTGCGGGGCGACCCCCAGGGCCACGCCGCCGGTAAGCGGCAGGACGGTCGAGGATCCGTCCTTGTGGACGATCAGAGGCGGATTGTGTCCGCCGTTGGCGAAGCGCACCTGTCCGGTTTCGGGATCGAACACTGCGTAGAACAGGGTCACGAACATATTGGACTCGTTCCCGTCCTGCAGCTGATCGTTGACCACCGTAACGACAGTGCCCGGATCCTCGCAGCCCAGTGCCGCGCCCTTCAGCAGGGTACGGCTGGACATCATGAACAGCGCGGCAGGAATCCCCTTGTCGGACACGTCCGCAATGGCGATTCCAAGGCGCCCGTGCTCCAGTCGAATGATGTCGAAGAAATCGCCGCCCACATTTCGGGCCGGCGCCATGCTGCCGTAGAGTTCGTACTGGTCGTTCTTCGGGAAGTGCTTGGGCAGAATCGACTGCTGCATGCTGTTGGCCACGTCCAGTTCGCTTTGCAGCGTCAGCAGCTTGTCCCTGGAGGCTTCGGCTTCGCGCCACATCTCCAGTTGACGCAAACCGCGATCTATCGTGACTCTCAGGTCATCGAAGTCGATCGGTTTGGTCACGAAATCGAAAGCACCGCGGTTCATCGCGGCGCGTATGTTCTTCATGTCGCCGTAGGCCGAGATTACGACTGACCGAAGATCGGTATCCACGTCCGGGATCTTCTCCAGCAGGGTCAGCCCATCCATGCGCGGCATGTTGATGTCCGAGAGCACCAGGTCGATGTCGCTGTGTTCGCCCAGCGCTTCCAGCGCTTCTACGCCGTCCCCGGCAAAGAGGAAGGAATACTGCCCCGACCGTATCTCGCGCCGCATTCTTTGCCGGACCAGGTGCTCCAGGTCCGACTCGTCGTCCACCATCAAAATCTTGTATTGCGCTTGCATCGCAAGTCAGTCCACTTGTGCCGGTAACGGGCGCCCATTGTATATGGGCGATGCGGCAGGTCCCTGCCGCTCAGGCCTGCAGCATGCGCTCCACGGCCAGCCGCGCTCGGGCCGAGATTTCCGCAGGGACTTCGACCCGCGGTTGAAGGGTTTCCAGTGTTTGCAGTATTTTCGGCAGGGTTATGCGTTTCATGTGCGGACAGAGATTGCAGGGGCGCACGAACTGTACATCGGGATGTTCCACGGCGACGTTATCGCTCATCGAACACTCGGTAACCATGACTACCCGCCTGGGCTTGCGTTCGCCGACGTAGCGGATCATCGCCGACGTGGAACCCACAAAATCGGCCTCCGCCAGAACATCCGGCGGGCACTCCGGGTGGGCGATGACCTGAATGCCGGAGTGCGAGTTGCGGTAGGCGCGTATTTCATCTGCCGTGAACCGCTCATGGACTTCGCAACTTCCTTCCCAGAGAATGATTTCCACATCGGTTTTGCTGGCGACATAGCGTCCGAGGTAGCCGTCGGGCAGAAAGATTACGCGGTCCACGCCCAGCGACTCCACAATCTTCACGGCATTCGCGGAGGTGCAACAGATGTCCGATTCGGCCTTTACCTCCGCCGAGGTATTGACGTAAGTGACCACGGGGACGCCGGGGTATTTCTGCTTCAGCAGGCGTACGTCCTCGCCGGTAATCGCCTCCGCCAGCGAGCAGCCGGCCTTGAGGTCGGGAATAAGCACTGTTTTCTCGGGCGCCAGGATCTTAGATGTTTCCGCCATGAAGTGAACGCCGCACATCAGGATCACGCCGGCGCTGGAGTTGGCGCCGAGCCGGGCCAGTTCCAGCGAATCGCCCGAATAGTCCGCCACGCCGTGAAAGATCTCCGGCGTCTGGTAGTTGTGCACCAGGATTACAACGTCCCGCTCCTTCTTCAGTTCGTTGATGCGGGCGATATAGGGCGCATGCGCAGGCCATTCCACGTCGGGTATGACGTCCGTCAGACGCGCGCGGATTGGCGCCGTTTGTTCCTGCACCCTGGCGGTGTATTCCAATGCTTCTGTAGCTTGAGGGGGCATTGATCGGCTCCGTTGGCGGGGATGTAATGCTACAAATGAGCATAAGTCTTGTCAAATGAGCGGACCGATACTGTGCGTGCCAACCGTGTGCTGGTGTGCTGTCCCATTAAAATGAAACCGTGACCGAACCGATCAGCGTGGAGCTCAGCGCAGTGGTGCTGACCGTCGTGGATGACGAGCCGCGGGTTCTGGTCCTGTCGGACAGCCCATCGGCCCGCCTGCCTTCCGACCGTCTGCGCGGCACCCGCGACCAGACGCTGGAATTCGGCGCCCGCCGGCTGCTCAGGCGGCAGGTGGGGCTGGAACCGGCCTGGCTGGAGCAACTCTATACGTTCGGTGACCGGCGCCGGAATTTCTGGCCACGCAGCCCCGACCGGACCATAACGGTGGCCTACCTGGCGCTGGTTCGCCATGACCTTTGCTCTACCGGGGGGCAATGGCGCGCCTGCTATGAGTTTTTTCCCTGGGAGGATCAGCGCACCGCGCGGCATTCGGCAGCGCCGCTGGGGCAGGGATTAGAGAAATGGAGGAACCGGGCCCGGGCCGACGCTACCCGAAGGGAGCGCAGCGAGCGGATCGAACGCTGTCTGGGGCAGGGCGAGGCCGGATGGACGCCGGATCTTGTGCTGGAGCGCTACGAACTTGTGTACGAGGCGGCCCTTGTGGCCGAGTCCTGGCACGATCGGGGCGCCTCGGCGCCGCCGGGAAGGATTCTTGACGGGTCATGCATGGCGCTGGATCACCGGCGCATACTCGCCACCGCCCTGGGCAGGATGCGGGGAAAACTCCGCTACCGCCCGGTCGTGTTCGAACTCATGCCCCCGGAATTCACGCTGTTCGAACTGCAGCGCGTAATAGAGGCGATCATCGGCCGCAGTCTTCACAAGCAGAATTTCCGTCGCCTGGTCGCAAACCAGAAACTCGTGGAGGCTACCGGCGTGCGCAAGCCCGACACCGGCGGACGACCTGCGCGCCTCTACCGCTTCCGGCCTGAAGCGATGGCGGAACGCCGGGCTGCCGGAGTGCTGTCCTGAGGCGGGACAGAACACCAGGCCGGGAAGGAGGTCGTCCCGAGCCGCGCGAAGGCGAGACGCAGTCGCTCCCGGAGAGGCTGTTCCTTCGTGTATATTCACGCGATCGTTTTCGTAGGCGCGTAGCTCAGGGGTTAGAGCACTTGCTTGACATGCAAGGGGTCGGTGGTTCAATTCCACTCGCGCCTACCACTCTTCATCCGGGTCCCGGCTGACATGAGCACCGGGACAGGCCGCAGCAATACTCCATCCGCACTGGACGGCCTTCATGAGGTGGTTCGCGAGTGGTTTGAAGAGGCGTTTCAGCGGCCCACGTCGGTGCAGGAGGGCGCCTGGCCGGCCATCGCCGAGGGCCGGCATGCGCTGCTTGCAGCCCCCACGGGGTCCGGCAAGACCCTCGCAGGGTTTCTTGCCGTCATCGATGAAATGTTGCGCCGCAGCCTGCGGGGAGATTTGCCGCAGCGAACGGAGGTCGTTTACGTTTCGCCTTTGCGGGCCCTTTCAAACGACGTTCGCCGGAACCTGAGCGAGCCGCTTTCGGGAATCGACCGGTGTCTCGAGGCCAGGAGCCTGCCGGCCTCGGGCATTACCGCAGGTCTGCGCACCGGGGACAGTTCCCCGGCTGACCGCCGCCGGCTGCTGAAGAAGCCGCCGCACATCCTGGTGACTACGCCGGAGTCGCTGTACCTGCTGCTCACGTCGGATGGCGGCAGGGGACTGCTTTCGCAGGCAAGGACTGTGATTCTGGACGAATTGCACTCTCTGGCGGGGGGCAAACGGGGAGCCCATCTCACGCTCAGCCTTCAGAGGCTGGAATTGCTGACCGGCCGGCCCCTGCGGCGGATCGGCATGTCGGCCACCCAGCGCCCGCTGCAGCGCATGGCCCGATTCCTGCTCGGGGCGCGGCGGGACGATTGCGCGATTGTGGATGCAGGCGCCGCGCGCAAGCGCGACCTGGCGCTCGAATTGCCGGGCTCGCCGTTGCAGGCAGTCATGCCGCTGGAAGTCTGGTCGGAGCTCTATGACCGGCTGGCGGAACTGGTGCGGAGTCATGACTCGACCCTGGTCTTCGTCAATACCCGGCGGCTGTGCGAGCGGGCCGCGCGTCAATTGAGCGAAAGACTGGGCGAGGACGCTGTCGCGTCCCACCACGGCAGCATGTCCAAGAAGCACCGCGGCGATGCCGAGCAGCGTCTCAAGGGCGGAAGCCTCAAGGTCCTTGTCGCGACGGCCTCGCTGGAACTGGGCATCGACATCGGGTCGGTGGACCTGGTCTGCCAATTGGGCTCTCCGCGCGGCATCTCGCGTTTTCTGCAACGCGTCGGGCGTTCGGGCCACGCCGTCGGCGAGGTGCCCCGCGGGCGCCTGTTCCCGCTGTCCCGCGGCGAACTGGTGGAGAGCCTTGCGCTGCTGAAGGCCGCGGCCGTGAACGAAATCGAGGAGATCCGCATTCCGGACGGGGCAATGGATGTGCTTGCACAGCAAATCGTGGCGGAAGGGGCCTGTGGCGAGAAAAGCATCGACGAACTGCATGAGGCCTACTCTCTGGCCTGGCCGTACCGAAAGCTGGATCGCAAGCGGTTTGGCCAGGTGGCGCAGATGCTGGCGGACGGTTACTCCACTCGGCGTGGGCGCTCCGGCGCCTACCTTCATCTGGACAGCGTCAGGCAGCTCCTGAGGCCACGGCGCTCGGCCCGCATCACTGCCCTCACCAACGGCGGGACCATACCGGACCAGTTCGATTACGACGTGCTGCTTATGCCGTCAGAAACCCGCATCGGCACGCTGAACGAGGATTTTGCCTTCGAAAGCCTGCCCGGCGACATCTTCCAGTTGGGCAATACCTCCTACCGCATCCAGCGCGTCGCCTCCGGCAAGGTGTATGTGGAGGACGCCCGGGGAGCGCCGCCCACCATCCCCTTCTGGTTCGGTGAGGCGCCCGGACGCAGCAGGGAACTCTCGGCTCGGGTAGCCGACCTCCTCGACGGCGTGGAGGCTCGGCTCGCCGAAGGCGCGGATGCGGCTGCCTGGCTGAGTGGAATTCCCGGCGGGTCGCCCGAGGCCGCCCGCCAGGCGGTGGAGTACCTGGAGGCCGCGCGCGCCACGCTCGGCTCTCTGCCGGGCGCGGGACGATTCGTGATCGAGCGCTTCCTCGACGAACTGGGCGACATGCACGTCGTCATCCATTCGCCGCTGGGCTCACGCCTCAATCGCGCCTGGGGCCTGGCGCTGCGCAAGCGTATTTGCCGAAAGTTCAATATCGAACCGCAGGCGGCGGCGCTGGACGACAGCATCGTGATATCGCTTGGCCCGGGTCACAGCTTTCCGCTGAAGGAAATCACCGCCTGGCTGCATTCCTCTACCGCGCATGAGCTCCTGATACAGGCCGTGCTCGACTCACCCATGTTTCCCACGCGCTGGCGATGGACCGCCTCCACGGCGCTGGCCATACTCCGCAACTGGAAGGGCGAACGGCGCCCGGCGCAGTTTCAGCGAGGCGATGCGGAGGACCTCATGGTTGCGCTGTTCCCCGACCTGGTCGCGTGCGCCGAGAACCTGACGGGCGACCGCGCCGTCCCCGATCATCCGCTGGTCGACCAGACCCTGGATGATTGCCTGCACGACCTGATGGACGCCGACGGCCTGCTGGACCTGCTGCGCTCCCTTGAGCGGGGCGCGGCCGACGTGCACTTTGCCGAACCTGCCTCGCCGTCGGTCCTGGCCCAGGAAGTCATCACCGCCAGGCCCTATGCCTTCCTCGACGATGCGCCGGCCGAGGAACGCCGCACCCAGGCGATTCGAACCCGTCATCTGATGGACATCGAAGACGCCGCAACGCTGGCGAGGCCCGACCCCCAGGCGATCGCCGAAGTGTGCGCGGAAGCCTGGCCGAGGCCGCGCGATGCGGACGAATTGCACGACGCCTTGAACCTGGCGGGTTTCCTGACCGAAGCCGAACTGGCGGAACACGCGGATGCTCTTGCGGAGCTGGCGGCGCAGGGCAGGGCGCTCAGCTTTGTGGTGGGCGATGGCAGGGAGGTCTGGGCCTGCGTGGAACGCCGGGAGGAATTGGCCGCGGTCTGCGCGCAACCGCAGGACGCCGCAGCCGAGGTCCGTGAACTGCTGCGCAGCCGGCTTGAAATTCTGGGGCCGGTAACCGCCGCGGAACTGACGCAGCCGTTGGGGCTGGAGGCGGCTGCCGGCGCCGAAGCACTGGTGGCGCTGGAAGGAGAAGGTTTCGTGGTTCGCGGCCGGTTTCGGACCGGCGCCGAAGCGGACGGCCCGGACGAGTGGTGTGAACGCGGCCTGCTCGCCCGCATACACCGGCGCACGCTGAAATCGCTGCGGCAACAAATCAAGCCGGTAAGCGCTGCGGAATTCACCACCTTTCTGCTGCATTGGCAGGGCGTCGGGGCGGAGCCACCCAGGGGCCCGGAGAGCCTTCGTCTCGCGCTGGAAAAGCTGGAAGGCTGCGCCGCCCCGGCGGCCGCCTGGGAAAGTATTGTGCTGCCGGCCAGGATAGGCGATTTTTCCCCGGCCATGCTGGACCAGGCGCTCGCTTCGGGCGAATGGCTGTGGAAGCGCGCCGAACCGTTCGCCGGGCGAGGGGGAGGGCGGCTGGCCGCCAACACGCCGATATGCCTTCTCAAGCGGGAATGCCGGGACTACTGGCCGTTGGCGCCGGGGCGCATGGACAGTCTCTCCTTCGGTGCGCGCAAGGTACTTGAAGTGCTCCGCAACGGTGGTGCGGACTTTTTCGTCAGCCTGGTGCGAAATACCGGCATGCTGCGCAGCCAGGTGGAGATGGCGCTGGGCGAACTGGCCGCAGCCGGGCTGGTGACATCGGACAGTTTCACCGGATTGCGCGCGCTGATTACGCGCGCCGGGAAGCGTCCCCGCTTCGGCGGGCTGCGGGCCCGGATGAGCGGCGTGCAGGCCGGCGGCCGATGGTCCGCCTTGCCGACGCCCGCCGACGATGAAGTCAACGAGGACGACCGGGTTCAGTACCTGGCCGAAGCGATGGTTCGCCGTTACGGCATCGTGTTCCGCGCCCTGCTGGCGCGTGACCGCGGGCTTCCGCCCTGGCGCGCATGGCTGCGGGTCTATCGCCGAATGGAGGCCCGGGGCGAACTGCGTGGCGGGCGCTTCGCAGGCGGATTCAGCGGCGAGCAGTTTGCCGCTCCCGCCGCGGTGGAGGAGCTGCGCGCCATGCGCCGCAGGAAGGACTTTGCTTCGATCATGCGCATCTCCAGCGTGGATCCGGCGAACCTGACCGGCGTGTTGTCGTCTCGGCGCATTCCCTCGCAACCCGCGCGCCGGATTCGTTACGAGAGCGGCGAGCCCCGTTTGGAGGCGGAGCCGGATACCGCAGCAGGCGCGCGCGTTTGATCGAATAGAATCTCGCTTCTTGCCCGGTCCCGTATACATTTGCGTCCCAGGCCTGAGCCGGGGGGGCGCGGGTAATAGCAGATGCGGGGCGAGGGCCATGGACCGGAGGGGAAAATGAGCCAAGAGATTCTTCAGGAACTTTCCAGCCTGCTGGGCAACGATCACGTGATCACGGACGATGTCGAGCGCCGCTATTTCACGACCGACGTCTACAACTCCCGGGAAATGCCGCTGGCGGTCATTCGGCCGGGGACGGTGGAGGAGCTGCAGGAAGCGACGCGGATCGCGCTCAGGAACAACATCGCTCTTGTGCCCCGGGGAGGCGGCGCTTCCTACACCGACGGCTACCTGCCGGTGACGTCGCAGTCCCTGCTGGTGGAAACCTCGCGCCTGAACCGCATCGTGGAAATCAATGACACGGACATGTACGTAACTGTCGAACCTGCGGTAACCTGGGAACGGCTAAATGCTGCGTTGGCGAAGAAAAGGCTGCGCACCCCGTTCTGGGGGCCGTTCTCCGGCCTGAAAGCCACCGTTGGCGGATCGACTTCGCAGAATTCCGCGAGCATGGGCACCGGCAATTACGGCCTGTCCGCGGAATCGGTGCTGTCCTTCGACGTGGTGCTGGGCAATGGCGAGCTGTTGCGCACCGGGTCGGCTTCGATCAGTACTTCCACGCCTTTCTTTCGCTGGTACGGACCGGACCTGACCGGCCTCTTCACCGGAGACACGGGCGCCATGGGCATCAAGGCGCGCATTACGCTGCGGCTGATTCAGCGCCCGCCCAAGACCGGCACCGCCTCTTTCGGCTTTGATTCCTTCGAAGGCATGTCGGGCGGCATGTCGGCCGTGGCCCGCCTGGGCGTGGTGGCGGACAACTACGGCCTGGACCCCAAACTGCAACAGGGGCAGCTCACCAAAACCAACACGGCCGACGCGACGCGCGCGGTGTGGAACGTGGCTCGTGGTTCGTCGAACCCGCTGGAAGCGGCAAGCCGGCTGACCCGGATGGCGCTGGCCGGCAAGCGGTTCTTCGGCGGTTTCAGTCACTCCGCTCACTATGTGGTGGAAGGGCACAGCTCCGCGGAAGTGAAAACCAAGCTGAAGCTGGTGCGTGAAACCATGCGCCCGCATGGCGCCGAAATAGCCAATACCGTGCCCACGGTGCTGCGGTCGATGCCGTTTATTCCGATGTATTCCGTTTTGGGGGTGAAGGGCGAGCGCTGGGTGCCGTTGCACGGGATCATGCCTTTTTCCCGGGTAGGGGAGTTTCGCCGCCAGCTCATGAATATGTATGAAGAAAACGCCGGACGCATGAAGGAACTTCGCGTCGACAAGGGTGCGATGTTCATGACCGTGAGCTCCAATGCCTTCCTGTACGAGCCGGTGTTCTACTGGGAGGACAGCCGGACGGTGTTTCACAAGCGCTTCATGCCGCAGGACTACCTGAAGACCCTGCCGGAGCACGACGAGAACCCGGAGGGCAGGGCGCTGGTTGCCGAGTTGCGCCAGAAGATCCTGGACATTTTCTGGCAGGTGGGCGCGATCCATCTGCAGGTGGGCAAGACCTATCCGTATTTGCGCGGCAGGCAGCCGGAAGCGGAAAGGCTGCTGCGGGAGTTCAAGGGTGGCGTGGATCCCAACAATCTGATGAATCCCGGCGCCCTGGGTTTGGGCACGTCCTGAGTCCGCCAAGTATGCAGTTCGTGCGTCGGTTTCTTCGCCCCTTGCTTCCGGGAACCGCCGGCAAGCACATCCTTGTGGGCTCGGCTTCGGCATCCCTGCCTCAGACGTTCCCGGAAGCAAGGGGCGAAGAAACCTGGATAACGAAGGCCTTTCGACGTCAGGCACTCGCATTGTTCGCCTGTTGGGTGGGGCTGGTGTCGTGCTGGAGTCTTGAGGCGCGGGCGGAGGCGGGCGAACGGGTTGTTGGCGTTTTGTTTGTGATTCACGGCGGGTCGGAGGACTGGACCGAACGCGGCGCTTTCGATACCGCGGCTCAGCTTTTTTCCTACGATCATAACAGCCCCGTGTATCAGCGTTTTCTCTGGGACCCGCGTGTCTGGCCGCGCTTCATGCAGTTCGGCAACGGCCCCAAGGAAGGGCTGAAGTACCGCTTTGAGTACGAGCGAATCGGCGGGCCGAGTCCTTTCTACCGCGTGACTTATTCGCAGTTGCGAGGGCTTGAGAAGGCGCTTGAGGCGCGCTCGAAAGCACTCGGCGTGCGCTTCGTGGTGGATCTCGCGTCGTGGATGGCGGCCGACCCGAAACACCACCCCTGGCCGCGTCTGGTGTACGGCCCCGGTTCCGCCGAGGGACGGCCGCTCACGTATTGCGGGCCGTCCGATGACCCCTGGCCCGATTGCGATCCCGAGCGCCACAACGTGGATGGGCCCATTCCCCGGCTGCTGGCGCAGGGCGTAACGGAGATTCTGGCGATCGACATGACCGTGGGCGGCGCCCGTTTTTCGAAGACGCACGACGTGGTGAGCACACTCAGGCGCCGTCTGGCCGCTGAAGCGGGGGAGGGCGGTGATCCGGTGCCGCTGCGCTGGCTCAACGATCCCAAGGACCTGATGCGCGATTCCTATCCCGTGCAGCCTGAAGGCTGGACCCGCTCCCTGGGACCGCCGGCAGCGGACGCCAGCGTGAGCATTGAACAAGCGCCCAATCCCGTGGTTGCTTCACCGCAACTGGCCTTGCTGCACGCCGAGGGCATCGCCCACAGATTCAACCCCGATGTAGCCGAGGCGGACACCGGGATCGTGCTTCTCGGACACGCCTTGCGCCGCTACGACGAGTATTTCGATCCGAAAATCAACGATACGCTTACGCTGCACCGGATGATTGAGCGGGAACTGCTGCGGCTGTATCCGGAACTCAAGCAGCGCCGGATCGTGGGCGCCTGGGCGGGCGACATGGTGATCAACGACGCCATGCCTGAATCGCCAGCCGGGCGCTACGAGCGCAGCCGGCCGATGCGCGGCGAGAACCTGGGGTACGCGGCGCTGTACGAGCAGCCGGGCGTGCATCCCGCGGGCAAGTGGGGCCATCGCTACTGGGAGGCGCTCGATTACCTGCGTTCCGACGGCGTCCAGCATATCGTGGTGGCCTTTCCGCAGATCGTGGCCGAATCCGTCCTCAACATGGTTGAGGCGCCCAACCAGATCGGCAAGGAAATCGGGTATCGCACCTGGTTGTTCTACGAGGATGGGGATCATGATCGCTATCCGGGCGTCGGGCACCCCTTTGCCGACTACTGGGGCATCTGGGTCGAGACCGAATGCAGGGCAGGGGACGAAAGGGTCGCCTGCTGCCTCGAACTGGGCGGTTGCGCGGATGGACGCCCCTATCCCCCGGAACGGCAAACGCCCCGCGACCGGCGGCGTAATGACATGGACCCGTCGCTGGGCTATGACGTGCCGGCGTACGGCCATATCGGATACGACCCGGCGCTGGGCCGGCCGTCGGCGGACCAGCCCGTACAGCAGCAGTACGGTGGCACCTGGGCCATGTGGAGGCCTCCCAACGACGACCCGCGAATGGGCGCGCTGATGGCGGAGTTCATTGCTGATGCCCTGCAGCAGTCGCAGTAACTGCTGACTCCAGCGGCGCTCCATGAAACAAGCAAGCTCCATGGATGGATTCATGCATTTCCCGGAAGGGCCGGGTAACGAAACCAGCGTTCCGGCAGGCCTGAGCCGCCGTGAACTGCTGGCGGGCGCCGGGGGGATGGCTGTTCTCGGCGCGCCCTTGTCGTCACTGGCAGAATCCGGGCCGGGCGGGACGATTGACCTGCCGACGCCGCGCGACAACCTGCTGGCGCTGATCCGGATTCAGGCCAGCCTGCGCGAAGAGGATGTGCCCTGGTGGTACAGCGGCGTCATTTACGGCGCCGAAGAGGGCAAGGCGCCGCGGCTTCTGTTCGGCTTCGAAGGCATGGAGATGTACTGGATGCGCCATCTTGACGCAGGCGAGTTCGAACTGATCGGGCACACGGTGTCGTTCCTCAAGGATGCGGAAAGCGGCGAGTGGCTCAAGCAATGGCGCAATCCCTACACCGGCGAAACACTGGAAGTTCCGGCCGCCGTGCAGGGCGGCGGCGCAGGACGCGGCTTCAATTATTCAGAGAAAGGCATCCGTCCAACGCCGTTCATTGACCGGATGCCTGAACGGCCGCCCGCATACCGGATTCTGTCAGGGGGCGGCCGGGTGTGGCTCAGCAAGGAAACCGAATACCCGCCCGGCATGGCCCAGCCACGCCTGCAGCGCCAGACGATGAATTGCGCGCTGGCGGAATTCGCCGATCCAGGCGTTACAAGACTCAAGACCCAGTTCGCATCCACCGTGTTCATGCCCTGGCGGGCGTGGATGAACATGGGCGAACACCCCGGCCACCTCATCTGGCACGCCGCGGGCCTCAAGCTGCCCTCAGTGGAATCGCTGCCGGCGCCCTACCGCAAACGCCTCGAAACCGAACACCCCGACAAGCTCTCCGCCCGGCCTGCGTAACCACGCCGTCAGGCTGCCGCAAAGCGTCACGAACACGGACGCCATCACGTTTCCACGGTGGGATTTATAAGTTTGAGGTCTGGAAAGCGTGCGAAATCGCGGTCCGTTGTGGCGATACTTGCACCATGCTCAAGAGCCAGCGCAGCGAGGTGAGCGTCCATCACCATCGCGCCTTTCGCCTGTCCCTCGCCGCAGAGCCGACTCAAGAGATTCCAGGTGCGGGCGCCCGGCTGAAGAAGCTGCGTATTGGGCTGTGCGAGCCAAACCTCGACAAGCGCACATGCTCTTCGCGGCGATAACGGACGAGCAAATACACGGCGGTCCGAAGCGATACGCACAAACGCCAACAGCGTGATCAGGGCGAACCGAAGCGGCTGGCCGCTGGAAAACTGAACTTCCAGCCATCGCCTTGAAGCATCGTGATGTGGGCTGTCGAGGTCATAAGCGTACAGCAGCAGGTTCGCGTCAACCAGGATCATCACCTGGCTGGGCCGTCGAGAAAGTCCAGCAGTCCGGCGATATCGTCCATGTCCATACCTGTCTTCAACCCCATGGATCGGGCTTGAACTGTGAAGGGTCGCGCAATCTCCTCCGCGTTTGGGGCCTCCAGCCCGCGGCGAAGAAGCGCATTCACGACAACTTTCATTCCAGCGCCCGTGCGGGCCATCTCATGGCGCAGCCGGACCGCTACATCCTCGTCAAGTGTCAAAGTAGTACGCATGCGTCATGATGCTATGTGTAAGGCATCATGATGTCAATTAGTAAGGAATGCGCATATCGGCACGTTACCGAGCCCTTACATACCGAGCCCTTAAACCGGCGGGTTTTTTCGAGCGCGGGTAGAATAGGCTGCCGCCAAGCGTGTGCTCGCGGAGACCCTATGTCCGAGTATCGGCCCCCTGTCGACGAAATGCTGTATGTCCTGGACTCGATTGCCGGGTTCGAGCGCGTTGCCCGGCTTCCAGGCTGGGAAGAGGTGTCGAGAGACCTCGCGCGCGCCGTGATGGACGAGGCCGGCGAACTTGCCTCCAACGTGCTTGCGCCGCTCAATGTAACGGGCGACCAGAGCGGAGCCGCCGTGCACAATGGACAGGTTCAAGTGCCGGACAGCTTTCGGGAAGCGTATCAGGCCTTTGTTGAAGGTGGCTGGGGCGGGATTTCGGCGCCGGAAACGTACGGCGGCCAGGATTTGCCGCAACTCATTTCCATGCCGGTTCAGGAGATGTGGCAATCCGCCAATCTCGCCTGGTCGCTTTGCCCGCTGTTGAGCCAGGGCGCGTTGCATGCCCTGGAACTGTACGCCAGCGAGGAACTCCGCCGCCAATACCTGCCGCGCCTGGTCAGTGGCGAGTGGACCGGGACGATGAATCTTACCGAGCCGCAGGCCGGTTCCGACCTTGGACTGGTGCGCTCCCAGGCCAGGCCCGAGAACGGGCACTACCTCATCAACGGGCAAAAGATATTCATCACCTTCGGCGATCATGACATGGCCGGCAACATCCTGCACCTGGTGCTGGCGCGCCTGCCCGATGCGCCGCAGGGCACCCGAGGGCTTTCGCTGTTCCTAGTGCCCAAGCTGATCCCTGACGAAAACGGCGACCCCGATCGGCCCAACAACGTGCGGGCCGTGTCGGTGGAGCACAAGCTGGGGTTGCACGCCAGCCCAACCTGCGTCATGAGCTATGAGGATGCCGTGGGTTACCTGGTCGGCCAGGAAAACCAGGGGCTGCCGCACATGTTCGCGATGATGAACGATGCGCGTGTATCGGTCGGACTGCAGGGTGTGGCGATCGCCGAGCGGTCGTATCAGCAGGCTGTGGAATACGCCCGCAACCGCATGCAGGGCAAGGCCCCGGGAAGCGCCGGCACGGTTTCCATCCTGCGCCACCCGGACGTGCGGCGCATGCTCATGGAGATGAAGTCGCAGATTTTCGCGATGCGGTCCCTCTGTTACATGGCCGCCCTGCATCAGGATTTCACGCGCCGGCACCCGGACGAGGAGCGCAGGGCTTATCACCAGCGGCGGCTGGACCTGCTCACTCCCATCGTCAAGGGCTGGATCTGCGAGGTGGCGATCGAATTGACCTCGATCGGCATCCAGGTGCACGGCGGCATGGGCTACGTGGAAGAGACCGGCGCCGCGCAGCATTACCGCGACGCCCGCATCATCACCATCTACGAGGGCACCTCCGGCATCCAGGCCGGTGACCTGGTGGGCCGCAAGATCATCCGCGACAAGGGCAGGGCGCTGGGTGAACTGCTGGAAGACATCAGGGAAACGGCGGCGCTCGCGGATGCGCTGCCTGCCGAGGACCGGGTCGTTGGGAAGGCGCTCGGGGAAGGATTGAACGAAGCGGCGTCAACCCTGGAGTGGTTCCGCAATGAACTGGGCGCCGACGCCGACCTGCCCGGATCGGTCGCCTTCAACCTGATGATGATGCTGGGCTACCTCTGCGGAGGCTGGCTGCACGCCCGATCCGCGCTGGCAGCGGCCGGCGGCGCGGAGCCGCAGGCAAATCAACCCCGCCGCGTTTGTGCGCGGTTTTATGCCGAGCACTTCATGCCGCAGGTAGCCGCCCGCGCCCGGCGTGTGCGCGCCGGCGCCGCCAATACGATGGCATTGAGTGACGAGCAGTTCTGACGTGCGCTTTTCCACCAAACAGATTCATGCGGGAACGGAGCCGGACCCCGTGACGGGATCGGTGCTGCCGCCGATTTACCAGTCCACGACCTTCGCTCAGCCCTCCGTCGACGGGTACCTTTCGAAGGGATATTCCTACTCGCGCAGCGGCAATCCGACGGTGCGGGCCCTGGAAAAGCGCCTTGCCGGCCTGGAGAACGGCGAGGACTGTACCTGCTACTCCACCGGGATGGCGGCCGTCAGCGCCGTGCTGCATGCCTTCCTGAATGCGGGCGACCACGCCCTGGTATCGCAGGTCGCTTACGGGGGAACCTACCGGGTTTGCACCCAGGTCTTCGCACGCTTCGGCGCGCGCTTTACGTTTGTTGATACGTCGGACCCGAAGGCCGTCGAGGCGGCGATCACGCCCGATACGCGGCTGTTGCTGACTGAAACACCGGCGAATCCCACACTGGCGCTCGGCGACATCGCCGCCCTGTCGGAAATTGCCCGGGCCAACAAGCTGGTCCACGTGGTCGACAACACTTTTCTCACCCCCTATTACCAGCAGCCGCTTGCCCTTGGCGCGGACGTATCCCTGCACAGCACCACCAAGTACTTCGACGGACACAACGCCACGGTAGGAGGCGCCAATGTGGCGGCCACCGCCGAGCTGGACGAGAAACTGCGTTTCGTGCAGAACGCCACCGGCAGCATCATGTCGCCGATGGTGGCCTGGCTGACATTGCAGGGCGTGAAGACGCTGTCGGTGCGGATGGACCGGCAGTCCGCCAGTGCAATGGCGATCGCACAGTACCTGAGCGGACACCCGGCCGTCGGCGAGGTCTGCTACCCGGGACTTGAGTCCTTCGCTCAGCACGAACTGGCGAGTCGCCAGGCCACGGGCTACGGCGCCATGCTCTGGTGCGAACTCAAGGGCGGCCTCGAGGCCGGCAAACGCCTGATGGACAGCATCGAACTGTGGACGCTGGCGGAGAACCTTGGCGCGGTCGAATCGCTGATTACGCATCCCGTCACCATGACTCATGCGGACGTCGAGCCCGAAGAACGCCGCCGCGTGGGCCTGCGCGACGGCCTCGTGCGTCTTTCCGTCGGCCTGGAGGATTGCGAGGATCTGATTGAGGCGCTGGACACCGCCCTCGCCAGACTCTGAGACATCGGACGCCTGTCAGGAAGGCGTAGCGGGGCGAGCATGGGCCCGCAGAAATAGTCCTGCCGATTCGTCTACTTGAGCTGGCAGATATCGAGGACGTTCATGTCCGTGTAGTCGAGATTCTCGCCGCCCATCGCCCAAATGAAGGAATAGTTGGAGCTTCCACTTCCCATGTGAATTGACCAGGGTGGAGAGATTACCGCTTCTGAATCGCCGACAACGATATGGCGCATCGAGTCGGGCTCACCCATGAAGTGGAACACCTTTTCATCATCGCCAAGCTCGAAGTAGAAGTAGATTTCGGATCGTCGATCGTGCAGGTGCGGCGGCATTGTGTTCCAGACACTGCCTGGATTGAGAATCGTCAACCCCAGCAGCAACTGTGCCGATCGGCAGGTCTCGGGCACGATGTACTTGTAAATCGTACGCTCGTTTGAGGTCTCGAGTGAACCCAGTTCAAGAGGAACAGCATCGTCGATCGAAATCTTCACCAGGTCGAATCGCGCGTGTGCAGGCGTTGAGGCGAGATAGTAGCGAGCGGGATTGTCCTTGCTGTCACGCTCGAAAGAGACCTCTTTCGATCCCATGGGTATGTACAAACCATCGCGAGGCTTCATGGCAAATATCTTGCCATCGACGGTTATTTTCCCGCTACCGCCACCCACGTTGACCACACCCAATTCACGTCTTTCAAGAAAAGGCGCTCCCGCTACAGGGTCGGTCTGATCCGGCAATACAACAGCGTCCGATACGGGCGCGGCGCCGCCGACAATCATGCGTTCATTATGGGAATAGCTCAGGTTGATTTCGTCGGCAACGAACATGCCGGTAACGAGATAACGATCGCGCAGTGCTTCGTTACTGACTCCCTCCATCATGTCCGGATGCGTTGCCTGGTAGGTTTTTGAATACACGTTTTGACTCCCTGTTGTTTACGAACTGTCCAGCTCTCGAGTTGACTCCCGGACAACCAGTTCAGGAACGGTCTGGTTCGGCCCCAGTGGAGCTTCTTCATCGTCAAATGCAAGGAGACGTTGAGCCGCGAGCTGGCCAATCCTGCGGGCCGGAGTATGGACTGTCGTCAGACGGGGCCATATTCGAGTTGCCGTCTCGAAATCATCGAAACCGACAACCGAAAGATCTTCCGGCGCCTTCAGGCCTGCAACATGCAGTGCCTGCAAGGCGCCGGCGGCCATTTCATCATTGGCCGCGAAAACAGCTGTAGGCGGGGGATCAAGATCAAGTATCTCGGCGCCCCTGGCCAAACCCGACTCGAACGTATAGTCGCCCTGCAAAATATAGTCCGTCGGCAGGCGAATGCCAAACTCCGTCAGTCCGTCCTCAAAACCGGATCGACGCTCGTGCGCGGAGCGAAAGCTCCTGCGGCCGGCGATCAATGCAATCCGGGTGTGCCCCAGCTTCGCCAGGTGCCGAGCGGCCTCACGAGCGCCCACCCGATCGTTGGTAACAATCATTCGCCGCTCCATGTCCAGTGCGACGGAGGCGATGCGAATATAGGCGCAACCGATTTCGCGTAACGCTTCTGCGAGGCGCTCGTCCTCGGATACGGACGGCGTCAGGACAACGCCGTAGAGTTTCTGCATTTCGATGAACTTTCGGGCGTCCTCAATAAAGGTGTCGCTATTGCGATCGCAGGGATGAACCACCAGTTCGAAGTCGGTGCCCTTCAGAACATCAAGAAGACCCAGTTGCACATTGACGACGTACTGCGGCGTCGGATTGTCGGAGATCATGCCAACAAGATAGGAACGCCGAAAAGCGAAGCCACGCGCTTGTGGGTCCGGCTTATAGCCGATGTCATCTATGAGCTCTTCGATCCCCGCGCGCGTCGCATCGTTTACCAGCGGTGAATCATTAATGACCCGGGATACTGTTTTTTTGGAGACGCCGGCAAGCCGGGCCACATCGTCCATTGTCGGCTTTCGGCCGTCGCGATTATTCTCCAGCCAGCCGCGGGCGGCAGCCTTGAAATCGGTGTCTGCCTTGCGGCTTTTTCTTCCCACGGAATTTTCCAAACAGGACTTGCGTCAATTCGGCATGCTACTGCTCTGGCGTTTGGAACTGAACCTCACATCGAACCAGCCAAACGAGCCGAAATCAACACGCGCCGCAGAGGATACCAACACATCATGAATGCCGGTAGCCGCACCGGTCGAAATCAAGGTTCCTTCAGGAAGTTCAATATTTCGAGTCGCGGCAAGACCCAGTAGAAATCGCAACGCCGCCAGCGGACCGCCCGGAATGGCATTTGCCGTCGCATTACCAACAACGGCGCCGTCGATCATGACTTTCGCAGTCATTGAATCCAGGTCTCTGGAATTCCAATCCGCTACGGCAGGCCCCAGGAGCAGTCCGGCGTTGTTACCGAAGTCGGAAACAACACAGGTCGGACCCAGTTCGTTGATTGCAGACATGGGACTGCTCGCGATCTCCACCCCTACGTACAGCGAAGAAACCAGGTCGGTCAGATCTGCGTCGGAGTATTCCGTTTCCGACGGTTGGACGGTGCGGCCAAGCTCCAGCACAAACTCCGCCTCCACCGCCGCGAATCCGCCTTCGTAGATCGACATGGTCCTGGTGGCGCCAGGCTCTATGCGGACAATGGAAGACTTGAAAATGGGGCCGGCCAGACGCTCGTCACCCACTCGTAACCGATGATCGGCCGGGATCATCCCGATCTTCCAACCGGCGACTGTATCCGCCCAACGAGCTATTGACGCTGTCTGAATTGCGTACGCCTCGTCCAGTGAGTCCGGAAGGGCTCCCGGAAAACCCGGCAATGCTTCGGCAGCCACTCGTGCAGCCACCAGGCGCCTGGAAATCGCGTCAAGGTCTCCCGAAAATCCGTCGATGGGGATCACTCCACTCTCGCGTATAAGAAATTACCGGGGTTGTCCGGGGAAAAAGGAACCATCCAGTTACGGATGGCAAGAATCTGTATGACGAACGGGAGCTGAATCCGCCTTAGCGCCCAACGGGGGGGGGGG
>LXNI01001229.1_pt1 | contig 23472 bp, 10 predicted proteins | sample 809091 | NCBI WGS metagenome assembly LXNI01 (sample SAMN04870527, study PRJNA318959) | sponge metagenome | biome: 01000161; feature: marine sponge reef; material: water | host: Sarcotragus foetidus | place: Greece: Milos, Mediterranean Sea | collected 2013-05-29 | depth 5-7 m | reverse complement strand
CCAATAACGTGTTATGAACGTACTGGTGTACCCCAGTGGACTACACGGGACAACGGATATCTAGTTCCGCCGGAACTGGGGGACTTATCCTCGCTGGAGATCCTGTACATCATCCACAACGGGATGTCGGGAAGCATTCCGGCTGAGCTGGGGAACCTGTCCGCACTGCGGAATCTTGACCTCACTGGAAACAACCTGTCGGGCGCGATTCCGTCGGAACTGGGGAACTTGACCGGGCTGGAGATTCTGTTCCTTTGGGACAATGATCTGACGGGCGGGGTTCCGAGCAGCTTGGGGAATCTGGCCGCGCTGGAGAGGTTGGCCCTCCAGCAAAACAGGCTCACGGGCGCGATCCCCAACAGTTTTCTGAACCTCTACCTGGATGAAGAGGAATTCTCCTGGTGGGACAATCGGGGGCTGTGCATTCCCAACACCGCGGCATTTCGATCCTGGATGCAAAGAATGGGGTTCCCGGACTGGGCCGTGAACAGGTCGCTTTGCTCACAGGACCGGGAGGCGCTCCTGGGGTTGCACGATGCCATGGACGGTTCGAACTGGACGGACTCCAACTGGGGGGACGACGCGGATATCAGGACGTGGCGCGGGGTGACACTGGATTCGGAGGTGCGCGCTACGGAGTTGCGCCTCGGGAGCAGCGGCCTGTCCGGCCGGATTCCCGCCGTATTGGCGGACCTCGACAGGCTGAAGGTGTTGGTGCTCGAGGGTAACGGCTTGGTCGGCGAGGTTCCCGAGTCCGTCATGGATCTCGAGTTGGACGTGTTCTGGTGGTCCGACAACCCGGGTCTGTGCATTCCCGACACGGAGGCGTTCCGAACCTGGCTCAGCGACATGAGGAGCACATCGGGGCCAATCTGCGGACACTAGAAGGCCTCCCCGGCGAGGTAGGTCCAGTGGACGGGATCCACACAGCAATCCGAGGATCTCATGAAGCTCATTCCCTTCGTCCGCAGACTCGCGAGGCTCAACGGCCGGGTGAGTCTGGGCAAGCCGTGGGACACGGCAAGACGGTACCGCTCCGCAGGCCGGTGCCGGGCCGCGCCGGGCTCGCAGCCGTGCTCCCTGGCATCCTGCTACTGCAGGCATGCGCCGACGACACCCCCCAACCGCTCCCGCAGGCGGGGATCTGCCCCCTGCGACCGCCATGGGAGTCAACGCGGACGGCACGCGCATCGTCATCGAGCCCCATTGGCTGACCCTCGACACGGTCGGGGTAACCGGCGCCTTCTCGGCCACCGTGATCGACGCCGCGGGAGACACGGTTGCTGCGCCGGATGTCACGTGGGAGAGCGTCGATACGGCCATCGCAACGGTCGACACCGCGGGGGTGATAACCTCGGTCAACTTCGGCAAGACGAAGGTCATGGCGACGTACGATTCAGTGACCGCGTACGCCACGGTGGAGGTCGCGCTGCCGCTCACCGACCGCGAAATCCTGGAGATCTTCTACGAAGCAACGAGGGGCGAGGACTGGACCGAGAACGAGAATTGGCTGAGCGACGAGGACCTCAATGATTGGTACGGGGTCTTTGCGGACCACGGGAAGGTGAGAAGCCTGGAGCTCGACGACAACAACCTGGACGGCGGCGCTTCCGCCGGAACTCGGTGGACTGGACGAGCTGTTCAGCCTCGTCTGCGGTACAACGAGCTCTCGGGCCCCATTCCGCCCGAACTCTCGAAGTTCGAGGGCCTCCGCGACATGTTTCTGGCCGGCAACGCCGAGATCAGCGGCACGCTGCCTCTCGAACCGGGGTATGCAAGGGAGCTCAAGTTCCTGTCCGTGGACGCTACGGACCTGTCCGGTCCCGTGCCCCTTACCTTCGCCAACCTGGACCTGACCCTTTTCTACTTCGACAAGGACGGCGTGTGCATCCCCGCCGCGCTCGAAGAATGGGTGGACTCGATTCCGCAGAAGGAAAGCGACTACCAGCTCTGCACGGACAAGATCGTCATCGATCCGCCTTCGCTTTACCTGGAACTCCCCACGCCCGGCGACACGGTCAGACTGGCGGCCGCGGTCATCAACGCCGAAGGGGACACCGTACCGGACGCCGAGATCACCTGGTCGAGCGCCGACACCGCCATCGCGACGGTCGATTCCACGGGTCTGGTCGCCACAGTCGACTACGGCACGGTCGAGATCACGGCCACCTCGGACTCGCTCGCCGACACGGCCCGGGTGGAGATCGTCTACAAGCTCGGCAACCGAGAGATCCTCGACAGCATCTACCGGCTCACCGGCGGCGAGAACTGGACGGACACCACCAACTGGCTGAGCGACGAACCGCTCGGGGAATGGTATGGGGTCGAGACCAGCGATTCGTCGGGTGAGGTCGTGGGGCTGTCGCTCGGCGAGAACAACCTGACCGGGGCGATCCCGGGCGTGCTGGCGGAGTTGGACAGCCTGGTCTCCCTCGACCTGAGCGGGAATGCGCTCGCCGGGATGATTCCGCGGAATCTGCGGGAACTGCAGCAGCTTCGGGATCTGCTCCTGAGGGTCTCCTCACGGGGAGCCTGGGATACATGGCCGGACTCCGGTACCTCGACATCCGCGACAACAAGCTTAGCGGGGTGGTCCCGCGCGAATTCTCCCGGCTCGAGCTGGATACCCTCTACGCCGCCGGCTCCGGGGTGTGCGTGCCGTCATCGCTGGGCGAATGGTTCGACGCGGTCGAGCAGACGGACAGTGCGGCGCGCTGCGTGGCGTCCATCGCGATCCAGGTCGTCGACCTGTCGTCGTTGAAGTTCCATGCGGCCGGCGAGACGGGCGACCTTTCGGCCACGTACGTGAGCGCCGAGGGAGACACCGCGCGCGAGGTGACGGCGGCCTGGTCGAGCGGAGACACGGCCGTCGTATCGGTGAGCGCGGCCGGGAGGGTGACCGCGGTCGGCTCCGGCGAGACGGAGATCACGGCCACCTACGACTCCATCACCGGGACGATCGCCGCAGTGGTGGACCTGCCGGAAAACGATCGCGATGTCCTGGAGATTCTCTACGACCGTGCGCGCGGGGACGGCTGGACCGACGCGACCAATTGGCTGACCGACGAACCGCTCTCCGAGTGGGCCGGAGTAGAGACCGACGACAGCGGCCGGGTCGTGAAGCTGAGCCTGCGCGACAACAACGTGCGAGGGCCGCTTCACTCGTCCATCGGACTTTTGGACCGGATGGTCACCCTCGACCTGAGCCGGAACTGGATTTCGGGTTCCATTCCGGCCGAGGTGGGCGACTGGTACGGCGTGACCGTGGACGCGGACGACTTTCTCGTACGCCGGCTCGATCTCGGATCGTGAGGCGCTGCTCCGGGTCTTCCTGGTCGGCGACCAGGAGAACGCCTTCTACGAGCCCGAGGTCATCGCCACCTTCACGCGCGACGGCGAAGAGGTCCACCGCGTGGTGATTCCGAGCGACCAGGACCGGGTGCCTACCTCCGCGGACGAGAGCAGCCTCCTCTGGTCGTACGACACGGTGATCCCCGCCAGGCACATCGTGGAGGGTACCGAATTTGTCATCGTGGCCGACTCCGGCGAGGTGATTCCGCGCGCCGAGGGGAGCCGGACACGATTCCCGGAGACCGGTTCCCATGCACTCGACGTTGCCGAGGTCCCTCCTTTCGAGCTGACGGTGGTGCCGGTGCTCTACGCGGACGCACCCGACTCGTCGATCTTCGAGTGGACCGACAGCATCGACGACGACAGCCACCACGTGGGCCTGCTCAGGCATTCGTTCCCGGTCGGCGAGTTCACCGCGACCTCCTGGGACACCGCCCTATGTCACCTCCCTCGACATGACCGAGGAGGAGAACACGTGGCCCGTACTCCTCGAAGTGGAGATGGTGTACAAGTCCGCCGAGTCCACGGGCTACTGGTACGCAGTGGCGGACAGCGACGAGGGCTTCGTGCGCGGCGTCGCGCTCCTGAACGGACTCGTGAGCTTCGGCAAGCCGTGGGACACGGAGCTCGCCCACGAGGTGGGCCATACCCTCGACCTGCTGCACGCCCCGTGCGGGGGCGCGACCGGCACGGACCCGGACTTCCCCTATTCGGACGGGAGCATCGGTGTGTGGGGGTACGACTTCCGCGACGGCTCGCTGGTGTCGCCGGAGCGCCGCCGCGACATCATGGGGTACTGCTACGACAAGGGATGGCTGAGCGACTACTACTTCGAGAGGGTCATCCGGGTGCGGGAGAACAAGGTCGAGGACTGGACCGCCGAAGACCTGTCCGGCGCCGGGCCGGAGGCCGAGATGCTGGTGCTGTGGGGCGGGGTGCTGAACGGCGAGTTGCGGATCGAGCCGGTGCACTCGATGCAGACGACTCCGAAGCTGCCGGCTGGCGGGGGCGAATACCGGATCGAGGGGTTCGGGCGCGGCGGCCAGACCGAGTTCTCGCTGTCCTTCACGCCGGGCGAAGACCAATACGGCAACAAGTACTTCTTCTTCACGATTCCCATCGAGGGGAACTGGGAAGAGTCGCTGGAGAGGATTACGCTGACGGGGCCCGAGGGCGAGGTGACGGTGGACCGGAATGATCCACGCTCGCTTACGATCGTGACGGACCCGGCCACAGGGCGGATTCGGGCGATCCTGCGGGACTGGAACCAGGCGCTACCGGCCGCGCTGGGCGATACGAGCGGGTTGGAAGTGGTGACGACGCGGGGGATTGTGGAGGCGGTGCGGGCGCTCTGAGCAGACGCAGGTAGGCGACCCCCACACCCATTGTGGGGCGGTGAACGGGAGGGGGCGTGCTCGGGAGTCGTTCCCGGACGCCGAGGTCCCCTTCGACCGCTTCCACGCGGTGAAGCTGCTGGAACGAAACGGTCGAGAGGGCGAGCCGTCTAGAGCAGCATCACCATGGCCTGCCTCGTCTGCGGGAAGTTCGCCTTCAAGCTACCCACGTGCGTTAGCGTGGCGAGGGAATCCAACGCATCGCCGTCAGGGAGGTTGTCATCGATTGCCAGTAACCATTATTATTTGGGATTCTCGGATTATCGATTTGCGCGATCCCACATGGGTTACAATGTACCGTTCCCCCCGTGCCTCTCTCAATCTCTCGCGGCGGCGGATGGTGCTCGTTTGCGCCGGGTTCGGGGCCGGACTCGTTGGAATGTTGCTGCTGGAGGCCTGCGCCGACGAGACCCCGACCGATCCCGTTGGCGGCGATCCGTCGGTCGCAGCCGGCATGGGGATGAGCGACGACGGTACCCGGATCGTGATCGATCCCTATTGGCTGACCCTCGACACGATCGGGGTGACGGGGACGTTCTCGGCCACGGTGATCGACGCTGCAGGAGACACGGTGGACGCGCCGGACGTGACGTGGGAGACCACCGATGCGGCCATTGCAACGGTCGACCCGGCGGGGGTGGTTACTTCGGTTGCGTTTGGCAAGACGAAGGTGATGGCCACGCACGATTCGGCGACCGCCGAGGCCACGGTGGAAGTCGCGCCGGAGCTCACCGACCGGGAGATTCTGGAGATCCTGTATGAGGCCACGGGGGGCGACGACTGGAACGACAATACGAACTGGCTGAGCAATGAGGATCTGTCGGAATGGCACGGGGTGGATATACGTGGGGGGCGAGTAGACAATCTGTTTCTCGGAGGCAACAACCTGGTTGGCCGGATTCCGCCGGAGCTGGGGGGGTTGGAGGCTCTGTTCATCCTTGACCTGTCGAACAACAACCTGTCGGGCCCCATCCCGGCCGAGCTCTCGAAATTCGATGACCTCAGGGACCTGTATTTGGGCCACAACCCCGGGATCAGCGGTCGGATACCCCCCGAGTTGGGGTACACGGGGGGCCTCCAGTACCTGTCAATCACTAGTACCAACCTCTTTGGTCCCGTCCCGCTGAGCTTCGCCAACCTGGACCTGAGTCGCTTCTACTTCGGCCGTGACGGAGTGTGCATTCCGGCGGCCCTCGAAGCGTGGCTGCAAACGGTTCCGGAGACGAATGATGAGTACGACCTCTGCACGGACAGGATCCACATCGATCCCAGGTCGGTGTACCTGGAGGGACCACCGCTCGGCGACACCGCCAGGTTCTCGGCTGCGGTGCTCAACGCCGAAGGCGACACGGTTCACGACGCAACGATTACCTGGTCCAGTGCCGATTCGACCATCGCGACGGTCGACTCCACGGGGCTCGTGACTTCCGTCGACTACGGCACCACGCAGGTCACGGCAACATCCGACTCACTCACTGCCACGGCCGATGTGGAGATCGAGTTCAAACTGAACGATCGACAGGTCCTCGACAGCATCTACCAGCTCACGGGCGGCGAGGACTGGACGGACACGACCAACTGGCTGAGTGATCGACCGCTCGCCGAGTGGTATGGGGTCAAGACCAACGAAGCGGGCAAGGTGGTGAGCCTTTCGCTCGGCGACAACAACCTGACCGGGGAGATACCGCGTCTGCTGGCGGAACTGGACGACCTGGTCACGCTCGATCTCGGCCGAAATGCGCTCGTGGGAGAGATTCCGTGGAATTTGCGCGAGCTGCGGCAAATGCGGGACCTCATCCTCAACGACAACGCGCTGGAGGGTCTGCTGACCCGAAGCCTCGGATACCTGCCCGCACTCCGGTATCTGCACATCGGCACCAACAACTTCACCGGCGTGGTCCCGCGTGAGTTTTCCCGGCTCGAGCTGGATACCCTCTACGCGGCCGGATCCGGCGTTTGCGTGCCCCCTTCGCTGAACGACTGGTTCGGAGGGATCGGACAGACCGATGAAGTGGATCGCTGCGTGGCCTTCATCACCATCGAGATCGTTGATCTGCCGTCACTCACGTTCTACGGGGTCGGAGAGACGGGCCGACTGTCCGCAACCCATGTGAGCACCGAGGGGGACACCACGCACGAAGCGTCGGTGACCTGGTCGAGCGGGGACACCGCCGTCGCTTCGGTGGACGCCTGGGGGAGGGTGACGGCGGTCGGGACAGGCATGACCGAGGTGACGGCCACCTACGACTCCACGACCGCGACGATCCCGGTGAAGGTGGATCTGCCCGAAAACGACCGCGATGTTCTGGAGATTCTCTACGACCGGGGGCGCGGGACCGGGTGGACGGACGGGACCAACTGGGGAACCGACCAACCGATCTCCGAATGGGCCGGGGTCGAGACCGACGATAGCGGCCGGGTCGTGCGACTGTCGCTGTCGGACAACAACCTGCGGGGGCCGCTGCACTCGTCCATCGGCCTGTTGGACCAGTTGGTCAGGCTGGACCTGAGCCGGAACTGGATTTCCGGTTCGATCCCGTCCGAGTTGGGAGATCTGAGCCAGCTTAGGGACCTGGTGCTGAGTGTCAACGGTTTCTCGGGCAGGTTGCCGTGGGAGCTGGGACAGCTGGACAGCCTGCGAACCCTCAACGTTGCGGCGACGAGCCTGTCCGGCCTGGTCCCTGCGTATTTTGCAGGGCTCGAGCTGGAGAGCTTCCTGGTTGGCGGTACTCATCTGTGCCTCCCGCCCTCCCTTGCCACCTGGCACGGCTCGATCCCGGAGGCTGACGATGCGCCCGAATGCGCCGGCCGGGTTTCGATCGAGCCCTCCTCGCTCACCTTCGATGCGGCCGGTGACACGGTTCGGCTCTCGGTCACGGTCGTCGATGCCGAGGGGCGTGTCGTCGAATCGGCGGCGGTGACATGGGAGAATGGGGATCCCGTTGTCGCGACGGTCGACACGTCGGGGCTGGTGACGGCGCGCTACAGCGGGGTAACGAACATCACAGCCACCTACGATTCGGTCACCGCCGGGTCGACGGAGGCGGCTGTCCGGCTGCCCGGCAGCGACCGGGCGTCGCTCGAAGCCTTCTACCATGCCATGAGTGGTGACGACTGGAAGAACAACACGAATTGGCTGAGCGACGAGCCGCTGGGGGAATGGTACGGAGTCGACACCAACAACGACGGCCGGGTCAGATACCTGGAATTGGATGACAACAACCTGTCCGGCCAGATTCCCGCGGCCATCGGGCTGCTGGACTCCCTGTTCAGCTTCGCCCTGCGGGACACCACCGTAACCGGCCTCATTCCGCCCGCGATCGGCCGACTACGCCAAATGCGCGACCTGAGGCTCGGCGGCACATACATCGATGGTCCGCTGCCCCCCGAAATGGGCAATATGACGGGGCTCAACTTTGTGAACCTCAGTGACACCCGCCTATCCGGACCCCTTCCCGAGACACTCGCCAATCTCGATATCGGCCGGTTCTACTTCGGCAATACCGGCCTGTGCCTGCCACGGTCCCTGGCGGAATGGTACGCGGGACGCGACGACCCGTCGGACAATCCCCTCCCCTGCATTCCGGAGACCGCGGACCGGGACGTGCTGGTCACCCTGTATAACGAGACAGGCGGACCGAATTGGCAGGAGAATGGGAATTGGCTGACGGACCAGAGCCTGAACACATGGCAAGGCATCGCCGCCGACGCCGAGGGCTACGTTACCGAGATCTTCCTCCCGTGGAACAAACTCCAGGGCAGTATTCCGCCCGAGCTGGGCGAACTGGCTCGTCTCGAGGTGCTGGCCCTGTTCGGCAACAACCTTGCGGGGCGGATTCCCCCGGAACTGGGCAAACTGACGAAGGTCCGGGACCTGTCGCTATCCAGCAACAAGCTGGAAGGACCGATCCCGCCCGAAATCGGCGGCATGGTGAGCGTCGACACCATGTACCTCTCCGGCAACGACCTGTCGGGTCCGATCCCGGCGGAGTTCGGCAACCTGGTAAACCTGGAGCACCTGGCGCTCTTCGAGAACGAGTTGAGCGGCCCGCTGCCGGCGGAATTCGGCAACCTCAGGAAGCTGAAGTCCATGTGGATGGTGGATAACAAATTCGAAGGGCCCTTGCCTCCGGAAATGGGGGACATGACCGCACTCGAAGACATCAGCCTGTCGCGAAACAGGATCACCGGCTCGATCCCGCCCGAACTGGGCAAGCTTCGGAACCTGAAGAGTCTCGGGCTCAACGACAACGAGCTGACTGGACCCATACCCGCCGAACTCGGGAACATGGCCTCACTCGAGAAGATGTTCCTGATGCGGAATCAGTTGTCGGGCAGCCTTCCGCCGGAACTGGGCAACCTGTCGAACCTGGAATGGATGTGGATCTTCAACAACAGGTTCACCGGGTCGATACCGGCGGAGCTCGGCAACCTTTCCAAGCTCGTGAACCTGTCCATCGGAACCAACGAGTTCACCGGCTCCATACCGGCTGAACTGGGGCAAATGTCCGCGCTGGAGGGCCTGTTTATTGACCGAGCCAAACTCACCGGCCCCATCCCCCCGGAGTTCGGCAACCTCTCCAACCTGAAAACGCTGTGGCTCTTCAGGAACGAGCTCTCGGGAGGCATCCCCGCCGAACTCGGCAATCTCTCCGCGCTGGAGAATCTGACGCTGAGCAACAACGAGCTGACCGGGGCCATACCGCCCGAACTCGCCCAGTTGACCTCGCTGGAGTACCTGGGCGCCTCGAGCAACAACCTCAGCGGCCCCATACCGCCGGAACTCGGCCAACTCACCTCACTTGCAGGCTTGTCTTTCCGCAGCAACAACCTCTCCGGACAGCTTCCGCCCGCCCTCGGTCTTCTCACGAACCTTGAGCAATTCGACGTCAACGACAACTCCAATCTCGTGGGCTTGATGCCCAGGACGATGATGAACCTCCCTCTGGGCTACCTGGACATCGGGGATACCTGGATCTGTCCCCACCTCGACGACGAATTCCAGGAATGGCTGGACGGAATTCCGGTGGCATACGGCCTGTGGTGCCCGCCCACCGTCACCGAACGGTATGCGCTCTCCGAATTCTACGCCGCAGCCGGCGGGGACTCCTGGACCAACAACAGCGGCTGGGACAGCGATTCGCTGGTGAGCAACTGGCACGGCGTCACGGTGAGTACCGTAGACACCCTCGTGCGGAGGCTCGCGCTCCCCTCCAACGGACTGGCGGGATCGATTGCGTCGGCAATCGGCAACCTGAGGAAGCTGGAGACGCTGGACCTCGCCGATAATGGCCTCTCCGGCGGGATTCCCGGCGCCCTTACCTCGATGGACGCGCTGGACACGCTCAGGGTCGGCGGGAACACGGACATGGAAGGGCCGCTTCCGTTCCGCATGACCGGGATGGCCGGTCTGCGGGCCCTTCAGTACGCCGACACGGACATGTGCGCGTCCCCGTCGGTGACCTTCCAGAGGTGGGTCGGCGGGCTCGACCTGGTGGAAGGGGCGACCTGCAACAATCCGGACGAGGTCAGGCTGTCGATGCCGGTCATCTACCTGACCCAGTCCGTCCAGCGGCGGTCCGCGGATGTCCCGCTCCTGTCGGGCCGCGAGGCGCTGATCCGGGTCTTCCTGGTCGGCGACCAGGCGAACGCCTTCTTCGAGCCCGAGGTCGTCGCGACGTTCACGCGCGGGGGTGAGGAGGTTCACCGCACGGTCATGCGGTCACTCGACGACCGGCTGCCCACCTCCGCGGACGAGGGCAACCTCCGCACTTCGTACAACGCGACGATCCCCGCCGAGCATATGGTGCCGGGCATCGAGTTGGTGGTCGTGGCCGACTCCGCCGAGACGATACCGCGCGCCGAAGATAGCCGGACGCGTTACCCGGAAAGCGGCTCGGTGGCGCTGAATGTGATCGACGTGCCGCCGATGGAGCTGACGGCGGTGCCGGTTCTGTACGCCGAGAATCCGGACTCGTCGGTGATCCCATGGGTCGACAGCATCGGGGATTTGGGGGCGGAGAGCCCGCAGGTGGGCCTCTTCAGGTATTCGTTCCCGTTCAGCGAGTTCAGCGCGAAGGCCCGGGAGCCGTACATCACGTCGCTCGACCTTACCGTGGAGAACAACACCTGGGGCATTATCCTCGAGCTGGAGCCGGTGTACCGGGCCGAGAAGGGAACGGGCTACTGGTACGCGGTGTCGGACAGCGACGAGGGCTACGTGCGCGGGATCGCGCGGCTGAACGGGTTGGTGAGCTTCGGCAAGCCGTGGGACACCGAACTCGCGCACGAGGTGGGCCACAATCTGGACCTCCTGCACGCGCCGTGCGGGGGCGCCCTCGGCACGGACCGGGACTTTCCCTATTCGAACGGGAGCATCGGGGTGTGGGGGTACGACTTCCGCGACGGCTCGGTCGTGTCGCCGGAGCGCCGCCGCGACATCATGGGGTACTGCTACGATCTGGGCTGGCTCAGCGACTACTACTACGAGAAGGTCATCCGGGTACGGGCGAACAAGGACGAGACCTGGACGAACAGCAGCTTGTCGGGTGCGGGGCCGGAGGGTGAGATGCTGGTGCTGTGGGGCGGGGTCCTGAACGGCGAACTTCGGATCGAACCGGTGCACTCGATGCGCACGACCCCGAAGCTGCCGGCGGAGGGTGGCGCGTACCGGATCGAGGGGTTCGGGCGCGGCGGCCAGACCGAGTTCTCGCTCTCCTTCACGCCCGGCGAGGACCAGTACGGCAACAAGTACTTCTTCTTTGCGGTTCCCATCGATGGGGACTGGGAGGATTCGCTGGAGCGGATCACGCTGACGGGGCCCGAAGGGGAAGTCACCGTGGACCAGAACGATCCGCGCTCGCTTACGATCGTGACGGATCCGGCTACCGGGCGGATCCGGGCGATTCTGCGGGACTGGAACCAGGCGCTGCCGTCCGCTCTGGGCGATACGAGCGGGTTGGAAGTGGTGACGACGCGGGGGATCGTGGAGGCGGTACGGTTGCGGCGGTAGCGGTGCAGGGGACGCTGGCGGATCCGGTTCAACGGCGAACCCGATGGGACAACACGATCATTCTGACTGGTCTGACTAGTCATTAGCGCAGGTGACGGTCGCTTTGGGGAAGACGTTCAAGCTGTGGACTTAGTCCACTGGACTTAGTTCACTCCTCGTCCCCAACAACGGCCCCAGATACCTCCCCGTGTAGGAACCGGACGCCCCCGCCACCTCCTCCGGCGACCCCGCCACCACCACGCGCCCCCCCCCATCCCCCCCCTCCGGCCCCAGGTCGATCACCCAGTCGGCCGTCTTCACCACGTGCAGGTTGTGCTCGATGACCACCACGGTGTTGCCGCGTTCAACAAGGCTGTGCAGCACACCCAGCAGAATCCGCACATCCTCGAAGTGCAGCCCCGTCGTGGGCTCGTCCAGGATGTACAGGGTGCGCCCCGTGGAGATCTTGGACAGTTCGGACGACAGCTTCACCCTCTGCGCCTCTCCCCCCGACAGCGTCGTCGCACTCTGACCCAGGTGGATGTAGCCGAGGCCCACATCGTTGAGCGTCTTCAGTCGGCGCTTGATCTGGGGCACCGCGTCGAAGAAGTCCAGGGCGTCGCGAACGGTCATCTCGAGCACGTCCGCGATGTTCTTCCCCTTGTAGTAGATGTCCAGGGTCTCGCGGTTGTAGCGGCGCCCGCGGCACACATCGCAGGACACGTACACGTCGGGCAGAAAGTGCATCTCGATCTTCACCAGCCCGTCGCCCTTGCACGAGTCGCAGCGGCCGCCCTTCACGTTGAAGGAGAAGCGTCCCGCCTGGTAGCCGCGGATCTGCGCCTCGGGCACACCGGCGAAGAGTTGGCGGATGGGGGTGAAGAGACCGGTGTAGGTGGCGGGGTTGGAGCGCGGGGTGCGGCCGATGGGCGACTGGTCCACCTCGATCACCTTGTCCACCCCGGAGAGCCCGTCGATGCGGTCGTGGGCGCCGGCCACCGACCGGCTGCGGTAGAAATGCCGCGACAGCGCCCTGTACAGCGTCCCGTTGACCAACGTCGACTTCCCCGACCCGCTCACGCCCGTGACGGTGATGAAGCAGCCCAGGGGGAATGCCACGTCGATGTGATTCAGGTTGTGCTGCGACGCCCCCCGCACGGTCAGCCAGCGCTCCGGATCCGGCTTCCGCCTCTGCTCCGGCACGGCGATCTCCATGTCGCCCCGCAGGTAAGCCCCCGTCACCGACTCCGGCTCGGCCATCACGTCCTCCAGCGACCCCGCCACCACCACCTCGCCCCCCGCCCGCCCCGCCCCCGGCCCCAGGTCCACCACGAAGTCCGCCTCCCGGATCGTGTCCTCGTCGTGCTCGACCACCACCACCGTGTTGCCCAGGTTGCGCAGGTCCTTGAGCGTGCCCAGCAGGCGATGATTGTCGCGCTGGTGCAGCCCGATCGAGGGCTCGTCGAGGATGTACAGGACCCCCACCAGTCGGCTCCCGATCTGGGTCGCCAGGCGGATGCGCTGCGATTCACCCCCCGACAGAGTGGCCGCCGACCGGCTCAGCGTCAGGTAGTCCAGTCCCACGTTGCGCAGGAAGCCCAGCCGCTCCCGAACCTCGCGCAGAATCGGTCCCGCGATCTCGCCAGGGAGCGGCTCCCCGGGAGCAGCCTCCACCCCGTCGGGAAGCTCCTCCCCCGTAACCGCCAGCGACCCCATGAACGCCAGGATCTCGCCGATGGGCCGCTCCACCACGCTGCTGATCGGCTCCCCCCCGATCCGCACCGCCCGCCCGAAAGGCCCGAGCCGCGCCCCCCCGCACTCCGCGCAAGGCTGGCTCGACATGTATTGATCCAGTTGCGAACGCACATGCTCCGAGCTGGTCTCCCGGTACCGCCGCTCGATGTTGGCCACCACACCTTCCCAGTAGTCCTCGTAGTGCCCCTTCATCTTCCCGGCGTTGTAGGGGAAGCGGATCTTCATCCTGCCCGAACCGTGGAGGAGCGCGTTGCGGGCGTCCGCCGGCAGGTCCTGCCAGGGCTCGCGGGGATCGAATTCGTATGCCTGCGCCAGCCCCGGAATCACCGAACCGCGCAGGTTCCCCCCGGGCTCCCCCCAGGGCAGGATCGCCCCCTCCAGGATCGACAGCGACGGGCCGCCGACCAGAAGCGCGCCCACCACCTCCTTGGTCGTGCCGAGGCCTCCGCACTCCACGCAGGCCCCGTGCGGCGAATTGAAGGAGAAGACCCGGGGCTCCAGCTCCAGAAAGCTGGTGCCGCAGTCGGCGCAGGCGTAGTGCTCGCTGAAGAGGTGGGAGACATCGCGCTTGCCGCGCCGCTCCAGGACCTGGACCACACCGTCGGCGGCGCGCAGCGCGGTCTCGACCGAGTCGGAGAGCCGCACCCGATCCTCCTGGCGGATCACCAGGCGGTCCACGATGATCCCGATATCGTGGTTCTCGTACCGGCTGAGTCGGGGGATCTCGCGCAGGTCGAACACCCGGCCGTCGACCAGGGCGCGCACGAATCCTTCCCGGCGGGCGCGGTCGAAGACATCCCGGAACTCGCCCTTGCGGCCGCGCACCAGCGGGGCCAGCACCTGGATGCGGGTGCCTTCCTCCATCTTCAGCAGCTGCTCGACGATCTGCGTGGCGGGCTGGCGCTGGATGGGGAGGTTGCAGGTGGGGCAGTAGGGGGTGCCGACCCGTGCGTAGAGCAGGCGCAGGTAGTCGTAGATCTCGGTCACGGTGCCCACGGTGGAGCGCGGGTTGCGCGACACGGTCTTCTGCTCGATCGAGATGGCCGGCGAGAGCCCCTCGATGGCGTCCACATCGGGCTTTTCCATGAGTCCCAGGAACTGGCGCGCATACGCCGAGAGCGATTCGATGTAGCGGCGCTGGCCCTCGGCGTAGATGGTGTCGAAGGCCAGCGACGATTTCCCCGAGCCGGACAATCCCGTGACGACGACCAGGCGTTCCCTGGGAATCTCCAGGGAAATGTCGCGCAGGTTGTGCTCGCGCGCTCCGCGGACTACGAGTGCGTTGACGATCAATACCCCCATTCCCGGAACAGCGAGAATCCCCATATGCGAGACAGCTTGAGAGAGAGGTCGCCCAGACCCCGGTACCTCTCCCGCGTGCACCTGCCCTCGACGAATCCCTCCAGCTTCATGTCCCCGGGCATGCCAACCTCCGCGCGCACCCCGCCGCTGCCCACCGGCACCGTCGGGTCTGCGCAGAAGGCTCGCTGGTAGACCCCGGTGAGGAAGACATTCTCGCCAACGTACCAACCCACTTCCACCTGCAGTGACGACGCCCCGAAGGCCGCGTTGGCCTGGCTCTGCTCCGCCTGCGACACCGACAGGTGGTCGATGTCCAGCTCGGGCGCGAGCAGGTAGGCGAACTGGTTGACCACCTGCCCCAGAAGCAGATTCCTGCCCGCTCCGAACGAGGCCGCGCCACCCTCGCCGATCAGAGCCGACGCGGGACGGCCGAAGACGATGTAGCTGGGCAGGTCGGCGTCCGAGATCGCCTCCGCGTCGCTCGACAGCGTGAGGCGGGGCGACAGGAGGGTTCCCGAGATGTCGGCCGTGATTACCAGCGGCTCCCCTTCGCGGGTGTGCATGCGGATCTCGGCAGTCAGCGCGATGCCGGGGTTGAAACCTGGCGTGCCCACGAACTGGAAGGTCCCGTCGATCATGTCGAGCGTCCGCGGACCCAGGCTGTAGTTGCCGCGGACGACATCGATTCCGCCGTGCAGGATGAGCTGGTTGCCCTGGCGGTCGAAGGTGGCCGACAGGTCGCCCGTGGTTTGCACCTGCATGTCGCGGGATCTGAGCCAGTTGCCCGGACCCACATGAAGGTCGACCAGGACGCGCAGATTCTGCAGGAACGGGTTTCGTGGGCTCACCGTGCCGTCGTTCGTCTCCTGTCCTTCGAACCCGAACGCTTCGGTCGCCGCGCTGAACAGCACCGGATCGTAGAAGTCGATCGCCTGGGACGCGCGCTGGAATTCCTCCAGGAAGACGGTACCGTCGTTGGCCTCCAGCCGACCCTGAACGAGCGGGTAGTTGAAGGATCCGCCCAGTGTGATCGAGTCGCCGGAAACGGCGATTTCCATGTCTCGACGGTCGATGATCTGGAACTCCCGCGGCCAGAAGGCCAGGTCCAGGAGGACGTCGTCGGGTTGGCTGGCGTCGACGGTCCCGCTTGCTCGAACGGTCCCCTCCCCCGAATCCCCGGTGCCCGACACGACGATGGTCCCGTCGGGGCTCAGGCGGGCGTCGGCGTTCACCGATGCCAACCGCACGCCCAGGGCTTCGATGAAGCCGGTCGCGTTCTCCAGGCGTACGCTGCCGTCGGGCCGTGGGCTCGAACGGGTTCCGGCAATCGTTACGGTGCCGGAAATGGTGCCGTCCACCTCGTCGAGACCGGTCAGTGCGGGCAGGATGGTGGCAGCGGGAAAGGCATCCGCCACGATTTCGATGCGGCGCGGCTCGTCGGGCATCCGATCCTCCACCGCCCCCAGCCGAAGATCCATCGGCAGTCTGCCATCGATGCTCAGCGAGCGCCGGCCCGCGGACCAGGACTCGACCTGACTGGCCAGGGTGCCACCGGCGTAGCTGCCCGCAGCCATGACGCTGTCGAAGCCGAGGGTCCGGTAGACGGCCTTGCCCAGCCTCACCGAGCCATCCCACACGGGCTCGTCCGCCGTCCCGGACGCGAGGAGGCCGACCGACGCCACTCCCGCCACCGGTTCGTCGAGCTGCAACACCCTCGACACCACGCCAAGGTCGAGATCGGTCGCCACAAGCTCGAAGTCGGACTCGCCTTCACCGCGCACCAGACGCCCGTCGGCGAACAACCGCAGCCCCACGGCCCCGGGACGGATGAGGCCGAAGTCGTTGACGACCACGGAATCCGGGTTCCACTCCAGGCTGGCAGGACCCTGCAGACCCCACCGCCGCTCGGGGAAGACCAGGGTGAGCCGATCCAGGTCGACACGGCCCCCGTCTTCGTCCAGACGTACCACCGCCTGGGCTTCGTAGTACTCTCCCACAGAGCGTCTCAGCAGCGTTTGAAGCCTGCCGCCCTCTCCCAGGTCGAAGCGACCGTCCATTCGGCCGGAACGGAATTCGCGGCCTTCGATGACGATCGAGTCGGCGGCAACCACGCCTTCCAGGACGAGCGGAACCGGCCGCCCCCGGCTGGTATCCGTTGCGAGAAGGCTCAGTCCCCCGACAGTGAGATCGATCTCCATGTCAGCGGCGGAGTTGGGGCCGTACTCGAAACCGCCAAGCGCAATGGTCGCTTCCGCCTCGAGGTCGGCGAGCCAGCCCCGCAACCGCACATCGCCGTCCATGGAACCGGCGAAGCGAATCTCGTTCGCAGTGGGGAAGGTGTCGGGATCCACGCCGTCGAACTCGATCATCACATCCTGCTCGACTGCGGACAGCTCGTCCCAGGCGATCAGGTTCTCGCCCATGAAGAGGGGACGCAGCGGATGGATCGAGGGGGACGAGACCGCCAGCACCACCCCTTCGCCGAAAACGCCGGGCGTAACTCCGATGCTCCCGCCCGGCGACCGCGCCACCACCCCGCCCGCCTCCGCGTAGAGCGTCTCGACGTGCATGAGCCCGTCTTCGTCCACCCACAGGTTCACGCCCGCCGTGTCCACGCGCAGGCCACCGATCGTGGACCGGCCCACGTTCGCAACCAGGGATCCGCGCAGAGACTCGAGATCCAGTCCCTGCCCCGCCAGCCTCGCTGTTGCGGTCACTACCGTCGAATCGGGCAGCTCGCCGAACCACTCCGAGAGCCGGAAATCCACGGTCGAGGCAAGGACCTGGTACTCGGCCGCCGGGTCGCGTGCATTGAAGTACCCCTCAGCCGACAGGGGCCCGGCCGTCGTTTCCAGTTCGGCGACGACCCCGAGCCGCTCCAGAGGGCCGGTCAGCGACACCGAGCCGCCGACCGGACCCGTCAACGGGAAGTCGGGACGGAGTTCGCGGATGATGGCCAGATCGAGAGGGCTCATCGTTGCGTCCAGGTCGACCACCGAGATCGTTGTGTCTCCGTACAGGAAACCGTCCAGCACGATGTTACTCCGTGGCCCGCCGTCCAGGGACCGGTGGTCCGCCGCGATGCGCAGCTCCATTCCGGTCGCCAGGTCCCCGTCCACCGTCAGATGGAGGCTTCCCCGCCCCTGCCACCACACCCAGGGCAGAAACCGGGGCAGCAACCCGTACTCCAGCGAGGCGAACTCGACCTCGGTCTCCTCGAGCGTGCCGCCGTCCAGCACGGTGCCCCTCCCGGTCGCGCCGGCCAACGTGTCGCCGGTGGCCGCATCGAGCAGGGCCAGGTTTCCCGTCACCCCCAGGCGCCCCGGTTCGCCGTCGAAGACGACCTCTCCCGACAGGAGTCCCGTCACCGGGAGCGCTTCCGGGAGCCACGGTTCCAACTCCGCCGTGGACAGCATGTCGGGCACGACACGCAGGGAGCGGAAGCGCGTCGTTCCGGTTGCGGACAGGCCGCCCGAGAAGGCGAAATCGCCACCGTCCATCCGGGCCCGCGCATCCGGCACGTCGACATGTACATCGCCTCCATCGATCCGAATGCGCACGGCTCCGCTGGCTACACCGTGATCGAGCCGTTCATCCAGCCAGCTCAGGTCTTCCAGGGCAGCCCGTGAAATGTTCAGATCGAAGACCGTTGGCCGGTCATCGTCGCGCAGGTCGACGTGCATGCTGCCGCTGGCCTCCGACCCCGGCAACCGGAATCGCTCCGCCAGCACCACGACGGCGTCCGGGCCGACCTCGACCTCACCCCGCAGGTCGGACAGCTCCAGCCGGCCGTATCCGAGCGGATAGGACAGCGCCACTTCGTCCACCTCGGCCACCAGACCCGGATCCTCGTTCGGCCCGATATCGACCCGGGAAAAGGCCGCCTCGATCCCTTCCACCCGTTCCTCGGCGCCGGTGCTGTCGCGGATGACCACGACGCCGTCATGAATCGTCGCCCCGCGGATGCGTAAGAGTGGCGACCCGGCCTCGTCGGCCTCGGCGGCCGCCGCGTTCGCCTCCGTCTCGACCTCGGCCAGGAGTTCGGACAGCCTGACCGGCTCACCCGGCTCGGGCTCCTGATGCACCACGGGCGACCAGATGTGCAGGTCGGCGATCGCGGGCGGTCCTCCCAACAGCTCCATAATCGAGTAGCGCGCCCGAATCGAATCGGCGGTCAGGACGCGGCGGCCCTTGGCGTCGCTGAGTTCGATTTCATACAGGGTGGCGCCAGCCAGGAGACCGCTCGGACCCACGCCGCCGATGGTGAGGGTGCCGTTGAGCGCCGGGCGCACCCGTTCGAGAACCCGATCGAGGGCGAAACCGCGACCCGCGTCGGTGTGGCTGATCACCGCGGCCGCCCCGACCCCCAGCGCCACGAACGCGCTCGCCGCGACGATGACGCCCCGCAACAGGGTCAGCCCCAACGGGCGGCGTTGCTTGCGGGACTGACCCGGGGTCGCGTCGTGTGCCTCGGTGCCGCTCATCGCTCAGAACGCCTGCCCGATGGAGAAGTGGATCTGGAAGCGCCGCAGCGAAAAGCCCGGCTCGTCGCCGAAGAGAACCCTGGGTCCCAGCAGGGCGAGATTCTCGGACACGACCCAATCAATGTACTCGGCCGTCGCGTCCCCGGGAGCGATGTTGATTCTGTCCGATTCGGCGTCCCGCGCCGGGTCGAAGGGACGGATCTGCGAGGTGACGACCTGCAGTGCCTCCCGATCCCGGAAGGAGTACGCGACATCCAGGCGTACGGGCCCAAAGAGCGTGTTGAAGCGAAGGCCGACGCCCGGACTGAACTCCAGGTCTCCGAGATCCACCGATCTCCGCCATACCTGGCCGACATCGACGAACGCCACCCCACCCAGCAGGTCGGTGAGCCGGAAGCGAAGCTCGGCGCTTGCCTCGAAGGTCGCCTGGCCGCCGATCGGTCTCATTTGATAGAGACTGGAACCGGCAAGCGGCTCGCCGTCGCAGGAGAGATCCCGGATCGCCAGCGGATCGCAGGCGGGATCGTCGGACCGGCCTTGCCGGCGCAGGAGGTCCTCGACGGGGATCGAAAGACTCCGTGGACCCAGGGAGCTCTGTGCAAAGCCCCGAAGACTGTTCGCGCCACCGCCGTAGAAGCGTTTTTCCGACGGTACGATCTCGGCGAGTTCTCCTTCCATGTCGGACAGCGCGCCTACGAAGCCGCCCGGGCTGATGTTGCCGGCCCGGATGCGCATCGCGAGCACCGCGCTCGGATCGATCGCCCGGTACAGGCTCGCGTCCGCAAAGGCTCGGAGGTACGAGTAGTCCGAGCCCATGAACGAGTCCGCCCACTCGAGGTCTACAAGGGTCCTGAATCCGCGTGTCGGGTTGAAGATATCGTCGCTTGCGTCCCGGTTCAGGGACAGGGCAACGGGGGACAGCCACCTGGAGCCGGAGAGCACCTCGATGTCCTCGGGCGAGCACGCCAGAAATGTCGCACAGAGCGTGACCTCGGCGGCATCGAGCTGGTTCAGCTGGGGACGGAACCTGACATTCATGAAGGAGTTGGCGCCCAGAGTGCGGCTCAGGCCGACATCCACACCGAGCCCTCTGCGCACGAAGATGTTCTTGAGCGACTGGCGCTCCGCGAAGATTCCGACCACCAGGTTCACCCGGGGCGAAAGGAGCGAGGGCTGGTTGAAGTCGATCCCGGCCAGCCAGTTGATGCGGCCGTAGTCGCCCTCTCCCGCCTGGGCGCAAAGAACAGTGGATTGCAGCGACGACGCCAGCAGATTCGACACGCGCGCCCGCGCCTGGAGCGTGCGCCCGCCGCCGAAGAAATTCCGACTCGTCCACCGTCCCTCGAAGTTGAAGCACTCGGCGCTGTTGCCACCTCCTTCCATGCGTACCCGGTGCGCGTCCCCTTCCACCACTTCCACGATGATCGGCATGACCGAGTCCGACTCGATGCGGGCGGTATCGCGCCGCACCACCGCTCGCGCCACGATGTCCAGCTCGTGCAAGCTCCGTTGCGCATCCCGAATGCGGCTCTCGCGAAAGAGTTCGCCCTCGCGGAAGGGCAGACGGTCCAGGATCAGGCTGCTTTCGAGCAGCTCGTTGCCCGTCACGCGGATGGGTCCGAAGGTAGTGAGAGGCCCGAGGACCACGCGGTAGTTCACCGAGGCGCTGTCACTCTCCGCCGCCCTGAAGAAGCGATGGTAGACTTCGGCCGACGCGTATCCCTGGTCTCTGAGCCGGTGCGTCAGGCTGTCCGTGGTCCCCTGCAGGAGCAGGAAGCTCAAGGGATCGCCTACGCCGATCGGAAATGTTCCCTCCGGGTCCAGCTCCGCGGGCAGCGAGTCGCCCTCGAATCCGATCGAGCCCACCCGGAAGGGCGTGCCCTCGTCGATTCTGAAAGTGATGGCCACGCTGCTGTCGCCGCGCTGCTCCACCTCGGGCTGGACGCTGATGGCGCGAAAGCCATGCGCGCGGTACAGAGTGGTCAGCCCCTCCACGTCGTGCCCGAGGGTGCGCGGGCTGAAGTACGAGCGGTCGCGCCCCCACTCGATTCCCAGCGCGCAGGTGGTGACGGCCAGGATGAACGGGCAGCTCGATGCTCTGGTAAGAACCGCCTGCCGGAGATCGTTATCGGAAAAAGCCTCGTTGCCCACGAAGTCGACCGAGGCGATTTCTTCGCGGGCGGACTGGGCGGCCAGCGGAAGGGGGATGGAGACGGCACAGGGGGACGCCATCAGGACGACGGTCATCACCGCCGCCACTGTGCTCCTGTCAATGATCTGGACCGTCTTCACCGCCTTGAAATCCCCCTGACTTCCGATCCGTTCGCGGAACGGCTACCGGAACGCGCCGGAGTATTGGCGGCTCTCCGCCGGCTGAAAGCCCCCGGCGTCCCGGGAATAAAGATACACCGTGGCTTCGATCCCCGATCCCTCGACCCGGATCAGGTTGAAGGAGTTCCGCCCCCGCTCCCTTCCCCGGCCCCGGTTCGAAGAAGCGGTGCCCGCCAGAATCATGGGCACGCCCCCGTCCACCCGCCCCCCCTCCCCGCCACCCCCCAGCCACGCCCGGTGAATGTGCCCCGACAGAACCAGGTCGGCGCCCCAGCCCGGCAACCGATCCACAATGCGGCCCGCCCCCCGGAGCGGCGGAGCCTTGGGCCCATCGCCCGGGTCGACCAGATTGTGATGCACCACCAGCACGCGAAGCGCCCCGGCGGGGGCCGCGGCGAAAGACCTGTCCGCGAACTCCAGTTGCCGCGCGGTGACACGGCCGTTCACGATGGCCCGCCGCGGCGAGGACGAGTCGAGTGCCACGAAGCGGGCGCCACCCGGCACCCCCGGCCCTCCGTCGATGTCCAGAACCGTGTCCAGGTCCGGCCCGATGATGGACCGGTAGTTCCGATACGGCGCGAAGACCCTCTCCCGGATCCGGTACAGGGGGACATCGTGGTTCCCCGCGGTGGCGATCACGGGGCACGGCGACAGCGCGTCCAGGAAGGCGCGCGCGGCCCGGAATTCGCCCGCCCGGGCCCGCTGGGTCAGGTCTCCCGAGATCACGGCCGCATCGGGGCCCAGCTCGTGCACGAAGCGCACAAGCGCCTCCGAGAGTTCCGGCAGGTGCGGCTCTCCGAAGTGGATGTCCGACGCGTGAACGATGATCACGCAGCCTTCGCCCTGCGCAGCTTCATCATCCACGCCACGCCCACGCCCGCCAGGATGATCGAAATCACCTGCGCCAGCGTAAGCAGGCCGAAGAAGCGGTCGTCCTTCGCCCGGAAGATCTCCACGAAGAACCGTTCGGCGCTGGCCAGGACGACCCACAGCGCGAGCAGCCACCCGGGACGGTGGCCGTGACGGCGCAACGACCACAGCACCACGAAGATCAGGGTCGAGATTCCCGTCTCGTACAGCTGCGTCGGATGCACGGGCAGAACCTCGCCGTACTGCTCGATCATGGCCGGGTCGATCTCGACGCCGAACTGTGCGCTCAGGTTGGTGGCGGTGCTGGCGGGCTTCCCCTCCGGGAAAGCGATCCCCACCCAGGAACTCGTGGGGCGGCCGTAGTCGTCACCCACCAGGAAGCAGCCGACGCGCCCCACCGCGTAGGCGATCGCCAGCCCCGGCGCGGCCGCATCGACCGTCTTCCCAAAGGGGATGCCGACCTTGCGGATCCGCCGGAAGACCAGCGCGGCGGCAAGAAGAAATCCCCCGTACCACACCATCCCGCCCCGCGACAGGATCATCCCCAGGGGATCGGCGGCCAGGCGGTCGTAGTTGAGCAGCACGTAGTACAGCCGGGCCCCCACGATGCCGCCGATAACCGCCCAGAAGAGCAGATCCCACGCCTGGTCGGCCGTGCGCCCCTGCCGCACCATCTCGGTCTTGAGGACGTAGCCTCCCACCAGGAAGGCCGCCAGCATCATGGCCCCGAATGAGGTGATGGGCGCGCCCCCCAGGATCGGGAACCATTCAGGAAGGTGAAAGAGATTCGGATACACGGCGACCTGGCCTTGTCAGCTGGAAGTTGTGTGGACGGGGGATGAATCGTGGGGAGGAACCGGCTCCCAGGGAAGCCCGCAGCCCGTGGACAAGGCCGCGCGAGCACCGAGAGCTGTGAGGCGCCGGGCTGGCAAGGCGCGACGAGAGGAGAATAGCAGCGCTATTCACCCGAGGAGTAACGCAGAGCGAAGCGCTC
>LXNI01001228.1_pt1 | contig 23497 bp, 20 predicted proteins | sample 809091 | NCBI WGS metagenome assembly LXNI01 (sample SAMN04870527, study PRJNA318959) | sponge metagenome | biome: 01000161; feature: marine sponge reef; material: water | host: Sarcotragus foetidus | place: Greece: Milos, Mediterranean Sea | collected 2013-05-29 | depth 5-7 m | reverse complement strand
GACAATGCGGGCGGCAAGTACTACAACTCGATCTTCCACGACTTCTTTGGCGATGCCATCGATATCGAGGACCTGGAATCGGGTGAAGACAGCCGGGCGCGGCTCGAAGCGGGCGATCTGGTCCTGGCCCATAATATCTTCGGGACATTCGGTAATGGCCTGAGCTCAGACGCCTGGATGCTCAGCTACCTGCAACAGGCCGTCGCGCTGGGCAACCGCGTTACTGATCCGCAGTTGCGCGGCATCAGCCGTACGAACGACGGTGGCCTGGATCCCCGTCCGGCCGATGGCAGCCCCGCGCTCTCAGGAGCCGACCATAGTGCGCTCGACAGCTGGTTCCATCCTACCGACTATGTCGGAGCCTTCGACCACGTGAACTGGGCCGCAGGCTGGTCCTTCCTGTCCGACGCAGGCGTCCTGACCAGTGCGGGCGGCGGCAACAACATTGTCGATGTGACGGGATCGCTCACGGGCGATGTCATGTGGACATCGGACAACACCTATGTCCTCGACGGCCATGTCTTTGTCGAAGACGGCGCCACCCTCACCATCGAGGAGGGCACCGTCGTCAAGGGCAAGCCCAACCCGGGAGCAAATGCATCCGCCCTCATCGTCACGCGAGGCGGAAAAATTTACGCTAACGGCACGGCCAACAACCCCATCATCTTCACCGCCGAAGCCGATGACATAAATGACCCGAACGACCTGCCGCTTGACACACGCGGACTCTGGGGCGGCGTCATTCTCCTCGGCAAAGCCAGCCTGAACTCCACACCGGGCGAAACAGCCATTGAGGGTGTTCCCGTCACCGAGGGACGCGGACTCTACGGCTGCGATCCCGGCGGCACAGGTTCGGGCATTGCCTGCGACGATGCTGACGACTCTGGCGTCTTCCGCTATGTGTCTATCCGCTACGGCGGATCGGACATCGGGGCCGGCAACGAAATCAACGGACTGACCATGGGAGGCGTTGGCTCCGGCACCACCATCGAGTACGTCGAAGTCTTCAACAACGCGGACGATGGCTTCGAATGGTTCGGTGGCACCGCCAACACCCGCTACCTCATCTCCGCCTTCAACGGAGACGACGCTATGGACTACGACGAAGGCTTCCGCGGCAAGGGACAGTTCTGGTTCGTCATCCAGGCCGAAGACATCGGCGACCGCGCCGGAGAACACGACGGCGGCACGGATCCGGAAGACGGGCAGCCGTACGCTACGCCGCTGATCTCCAACGCCACGTACATCGGATCGGGCGCCAGCTCGGCAAATGACGAGAACGACGCTGCACTTGAGATTCGCGACAATGCGGGCGGCAAGTACTACAACTCGATCTTCCACGACTTTCATGGCCAAGCCATTGACATCGAGGATCTGGATTCGGGGGAAGACAGCCGGGCGCGGTTCGAAGCAGGCGATCTGGTGCTGGCCAACAACATCTTCGGAACGTTTGGCGACCCTGATCTCTTCGACGACGACTTTGCAGATGCAACGTTGACGGCAAACAACCGTATTGTCGATCCGATGCTTCGGGGCATCAGCCGCACGAACGACGGCGGGCTGGACCCCCGGCCGGCGGACGGCAGCCCCGCGCTCTCAGGAGCCGACCATAGTGCGCTCGACAGCTGGTTCGATACTACCGACTATGTCGGAGCCTTCGGCCACGTGAACTGGGCCGCAGACTGGTCCTTCCTGTCCGACGCAGGCGTCCTGACGAACGCTGTCGGCCCAACGTCCATCGAACCCATCGGTGCGGAAATTCCCGATGCCTTCGTGCTGGATCAGAACTATCCGAACCCGTTCAATCCATCCACGACGATCGAATTCTCGCTGGACCAGGCGCAAAACATCTCGCTCGCGGTCTATGACATGCTTGGTCGCCAGGTCCGCATGCTGGTAGACGGCGTACAGCCGGCGGGCCGGTACAGCGTCTCGTTCGACGGGGTGGGGCTCGCCAGCGGCACGTACCTGTACGTCCTGCGGACCGAGCAGCATGTCGCCGTGAAAACGATGTCCCTACTCAAATAATCCCTTCCGCTGCGGCAGTCCGGCGATTTCCTGGCGACATGGTAGGTGGCTCTACGTATCCCCGCCGAGCCGATTGCCCGCAGCGGTACTTTTAATGCCTTCCGGCAGCACGGAGCCGGGTCCGATCATCGGGCCCGGCTCTTGTGTTTTCGGGATAATCTGTTTGCGGGATGTTCGGATGTCGGGAGAGCACCGCGATCTCATTTTCTTTTTTCGTTCAGACGGAATGGTACACCCATAATCTGTGCTTTAGTTCTTTGTTGTTTTTGTTCATTTTTGCCGCTTTTTGGCATGTTTTTGCCAATTTTCGGGCGTTTTTAGGCGTTTTTGAGCCATTTTGGGCCAAAACGTAACGATGTTGCAACGGCCCGAATCGGGCCTTGCGGGGGGACAAGGGGATGTATACCTTCTACGGGTAGCCTGTTTCTTTCGCCAGGCGCGTTCGGTAAATCGTCCCTCTATGACCTATCGCTGGATTCTCCGCCCTGTCCCTTCCGAGGACGCTGTCAAGGACATCGGGCAGCAACTGAACAACCTTCCGGAGGCGCTTTCCCGAGCGCTCATTCTCCGAGGAATAGACACCTTCGACAGTGCGCGCGCCTTCTTTCGCCCCGGCGCCGGCGGCCTGCATGACCCGTTTCTCATGGCGGATATGCATGCCGCTTCGGATCGCGTAGCGCGGGCGATTCGGGATAAGGAACGCATTGTGGTGTACGGGGACTACGATGTGGACGGCACGACCGCCTCGGCACTGCTTGTTTCCTCGCTGCGCTCGCTGGGCGGGGATGTCGGGTTCTTCGTCCCAAACCGGTTCGAGCACGGGTACGGCCTGAGCCGCGCGGGCCTCGATGAGGCGGCCCGGCTCGGCGCCCAGCTCATTGTCGCGGTGGACTGCGGCGTCACGGCCTCGGAAGAAGCCAGGTATGCGCGCGAAAAAGGGATGGACCTTGTGGTGTGCGATCACCACACACCGAAGGGCGAACTCCCCGACGCCGAGGCAGTGCTGGACCCGAAGAGGACGGATTGCCCGTATCCCTTTAAGGAGCTCGCCGGGTGCGGCCTGGCCTTCAAACTGCTGCAAGGCGTGCTGGTGAAACTGGGCCGCGACACGGAAGCCGCCACAGAGTTTCTGGACCTTGTCGCCGTCGCAACGGCCAGCGATATGGTCCCGGTGGAAGACGAAAACCGAATACTCCTGTCCCTTGGGCTGGAGCGTCTCCGCCAAAAACCCTCTTCCGGGCTACGCGCGCTGGCGGCTGTGGCGAACCTGTCTCTCCCCTCCTGTACGGCCTCCGATGTGGTGTTCAGGATAGCGCCCCGCATCAACGCCGCCGGGCGTATGAGCACCGCGGAAAAAGCCATTGACCTCCTCCTGGCAGAGGACCCGGAAACGGCGAAGCGCTACGCGAAAGAACTCGACACGCTCAATACCCACCGCCGGGAGATCGATCAGGAAACCCTTGACGCCGCGACGAAACTGGCGGAACGCCAGATCACAAGCAAAATGCGGCATACCCTGGTCCTGCATCATAACGACTGGTTCCCCGGCGTCATCGGGATCGTGGCGTCCCGACTGGTAGAGCGCTTCCATCGTCCTACGATTCTTCTCGGAACCATCGACGGCGTCGCCACGGGTTCCGCCCGGTCGATCGGCGGCATCAACATCTTCGAAGCGCTCCAGGAATGCGAAGACCTGCTCGTGAAATTCGGGGGGCACGCCTTCGCCGCCGGATTATCGATGGAAATTTCCAATCTGCCTGCGTTGCAGGAACGATTCGACGAAGCGGTGGGAAAGGTGGTGACCCCGGAGACGCTCCAGCCCTCCATACAGGTGGATGCGCTTCTTTCCCTGCACGAAATAGATCGCCGGTTCCTGGCCGTGCTCAAACAGTTCGAGCCTTTCGGGCCCGGGAACGACCGCCCGGTGTTTCAGGCCAACGGGCTACTTCCGGTCCGGCCGCCACGCAAGGTCGGCAAAGATGGCCGGCACCTCAAGTTCGCGGTGCGGCAACAGGAGCCGGTCGAAAAGGAAGGCCCTATGGAAGTCATCGGCTTCGGGATGGGCGGGCGATTCGATATGCTGGAGCAATGCCGGCGAGAACAACAACCCTTCGACATGCTCTTTTCTGTGAAAGAAAACTTCTGGAATGGCCACACGGAAACCCAGCTCCAGGCGAAGGATATCCGGCGCAGCGACCCGCCGGCGTGACGAGGCAAAAGGAAGTTGATTGAACAGCGATCCCGGTGCGTTACCCGCGGACTTCCGAGGGAATATTATGCCACGAGATGCCTGATGCGGGCCATGTGCCGCCGAAACACCTCGAATCCTGCTTGACGGAGCGCCTCCTCCCATCCGAACCATGCCACATCCGTGATGCCCTCTTCGAGTTGCGGACGGAATTCCCTTTCGGAGGTTGTCATTTGAAACCAGTGCGTGGTTTTAATCACATGCGTGAGCTGTCCCCGGCGGTTATACAGATCGTACCCATACACCGTGGTTCCCAGCGGATCGCCGAGATGTACCGCGTCAATGCCCAATTCCTCCTGTACTTCGCGGAGCGCGCACTGGCGCACCGACTCCTTTTTCTTCGCCTTCCCTTTGGGCAAGTCCCACATGCCACGGCGAAAAATCAGGAGCACTTCCGTGCCCGCCTCGCCACGTCGAGTAACGAAGCCCCCCGCAGCAACCATCAGAGCGGCCGGGCGGTACGGCGCGACATTGCAAAGCGACATAGGCGGCGCATACTCGCGCCAGTCATGGCCTGCGGCCTCGGTCGCATAGGCATCGATAACGATAAGGCGATCCGGGCAAGCAGCTTGCGCTTCCTCGAAACGCTCGAACGCCGGGAGAGTATCTTCCCGCAGACGGAGCCCCTCGCGGGCCGCTCTCTCCACGGTGAGCGCATCGGCGCAGCAAAAAACCAGGCGGCTTGTGATATCTCCCTGGGCAATTTCTTTCATGTTTTCCCCACCTTTGTACGGACGGTTTCATGCTTCGCTTGGACTACGAACACATTTTACCCTTTGTCGATCCCGACGATCTCGATCGGCAGCTTGGCGGCGCCCGCGATGCGCATCGCCTGCTGATCGAAAAATCAGGTCCCGGAGGAGACGCCACCGGCTGGCGGGACCTCCTGATCCGGCCCGACGAAGCCCTGCTGCAAGATATTGAAGAAACCGCCCGGCGCATCCGGGAAGAGGCCGACATCCTGATTTGCATAGGCATCGGGGGGTCGTACCTCGGCGCCGAAGCCGTCATACAGGCCCTTTCTCCATCCCTTGGACGAAACGAGGGTTCCCCTGAGGTCCTTTTTGCGGGGCATCACATGAGCGGGGCATATCTGCAGGAACTTCTCGAATACCTGCATGGCAAATCTGTTTTCGTAAATGTCATTTCCAAAAGCGGCCGCACGCTGGAGCCCGCCATCGCGTTTCGGTGTATCCGGCAATATCTCGAAAAACATTTCGACGATGCAGACCAGCGCATCATCGTCACGACCGATCCGGAGAAAGGGGCGCTGAACTCGTTGCGCGCAAGGCGCGGGTATAAAAAATATGTCATTCCGGGCAATGTCGGCGGGCGTTTTTCCGTGCTTACGCCGGTAGGATTGCTGCCTGTCGCGGTGGCCGGAATCGACATCCGCGCACTTTTCGAAGGCGCGGCGGAAACACTTGTCCGGCTGGCGTCTCCAAAAAATAATCCGGCCTTGTTGTATGCAGCTATTCGATCCGTACTGTTGCAACAAGGATTGTGTATCGATCTGCTTTCCATATTCGAGCCTGCGCTGAGCGGTTTTGGGAGATGGTGGCAACAGCTTTTTGGGGAAAGCGAAGGGAAAAATGGGACAGGCCTGTTTCCCTTCGTTGCGCAGTACTCGACAGATCTGCATTCTATCGGACAATATGTTCAGGAAGGACAAAGATCCCTGATGGAAACATTCCTGATGGTCGAACGAACAGGCAATACGCTCTTGGTGCCTGAAGAATCCGGAACGGGTCCGAAAGACCTCGATGGCCTTGATTATCTCGCAGGGCGCTCTATGGAAACCATCAACCGGGCGGCCTGGGAAGGCACAGCGCAGGCCCACGCCGACGGAGGCGTTCCGAACATGACCCTTTGGATGCCGGAAATATCTCCAACCTGTCTTGGCGAAGCGATCTACTTTTTCGAGCACGCTGTTTCTGTCTCCGGGTATCTGCTGAGCGTCAACCCTTTCGATCAGCCCGGAGTGGAAGCGTACAAGAAGGAAATGTTTTCGCGGCTCGGCAAACTATAAATCGGAGACAGGTATGTGGAAAAACCCGGTTTTTATGCCCCGTGTTATTCCCGGTTGTGCCCACTTGATGTGGAAAGGATATGCGAAGTGAACAAGTGCCTCTGTTTCCACGGATTGTTCCGAAGATACCCACGTACCCCGGCATGTTAAAAATGGAAAAGACCATGTGGATAACGGCTACACTTGAAGACATATCCGCATCCGTTCTTGAAAGAAAACGAACACGTCCTTTGAAGAAAAAGTTTTTCACAATGTGATGATAACTTGTGTATAACCCTGCTATCCACATATCCACAGCCCCTACTACTACAACTATGTATTTATATATAATTATATAAGATATAATAGAGACTGTGAATGCGTGGATAACCCTTCACGCCATACAGGCTTCACAGTCTTCGGACGTTATGTTTCGAGGGGTGTGGTGTCTCTGGGGGATAATGCTGTCCTGACCCTGAACCCCATGCGCTTGTGCCGGCTCCTGAAGAAACGTCGCGGAACAGATGTCCGGCTTGTTGGGTGGCGGCAGCCTTATCGGTTGGCATCCTGCTTGCGCACAGTTGGAAACCTGGTATGGCAGTGTGGGGGAGTCTGCTGGCGGGCCTTGTCGGTAGCGCGTTGATTTACTGTGCAGCGCCTGTACTGCGCAGGGTTTTGCGGGAGTTGCGTACGCTGCTTATCGCCTTTGCGGGTTTCTCATTGGCTGTGTGTTTCGGAGGACTACGGTATGCCACGTTTTACGCTTTGCCGCAGGGGCATCCGTTACCTGGGAAACTTGCTTCGGGAGAAGAGGCGGTTTGGCAGGGACGCATTCTTGACGACCCGGCAGGGCATTCGGGATCGATCCGGTTTATGCTTCGACTGGACCGGGAGAGCGGCGGGGGTCCTCCTGTAGGCTTGTTAGTGTCCGGCCGATATTCTTCCGGAGACGACCGGAAAGACAGTTGGGCGCCCGCGAGGTGTGATCGGGTACTGCTCCAGGGGCGTCTTGCTCCGCTTCCCCGTGCTCGAAATCCCGGAGAGTTCGATTACGGGAGTTATCTGTTCCGCAAGCGCATCTATGCTCGTCTCTATCTCGTGGAGGGAAGTATGGAACGGATAGGGCGTAACAGGCGGAGCATAGGATGCGTGCTTGAACCGGCTCGCGCCTTTGTCCAATCCGGTTTGAATCGGTTTCTGCCCGATCCGGAGTCGCGCGCCATTCTACAGGCTCTTCTTTTAGGGGACAGACGGCTGCTTGACAGCGATACCCGGGATCGCTTTGCTCGCATGGGTCTTTTGCATCTCCTCGCAGTATCCGGCCTGCATGTCATGGTCGTCGGCATGATTTTGTACCACTTGCTTGGCCCTTTCCTGTATCGCTTTCGTCTGAGTTGGCGCACTGTAGACATCCTTCGGGTGAATTGCACCGTGTCCCTGCTTGTGGGATATATGCTCCTTACAGGGTGTTCTGCGTCGGTGGTGCGGGCCGTGGTGATGGCTTCCCTGATGCTTTCGGCTACATCGCTGCAACGGCCTGTGCAGTCTCTGAACAGTCTGGGCGTCGCCGTGTGTGTGTTGTTGGGCGCTGCCCCCACCCATCTTTTCGAAGCCGGGTTTCAACTTTCGGTGTCTGCGGTGGCCGGTATTCTATTGCTGACGCCTCTATTGGCGGCGTGGATTCCAGTCCCTTCATTACGCCTGGGAGAATACATTCACTCCGGGACAACAGTCACTGTGGCGGCAACTATCGGCACCTTGCCCGTAGCGCTTTATCACTTTGGGCAAGTCGGGCTGGGGGGACTCGTGCTGAATCTTCCAGGCATCCCTCTTGCTACAGGGACCCTGGTCGCCGGTGCTGCGGCGGTGCTATTCGGCGGCATATTCCCGGTGGCGGGAGAAATTCTCGGAGCCGCTTCCGGTGCGCTTGCGACGGCCTTGCTCCAGGTATCCGTGTTCGGCGACCGTTTCATGGGATGGAGCGTAGTTCAGTGGAGCCTTGAACGGCCACTCCCCCTCCTGATACTTACGCTGATCGGGGCGTGTCTTGCGGTGTGGCGCCGCCCCAGGTCCCGGTGGCGGTGTGTTGCTCTGGTGCTGTTTCTTCTTGTCGGGGATACGGTTCAGGGAATAGCAAGCGGACGGTATCGCCCGTACATGGACGTGATTTTCATGGATGTCGGCCAGGGAGATGCCGCTCTTTTGCACCTCCCCAATGGAGATGGCGTACTGATCGATGCGGGCCCCCGGTCCCCTTTCACCGGCAGCGATGCAGGAAGCCGCTTCGTGCTGCCCCAGTTGGCGTACCAGGGCATGGACAAACTGGGAACCGTGATCATTACCCATCCGGACAGTGATCATATCGGGGGCGTTCCTTCCGTGCTGCGTTCCATGCCTGTGGGCCGTGTGTTGCGATCAGGGTACCGGCATTCATCGGGGCTTTTTGCAGAAACCAATGCCCTGCTGGATAGCCTGAGCATTCCGCATCGAGCGGTGCGGACAGGCGATTCGCTCATGCTATCGCCCCAGGTGCGAGCCTATGTATTGTACCCGTCCGAAGAGGTCCCGGAAGACGGCCCGAATGCGCATTCCGTCGTGCTGCTCGTGTGCTACGGAAAGGTTGCATTTCTCTTTACGGGGGATGCCCCTCTTGAGGCCGAACTCCGCCTTGCGCGGCGGTACGGAGACCTGCTGCAAAGCGATGTCCTGAAAGTCGGGCACCACGGTTCCAAAACCAGTTCCACGCCGGCTTTTCTTAACAGTGCACTCGGAATACGGGACCGGGATGCAGGCGCATCGGGTATCGCATCAACGGCTTCTCCGGAGGATGAATCGCAACAAGACGCTCGCAAACCGTATGCGGTGGTCAGCGTGGCGGAACGCAACCGTTACGGGCTCCCGAATCAGGAAGTGCTGGACCGTCTGGCGGCTACCGGTTTCGATGTAGTGCTGACCTCCAAAGCTGGCGGGGTATGGTTTCGAACGGACGGGAAAACGCTCCGGCGCGTGAAGTGGCGGTGAAGAGGAGAAGCCGGAACCGCCCTGCGCGAAAAAAGTCGGTTTGTGCAAGAACCTCAAGCCTCTTTGCGAATATCCTGTTTACGCTTTCCGGCAGCGTCCGCGATATTCTACGCGCGAAGCACTCCGCCGCCATCCCGTGAACCGGCAGCGCCCGACAGTCTTTGACATATGAGTAACCGCAGAGAGGCAAGAGCGCGTGTTATGCAGGCGCTCTACGCGAGCGAGATGGCAGACGGAGAAGATGCTGCCCACTTCGTCGAGACGGTCATTGCGCCGAAACTTCGCGACGATGCAGAGATATTCGCCTTTGCCAAATCTCTTTTCGGATGGGTCCGGGGACATATCGCCCGCCTCGACGAAATTATCGGAGCGCACTCGGAAAACTGGGATTTGTCGCGCATCGCGCTGATTGACCACATTGCGCTCCGGATAGCCATCGCCGAGATGATGGCGTTCGAGGATATTCCTCCGAAAGTGTCGATCAATGAGGCGATCGAAATCGTCAAGAGATACAGTACGGCGGAAAGCGGACGGTTTATCAATGGTATTCTCGATGCGGTGCTGCTCGACCTGCACAAGCAGCAACTGCTTAAAAAGTCGGGCCGCGGCCTGATCGGAATGGATTCTATTCTGAAACGCGCTGGCGCAGCTTCGCCCATGCCCGACACGAAGACCGGCGAGTGAACGACGGGAAGCCATGGGCTTAATAGCTATAGGGGACATACACGGGTGCGCCCGCACCCTGAAGGCGCTGATCGAGGAATTGGCCCCGGCCCCGGAGGATCACCTTGTTTTCGTGGGTGATTACGTGGACCGCGGCCCGGATGCCCGAGGCGTCATCGACCATCTTCTGACGCTCGCCGAGCAGGTTCCGTGCACCTTCCTCCGGGGAAATCACGAGGCGATGATGCTGGATGGCCTAACGGGAAGGGATCGGCATATCTGGGTTATGAATGGCGGCGACCAAACGCTGGACAGTTACCGGATTGCCGGTGGCGCCGTTGAAATACCACACGAGCATATAGACTTTTTGCGCGCCACGAAACTTTGGTTCGACACGCCGGACTTCTTTTTTGTGCATGCGGGCTTGCTGCCGGACTGGACCGTGGCCAAGAGCATGGAGCAAGGGACCGAAGACATTTTTCTTTGGGGGCGGGGATTCCTGCATGCGGAGTCTCTGGCCTGGGAAAAAACGGTGGTATGCGGACACACCCCCCATCGAATTCCCCGTAACGAGAAGCAACTTGTGCTTGTCGATACAGGGTGCGCATTCCATGAGCATCCCGGCCTGGGCCGCCTGACAGCGGTCCGATTGCCGGAGCGAACATTCATAAGCGTCCCATACCAGGGCTGAACCGGAAAGCACATGCCTTTACGCTGCGGCATAACAGGAATGCCTAATGTCGGCAAATCGTCCCTCTTCAATGTGTTGAGCGGGGCAGGAGCGCGCTCGGAAAACTACCCCTTCTGCACGATAGACCCGAATGTCGGCATTGCCCCCGTGCCGGATGAACGGCTGTATCGCCTGGCGGCGCTAACCGGCTCCGACAAGGCGACGCCCACCACGGTCGAATACGTGGACATTGCGGGGCTTGTCGCGGGCGCCTCGAAGGGAGAGGGGCTTGGGAACCGGTTTCTGGGGCACATCCGGGAGGTCGATGCGATTGTGCATGTGGCGCGTTGCTTCGAGGACCCCGACGTTACGCATGTCTCCGGCTCGGTGGACCCGGCCCGCGACATCGGGATCATAGAAACGGAATTGTTGCTGAAGGACCTTGAGTCCCTTGAGCGCCGCATCGAAAAACTCGCCAAGCAAGCCAAGGGCGGGGACCGGGCGCTTCGAGACGAACTGGCTTTCGTCGAGAAAGTGCATGCCCATGTAGGGGACGGCAGGGCTGCGCGTACATTTCCTGTGCAGCTCGGGGAACAAGGCCGCCTCGACGCCCTTTTCCTTTTGTCCGCGAAACCGGTGCTATACGTAGCCAACGTAGCAGAGAACGATCTCCCGGATGGAGGGCCTCATGCGGATGCCGTGCGGGAAGTCGCCTCGGCGGAAGGATTCTCCTGCGTCGTCGTTTGCGCAGACCTGGAGGCGCAGCTTGCGGCGCTGGGCGACGAAGAAAGAACCGCCTGGCTGGAGGAATTGGGCCTTGAGGCGCCCGGCATGGACCGGTTCGTGGCGGCGGGCTACGAATTACTGGACCTCATCACGTTTTTTACGGCCGGGCCGAAAGAAACGCGGGCCTGGACCGTTGCGCGGGGCACTTGCGCGCCGACTGCAGGCGGTATCATTCACTCGGACTTCGAGAAGGGATTCATTCGCGCGGAAACGATCCGTTACGAGGACTTAATACGGCACGGTTCGGAAACGGCGGCCCGGGACGCTGGCGCCATGCGCGCCGAAGGAAGGGAATATATTGTGGCGGACGGCGATGTGATCCTGTTCCGGTTCAATGTGTAGCAAGAAATACTCTGAACTTCGCGGACTTAATCAGAGTATCCCTTGTTTGAAGAACTTTTTGCTTTGCAGACAGGCGCACGGCGCCTTTTCACGGGCTGGCGGCCCGCTTCCTATCATGAACGCAATTCGACGATGATACAGCGCAACACGTACTCCGTTTTCCGCCTCCCTGCCTGTTTTTTGGCGGGGCTGCTTCTTTTCGCCGCCATGCTGACCGGCTGCGGCGGACAATCCATGGAGGGCCCCAACGCCGCCATGCCTGCGATGGAGACAAAAGCCGACACCGTGGCGATGAAGGTTTTCGAAGCGTACGGCGGGCCCGACGCATGGGCGGGCTTGCGCTATCTGCAATTCGATTTCGCCACCGGGTCGAATGCGCCCGCAGAGGCCGATTCCACAGTCGAGCAGCCGGTCCGGAACGTACACGGCCGGCACTTGTGGGATCGCATGACCGGAGATTACCGGGTGGAAATGCCGGGCGGCGGGGATACGGTATATGTGGCGCTTTTCAACACACATGCTCCTGAAGAGGGGAGCGTCTGGCTTTTTGGAGAACGAGTGAGCGACGAGGAAGAAACAGATATGCTCGAAGGCGCCTACCGCCGGTTCATCAACGATACGTACTGGCTGCTCATGCCCGTCAAGCTGTTCGACGAAGGCGTACACAGAAGGTACCTGCCCGACTCTTCCACGGGCGACATGGAGGTGCTGCACCTTTCGTTCGGGGAGGTCGGCCTGACGCCGGGCGATCAGTACTGGGTGTATGCGGATAAGGAGACAGGCAGGGTCCGGCAATGGGCTTTTCGCTTGCAGCATCATCCGCCTGACCATGTGCCCCAGCCGATCTCCTGGTCCGATCACAAGACCTTCGATATGCCTTCCGGCGCCCTGGTCGTTTCGGAGCGAAAGCCCCGCGACGGCTTTGTATTGTTTACAGACCGCGTGGATATGCCCATGGATGCGCCCGAAGGCGCCTTCACCGATCCGCAGCCCATGTTGTAACCCTCTAACCGGGTGGACTTTCGCATTCTGATCGCCCGGCGCTACCTTGCAGGCCGCCGGCAGGTCACCCTCATTTCGTTCATCACCGGCATCTCCGTGACGGGCGTCGCCCTCGGAGTGGCTTCGCTTGTGATCGTGCTTTCCGTGATGAACGGATTCTACTATTTCGTGCGCGATATGCTGGTTTCGATCGATCCGCATGTGCGGATTGTCGGACCCGGGAAGACCGGCGTAGCCAACCCGGACTCGTTGGCTGCGGTGGCGCTTGCGCTGCCAGGCGTCGAATCCGCCTCGGCCTATGTCGAGGGGAAAGCTCTTCTGCTGCCGGAGGACGGCGCCGAAGTGAACAAGGTGGTTATTGTGCGCGGCGTGGATCCGCAGGTCTATGCCGGCGTGAGCGATGTGGTGGATCGCACGGGTTTCGGCGCGTTCGATCTGGAGCGGCGCAATGGGCGCCCCGGACTGGTTGCAGGCATGTCGCTGGCCTACCGGCTCGCTCTCTTGCCCTCCACGGATTCCTCGGCCGGCCGGGTGGCCTTGCTTTCGGCGACCGATATCGAGGATATGGCGACAAGTTTCCTGGGGATTGTGGCCTCTCCCCCGACCCTGTTCGAGGTGCGCGGGCTCTTCGAGATGGAGGACCTTTACGACGAAAGCCATGTCTTCATCGAAACGAAGGAAGCCCAGCGCCTTTTTCGCACGGGGGATTTCGTAAGCGGCGTCGAACTTCGGCTTGCCGATCTCGAACAGGCCGATGCGGTCAAGCAGATGCTGGCAACGCGCCTGCCCGCACCGTTCGAGGTGGTCACATGGTATGACCTGCGCAAGTCGCTATACGATGTCATGCGCCTCGAAAAATGGGCCGCCACTTTTGTACTGGGTCTGATTATCGTGGTGGCCTCGTGCAATATCGTGGGGTCGTTGACCATGATCGTCATTGAAAAACGCCGCGATGTGGGGGTGTTGCGGGCCATGGGCGTTTCGCGCCGGGACATCCGCCGCATTTTTTTGCTGGAGGGCGTCATGGTGGGCGTCACCGGGACCGTTTCCGGACTGGTTATCGGACTTGGGCTGGCCTTGTTGCAGCAACATTTCGGCCTGGTGCCGCTTGCCGGCGCGGAATCGTTTCTGATCGACGCCTATCCGGTGTTTATAGAGGGCGGGGACCTGCTGACGGTAAGCGCCGCGGCCATCGGGCTTTGTGCGGCGGCAGGCTTGTATCCTGCGGTGCGGGCGGCGGCGATCGAGCCGGCGAAGGCCGTGAATATAGAGGCATAGAAACCAGACGCTGCACGTTTCACCGGACCCGTACCGTAATTTTGCGATAATCCGCTCTCCCGCCGTAGTTTGGACGAACGCCAGCTGTTTTCCGGGAAGGCCCGTCGCATAACCCGCCCGTTCCAATTCCCCGCACGCACAAATTTCCACTCGCCATGCCGCACGACCGATTCGGCCTTGACGATTTGCCCGACCGCCCCGCCAGGCCGCGTACATCGGGCCTGACCCTCGTACTGGATAAAGGCCTCTCTGTCCGACAGGCGGAAGACATGCTGCAAGTGAGCGCCGACTATGTGGATGCCGTAAAACTGGGCTGGGGAACTGCCGTGGTCACGTCTTGCCTTGAGGAAAAGTTGCGCGCTTACCGGGCCGCACAGGTGCCGGTTTGTCTTGGCGGCACGCTGTTTGAAGCGTTTTGCATGCGCGGCCTGCTCGACGAGTACCGCGCCCTGCTTCATGCTCTTCAGATCGAATACGTCGAGATTTCCGACGGGACGATTACGCTCCCGCACGAAGAAAAACTCGACTGCATTCGTTCCTTCTCGGAGGACTTCAGGGTGTTGAGCGAAGTCGGTTCGAAGGATCGGTCAAGCATCCTGTCTCCCGACACATGGGTTCGGATGATTCGTGACGAGCTGGACGCCGGCAGCTGGAAGGTTATTTGCGAAGCGCGGGAGAGCGGAACCGCCGGCGTTTTTGATGCTTCCGGCCAGATCCGGTCGGGTATCATGGACGAGATCGTACAGCATATCGACCCCGTGCAACTGGTTTTCGAGGCCCCCCGGAAGTCGCAGCAGGTATGGTTCATTGGGAAATTCGGCCCAAACGTGAACCTTGGGAATATCCCTCCGGATGAAGTGATCCCTCTCGAAACGCTTCGTACGGGTCTTCGGGGAGACACGTTGCTCTCGTTTTTCGAGGCGCCCGGTCAGGAGGCCTGAAGGGAAACAATTCTCCAACGGGTACGTATCTGCCCAGCTAAGCGAGAGACTCTGCATCTTCATTCGCGGTAAAATGCTTGCGAAGCCATCTCGCGTGACGTATTTTACAAGGCTTCGCTATGCATAGCGTGCAAAGAAGATCGGCAGGCCCGCACAGTATCATTTGGCATTCGAGACATGTCGCGTAAAGATGACATAACGGGGCGCGGACCCAGAACGGGCAACCACGTTTCCCACGCCCACAACAAGGTGAAGCGTCGCTTCCTCCTTAATCTTCAGAAAAGGAGATTCTACATTCCGGAGGAGGATCGATACATCACCCTGAAAGTTTCGGCGAAGACGCTGAAAACGATCAACAAGAAGGGCATTCAGGCCGTTCTCCAAGAGGCGCGGCGGCAAGGCGTGCGCGTCTGACGCAGGCCCGTATAGACGCCTGTATAGCCCGGCAATGCATGCCCCGCAACCCGTGAACCCAGAGAAAGATCATGGCTAAAGCGAAAGGAGCTCGGATTCAGGTGACGCTTCAGTGTACGGAAGCACCGGGCACGTCGCGGTATTCCACGACGAAGAATCGTCGCAATACGGACGAGCGGCTGGAGCTCAAGAAGTATAATCCAAAGCTTCGCAAGCACACGCTCCATCGGGAAATCAAGTAAGGAGATGCGGGCACTCCCCCGTAGTCTCATAAATGTTCGGTAAATCGCCATGGCGAAAGCACAGACATTCGGTGACAAGGTGCGCAAGACGCGCGGGGCCGCCAAGCAGATGGCCAAGATCGTTGCCGCTGAAAAGAAAGCGAACGGCCAGTACAGTTTCCGGGCGCGGATGGTGTCCGCAGATGCGGTCCAGGAGGCCTTGAAGGCGGCAAAACAGGCGTGCTGACGGCTGCTGCGTTGTTTTGATGGCGCGGCCCGGCAGTGAGCTTGTCGCATTTTGCAGGGAGATATTGCAGGATGCGCCCTTGTTCACAAAATCGAGGCGTGGCGCAGTCCGGTAGCGCATCTGCTTTGGGAGCAGAGGGTCGTCGGTTCAAATCCGGCCGCCTCGACACATACCGGTTCCGGTTGTTGTGCTCATGCGGCTGCGCATCATCTGCGCAAACCCGGGCACATCCCCTGCGCCCGTAGCTCAACCGGACAGAGCGGCGGACTTCTAATCCGCAGGTTGCAGGTTCGAGTCCTGCCGGGCGTGCTTCGTCGGCGCGACAGGAAAGCATCGGGAATACCGGTCCTGTCCGGTGCGATGGGATCAAGAAACCCATCGAGATCGTACGGTACGCGAATCGGGTGACGTGGCCGAGTGGTTAGGCAAAGGTCTGCAAAACCTTGTACGGCGGTTCGAGTCCGCCCGTCACCTCACAGAGTACAGACAAGCCCGTACCTGCCATCTGCTTGTTACCCAAGGAACCGCCATGCCCGCCTCGCTTCGCATCCCTGTCCTCTTTTTTGCGCTCGTCGCCATGGCGGGCTGTGTCTCCTATGAAGAAGAGGAGGTGGTGTACACCGGCCCCGACCCCGATCCCATCGGGACAGTGATCCGGCTCGACGATCGGATAGACACGCTCGTCCCGGAGGACGCCGTCATTGAAAAACTGGCCGACGGATTCGAGTGGTCGGAAGGCCCTGTCTGGGTGCCTGACGAGGAGGGATACCTTCTTTTTTCCGACATTCCGGTGAACACGATCTACCGGTGGGACGAGCAGGGCGGCCTGTCGCCCTATCTCCGGCCGGCCGGCTACGCGGGAAGCGATCCGTCCGGGGCCGAACTGGGCACGAACGGGCTTATGCTGGATGCGGAAGGCCGGCTTGTGATGTGCGACCACGGTAATCGACAGATTGCCCGCCTCGACGCCACGAATTTCACGCGCGAGACGATTGCCTCGGCCTATGAAGGCAAGCGGCTCAACAGTCCCAACGATCTGGTTTTTCATTCCAGTGGAGATTTGTACTTCACCGATCCGCCCTACGGGCTTTCCGGCCTGAACGACAGCCCTGACAAGGAGCTTCCTTTCAATGGGGTATACCGCGTCGATACGAGCGGCGAGGTGTCCCTGCTTACGGACGAACTGGGTTTCCCGAACGGGATCGCGTTTTCGCCGGACGAGAAGACCTTGTATGTCGCTAATTCAGGGGGAGCCAACCCGGTTATTCGCGCCTACGATGTGCAGGACGACGGAACGCTGGCCAACAGCCGGGTCTTTTTCGACGGCAGCGCCCTGATCGCCGACGGGGCGGTGGGAGCATTCGACGGCATGGCGCTCGATACGGAGGGCAACCTGTTCGCAACAGGGCCCGGCGGCGTACTGGTGCTGACGCCCGAAGGAGAGCACCTCGGCACCATTTCCACAGGGGAACGGATAGCCAATTGCACCTTCGGGGACGACGGCTCGACGCTGTATCTCACGTCGGACATGCTGCTTGCCCGCATTCGCCTCGATGCGCGCGGACTCGGATTCTGATCGTTTCCGCAGCGCAGATTCGAAGCAGAGTATCCTGTATCAGAAGGGGGCGTCTTCCCCCCTTGCCCCATCTCCTTCGGCAGGGGTCTGATAATAGGTAGACAGATTTTCGAACCGGGCATATTGTTTGACGAAAGACAATTCCACCGTGCCGACCGGACCGTTGCGCTGCTTGCCGATAATAATTTCGGCGATGCCTTCGAGAGAATTCCCCTGATCATCCTCGGCAATGCCGACTCGCTCGGGGCGGTAGATGAAGCATACGACATCCGCATCCTGTTCGATGGCTCCGCTTTCTCGCAGATCCGAAAGTTGAGGCCGTTTGTCGCCGCCACGGGTCTCGACAGCGCGGCTAAGCTGCGAGAGGGCGATGACAGGAATGTCCAGTTCCTTGGCCATCGCCTTCATGGATCGGCTGATGTGAGAAATTTCCTGTTCCCGGCTGGAGTATCGCTGCGTCGTGGCCACATGCATGAGTTGCAGGTAGTCGACGATCACCAGGCCGATGTCATGTTCGGCCTTGAGGCGCCGGCACTTGGCCCGGAGTTCCAGCACGGATAACCCCGGGGTGTCGTCAATGAAAATGGGGGCCTTGGCCAGTCGTCCGGCCGCCTGGGCAAGTTTCTGCCAGTCGTTGTCCTTCATGCGCCCTGTGCGGGCGTCCTGGGAATCCACGCGCGCTTCCGAGGTCAGCATGCGCAGGGCAAGCTGCTCGGCGCCCATTTCGAGGGAAAAAATCGCCACGCCTGCGGGATATTTCTTGTGTAGAGCCGCATTGCGCGCGCAGGTCAGGGCGAACGCGGTTTTGCCCATCGACGGCCGCGCCGCCACAACGATCAGATCGGATCGTTGCCAGCCGCTCGTATAATTGTCGAGACGGGAAAACCCGCTTGGAACGCCGGTTATGCCCCCTTCCCGCCCATGAATGGCCTCGAGGTTTTCTATGGTGGTCGTTATTACGTCCGACACCTTCATTGCCGGCCGCCGGATCCCCGCGTTCGAGATTTGAAAAATGTCTGTTTCGGCTTTGTCGAGCAATTCGAAAGTATCCGTCCCGGGGTCGTAGGCGTCGCGGATGATCAGCGTCATCTTTTCGATCATTTGCCGAAGCAAATGCTTCTGGGCAATGATGCGGGCATGGTGTTCGACATTCGCAGCGGCGCTCATGTGGGCCGTGAGCTCGTTCAGATAATCCGCCCCGCCCACCTTGTCGAGCTCCTTGCGCCGCCGGAGCTCCTCCGTCAGGGTGATTAAATCGACGGGTACGCCTTTCCTGAAGAGTTCTGTGAAGGCTGCAAAGATTTTCCGGTGTCTGCCGTCGTAAAAACTGTCTTCGGAGAGAATTTCGATCGTTTGCGGCAGCGCGTTGCGTTCCAGGAGCACCGCTCCGAGTATGGCTTGCTCGATGTCCACGGCTTGCGGCGGCACGCGCCCACCGGGGTGCGGGTCCGACATTTCCCTCGGGGGGGCGTCCGGCATGGGTGGAGAATACTGTTCCTGCTCAGGCATAAGAGGCGTGTACATGATGCGGGATCGACGGTCAGACCGCGTTTCCCGTCAACTGGTCGTAGCGTTCGCGAAGCATCTGTACATCTTCCCAGGCAGGTCGTTTCCATCCGGGATTGCGCAGCAGAGCCGCCGGGTGATAGGTAACAAGCAGGGGCAGGCCATGAAAGTCGTGAAATTGTTGCCGCATGGCCTTTAGGGAATCCTGCCGCTCCAGCAACGTGGTTGCCGCAGTTTTGCCGACACAGAGGAGAAGTTTGGGTTGGATCAGAGCGATCTGCTTGTAGAGAATCGGAGCGTGCGCTTTTACTTCCCCCGCAAGCGGGTCCCGATTGTTCGGCGGGCGGCTCTTCAGAATGTTTGCTATGTAGACTTCTTCGCGCGCGAAGCGGATGGCCTCCAGAATCTTGTTCAGCAACATGCCGGCGCGCCCCACGAAAGGTTCTCCCTGGGCGTCTTCGTCCGCTCCCGGCGCTTCTCCGATCACCATAAGGTCCGCCTCCGGATTTCCGACGCCGAACACCGGGTTTTTACGGGTTTTATCCAGCGGAATGAGGACATTGTCCCGTACGAATGCCTCGACTTCTTCCAGCGTATTCATCTCGTGCAGCGGGGATTCCGCCGGGATGAGCGCATGAATGCGCGCATACGGCGACCGGCTGCTACCGGCTCCAGACCCCGAAACGGGTTTGTTTTCGAACAAATCGTCGCCGGCATTTCCGGAAGGCGCCATCCTGCTCGCCGGGGAAGAAGCGTTACGGACCATTTCGGAGGGTTTGCGATCGGAGGCCGACGCGCGCCCGCCGTCTTCCTTGCCGGGATGCGGCAGCGGTACAACAGGACCGGCGAGGCGTTGTTCGTGTTCGATGATGGTTTTCAGTTCTTCAGGAAGGGACATTGCTGGCATGAAGTCAGAGCCTTTGTCGAATCGGGACCGGCGCGCCGGGATCGATACCGGGTTTTGTCCGCCGGGCCGTTACGCCGCAGGCCGATCCGAAGTCGAAGTAATGCGATCCAGAATAATTTCTGCGGCTTCCCGTTTGCTCATCATGGGAAGCGCCTCCTCGTGCCCATTGCGATCGAGCAGCGTGACCCGATTGGTTTCCGTTTCGAATCCCGATTCGGGAGTGAGCATATTAAGCACAATCCAGTCCATGTTTTTATCGTGGAGCTTTTTGCGTGCGTTCTCCAGACCCTCGTTGGTTTCCATGGCGAAACCCACAAGAAGTTGCCCCTCGGCCCGGCGTTGCTGCAGTGCATACAGAATATCCGGTGTGCGTCGCAAGTGCAACACCATATTTCCGCTTCCCTTTTTGATTTTTTGCGTGGAGCGTTCCATGGGCGCGTAATCCGCGACAGCGGCAGCCATGATTACAATATCCGCTTCGCGATGCGCCATGACGGCGTCGTGCATTTCCTCGGCGCTTTCCACATTGATTCGCTCCACATGCGGGGGGGTGTCGAGGTGCGCCGGGCCGCAAATCAGCGTTACCGCCGCGCCGCGCCGGGCGGCCGCTTCCGCAAGAGCGAAACCCATCTTTCCGGAGGAAGGATTGCTGAGAAAACGTACCGGGTCTACATGCTCCCGGGTGGGCCCGGCCGTTACGAGCACCCGTATGTTTTCGAGATCGCGGGGTGCAGAATCGTCGCCTTCCTTGTCTGCAGCGATCGTTTCAAGGATGCGCTGCATAATCTCTTCGGGCTCCGGCAAGCGGCCTTGACCTACCAGTCCGCTTGCAAGCGGGCCGTAGGTTGGAGGCATCAGGACATGTCCACAGGCACGGAGGGCCTCCAGGTTACGCTGCGTGGCCGGATGGACCAGCATGTCCTCGTCCATGGCAGGGCAGACGAGCAGCGGACACCGGGCGGCAAGCGCTGTGGCCGTAAGGATATTGTCGCAGAACCCTCCCGCCATTTTGGCCAGCGTCTGCGCGGTCGCCGGGGCGATAACAAAGACATCCGCCCAGCGGCCGAGAGAAATGTGCCGGGTCCATGACCCGTCTTCCGCCTCCGGGAAGATGTCCGTAAGAACGGGATGTCCCGATACCGTGCCCAGGGTCAACGGGGTAATGAAACGGGCCGCGTCCGGCGTCATCAGGACCTGAACATCGGCCCCCGCCTTCTTCAGCAGGCGCACGAGTTCGACGGACTTATATGCAGCAATGCCGCCTGTAACGCCGAGCAGGATATGCCGCCCGTTCAGTTCGGCATATGGCTTGCTGGCCGTCATGTTTTCACCGAAAGGCCCGGAAGCGCCTCCAGGGGAGGCTCTCAGCCGGGAGGTATTCCGGACGAGTCTTCGTTCTCGGGATTCCGGAAGTAAATTTCGTTCTCGTCAAGTTCGCCGATAGCGACCTCGGAGGGTTTGGGGCGCTTCTCGTATTCCAGCGATACGCGAGCCTGCTCTTCCTGCATCCGGATATTGTCCATCTCGGAGGTAAAGCCCTCGTAATACGCCAGTTTCTCGTCAAGTTCAGCCTTCTGTCGCGAGGCTATTTGACGCGCGCGTTTCGAAAGCACCACGACGGTTTCGTACACATTGTCGCTCTGTGCCGTGAGGTTTTCGATGTCTATGGTCTTCATTCCCATGGAAGGGCCCCTGTGTGCATTTTCAGGAATTCCGTAATTCAACCTCTGATAAACCGGCGAACCACACGCAAGGTTTCCTTGACCGCCCGCTCGATATCGTCGTTTTCGATAACCTTGTCCGCTTTCCTGGCGGCGTCGAGCTCCCGGCGCGCCCGGTCGAGCCGGACCCGAATAGTGTCTTCGTTTTCCGTGGCGCGTTCCCGGAGTCGCCTCCCGAGCTCCATGACGGATGGGGGGCGAATGAAAACGATAAGCGCATCGTTGCCGAAGATGTTCTTTATTCTGAAGGCGCCGTCGATGTCGATATCGAGCAAAACCGGATTTTTCGTGCTGGCGCCCTCCAGTTCGGTCCGCAGGGTGCCGTACAAACGCCCCGGATACACCTCTTCGTGTTCGAGCATCTCGCCGGAGTGGATGCGCGCCTGAAATTCCTGGTGCGAAAGGAAATGGTAGTCTTTGCCGTCCTCTTCGTCAGGGCGTCGAGGCCGTGTGGTGGCCGATACCGAAAAGCGAAAAGCCGGTATGGCGGCCATGATCCGGTTGGCTATCGTCGTTTTGCCGGAGCCGCTCGGGGCCGTGAGCACCACAATGCGGGGGGTATGGTCGGGAGGTTTCATTCCACGTTCTGTACTTGCTCGCGAATTTTTTCCAGTTCGTCCTTCATAGCTACTGCAAGGTAAGCGATTTCCGTGTCTCCGGATTTGGACCCGAGCGTATTCACTTCACGATGTATTTCCTGCGCAATGAAATTAAGTTTGCGGCCTTCCGCATGCTCGCTTGCGAGGCACTTCCGGAACAGGTTCAAGTGAGATTTCAGGCGTACGCACTCTTCGGTAACGTCCAGACGCTCGGCCAGTATCGCTATTTCCAGTTCCAGGCGGTGGGGGTCGATACGGTTGTCTTCGAGCATTTCGGCGACCCGTTGGCGCAGCCGCTCGCGCGCGCTTTCGACTCGCTTTGGCGCGTGCGTTTCGACTTGCTCCAGCAGCAGGTCGATAGCTTGCAGCCGCTGCTCCATATCTTTCAGGAGGGCGTCTCCTTCGAGGCGCCGCATGGCTTGCAGGTTGGCTATCGCCTTGTCGAGCGCCTGTTTCGAGGCGTTCCAGCCCTGGGCCGTTTCTTCAGGCAAACCCTCCGTCGTCTGAAAAATCTCGGAATATTCCAGGAGATGCTTGAGTCGCACCGGTTCGGTCAGCCCGGCCGTTTCGCGCAACTCGTTGAGCAGTTCCATGCAGTGCCTTACGCCGTCGGGATTTATCCGGAGGGAGGCAATGGGGTCTTGCCCTGTCTCCAGCTGAATCCGGGCGGTGATCCGGCCTCGCGCAAAGTTTTTCTTGATGCGAGCCTGGACTTCCGATTCGTATTCGCTCAGGCTGCGCGGCAGGCGTACCGATACTTCACAGAAGCGATTGTTGACCGAACGAAGTTCGACGGTCGACGACGCGTCGTTCACCTCCGCTTCGCCAAGACCGAAACCGGTCATGCTGTGTATCATGGAGGCGTGAGAGGCGGTTCGGGTTGATTGGACAGATTACGGCGGAATTTAAGGATACTCTGATTAAGTCCGCAAAGTTCAGAGGCTGAGAGGGGTGCGCTGGCGAAACTCGCCTGGCTCCGAATTTCCCTTTTTGGGCCTTTTGAGTAAAAACTATACCTTTTCTACTCCTTTTTTATACCTTTTTTACACCTTTTCTACTCAAAAGGGGGTACCCATGACACGCTTTACAGGCCTGATAGCCATTTTTCCGGCCCTGTTTCGGAGCGGACCGTCGGGCGGTACAGGAGGAACCATTATGGAGTATAACATATCGAACCGGTAGTCAGAGATTCCGAAAGAAGGCAATATGATGCAGTACCCGGCTCCAGGAAATCTGCTTCTTTCAGGGACGTTGGTCGCCTTTTTATGCCTTGTCGGCTGCGAGGAAGATGTGGCGGGGCCAGCCGGAGTGGACGAGCC
>LXNI01001227.1_pt1 | contig 23503 bp, 13 predicted proteins | sample 809091 | NCBI WGS metagenome assembly LXNI01 (sample SAMN04870527, study PRJNA318959) | sponge metagenome | biome: 01000161; feature: marine sponge reef; material: water | host: Sarcotragus foetidus | place: Greece: Milos, Mediterranean Sea | collected 2013-05-29 | depth 5-7 m | reverse complement strand
ACCTTCAGAGGGCGCGTGGAGAGAGGTGATGCCCGGGACGATGCGGCAATCGCCCCATTGCTGCGGGAGGGAGCCGAGGTGAACGCCCAGGATTCCGTTGGCGACACGCCGCTTCATCACGCGGTTGTGCATGGCGATCCACACCACGTAGCAGTCCTCCTGGGGGCGGGAGCCGACGTGAACGCCTCGAACGGAAGCGGAGATACGCCTCTGCACAAGGCAGCGTCGCGACGGCCGAATCCGGAGGAGCTGACCTCGGGAACGGAGATCGTCACCGCCCTCGTCGATGCGGGAGCGGATGTGCACGCCCGGAACAAACGGGGCGAGACTCCGCTGTACATAGCCGGCAGGGCCTACAACCCGTTGGTCAGGGCCCGGCTCCTGGAGTTGGGCGGCGAGCCGGAAGCGCAGGACAGCCTGGGGCGAAGCGCGCACGTTCCGGTTTGCCAATGGCCTGATGAGGGATTCATCAACACAGCTCCGCCGGAGAGCGTACGCGGCTGCCTGGCGGCCGGGGCCGATGCGAACGCCCTGGACGAACATGGCAACACTCCTGTGAATCATCTCGTGATGAGCACGCGGCCGAACTATTTCGCGAGCACGCTCACAAGGATACTCATAGCGGCCGGGGCGGACGTGAACGCGAGATCGAGGTGGGGCGAAACTCCCCTTCATGATGCTGCATCGGACGGAAAGCACGACATCGTGTCGGCACTCCTGGAGGCGCGCGCGGACGTGGACGCGCGCGACCGAGAGGGCCGGACGCCCCTGCATCGTGCTGTTCTGACACGAAGAGACCCGGTCCCCATCGTCACCCTGCTCGTTGACGCGGGGGCGTCGCTGGATGCGGTTGACGACAATGGCCGCACTCCGCTGCAAACGGCCCTCGACTACGGGGGCATCGACGCGGTCGTCGAACGGTTGCTGGAAGCCGGTGGCGATTCGGCGCTGCGGGCCGAGATCGAGTATGCCGCTCGCGCCACGAACTGCGACGGATGGAATACCCCGGCCTTTTTCCGTATCGCGACGGCCGGTGTCGTCGCGGCGTGCATTCGTCAGGGAGCCGACATTCATGTGCGGTTGGAGCGGCAAACCCTGTTGGGTCCCACTGGTGGCTTTGCCCCGGTTCATCTGGCGGCCCGGTGGACGCGCGACCCCGCGGTAATCAGGGTCCTGGCGCAGGCAGGGGCTGATGTGAACGCACGTAACCACCGGAACGATGCCCCCTTGCACCTGGCGGCCCTCCACAACCCCGATCCGGCGGTCGCCGCGGCGCTGTTGGAAGCGGGGGCGGAAGTGAACGCGTGGGCGACAGGGTTTCACGTCGACTACGGGTGGGACTACACCCCGCTGCACCAGGCCGTCGCAAACGAAAATCCCGACGTGACCGCCACGCTGTTGCAGGCTGGTGCGAACGTCAACGCGCGAGTGGCAACCCACCCGCGACAGCGACGTGGAGCGACACCGCTGCACGAGGCGGCGGCCAGAGCCCGCGATCCGTTCACGATTTCGCTGCTCGTACGGGCGGGTGCTGATGCAAACGCGCGCACTGACGATGGACAAACGCCGCTGCACGAAGCCGCCGCGACGAACAACAACCCCGCCATCATCGAGGCCCTGGTGGAAGCGGGCGCGGATGTGAACGCCCGCGCTGCGGGTGGAAGAACGCCGTTGCATATGGCCGCGGCAGGGAATACCAACCCCGCAATGGTTGTCGCCCTCCTGGCGGCGGGCGCGGATCTGCGCGCGCGCACAGCTACTGGATCAACCCCGCTCCTCGCAGCTGCGTCCGGCAACCCCAACCCCGCGGTCCTCGAGGCCCTGGTGGCGGCCGGCGCGGACGTGAACCAGCGCGGTGAACTCGGCCGCACACCCCTGCATCTGGCGGCGCTTGGGAACCCGGGCGTGTTTCCGGCGCTGCTTCGACTCGGCGGCGCCCTGACGGCGCGCGACGATGCGGGCGGGACCCCCCTGGACTATGCGCGCACCAACAAGGCGCTGCAGGGGTTGGATATCGTATGGCGATGACGGGTCGCCTCTCATCTGCAGGACAGTCCCATTGCACCATGTCGGCGCCCCGAATCCGGCGACGCAAGGCAGGCTGGCCAGTCGGCAGCCGACGCTGCGCCACGAGATCCTTGACCTCCGGGCGCTGGCTGCCCAAGGTCCAACAGAGGGAAGCGTCGTGTCGTGGTTGGCGAGCATGGAGCTGGACTCGTCCGCGGCGAACATCACGCGGGTGGTCCGGGAGGTGCTCGCCGAGTACCGGGGGCCGGAACACGCGAGGCTTCGCGAGGCGTTCCGGGAGTGGATTCTTGGCGCGGCGGAAACGTGGGGAATCAAGGAAGAGGTTTTGGAGCAAGTCAGGTCACGCAAGGAGGCGGGAATGATCTACGCGGGCGTGGAGGAACTGAAGGAGCGGGCGCACCGGGAGGGGCTTGGGCAGGGGCGTGCAGAGGGACGTGCCTTGGTGTGCCGTCAAGCCAAACTGAAATTCGGGGCCGGGACGGCCGAGCTGCTCTCCGGGCTGCTTGAGGAGGTCTCCGACCCGGGGCGGATAGCCCGAATCGGGGACCGGATCATCGAATGTGAGACCGGCGAGGAGCTGCTGGCGCGCGCGCGGGAGGCTTGATCCGCTCCGAGCGCCAAGGCCGACGCAACTCCTCCATTGAACGGTTCATGGCTTCATGCGTAGCGGCGAGGGTGCCTTTGCCCCCCAAACCCGCCCTTGCGGCCTCCATCTTCGCGCTCGCGGTAGCCGCCTGCCAACAGGACCGGGACGCCCCCTCCACGCCCGCCACCCAGACCCGCGACAGCGCGGGCATCGAGATCGTCGAGAACCCTCGGCCTGCCCACGGGACCCGCCTCGGCTGGGTTGCCCCGGAGCCTTCCCTGAACATCGGGACCCGGGAGGGCGACGCGCCCTACCTCCTCTTCCGTGTCCGGGACGCCATGCGGCTTCCCGATGGCCGCTTCGTCGTTGCCGATCAGGGCTCCAGCGAACTGCGCGTCTTTGACGCCTCGGGAATCCACACGGCAACCTGGAGCCGGGAGGGTGAGGGGCCCGGCGAGTTCACGCAGCTGGCCGGCATCGCCCCCTGGCCCGGCGATTCGCTCCTCGCGTGGAACGCCCGTCCCCCGGGCTTCACGGTCTTCGACCTGCGCGGCAATGTTGGCCGGACCTTCGCGCTGCCCCGCGCCGATCGGGTGACGTTCGCGGCTCCCCTTGGCTTTGGTGGGATCCTCGTCTTCGGCGAAGGCTCCGAGACCGGCTCCGGGAGCGTGAACACCGAGTTCGCGGAGTACGAGATCCGAAATGGAGAAGGCCATCGCACGGCCACGCTGGGCGTTTTTCCCGGCAGTCAGTACTACTCGGCGTCGATGCTCGGCACGGATATCGTGATGCTTCTCCCCTTCTCCCCTTCGATCGCGGCCGCGTCGTGGGGCGAGCTGGTCGTGGTGGCCCCCAACCGCGGCTACGAGATCCGCGCCTTCCGCTCCGACGGCACCCTTCGGCGTATCATCCGGCGCGACCACACCCCGATCCACCCGACGCCGGCCTACCGTGAGGCGTTCTTTCGTGAGTTCCTGCGCGAGCGGGGGTTCAGCCCTGAAGTGGCGAGCAGCGAGGAAGAAGCGCTGGAGCAGGTGCGGCAGACCATGGGCGAGGTCCCGCTTCCGGAGACCCTCCCCGCCTTCGCCACCGTCCTGACCGACGCGATCGACCACCTTTGGGTCCGGGAATTCAGAATCCTGGACGGCGAGTTCGAAATCCCGGGGCAGGAAACCTCGGTGGGGCCGGTATGGACGGTCTTCGACCCGGACGGACACGTTCTCGGGTTCGTCGAGACTCCGCCCGGCCTCCGCATCTACGAGATCGGCGCGGACTAACTCCTCGGCCACGCCACGGACGAAGACGGCATCGAGTACGTGCGGCTCTGGCCGCTCGAACGGACGGGCGCGGAGGGGTAGCCCCGGGCCACAGCGACCGGGGCCGGACGGACAATCAGCGTCCGCCCGGCCCCCGCCTGACTCAGCAGTACACGGAAAAGCCCGCGCGATTGCCGGGGGATTGCCTCTCCCCTCAACTAATCGGCCGCTTCTTCTTCTTCAACCCGTCCTGCTGCTCGATATACGACAGCCCCTTCGTGATCCAGTCCGGCGCCGGTTCGCCCTTCAGGTAGTGCGCGAACCACTCCATGATGCGATTGCGGTAATCCTTCTGGTTCGGCTCCCGCGCCAGGCCGTGGTTCTCGCCGTCGTAGACCAGGAGCACCATCTCCTTGGCCAGGCGCCGGGCCGCGTTGTAGAACTCGACCCCCTGGTTGAACTCGACCGCGCCGTCCTCGCTGCCGAACATCATGAGCAGCGGCGTGTTCATGTTCTGGATGTTGTGGACCGGGGAGTTGGCCTCGTAGGACTCGTAGTCGTCCCACCACGGTCCCATCATGCGTCCCTGGCTGATCTCGAAGATGCGCGCGTCAGTGCCGCCCGAGTTCCAGTAGAACGACAGGTACATGCTCATGAGGTTCGTGAGCGGCGCGCCCGCCACGGCGCTCGCGAAGATGTCGTCCTGCGTCACGAAGAAGGTCGTCTGGTAGCCGCCCCACGAGTGCCCGATCAGCCCGACCCGTTCGGGATCGATCATCCCGGTGGCCACGGCGGCGGCCACCGCCGGACGCAGTGTCTGCACGCTGGAGCGCCCGGGATCCCGGTTCCGGAAGACGATGTCCGGCTGCAGCACGAAGTAGCCGTCCTGGCTCCACGCCTGGAGATTGTAGTAGCTGGTCTCGTCCGGGATGTGGTAGCGGTGGAGACCCCGCGAAAGCAGTTCGTAGTGATACAGGATCATGGGGTACTTTTTGCCCGGCTCGTAGTTGGCGGGGTACATCAGGATCCCCTGGAGCCGCCGTCCCCATTCATTCTCGTAGTCGATCAGCTCGGTATGGCCCCAGGCGTAGTCGTCCTGGAACGGGTTGGTGTTCGTGACCTGCCGCGGGTCGCTCAGGTCGTCGTTGCGGGTGACGAAGTAGTCGGGCGAATCGTCGAAGCGCTCCTTGCGGTAGACGAAAACGTCCGCGTCCTCGGCCTTCTGCAGGCCGCCGAAGAAGCCCCCGATACTCGCGTCCTCCCAGACCAGCTGCTCGGGGTCGTTGCCGGGGCGCGCGCGCGCAAATCCCGCCTTCTTGGTCCACTCGCCGTAGATCGAGTAGTAGATCGGCTCGTCCGGGTCGAAGGCGTCGGCCTCGCGGTCGAGGCGTAGCGGCCGGTACAGCACCTCGTTCTCCGCGCCAGGGGTCAGGCGCCGGCCGCCCGAGCCGTCGGGCTGAACCTCCCACACGTCCCACTTGTCGTTGATCAGGACCGCCTCGTCGTCCTCGAGCCAGCCCGAGGTGCCGAAGGAGGGCATCTGCTCACGGGTCGGGGTCACGTCGAGGTTGACGAAGACGCCGTCCACATTGCCGGTGATGTTGTGCGTCTCTCCGCTCTCGAGGTCGTAGGTCCAGTAGTCCTCGCCCTCGAACCACACGAGGTAGCGCCCCCCCGGGCTCGCCGACGCGCCCCCGTAAATCCTGGACCGCACCAGCTCGCGCTGTCCCGTGGCGGCGTCGACGGCGTAGATGTCGTTGAACTGCTGCCGGAACATGGCCTCCACGTCGTACGGGGTCTCGTCCCGGGCGACCATGTAGCGGCCGTCCGCCACGATCGACGCCGCGTCCGCGTGGTCTCCGCCCAGCTGCAGGAAGCTCCCGTCGTCCAGGGTCCAGCGGGCGACGTGGTTGGCCTGCCGCAGGAACCGGTCGCGCACGCGCTGCGCGGGCACGGGGTCGACGTCCTTCGAATGCCAGATCTCGACGCCCGGGGGATCTTCCTCCTCTTCGGCGCCGCGCCTGCCGGGAGGTCCGTCCCCTTCCTCGCCGTCACCCTCGCCCTCTTCTTCGCCTTCGCCCTCCTCGCCCTCCTCGTCACCCTCGCCTTCACCCTCTCCCTCCTCACCGTCCTCACCTTCATCCTCCTCCGCCGCCGCATTCTCGACCGGCCGGCGCTCCTGCAGGCCCAGGAAGATCGTCCGCCCGTCCTCCGACCAGCTCGGCGGACGGTACTGGGTCACCCGTGATTCGGCCGGCACCCCGGCGCCTTCCCGCGGGTCCAGAACGAAGGCCTCGGAGTCGTCGTCGTCCAGATTGCGCCACGCCAGAACGACGTGTGCCGTGTCCTCGTGTTCCTCGTCGCTGTAGGTCTTGAGGACCACCAGGTCGCCCGACTCCTCGCGCCAGCGCATGTGCCGGTAGGTCGTCTCGTCGGAGTCCAGCTGGCGCACGCGGCCCGTGACGGGGTCGTAGAGCTTCACGCCGTTGTTGATCTTGTTGTCCGCGTCGATCGTCATGGCCAGCAGGTGTCCCTCGTCCTGCCACGCCATCTGGTTGACGTTGCCGTGGCTGATCGAGGAACCCGTCGCCATGTCCCGCACCAGCACGTCCACGCCGTCGCTCTCCTTCCCCTCGGGCTTGTAGAGCCGGAGCGCCAGAAAGAGCCCGTTGTCGGAGAATGTGAACGACTGGATATCGTCGAGGGTCTCCTGCTCACCCGTCCGGAGGTTCAGCAGGCCGAGCTTGTTCTTGACGGGCTGCCTGGACTCCTGCATGCGCTCGCGCTCGTCCGGCGACACCCCGATCGAGTAGGCCAGCCAGCGGTTGTCCGAGCTGAAGACGGGCCGCGACGCGTGGGCGACCACCACCACCGAGTCGGAGTCGGTGGCATGGATGCGGAGTTCGCCTTCGTCGTTGATCCGGCCGATCGACACGGCCATCCAGCTGCCGTCGGGCGAGAGGGTCGCGGGGCCGAGGCGCTCGAACTGGCCGTAGTCGTCGACGGTGAGCGTCGGCTTCTCCTGGGCCTGCACGGTGGGCGGTGCGACGAGCGAGGCGAGCAGCGCCAGCGCGCCGAAGAGGGACAGGGGGGTGAGTGCGGCGCGGAGGGGCGACCGTTGGGGCTTCATGATTCCACCTCTGGTTCGTGGAGCGTGGGGAACTGTCGTGCGATATTGTACCGATATCATTTCGATATCATTCCGGTATCATCGGCGGCGGCTTTTGGCCGTGCGGGATTTCGGGTAGCTTTCCGCGGCGCAGGGCCGTGCCGACGGTTGCCGGGCCCCCAACGTAAGCGAGGATTTGCTCTTGAGAAAGACCGTCGAGGTCGATATCGGTGGGGTGAAGGTGGGCGGGGGCAATCCCGTCGTGGTGCAGTCGATGACCAATACCGACACCGCCGACCCGGCCGCCACCGCCACTCAGGTCAAGGCGCTGGCCGATGCCGGCAGCGAAATCGTGCGCGTCACTGTCAACAACAAGTACGCGGCGGCCGCCGTCCCTGAGCTCTTCGAGCGCCTCGCCGACCTCGGCTGCACCGTCCCGATCGTCGGCGATTTCCACTACAACGGCCACATCCTGCTGCGCGACTTTCCCCCGGCCGCGGCGCTGCTCGACAAATACCGGATCAACCCGGGCAACGTGGGGACCAGCCGTCGCGACGAGAACTTCCAGGCGATCATCCGGATCGCGATGGAGAACGGGAAGGCGGTGCGGATCGGGGTGAACTGGGGCTCGCTCGACCAGCGCCTGCTCACGCAGATGATGGACGAGAACGGTCGCCTGGCGAACCCGAAGGACGCGGGGGACGTGTTGCGGGACTGTATTGTGGAGAGCGCGACCCGGTCGGCGGAGCTGGCGGAGGAGACGGGGCTGGGGGGCGATCGGATCGTGCTGAGCGCGAAGGTGTCGGGGGTGCGGGATCTGATCCTGGTGTACAGGCAGTTGGCGCCGCTTACGGAGTACCCGCTGCACCTGGGTCTTACGGAGGCGGGGATGGGGGCGAAGGGGATCGTGGCGACGGCGGCTGCGCTCTCACCGCTCCTGATCGAGGGGATCGGCGACACGATCCGGGTGTCGCTGACGCCGCGGCCGTCGGGCGACCGGACCGAGGAGGTGCGGGTCGCGCAGCAGATCCTGCAGTCGCTCGAGATCCGCAGCTTCGAGCCGCAGGTGACGGCGTGTCCGGGGTGCGGCCGCACCACGAGCACCTTCTTCCAGGAGATGACCGAGGACATCCAGGGCCATATTCGCGAGAGGATGCCGGAGTGGCGCAGGGTCTATCCGGGGGTGGAGGACCTGAAGGTGGCCGTGATGGGGTGCGTGGTGAACGGGCCGGGGGAGTCCAAGCACGCGGACCTGGGGATCTCGCTGCCGGGCAACCTCGAAGAGCCGAAGGCGCCGGTGTACGTGGACGGGAGGCATCTGCGGACGCTCAAGGGCGACCGCATTGTGGAGGAATTCAAGGAGATATTGGGGGACTATTTGGCGCGCAGGTACGGGGGGAGAAGAGCGGTGGGGGTGGGGGTGAAGGACGCCTGAGCCCACGACGGGAACCAGCGGAGGCGGGAAGCGCGGGGAACCATGGAACCGGTCCCGGTGTTTGAATGACAGGGCAAACTATGCCCTTAGTAACCCGGTCGTCGGGCCAAGGGGCAACCCTGTCCGGCAACCGCAGTGTCCAATGGCATGTTGGGGGAAGCCACCGAACCTTCCCCCATTCGACTTGAACGGCAAGGAGACGTGAGATGGCGCGATCGCGGTCCATACTCGGAATGCTGGTTGTACTGATCCTCATTGGGGGGGCGGGCTACGGGATCTGGTGGAGGCTGAACCCCGCCGACGAAGAAGGGGAGGAGGAGACGCCGGAGCGTTCCGCGGCGGCGGACTCGGTTGTCCAATCGGTCCAGGATCAGTTCAACACGGAGGTCCCGGTCCCGGTCGAGGGCGCCGAGACGCTGAATGACACGCTCAGGATTTCGGTGACGGCCAAGGGGCGGGCGGAGCCGATCCGCGAGGCCCAGCTGAAAGCGAGAGCGTCCGGGGTCGTGGCGAGGGTGTATGTGCAGGAGAACCAGACCGTGCGGGCCGGCCAGCGTCTGGTGCAGATCGACACGACCGAGTACGCGCTTGAGTTGGCGGCGGCTGTCGCGAATCTGCGCAAGGCCAATGCGGATTACGAGGTCAGCGTCCTGGGTGACGACCAGCTCACGGACACGGTCCTGCGAAATGAGAGGGCCCGGCTGGCACGGGCGCGCGCAAATCTCGACGGGATGGAGGTTGCCCATCAGCGTGCGCTCCGGGACCTCGAGGAGACCACGGTGCGCGCTCCCTTCGGGGGCCGCGTCGCCGACCTGGAGGTGGTTCGGGGACAGTACCTCGGCGAGGGCGAAGAAGTCGCCACAATCGTCGACATGGACCCGATGAAGGTGACGGTGGCGGTGTTGGGCACAGAAGTCGTGTACCTCGACGAAGGACACGCCGCCACGGTGGAGTTCACGCCGTTCCCGGGCCGGCCCTTCACGGGACGGATCGAGACGATCAACCCGATCGTGGACGCGACCACCAACACGGCCCGGGTGACGGTCCACATCGACAATCCCGATGGCCGGATCTTCCCCGGCATGTACGCCGAGGCCGATCTGGAGGCGCAGAAGTTCCCGGACCGGATCATGGTGCCGCGCACAGCGATCCTGGAGGCCACCGACGGGCGTCCCTACTGCTTCGTGGTCGAGGACGGCCGGGCCAAGTGGCACTACGTCATTCCCGGGATGAATAACGACCTGCTGGTGGAACTCCTGCCGAGCACGGAATACCCGGACATGCCGCAGGCCGGCGAGATCGTGCTGACGGACGGCCACCAGTTTCTGATCCACGACGCCTCGGTGAACGTGGTCGAAGACCTGGCGGTCGCGGGAGGGAGGCCGACACGATGAGGAGCGGAAAGGTGTGGTTGAGGCGGGGTGTGGGGGGGCTGGTGGTGCTGGTGGGGTTGGGTGGTGGGGTGGGTGTAGGGGCGCAGGAGAGGGGTGGGGGGGATGGGGTCACGGTGCTGACCCTTCAGGACGCGCTGATGCGGGCGTCGCAGTTCAACTCGGATTATCGTCAGGCGCTGAACCGGCTTGAGCTCGATGGGCACCCGCGACAGCAGTGGTGGGCCAACCTCATGCCCACCATCGGCCTGTCCTACGGGACGGGATTGGGCCTCCGACGCGTACCGTTTTACACGGACTTCGAAGGGAACCCCGTCGAGGTCGCAGACGTCAGGACTGTCACGAGTTCGAGTTACAGCCAGGGCGCCAACGTGAGCCTTACTCTTGACCCGGGTCTGCGCTATTACCAGTTCAGGCAAACCCAGGCGGCGGCGCGCCAAAGCAGGATCGGTGCCGAGCAACAACTTAATTCCGCCCTGGCGGCGGTTCAGCGTCTCTACCTGGATGCCCAGAATGTGCAGGCCCAGTTGGACGTCGAAGAGGCCCTGCTTGCCGATCGTCAACAGGAGCTTGGAGAAGAAGAAAGGCGTTTTGAACTCCTGGCCGTCTCGCGCTCGAACCTTCTGAGTGCCGAACTCGCAGTGGAGAACCAGCGTATTGCCGTGAGGACCGCACAGGGCAATCTGGACAAGGCGTTGCTCGCCCTGCGGACGGCAATCGGCGACCCGGAACTCGGAATCGTGGCGATCGATCGGGAGCCACCTTCACCCTTTGACCCATCGGTGCTGGACCTGACAGAGTTGGTCGCCCGCGCCAGCCGGGAAAGTCCCGCGGTTGTCTCAGCCGGGTCGGAGCTGGCGGTCCAGCGGGCGGCCCTGAATTCCGCGAAGGCCTGGCAACTGCCTCGGGTGACGGTGTCTACGGACCTGCGCAGCCGAGCCTTCGGCGAGGACTACGCCGAATTGTTCGGATGGGAATTCGACAATATCGAGATTAACGGGAATGTCAGCCTGGGTATCAGTATTCCACTCGAAAACGTCCTGCCAATCTTCGATGGCTTCCAGAAGTCCTACCAGGTCGCCTCGGCGACCATGTCGTTTCGTAATTCCGAAATGGCGTTTCAGCAGACCGCGCTCCGAATCGAGGAGTCGATCAGGTCGAAGTACCTGGACCTGGAGACCGCCTGGCAGAATGTGCGCCAACGGGAGAGGGCGCGCGAGGTGGCCAGCGAGCTTCTGGGCATCGTGCGGCAGGAGTACCGGCTCGCAACCAAGGGGATCGGAGAGCTGAGAACGGCGATTCGCGACGAAGCGAACGCACGTCGCGAAGAGGTGAACCAGCGCTTCGCCTTCGCCACGGCCCTGCTGACCCTCTACGAGGAACTCGGCATCGTCGCCCAGGAAGCCGGAATCGACCTCCCCACCGAAGGGAACTGACCCATGTCCATTCCCGGAACCTCGACGCGGCGCCCGGTCGCCGTCGCCATGATGGTCCTGGCCGTGGTGCTGCTCGGCATCATCTCCTTCACCCGGCTACCCATCGACCTCCTCCCCGATGTGAGCTTCCCGCGGCTGGTCATCTACACCACGTATCAGAATGTGGCCCCCCGCGAAATAGAGCGGCTGATCACCGAGCCCATCGAGCAGCAGGGGGCCTCGGTGCCGGGAGTGGAGAAGGTCACCTCGGTGTCGCAGGACGGTGTGAGCCTGGTGACCCTGCGCTTCGCGTGGGGAACGGACATGGACTTCGCGGCGCTCAACGTGCGCGAGAAGCTGGACGAAATACGCACTGGGTTCCCCGAGACCGCGGAGCGCCCCACCATCCTGCGCGTCGACCCCCAGTCCGAGCCGATCCTGACGGTGTCGATCTCGGGAGGCGGCAGCCTGGTCCACAACAAGGACGTCGCCGAGCGGATCTTCCGCCGCCGGCTGGAGCAGCTCGACGGAGTGGCGCAGGCGGCCGTAACCGGAGGGCTCGACCGCCAGATCCAGGTCAATGTGGAACAGGAAAGGATCGAGGCCAACGGGCTCACCCTGGACCAGGTGTCGGGCGCGATCGGCCAGGCCAACTACTCGGCCCGGGGCGGCACGATTCTACGGGGACGATACCGGTATCCCCTGCGCACGCTGGGTGAATTCCAGACCGTCGACCAGATCAGGGATGTGGTCGTGGCCGGACAGGATATGGGTGGCGGAGGACGGAACCGGCAGGAGGGCGACGAGGAGCCGGCGTTCCGGCAGATCCGCGTCGCGGACGTCGCGACCGTGGTGGACGGCTTCAAGGAGCGGGAGGAGATCGCCCGCTACAACGGGTCGGAATCGGTGGGGCTGCTCGTATTCAAGGAGTCCGGCGCCAACACGGTGGAAGTATCCGAGCAGGTGCGGGAAACGCTCGAACTTCTCAAGGACCAGTGGCCCCTGTTCAACGCCGAGATCCCGTACAACCAGGCCGCCTTCATCGACGAGTCCATCAGCAACGTGGTCCAGGCCCTGGTCTTCGGGGGGATCCTGGCCTTCATGGTGCTGTTCCTCTTCCTGCGCGACCCGCGCTATCCGGTGGCGATCGCGCTGGCGATCCCCATTTCGGTAATCGGCACCTTCGCCCTCATGGACGCCTTCGGGGTCTCGCTCAACATCATGAGCCTGGGGGGCCTGGCGTTGGGCGTGGGAATGCTCGTGGACAACTCGATCATCGTGCTCGAGAACATCTTCCGGCACCGGCAGGCGGGCATGGGCATGCTCCAGGCCGCGGCCAAGGGCGCGGAAGAGGTGCAGGGAGCGATCACCGCCTCGACGCTGACGACGATCTCGGTCTTCGGCCCGATCATCTACGTGGAGGGCGTGGCGGGCGAACTCTTCGGCGCGCTCTCGCTGGCGGTGGCCTTCTCGCTCCTCTGCAGCCTGATGGTGGCGGTTACGCTCCTCCCCTCCATGGCCGCGCACTTCGGCGGTGGCGGGGAAAGGGTGCCCGAGCCCGCCGCTCCCGCGCTGCCGCTCCCGCCGCCGCGGAACTTCCTGTTTCGGGTGGGCCGGGGCATTCGGTGGATCCTGCTGCTGCCGTTCCGGCTCATCGGGGGACTCTGGTCCCTGTGCGGCGAAGGGATCCGTTTCGGGCTGGAGCTCGCCGGGAAGATCCTGTCGGTCGTCTTCAGACCCTTCTTCAACGTCTTCGACCGGGTCTTCAACGTCTTTGCCGCCTGGTATCACGGAGTTCTGGCCCATTCCCTGAACCGGCGCGGAACGGTGCTCATGGTCGCGGGCGGAGCGCTCGGGGGCTGCGTGCTCCTGGCCAACTCCCTGGACCGTGATCTGCTTCCGGATGTGGACCAGGGCGCATTCGATGTCCGCCTGGAACTCGCCGAGGGCACCCAACTGCAGGTCACCGCCGACGAGGTGGCGGTCCTCGAAGAGGGCCTGGTAAATGATCCCGAAGTATTGGCCATCTTTTCCCACATCGGTCGCGAGGTGAAGGCCAGGGGAGACGAGGGCCAGGCGCGCGGGCTGAACACGGCCTCGGTCCAGGTACGGCTGAACGCCGGCGCGGTGACCGAGGATGTGGTCGGGCGCATGCGGAGCCTTGAGGAGCGGTTCCCCTCGGGCGCCCTCGCCTTCGAGACCGGACAGGCCACGGCGCTCGGACAGATTCTGGGCGGCGGCGAGGCGGACATTGCCGTGCGCGTGCGCGGCGAGGACATGGAACGGACCTTCCCCTTCGCCGAAGAGGTGCGAACCCGTCTCTCGACCCTTCCGGAGATCCGCAACGTGCGCGTCGGAACCGAGCGGGGGCAGCCGCAGTTCCAGGTGTCGGTCGATCGCGAGGCCGCCGCCAACTACAACGTTGATCCGCGGGCGGTTGCGAACACCATCGAAAGGGCCATGCGCGGAGATCTGGCGACCGAGTTCGTGGACTTCGACCACAAGATCGCGGTCATGGTCCGGCTGCCGGACAACATGCGCTACAGCGCCGCGACGCTGGACGAGCTGAGCGTTCAGGGAGTCCCGCTGCGCGAGCTGGTTACGATTCGTGAGACCCTGGGCCCGGCCGAGATCCGGCGCGAGGACCAGGGCCGCGTGGTGACGGTCTACGCGGATGTCGCGTCGGGCGGTCTGGACGGGGCCATCGCGGCCATCCAGGAGGTCATGCAGGAGTTGCCGGTTCCCATGGACGTGCGGTGGGACGTCGGCGGCGAGAACGAAGAGATGCAGAGATCCTTCCGCGACCTGGCCTTCGCCTTCGGGCTCGCGCTTCTCCTGGTCTACATGATCCTGGCGGCGCAGTTCGAGTCGTTCGTGCATCCCTTCACGATTCTGATGGCGGTGCCGCTGGCGCTGGTCGGGGCCGTGCTGGCGCTGGCGCTGACGGGGCAGGGACTCAACACGATGAGCCTGATCGGGATCGTGATTCTGGTTGGCATTGTGGTCAACGACTCCATCGTGAAGGTGGACTTCATCAACCAGGCGCGCGCGCGCGGCAAGGCTCTGCGCGACGCGATCATGGAAGCCGGCGAAGTGCGCCTCAGGCCGATCGTCATGACGACCGTCACCACGGTGCTGGGTCTCCTGCCGATGGCGTTGGGGCTCGGACGGGGGGCGGACCTGCGGGCGCCGATGGCGATTTCGGTGATCGGCGGGCTTATTGTGGCCACGGCCCTTACGCTGATCGTGGTGCCGGTGGTCTATTCGTTGGTGGAAGACGTTCGGATGGGGTGGAGAAAACGCAGCGGCCGGACGCCCGAGGCAGGCGTCGCGGTCCGGGGAGGAGCGACCTCATGATCAAGCTGAGTGCGGGCCGCCCGGTGGCCGTCGCGATGGCGTACTTCGCCCTCGCGTTCCTGGGTCTGCGGGCGTGGCAGAACGTACCGATCGAACTCATGCCGAATGCACGGCTGCCCCAGCTGTCGGTCAGCGGCTCCTGGCCGAGCGCCTCTCCCGAGACGGTGGAGGCTTTTCTGACGGCGCCGGTGGAGGCGGAGATCCAGCTTGTCAGGGGCGTCGAGAAGGTGACATCGGAATCCCAGGAACAATCGGCGAGCATCACCGTTCGTTTCAACCGCGACACGGACATGGACTTCGCCCGCCTGGACCTGGCCGAGCGCCTGGCCAACCTGGAGGAGAACGTGTTGCCCCAGGGGGTCAGCGTCACGGTGTCGCAGTACGAACCGGCGGAAATCGCACGGGAGCGGTACGGGGCACTGCTGTCCTATACCTTCACCGGACAGCGCACACTCGAGTCGTTGCGCGAGCATCTCGACGAGGTCGTGGTGCCGGAATTGAACCAGGTGGTGGGTGTGGGCGTGGTCCAGGCGCGGGGAGGCAGGCAGAGGCTCCTGGAGGTCGAGCTGGACAAGGAGGTGATGGCGGCGATGGGGGTGTCCTCGGGCGACGTGCGATCCAAGCTGGATGCCCTGGATCTCGTGGGCGAAGCCGGCGCAATCCGGGAGGGCGAACAGCAGTGGACGGTGACGATCCGGAACCGGCCCGCTTCCGCCCGGGACATCCGCGAGGCCATCGTCAAGTCGGACGGCGGACGGATCGTGCGGATCTCGGACATCGCGGTGGTGCGCCACACCTGGGTGGACGCGCGGAGTTTCTACCGGATCGACGCGCGGCCGGCGGTGGAACTGTTCATACAGAAGGAGATGGGCAGCAACTCGGTCGAGGTGGCCGACCGGGTCAAGGAGCGGATGCAGCAGATCGAGCTCCGCAATCCGGCCAACACGCGCTTCATCCTCGACGGGGACGAGAGCGAGGAGATCCGGCGCCAGATGGACGACCAGAAGCGCCGCGCGGCTGTCGCGATGCTCGTCGTGTTTGCCGTGCTCTTCCTCTTCCTTTCGTTGCGGGCCTCGCTGGTGGTCTTCGCGACGATCTTCTTCTCCGTCCTCATCGCCATCAACGTCATCTACTTCGCCGGGTACACCCTGAACCAGCTCACGCTGATGGGGCTGGCGGCGGGGTTCGGGCTCTACGTCGACAACTCCATCGTGGTGCTCGAGAACATCTACAGGCGATGGCAGGCGGGACACTCGCGAAAGGAAGCCATTATCGAGGGAGCGAGGCATGTGGTGCTTCCGATCATGGCGGCCACCCTCACGACCCTTATCGTGTATGCGCCGTTCCTCTATCTGTCCGGCGAACAGCGAGTCTACTACCTGCCGATGGCGGTCATGATCGTCCTCAGCGTCATCGGGTCGGTCCTGGTGGCTTTTACCTTCATCCCCGCACTGGTCGGGAAAATGCTTCCCAGACGGGACCCGGCAGCGCTGGATGGCAGCCCCCCCCGCGAAGCCGCCTACCAGCGCTTCTACCGGGGGCTTGTGACCCGCACCCTCAAATGGCCGTGGGTGACGGTGGCCATTCCGGTGTTGCTGCTGGCGGGTTCCTGGTACCTCTTCGACCAGAACGTGGCCCGAGGACGGATCTGGAGCGGCTGGGGCGGAAGCCAGTCCACGTACATCGACATCAGCATCCGGCTTCCCCGGGGCTCCGACATCGACCGCACCAACGATCTCACCAAGTTCTTCGAGGAGCGGCTCCTCCAGATGCCCGAGATCAAGTCCTTCAAGACCACGGTGTACCCTACCTACAGCAGCACCCGGGTCGGCTTCCCGCGGGAGCTTGAACACACGGACGTCCCGGTGCGCATCAAGGAGCAGCTCTTCGCCTATTCGCTCGGGTTCGCGCGCGCCGAGGTGCGGGTAACCGGATACGGCCCGTCCTTCTATGGCGGCGGGGGGGGTGGGGGAGGGAACTACAGCATCGATATCTTCGGATACAACTACGAGAAGGTGCGCGACATCGCCGAGGTCCTCGGAGCCCGGCTCCGGCGGCAGGCGCGCATCAGGGACGTGGATACCAACGCGGACTTCAGGTACGGAAGCGACCGAGCCACGGAGTTCGCCGTGGTCATCAACCGCGACGTCGCGGCGCAGCACGGGATTCCGGTGTCCCATCTGGTCGGCCAGATCAACTCCGCCGTAGCAGGTCGGCTCGGATCGTCGTTCATCAAGATGGGGGGCGACGAGATCCGCTACGAGGTGAAGATCGAGGGCTACCGGGAAACCGATCTGCACGAACTGAAGAAGACGCTGGTTCTGACCCCGACGGGGGATCCGATCCGCCTGGGAGAACTCATCACCATCGAGGAGCGCAATCTGCTCTCCAGAATCATGCGGGAGGACCAGCAGTACCGGCGCCGGGTGAGATACGAGTTCCGCGGACCGTACAAGCTGGGGGACCTGGTGCAAACCAGCTTCGTCGATGCGACGAAGGTGCCGCCGGGTTACAGGGTCGAGAAAGCGGGAGGCTGGTCGTGGGGACGTGAAGACCAGAACCAGATCCTGATGGTGCTGGGGGTGGCGATCTTCCTCGTCTTCATGGTCACTTCGGCGCTCTTCGAATCGGTGCGTCTCCCGCTCTGCGTCCTGCTCACGGTACCGATGGCGCTGATCGGGGTCTTCATGATCTTCTTCTACACCGGGGCGAACTTCACCCGAGAGGCGTACGTCGGCGTGATCATGATGGGAGGGATCGTTGTCAACGCCGCCATTCTACTTGTCGATCACATCAACCGGGTGCGGCGCGAGCACGGCCTGGCCCTGAAACCGGCGATCCTCAAGGGCACCATGGAACGGGTGCGCCCGATCCTCATGACCTCGATCACGACCATCGGGGCGCTGCTGCCCCTTGTGCTCTTCAGTCCGTCGGCGAACGCGAACATCTGGAACGCGCTCGCGTACACGCTGATCGGGGGACTGACGGCGTCCACCTTCCTGGTGCTGACGGTCACGCCAGCGCTGTACCTGCTGTTCACGCGCGGGATGCCCGACGTGGTGCAGGGGGTGCCGGTGGGGGCGTCGGCGGGGTCGGAGCGCGGTGGAGGTGCTGCCGCATAGACCGTCCGCAGGGGTTTCCGACACGGGGTACCAGGGCCTGAGATGAGGCTCCGGTTCGCCCCCTCGCCGACGGGATACCTCCACGTCGGCGGCGCCCGTACGGCGCTCTTCAACTGGCTGCTGGCGCGGCGGGGCGGGGGGACGTTCGTGCTGAGGATCGAGGACACCGACCGGGACAGGAGCCGCCCCGAGCACGTGGAGGCGATTCTCAACGGGCTGACGTGGCTGGGGATCGACTGGGACGAGGGGCCGCACTTCCAGGCCGCGGGGGTGGAGCGCCACCGGGCCGATGCGCTGCGGTTGCTGGCCGAGGGGCGGGCGTATCGCGACTTCACGCCGCGCGAGGAGTTCGAGCGGGCGCGCGACGCGGCGGTGGCGGCGGGGAGCGGGGCGGTCACCCGGCTCTCACGGGACCTGGCCACGCGCGTCCCGCCCGCCGAGCAGGAACGGCGAGCCGCGGCCGGAGACCCCTTCGCGGTCCGTTTCCTGGTCCCCGACGGCGAGACCTCGTGGCGGGACCTGGTGCACGGCGACACCCGCTTCGCCAACGCCGAAATCGACGACTTCGTGATCCTCCGGAGCGACGGCACCCCCACCTACAACCTCGCGGTCGTCTCGGACGACGCCCACACGGCCATCACCCACGTGCTGCGCGGCGACGACCACATCTCGAACACGCCCAAGCAGATCCTGCTCTCCGAGGCGCTCGGCCACCCGGTCCCCGCCTTCGGCCACCTCCCCATGATCCTGGGCCCCGACGGGAAGCGGCTCTCCAAGCGCCACGGCGCCCGCGCGGTCGAGGCCTTCGAAGGGGAAGGGGTTCTCGCGGACGCGATGGTCAACTTCCTCGCGCTTTTGGGATGGTCGCCCGGCACCGACGAGGAACTGCTGTCGCGCGACGAACTGGTCGAGCGGTTCTCGCTGGAACGCGTCCTCAAAAAGGGGTCCGTCTTCGACGCGGCCAAGCTCTTCTGGATGAACGGGCAGTACATCGCGCGGATGGCGCCGGGGGAGCTTGCGGCCGCGCTCCGCGACGCACTCGGGCGCGATGGGGTGGCGGACGGCGAGATAGCGCTCAACGAGGAGGCCTTCGCGCGCATGGCCGCCGCGCTGGCGCCCCGGAGCCGCACCTTCACCGAGATGGCGCGGTTGTCGCGGCCGTACATCGGGCCGGTCCGCGACTACGACGCGAAAGCGACGAAGAAGAACTGGTTCCGCGATCCGGCCGCGACGACGCGTGTGCTGACAGCGGTGCGTGACAAGCTGGCCGCGACGGCGTGGGAGCCGGAGGTGCTCGAAGGGGAGCTGCGCGCGCTGGCGGGGGAGCTGGGGGTGGGGGCGGGGAAGGTCTTTCAGCCGCTACGCGTGGCGCTTACGGGGGTGGCGGCATCTCCCGGGATCTTCGACGTGCTGCTCATCCTGGGAAGGGAGCGGTCGCTGGGAAGGGTGGAGCGGGCGCTGCTGAGTATCGCGGGCAGTCAGTAGGGCTCGGGATCCGGCATTCCACCGGATGGGCGGCCCCGCCTGCTCCGGCTTCGTACGTAAGCGTCCAGCGGGCCGTGCATCTCCACCCCATTTCCGGTCAAGGCTCCCGCAGGTGTCCCAGCGCCTCCTTCAACTCCAGCCTGGCACGGTGGATATACGTCTTCACCGTCCCCAGCGGCAGGTCCATGATTTCCGCGATCTCGTTGTAGGAATAGCCTTCCACGTGGCGCAGCAGCGTCACCTCCCGGTAGTGCGGCCGCAGCCGCCCGATCGCGCTCTCGATCTGGCTGCCGAGTTCCTTGTTCTCCACGTACGCATCGGGCCGTTCGTCCCTCGACTCGACGACGGGTTGCGTCCTTGCCTGGGCCTCTTCCGTCATCGCATGCCGGGATCCCTGCAGCGAAACCGTATCGATCCGCTTCCGGCGCAGGTGGTCGATGGTGAGGTTGTGGGCGATCTTGAAGATCCAGCTGGAGAACTTGTAGCTGGGATTGTACTTGTCGATCGCCCGGAAGGCCCGTATGAAAGTCTCCTGGGACAGGTCCTCCGCCAGGGCCCGATCCCGCACCATGCGGTAGACCACCGAGAAGACCGGCCGTTCGTATCTTTGCAGCAGCTCCCTGAACGCGCTTTCGCGACCGGCGGCGGCCTGTGCCGCGAGAGCCTTGTCGTCAGGGGAAGGATTGTTCAACAGGTTCGTTGCGTTTCGCGGGCGCGGATTACCGGCGCCGAGAGGCGCGGAGTGCGACCGCTGGAACGTATCGTGGATTCCAATATACTCGAACGGGGGTTCCGACCTTGACCGCCCCACCCCGGGCCGACCCGGCCAGCGGCCGCGAACGCGCCGCGCAGGTGCGCACGATCTTCAGCGAGATCGCCCACCGCTACGACCTTCTCAACCACGTCCTGAGCCTGAACATCGACAGGCGGTGGCGCCGGCGGGCCGTCGCCGCGCTCGACTGGGAACGCGCGCCCGGGGGGACCTACCTGGACGCCTGCGCCGGCACCTTCGATCTTGCGCTTACACTCGCCGGCCGGAAGGGGTTCCAGGGTCGCGTGATCGGTGCGGACTTCGCCCTGCCGATGCTGGCGCGCGGTCTCTCCAAGATCGACGGCCACCCGGTCGGCCCCGTGTGCGGCGACACGCAGCGACTGCCGTTCCGCGGCGGTTCGTTTTCGGGCGCGATGGTGGGATTCGGGGTGCGGAACCTGTCCGATCTCGCGGCCGGGTTCGGGGAGCTGTGCCGGGTCCTGGAGCCGGGGGGCCGGCTCGTGATCCTGGAGTTCACCGTGCCCCCGGGGAGGATTCTCCGCGCGGCCTACATGGTGTACTTCAACCACATCCTGCCGCGCGTGGGGCGGCTGGTGTCGGGGCATCCGTGGGCGTACAGCTATCTGCCCAGGTCGGTGCGGGACTTTCCGGGCCCGGACGCGCTGGCCGAGCTGCTGCGCGGGGCCGGCTTCGATTCGGTGGAGTGGCGTCTGGTCAGCGGGGGGATCGCGGCGATTCACGTGGCGGCGAAGGCTCCCGGGGCGGGGGCGGGGGATCCTCCTCCAGGATCGTGACGTTGCCCAGCTCCCGTGGGGAGCCGTCGAAGCGGGTCGTGTCGCCCAGGAGCAGGATCGTCATGCGGTCCGGGTCGAGCTCGGCGCGGAACACATCGTGGACGCCATCGGGCGTGACCAGCTGGATGCCCCGCAGGTACCGTTGCAGCCAGTCCTCGGGGAGATCCAGCGAACGGTAGGTCATGCTGCGGGCGACCACCTGGCCCGGCGTGCCGAAGTTGAAGACGAAGCCGTTGACCGCCTCGTCGACGACGCGCGACACCTCTTCCCCGGAGGGCGGCGCGTCCCTCATGGACCCGAGCACTTCGAGCAGGAGCCGGGCCGCGGCCAGCGTACTCTCCGGCCTGGTGCGCGTCACGGCGCCGATCAGTCCGTCGTTCTTCCTGGACGTGGTCCATAGCGACGATGCACCGTACGCCATCCCCTCCCGGGTCCGCACCTCGGTGTTGAGGCGGCTGGAGAGTCCCGAAGCCCCCAGAATCGAATTGCCGATGCGCGAGGCAAAGTAGGCGGAGGTGTCGCCCTGGCGCAGCGAGCTGGAGTGCGCGGCGATCACCACGCTCTGCTCGATGGCCTTGTGCATGACGAACACACCCGGCTCGCGGCGGATGTCGGGGGTGGGGTACTCGTCGAGGTTGCCGGAACAGGGCGGCCAGTCCGACAGGATCTCTTCGAGCAGCGCCTTGGCGCGGTCCCACTCCACATCGCCGGCCACGCCCAGCACCATGTTCCCGGGACAGGTCACCGCCTCGTGCACATGGCGCAGCCTCTCCTCCGCCAGGTCCCCGGGCTCGAGATCGTCCACGGTCATCTCCCAGCCGACGGGGTGGTCTCCGTACATGAGCCGGTTGAAGCGGCTGTACGCCAAAGAGGCAGGATCGTCGCCACGCCGCCGTACGCGCTCCAGTTCCGCGCCCCGCCAGAGCTCGACCTGGGCCGAATCGAACCGGGGCTCGCGCAGCATCTCCGCCCAGAGCGGCACCGCCTCGTCCAGGTGCCCGGTCAGGGAATTGACCCATGAGGAGGCGCTGCCGCCCCCCTGTCCGAAGCTCATCGCCAGCGCGAGCGACTCGATGCGCACGTCGACCGAATCGGGCGGCAGGGATGCCGTCCCGCCGCTGCGAAGCAGGTTGGGCATGGACGAGGCAGCCGCCAGGTAGTCGCGGGGGAGGTTGCCCACCCCTCCCTTGAAGACGGCGTAGAAGGTGACCAGCGGCAGCTCGTCGTTCGGCAGGAAGTAGACGGGTACGCCCCTGACGGTTTCCTCGCGGGGCCGGATGGGGGTGAAGCGAAGCTCGGGGACCTCGAGGGACGCGATCCGATCGCGCACTGACTGCTGCGCGGCGCCTGGGCCGGGCGAGGCGAGTGCCAGCAGCGTGACGGTGGCGGCGGTCGTCCAGACCCACCTGCGGGCGGACCCTCGGTTGACGGTGAGCGCGGACGTCGCAGTTGGCGAAGGGGCGCCGTCGGCGGAGGGTGCGTGCCTCACGGCGAGCCCCCCTTGCGCACCATCGTGGCCACCGTCCGGGTGCCTGCGTTCAGATACTTCACGGCCACCCTCTGCACGTCCTCGGGCGTGACCTCCAGGATCCTCCGGGAAAGCCGGAAGGTCTCGCGCCAGTCCCCGAACATGGCCTCCGACTCGGCCAGCTGCATGCCCAGTTGCAGACTCGACGACAGCCGGCGGAACTCGCCGGCACTGATCTGATTCTTGATCCGGGTTAGCGCGGCCGGGTCGGGCGGACGTGACCGTATATCGTCCAATTCCTGATAGATAGCGAGTTCCAGCTCATGTGTTGTGTGAGGATCTCTGGGGACCGCGGTCACCATGAACAACCCCGGGTGCGCGAAAGCAGGACCCAGGTACGCGGAGACGTGGATGGCCGACCGGTCCCCGGCGACCAGCCGCCTGTAGAGCCGCGTGCTCCTGCCCGCGGTGAGCAGCGACGCCAGCATCTGGAGCGCGGGTGCGTCCTCGTGAAGTCCCGACACCGCCCGCCACCCGATCATCAGCCGCGGCTCGGCGTCGAACTCGACGGTGACGCGGCGCTCGCCGGCCTGCTCGGGCTCGCGCGCCAGAACCGGCGGCGCCGGACGCCCCGGCGGCACCGGGCCGAAGTACTCCTCCGCCCACGCCACGACCCGGTCCGGGTCCACGTCGCCGACGATGGCGGCCACGGCGTTGCGGGCGCCGTAGTAGTCGCGGAAGTACTCGGTCACCTGGCCGCGCGACATGTGCTCCAGGTCGGCCGCGTGACCGATCACGGGGACACCGTAGGGGTGCACCTGGAAGGCGGTGGCCAGCAGGGCGGTCCGGACGATCCCGCCCGGACTGGTTTCCAGCCGCATGCGCCGCTCCTCGTACACCACGTCCAGCTCGGTATGGAAACCGCGCAGCACCGGGTTCCGCATGCGGTCGGACTCGAGGGCGAACCACAGTTCGAGCCGGTTCGCGGGAAGCTCGACAAAGTACCGCGTGGCCTCGTACGAGGTGGTGGCGTTGAGCCCGCGGCCCCCGGCGGACGACAGCATGCGGGCGTATTCGTTGGGGACGGCGTAGGCCTCGGCCTGGTCCTCGAACGAGTCCAGGGCGTCGGTGAGGTGCCGCACTCGGGCGGTGTCGGGGCGGGGGCGGGCGAGCTCGGCGAGGAGCGAGTCGTGGGCGGCGTCGGCGGCGGCGAGGAGGGGCGCCTCCAGCGTGGGGTCGGTGGTGCCGATCTCGCGGGAGCCCTTGAAGAGCATGTGCTCCAGGA
>LXNI01001226.1_pt1 | contig 23517 bp, 27 predicted proteins | sample 809091 | NCBI WGS metagenome assembly LXNI01 (sample SAMN04870527, study PRJNA318959) | sponge metagenome | biome: 01000161; feature: marine sponge reef; material: water | host: Sarcotragus foetidus | place: Greece: Milos, Mediterranean Sea | collected 2013-05-29 | depth 5-7 m | reverse complement strand
TTCACCAGGGTCGCTGAGAGCTCTCCTGAGATGTGGGCCGGAATTTTCATTGAGAACCGCGACGCGCTTCTCCGCGCCCTCCGAAGTTTCTCGGGCAAGCTCGGGGAAATTGAAAAAGCCGTCGCCTCCGGTAATGTAGAAAATCTGGAAGCTCTTTTGGGGGACGCCCGGAATTCCAAGAGGGATCTTGGGAAGTGAGCGCAGAATGTCTGAGAAGGTAAAGAAAACGGATGAGCAGTGGCAGGATGAGCTTTCTTCTGAGCAGTTTTTGGTTACGAGGAAAAAGGGCACAGAGAGGGCCTTTACCGGAAAGTATCACGACCACCACGAAAAAGGCGTGTACACATGCGTCTGTTGCGGACAGGAGCTTTTCCGTTTCTCCGAGAAATTCGATTCCGGCACTGGATGGCCGAGCTTCTGGGAACCTGTTTCGCAAGGGAGCGTAGCGGAGAAAGCCGACCGTTCCCACGGAATGACCAGAACCGAGGTGCTTTGCTCAAAGTGCGACGCTCACCTTGGGCATGTTTTCCCCGACGGCCCCCAGCCCACGGGGATGAGATACTGCATAAATTCCGCTTCTTTGGATTTTGAAGAAGAAAAAGAGGAGTAGGAAAGTGGCGACGGGTGGGTTCGAACCACCGACACAGGCCTTATGAGAGCCCCGCTCTACCCCTGAGCTACGCCGCCACGGTAAATCGAAAAGCAGCAAATTATACCGGAAGTCCGTGAGGATTCAACGCATGGACCCGGGAGTTTGGGCGATGAGTTTTCCCCTGTTTCTCTTTTCTTTTTGTCGTTTGGTCCGGGGTTTCGGGGAAATTTGTCGCGACCCAGACTCTTTGTGAATCAGCCGGCAGCCGCGCCGTTTTTCCCCGTTTTTTTACTGATCAATCCAAGCTCCAGAAGTTTCCTGTAGGTCTTGGTGTGGGAACCGTGGAGGGAGAAGGTCTCTATGTCCTGGGGTTCGTCGATGTCGATGCTGATGTTGAAATTTCTGTAGATGTCGCAGGGCACGTATCTTCGCTCGGCTTCCTCCTTGTGCTTTCTGAAACTGTCGTCGCCGAACATCGAGGGTATGCTGTCGGGAGGCTTTCTGAGTATGGCGTTTGTGCCGAGTTCGTCTTCTGAAGGCACGAGTATCACGGACTTGCCTTTTTTTTCTTTCTCCAGGACGAAATCGAGGTCCTCGCCGGTTATCAGAGGGGCGTCGCCCGGGATTACGAGCACCGACTTTGCGCCCATTTTCCTGCAGACTTGCATCGCTAGGTCAACCGACGAACTCTCCCCGAGTTGGTTTTCCTCTCTTATGACGGCAAACCCTTCCTCAAGAGCCATTTTTTCCGCTTTCCTGTCAACCGTAACAATGACCCTGTTGTCTGCAAGCTTAGAGTCTCCAACCGCGGAGAACACGTCCTCAAGCATCACGTAGGCAAGCTCGGTTCTCTGTTTCTTGCTTAGTACCGAGGCAAGCCTTTCGTTTGCCCTTGAAAGATCTTTTACGGGAATCAGTATGAATTTCAAAACTTCTACCTCACAGTGGGAAACCCCAACCCGGACACTATTCTATCACAAGTTCGTTCGGGTTCACATGTTTCTAAACGCACCCCAGTTGGTGGGGTTGTGCTTTTCGGATACTTTTGCAAGATGAAGTGGGTTGAAGGGCTAAATGACATCTGAATTTCAAAGTTGAATCACCTGAAGATATGTAGGAAACTTAGATTGCGTAAGGTTTTGCAGCAGATTAGACTACGGTGACGCGTTTGCAGTTTTTTGGGGGCTGAGCCGTGACAAGCAAGGGTGAACATGACACAAGAATCGAACAATCTTAGACGCATTCGAGTTGAAGGGTTTAAGTCTATAAAGCAACTCGATTTGCCTATGGGAGATATCAATATATTGATTGGTGCGAATGGGGCCGGAAAAACCAATCTGATTTCGTTGTTCACTTTTCTAGGCTTTCTTTCCCAAGGGAAGTTGCAACAATATGTTAAGACTGAGGGGGGAGCGGAAAGGTTTTTTCATTTCGGCACTAGAAACACAGAAAAGATAAAGTTGGATCTGGAAATTGGAAACAATAGCTACAGTGTGGAGTTTTTGCCTAATCGGGATGATGATTCGCTGGTATTTGACGTTGAAAGTTGTCGCATGAATACCCCAGGGAGAACCCCAGGGAATCTTTATTCGAAAAAAGGTGAAAGTGGCTTGGCAATGGAAGACCTCAGCGATCAAGGCGTGAAACGCCACACGAAAAAGTATCTTGACCAATGCAGGGTTTACCATTTTGATGATACAAGTAGCCAAGCCAGATTCAAGACAAGGAAACCCTTGGACGATTATTATTATCTTGAAGAGGATGGGGCTAACATTGCTCCTTTTCTTTACCAGCTAAAAAACAGTCGGCATGATAAAGACCAGCAATCATACAAGCAGATTGTTTGTGCAATTCAAAGCGTGGCACCGTTTTTTCACGATTTCTACTTGGAACCGACTGGAAAGCGAGGAGATGAAAACATTTTGTTGCGCTGGGTGCATACTAACCATCGGTCACCATTCAGCGCCAATGTTTTGTCGAACGGAACGGCCAGATTCATCTGTCTTGCAGTTCTTTTACTGCAGCCCGAATTCACAAAGCCCGACACAATAATATTTGATGAACCGGAACTCGGATTGCATCCCGCAGCACTTTGCGTGCTTGCCGATATTATCCGCTCGATATCGGTGGAAACGCAAGTGATTTGTTCTACGCAATCCGTGATTTTTGCCAATTTCTTCAGTCCTGAAGACTTTATTGTAACGGAGTTAAAGGACGGCATCTCAGTATTCAGGCGACTTGAGAGAGAGCAAGTTGAACGGTGGCTGGACGAATACGGAATGGGCGATATTTGGTCCAAGAATCTTATTGGCGGTCGTCCGGAATGGTAAGACTTGCTGTATCCGTGGAGGGCCAGACGGAGGAGCGTTTTGTGAAGGAAGTGATAGTTCCACACTTAGAAGGTCGGGAAATTTATACTCAACCTGTCTTGCTTGGGCGTAGCGGGGGAGATGTTTCTATACCGCGCGTCAGAAAAGATTTGAGAAACTTGCTACGAAGCTTCGACTGGGTAACAACGTTTTATGATTTTTATGGATTCAGGAGAAAAGAGGATATCGAGGACAAGGAATCGTTGGAGCAAGAAATTCTTGATTCCGTTAAACAATACTCGCGTGGCCGGCTCATTCCGTATGTTCAAATGTACGAGTTTGAGGGGTTGCTGTTTTCATCACCTGAAGCTATAGAAAACAATATTCCTCCCCATAGAGGCTTGTCGGATTGGGCGCGAAGCGTGGTCAACAGATTTGGAGGAAGACCTGAGTTAATAAATGACTCCGAACACTCTGCCCCGTCAAAAAGGTTGGAAAGAGAAACGGAGTATCGAAAAACTATTCATGGTCCTCTTGTAGCAAAAGAAATTGGACTCAGTGTGCTAAGAGAAAAATGCCCGAATTTTGGAGAGTGGCTTTCTGAACTGGAAAGTTTAAGAGCATAGCCCTACATTAAATGCCCTATGTCTTGAAACCGTATAGGAAGTGTTTTATTCATCCGAACTGTTAATGCGCAAGAGCTCATCCACCTTTGGTTTTATTGACAATGAAAGACACCTGTATAATCATTATCGGAAATCTGCCGTTAGGTAGCGAATAAGGAGCCGAGTTTAACCGATGACCCGCAAAGCTGTTTTGAAAAGAGAAACGTCCGAAGTCAGCGCCAGCGTCGAGCTTGATCTCGACGGAACCGGGAAATTCGATATCTCGACAGGGGTACCGTTTTTCGACCACATGCTGAGCCAGTTCGCAAAGCACGGCTACTTTGACCTCACGGTTAAGGCCGAAGGAGACATTGATGTTGATTTCCACCACACCGTTGAGGATGTAGGGATAGCTCTCGGGGAAGTTTTCTCCGAGGCTCTCGGAGACAAGAGGGGAATCACAAGGTACGGACACGCTGTAATTCCTTTTGACGACGCGCTTGTCGTGGTGGCTGTCGATCTAAGCGACAGGCCCTGCTTTGTTTTCAAGGGGGAAATTCCCGCGGGCAAGGTCGGGGACTTTGACTCGGATCTTGCCGAAGAGTTTTTCAAGTCCCTGACGAACTCGCTTCGCTGCAACCTGCACATCGAGTTTCGTCACGGAACGAACCTGCACCACATAATAGAAGCCATGTTCAAGGCCCTTGGAAGATCCATGGACACGGCCTCGGCGCTTGACGGCCGCCGTGACGATATCCCCTCGACCAAGGGGACACTCTAGTGATTTCCATAGTGGATTACGGGATGGGGAACCTGAGGAGCGTTGAGAAGGGTTTTACCTCTCAGGGGATCGATGTCCGCGTGAGCGCGGACCCGGGCGACATAGAAAGCTCAAGCGGTGTAGTGCTTCCGGGGGTCGGGGCTTTCGGCGACTGCGTGAGGAATCTTCGCGAGCGTTCCATGATCGGGCCCATAAAGGATTTTATCGGAAGCGGCCGGCCTTTTCTTGGGATATGCCTCGGTTTCCAGGTGCTGTTTGAGTCAAGCGAGGAAGCTCCCGGGGAGCAGGGGCTCGAGGTCTTCAGGGGGAAGGTAGTGCGGTTCCGCCCCGAGGAGAAAAGAATGAAGGTGCCCCACATGGGCTGGAACAGAGTGAGCGTGCCCGATGAAAGTCCCATACTGGATGGGATACCGCAGCGGAGCTGGTTTTATTTTGTTCACTCCTACCACGTGGTCTCGGAGCAGCCCGGGGTGGATGTCCTCCGCTCCGATTACGGAGGCGAGTTCGAGGCAGGCGTCATATCGGGAAAACTCTCTGCTTTTCAGTTTCACCCTGAAAAAAGCTCAGACTACGGGCTCATGATCTTAAGGAACTTCTCGAAGCTCTGCCTTGAGAACTGACCCTTTTCCCCTCCGTAAACAGCCTCGTACGCGGCGTAGCTTCTCAGGATCTTCTTAACGTAGTTCCTCGACTGCTCAAAAGGGATTTCCTCCACGAACTCGTCGATGTCGAGTGAGCCGTTTTTCTCGTACCATACCTTTGCGCTTGTTGGGCCGCCGTTATACCCGGCCAGACTTACGGCGAAGTTGCCCCCAAAGATCTCGAGCAGCCAGCTCAGGTAATAGCATCCGAGATTGAGGTTGATGTCCGGGGAGAAAAGCTGTGAGGTCTCGAAACTCGAAAGACCCGCCTTGGGTGCCGCCTCAAGCGCAGTCGAGGGTAGAAGCTGCATGAGCCCCCTCGCGTCAGAAACTGAAACCGCCTCCTTGTCGAAATGGCTCTCCTCCCTTATGACTGAATAGACAAGAAACTCGTCGAGGGTGTATTTCTGCGAAAAAAACTTCACTCGCTCCTCAAAACCCTTCGGAAAAGAGAAGGGGAGCGCCTCGGGGGACCTGAGACCGTTTGCCAGGCTTATGGAACTTTTGTAATCCCGCACCTGCAGGTAAAGCGAGGCGAGATGGAGCCGTTGCGCAACCGTTTTCGCCTGGGGACGAAGCAGCTCGGCCTCCTGGAGGGCCAGGTCGTATATCCCGGCTTTTGCGAAGAAAAGAAATTTCTTGAGCGCGGGATTTTTCCCGAGGGGATTTCCCGAGTAAGCAGCAGGAGGCGAGTCAGGAAGCAGGTTTTTTTTGAGCCTTAGCTTTGCGAGAAACGAGTAGTAGGTGATTTTCCGCGAGTCCGCGAGTTTACCAAGCGCGAAAAGCGCCCCGGGTTTGTCTCCAGCCCTCTCGGCCGCCCTTGCGTACCAGTAGAGAAAGCGCTCCCGCTCGGCGCCGTACGCCCAGGCGCGGTCGGAGAAAACCTCAAGCGCTTTTTCGTATTCCTTTTTCCTGTAGTGGACCCACCCTAGGTTCCAGGCGCTTTTCCGGGCCTCTTCCCTTTTGGGATATTTCTCGATGATGAGGCGGTAGAGGCGCTGGGCTTCCTCGAATTCTTCCCGCAGGTGGCGAAGCCTCGCGGCCTTAAGCAGCGACTTGGCCGTCCAGGAACTTTTAGGGTTAAGCTTGTGGAGAAGTTCGAAAACACCTATGGCCTCCTCTTCTCTCTCCATGCTCATCAGGGTCACGCCCTTCCAGTAAAAAGCCTTCGGGGAATCGATCTCCGAGAAAACGTCCAGGGCTTCCGGAAACCGAGAGAGCCTGTATAGGCAGATGCCGGTTTTAATTTTCACAGCACTTGTCCGGGTAGCCCCCGAAAAAGCCTCAAGCGCCCCCTCCCAATTGCCGGTCTTAAACAAAACCTCTCCTCTTTTTGCAAACTGCCGCGGCGCGGGAGTGAAAGTCTTTTCGTTTTTCTTGTGAAGCTCGAACACGTAATCAGAAAAGCTCACTTCCGGGTGTTCAGCCCATATCCTCTCGAACATTTCCGAGGCCGCTTGGAACAGGCCCTGCTTTTCCTTTATTTCGCCGAGGTTTTTCAGATGAACGGCTTTTTTCCACTTGCTGTCGGTACTTCGGGCAAGATTGGAATATATTTTTTCCGCCTCCGCGAGCCGCTCGCTCTCAAGATGGATTTCCGCGAGCCGCTCGTGGGCGTCATGGCCGATTGCCGAGTCCGGGTGGTGTTTCAGGATCTTGAGGAAAAGCGTCTCGGCCCTCTCCTTTTGCCCGAGGCCGAGCGCCGCCTCCGCTTCGTAGTAAAGGATGTAGTCCTCTATAAAGACAAGCTTGTCCTTTATCTCGGGGAGGATCCCGTGCACCTCGGTGTGCTGTTTGTTTTGAGCGTGGCAGTGAAGCTTAAGAAACCGCGCCTCAAGGGTTTTTTCGGCGGACAGCAGAGCTTTTTCGCAGTCGGCTTGATTGGCGCGCGCGCCCTGCGCCGCGGCGGCGAGAAGAAACAAAGCGAAGAGAAAAATGCTGAGTGCCGTCTTTTTCAATCCCGCTACCTCGCGTTCTCAGAAGCCAGAAGGTCCCTTATGCCTTCTCCGAAAAGGTTGAACGAAAGCGCCGTCACGAAAATCGCGAGGCTGGGGAACACTATAAGGTGCGGAAACGTCCTTATCCCCTGCCACCCGGTGCTTGCAAGCGTACCCCAGCTCGCCTCGGGCGGGGATATTCCAAGGCCGAGAAAGCTGAGGGTGGATTCGGTGAGAATTGCGTAGGGGACCGAGAACGTGACGGTGACTATGAGGGGACTCAGCGTGTTCGGAAGTATGTGCCTTGCGAGAATGGTCCGGGGCGAGGCCCCAAGCGCCCTTGCCGACTCGACGTACTCAAACGACTTTATCTGCAAAACGCTTCCCCTCACTATCCTCGCAACCCTCATCCACGACATTATCCCCAGCGATATGACGATGCCCGTCACCCCGGTTCCGATGACGAGGGTGAGCAGGACGATCAGCAGAAGGTCGGGAACGGCGTAGAACACGTCCACCGTGCGCATTATGAGTTCATCCGTTTTCCCTCCCGCGTATCCCGAGACCGCTCCGAGCACCGTTCCGACTACAAGAGCCATTGCCGCGGTCCCCACTGCGACCATGATCGATATCCTCGAGCCGTGGATGACCCTGCTCAGCAGGTCGCGTCCCTCCTGGTCCGTTCCCATGAGGTGCACCGAGTCGGGGGCGCGAAGCGCGTTTGGGAAATTCGTCTGGTCGTACTCATAGGGAGAGAGGGCCGGCGCGAAAATTGCTACCAGAATTATGAGGAGTATCAGCGTTCCCGTGATTATTACCTGGGTTTTTACGTACATGCTGCCGGGGGCCCGAGAAGTTCAGGCGTTTTTTCTGTGCGCGGCCCGGACGACCGTTTTTATTCCGCCGCGGACGTTGAAGTCACCCGTGACCTCAACCGACCTCGGGTCGCACACCGAAACGAAATCGTTTAGAATCCTGTTTGTCACGTGCTCGTGGAACTCGCCTGCGTTCCTGTAGGAAAACATGTAAAGCTTAAGGGACTTAAGTTCCACGCAGAGACGGTCGGGGACGTATTTTATGGTGATGGTCGCAAAGTCCGGCTGCCCAGTTTTGGGGCACACGCAGGTGAACTCGGGACACGATATCTCTATTTCGTAATCCCTCTCCGGATTTTTGTTCTCAAAAGTCTCAAGGATTTCCGGATTCGGTTCGTCCATGGGCAGAAAACGCCGCGCGGCCTTGCTGGCGCCACCTCCGTATCCGCCTAATTTATCAGATGCCCCGGAGTAATCAACCCCAACAGCGGGAATTTCCTTTGATTAATGGAACCAAGAGATCACGAAAGCACGAAATGTGACTTCTGGACCTCAAGTATTTTTTATTAAGTCAACTGATATCGAATGCGAAGAACTTGGTTCTTGACACTTGGCACGTAATGTCGGTAATCTTGGAATACCTGAAGATCTACAAAGAGAAATTGATCTGGAACAGAAATCTCCAAAAATTGGAGAGACTGAGATTTTAGAGGGAAGGACCGGTCATGGATTTTTTTAAAATCGAAGCGGAATGGGACGTTGTTGAAAACAGATGGGTTGCCACCAGTGAAGACATCCCTGGACTCGTTGCCGTGGGTGACAACATTCCGGAACTTGTAGATGTTCTTAAGTCGATCGTTCCTGATTTGCTTGAGGCTAATTCTCATCTTATGGGGCGTGAAGGTTCGAGCAAGCAGAGTTCACAGGGGAACCGTTGCCATCTGGAGATAGACTGTCACCATTTGGAGACGGTTTATATATAGTGAATGGCCGATTACGCTGCGGAGTTAAAGCGGATACTTTCGGCGGAAGGTTGCTATTTTGTGCGGCAGGGTAAGGGTTCTCATGAAATATGGTACAGCCCGAAACTGGACAAGCGTTTTGTTGTAGTTTCAAAAATCAAAGGTCGTAATTTAGCAAACAAGATTCTGAAGCAGGCCGGAATAGAGAAGGTTTTTTGAAGAATTTTGGCTTTTGCTGAAGATTAACCCCGCACGACTGTGAATTCGCCATTCCGGTAGCAGCACGAGTGTTATTATCATAATTGTTGCTCGTACTCTGAACCCGTGTTACAAACGGGAAGTTTTTTCTGTTTGACAACACTACGCATTTTGGAGTAAATAATTTTCTTTTCCTTCTGGGGCATCGTATAACGGCAGTACAGCGGACTCTGGATCCGCTAGTCTAGGTTCGAATCCTAGTGCCCCAGCCAACCGTTTTGGATGATCTTTCCCCTATCAAGCTTTACTTACAGCTTTTGTTCTGTTACTGTCTTCTCTGTTTACAGAGTGTAGGCTGTGATATGACCGATAAATTCAAGTATATGCAGTTGCGGCTACTGAATGATCATCTCTCCAAGATTAATATCTGCGATCGTCCTTCGGGAGGCTGGATACGTGCTGTCCGCACCTCGCTTGGCATGAGTGTCCGGCAGATGGCGGAACGTATGGGTATCACACAGCAATCCGCCGCTCGTCTGGAGAAAAACGAGGCTGACAATGTCATTAAGTTAAAATCACTCCGCAAAGCTGCCGAAGCACTAAATTGCAGGCTCGTTTACGCTCTTGTTCCAGATGAAGGCGACTTGGCGGGGGTCTTACGCAAGCAAGCGCTCAGAAAAGCCAGCGAAGTCGTTGATCCGGTAGCTCACAGCATGGTACTGGAAGGGCAGGGCGTAGCCGGTAGGCGGGAGAAAATTCTGCAGATCGCCGATGAACTGGCGCGGAACCCGAACCCTAAGCTTTGGGACTAAATGATCAGCGGACAAGTTATTGCGCCAGACGAAATCACTCTATTATCTCAAAGCGGAATATGTCGGGCCTTGAGAAGTGCCCAACGGAGTCTATAACGGTCTTGGCCCTTATTATCTGGTCAAGCTCGATCTCTGCGTAGAGGATTTCCTCCTTTCCGTACACGGGGCCGACTATGTACTGTCCCCTCGGGTTTATTATGCCGCTTCCCCCGGGGTAGTCCCAGATAGTTTGCTCTTTTAGGGGAAACGAATCGGGAATCATGTCCTCTTCTATGAAGCCGGCTGAGATTATGACGAATACCTGTCCCTCAAACGCGTACTGGCGGCTTGCGAAATCCATCGTGTCCTTAACGAACGAGTGTCCCCCCCAGAGCCCCACGTGTACCTGCTCCCCCTTGGTGAACATCGCGTACTTCTCGAGGGTCATGTGATGCTCGTAGCAGAAAAGCCCCCCTATTTTCCCGATTTCGGTGTCAAACACCCTCACGTCCTCGGCGGTTCCGTTCGCCCAGACGCATTTTTCGCTGTCAATCGACATGAGCTTTCTGTGCCTTCCGAGAAGGGAGCCGTCCTTGCCGAAGTAGAGTATGGTGTTGTAGAGGGTTCCTCCCTCTTTTTCGTTAACCCCTATTACTACGCACGTCTTGGCCCGCCGTGCCGCATCGCCGATTTTTTTCGTGTCCTCCCCCGGAACCTCGACCGAGTTTCTGTGAAGCTCGACATGGGCGTCCATGGTGAGCTTCTTCTCGGCTCCGAACCCGAGATCCTTCGGCCAGTAGGGATAGGTGGGAATGAAAGCCTCGGGGAAAACCACGAGTTCTGCCCCGCTCCCCGCCGCCTCTTTTATAAGCCTCTGGACTTTATCGACCGTGCCCTTTTTGTCGAGAAAAACGGGAGCTGCCTGCACCGCCGCCGCCGTAAAGGATTTTCCGTTGCTCATGATGGGTTATTATACAGTGGAATTTGAGAAAAGGCAGGTTCATTGCGAGTCATCACGATCTGCCTCCTTAAAACAAAATGTCCAACACTTCTCAGCTTAACTGAGTATATGAATACTCGAAGGTCAAACCATGAAGACCTTCATATATGTTGCGGTATGGCTGAAGGTGGACAAGAGATGAATGCTGCACATGCAAGGGGTTGACATGCGGTCATTTAGGGTTAGATTAAAGCGTAATTCTGCTACATTAAACGTAGAATAATCGTCCAATTAACATATGTCTGTCTAGGTTTGTATTAAAAGTTAAGACATTCTTACTACTGCAAAAATGGCATGAAACTAAGTGGGTCAAGTTGCGTCGTCGTAGCGGATCAACACAATCCGTCAATTCTTAATCCCGATTGGCTGGTTAAAACGGAAATCATTGATCCTGAATGGAAGTTGGCGGATCCGTCTATAACTACACCCCTTTTTGCCAGATGTTTCTATATTAACAAGGTGCAATTAGCCTTGGAACCCAACAAGCTTACTGTTAGCCGCTTACCCGCAGATAATAATGGTTTATCTGGTGAGTTGCCACGAATAGTCAGGAAATATGTGGAGTCATTGCCACATATACCTTATAAGCAGCTTGGGAATAATTTCAGGTTTTCAACAGACATGCAGGATGTTTTATCAAAACTGAAAAACAAACTGATTAAAGAGGGCAATTGGAATACCGATAATATTTCGAAAATAAAAACTACGTTCCAGTATTTTTGTAACGACTACAAGATAAATTTGACTGTTGAGTCACCTGATACTGGAGAAAAGAGTAAAACCGGCAAAGAGACATCCACTTTGATTCTGGACTTTAATTACCACAGGGAATTGGATGGTTTAAGTTCTCTTATACGTGGTACTGACAGTTGGCAGAATGATTATGAAGATGCAATGAGACGAACTAAAAAAATAGTCGAGGGAATAAACTAATTATGAGTCCCACAGTCGATTATCTCAGCGATATGGAATCATCGTTTGATGTTCCGAGCATCTCTGTTGATAAAATTGTAGATTTCTACTCCTCTGAACCATACCGGACGCCAGGAATCAATACACCGGATAAAACCACTGCTTGGCCTACGCATGGGTATTCAATGGCGTACCAAGAACCACAGAGTGGAGGTATTCATGTTATTGAGTACCAGTCTTCGAATATAGAATTACTTCTATCAGAGAGACAGCACGATGAGAACCCACCTTTTTACTGTAAGCCAGGTTCGTCCACTTACGCGAGTCAAATTAGAAGATTTGCTAATCTGAAAGACAATTTATCTGCGACTTCCCGGAACCCTTGTGCAGAGATTTTGAAGGAAATCAATCCGCGCGTTGTGTATTTGTCTGAAGTTGCTCTTGAGGAAGAGGAACAGAAACCGCTTTCAAGCGACTCATATCTTGGGTTAGTTAATATCTTGAACAGAATTTATGACCTGAACCCGGTTCCTGTTCTGGCTTTAACTTACGAAGGTAACATAGTAGCGGAGTGGAGACGCTCTCCCGATGAAAAACTTGTGCTTCAGTTTCTGGATTCATTTAACTTGAAATTTGTATTCTTCTATACCGATTCTTATAATCCAACTAAGATACTGAGAATTTCGGGGAACGGATCGGCGTTGAGTTTTTTTGAAGATCATCCCAGGACTCTGAGTTTTTTAAAGGAGTTCAGTGATTAATTTTATTCCAGAAGATCATGATATAGCCCGCTACGCGAGTGCATCCAAAATTGATTCGGAAACCGGTCGTTTGCTTGGGGCCGCTTTTTATCTAAGGCCCGAAGAATCATATCTGTCTGTTTTCTGCCTCAATATGATTGAGGGAGATGATACTTTAAGTCAGATTGAATACCTGAAAAAAGATATTCCCCTTAATACCAGTCCTAACGGGAAACTGGGTGTTATTAATATAGGGGAAATGAAGGAATATGTGCAATTTAGAAGTAAAGACAAAAGGGATTTAACCGTAACTGGTGAACCGCGTAGTAACACGGAGGACTCCGAGCTTAACCGTGAATATCACTGTGGCATTAGAGGGTTCGCATACACTGAAGAAATCATAGCGGAACTGATAGTTGAATGCGTAAAAGGTGAATACCCTGCATTACGCAAGTCAAAATATTCAAGGATGCCGCGATAGCTCATACTTACGATCCGGAAGCTCGACTGTGAACATGCTTCCACCTTCCGCGCTTCTCACATCTATAGGTTTCCCAGTACTGTATTGCTATGTGCTCCACTATGGTCGCGCTCCGGGATTCCTTCTTGATTCGGAAACCCGTTATTCGGCTGAAGCCCAACTGGAGTTTCAGACACCATCCAGAGTGTCATCTTGATTGTCGCAACAGTGTCATCCTGATTGACGCGCTAGACAAAAGTTTTTTTATAACTGATGCCTTTGCCGTCATGACCCAGACCCTTCACTCCTCTTTTTCATACCGCTTGCGTTTCGTGGTCCGGGGAAACCAGGGTTACGTGGTCTCCTTTGATTTTCTCCCGGAATCTCTCGGGTACGTCATCCCACACGAACAGGTCTACCCGAAATGGAAGATCGCCGACCTCTGTTCTCTGCCCGCTTCGGGCAAATACCACCATGTCGAGGTCGGAACTCCTCCGTGCCGTGAATCTCACTCGGGAACCGTATACCCAGACGCGGGTATTGGGAAGATGCTTTTTAAGCAGCGCGAGAAGAATGCGGCGCTGCTCAGAAGAGATGTCGATAGGTTTTACCGATTCCATGTTTCACCGCTTATTGTTTCGTAAAGACCCGTGGCATCCTCAATAAAGTTGCTTATGATTCCAAGGCATCTTCTGGCTTTTCCCTCATCATAGTCGTGGCTTGTATTGATGCGACTGTTTGCGTAGCCGATCCATTTTTCGATCGGCGAGGGAAGAAGGTTGTTTTCAAAAGCCAGCCTGAAAATGGGTTTCGGACTGTTCGGGGCGTTTGCGACTCCAAGCTCCTCTGTGAGGTGGCGTCTCAGCACCTTCCAGAGACAGTCATAACAGATCTCAAACCTGTATATAACCGACTCAGCCACAGCTTCCCGCATTATCGAATCCAGGTGAAGGTCGTCTACGCCTAGGTGATTTCCGTGCTGTTCCCGAAGGCGTTTCAGGGAATTTCGGAATTTGTCATATTCAATCATGAAGACATACCTTCATTGCAGAGTTTGAGCTCTCTGGTGAAGTCCCTCGCGGCTGCGGTGGAGGATTTCGGAAAAGACCCGGACTCCGTAACCGCAAAGGATTTTCTGTTGCTCATAATGGGTTATTATATAATGAAAGTAAAAAAAGCAGGGTTTTTTACCCGAAAGCGAGGAGGATAATATGGGAAGACTTGATGGAAAAACCGCGCTCATAACGGGCGGGGGAGAGGGAATAGGAAAAGCGACGGCGCTTCTGTTCTCAGCAGAAGGAGCCAACGTGGGCATAATGTCGAGAACTGCGGAGAGGCTTTCGGAAGTGGTAGCCGAGAACCCGGGTCCCGGGGAGATAAGGGCCTATCCGGGAGACGTTTCCAGGGAAGAGGACGTAAAGAGGGTGGTCGAGGCCTTCTACGGCGATTTCGCAAGGGTCGACATACTGTTTAACAACGCCGGGATTTTTGAGGGCGGAACCGTCGTCACCACCACGGACGATGTGTGGGAGAGGACGATCAATATAAACGTGAAGGGGGTTTTCCTCGTTAGCAAGTACGTCGTTCCGCTCATGGCCGAGGGCGGCGGCGGCGCGATAATCAATAACTCAAGCGTGCTCGGCATCGTGGGGATGGAGGACTGCGTTGCGTACAACGCCTCCAAGGGGGCCGTGAGGCAGATAACCAGAAGCATGGCCCTTGATCACGCGAAGGACAACATAAGAACTAACTCCGTCTGCCCCGGCTACATAAAGACCAAGATGGACCCCGAGTTCATGGGCAACCCCCCGGACGCGGAGGAACAGCTCGACGCGATAGCGGCCGATATGATTCCTCTTGTGAGAAGGGCCGAAGCGGAGGAAGTGGCCCACTCGGTGCTCTACCTGGCTTCAGACGAGGCCCGGTACGTTACGGGTTCGGATCTTGTTATAGACGGGGGCTGGACCACGCTTTAGGAGCGGCGGCGGGGAGACTTTAAAGGAATCTAAAAAATATGGAGAGAAACAACATTCCTAAGGCACTGTATGAGGACATGAAAAAGGTCGAGAAAATTCGTGTTGTCGTTGAGCCATGGGTTGACGCAGACGGTATACTGAAAGTCAGGCTACCTGGCACAAAATTGGTAATGACTCATAATCGTTCAAGAACAAAAAGTCAGTTGGAAAATATAGAAGAAGGTCTTTGTTCCCGGTGCTATATATTCCCAACCAAGAGAAACACCCGAGATATTCTTAGAAGGATAGAATCCGCAAATGAGAAACTGCATGTCGCCCATGAAATAGATGACGAATACGAATTTCTAACCATTGTTACTTCTGTAACATCAAAAGAACAAACCAGAGACAAAGGAGGAATTTTGCATGGAAGTTTTTGAAGCAATGGGCACGAGGAGAAGTTTCCGGTTCTACAAGCCCTGGAAAGAGGTTGAGGACTGGAAGATACAGAAGATGCTCCAGGCGGCGCGGTACTGCTCCTGCCAGGGCAACTGCAATTCGACCGAAGCGATAGTTATAGACAAAAGAACCTATCCCCCCGAGAAGTTCGAGAAGATAGTTGAATGTGGATCCACGTTTAACGAGATACACCTGCGCCAGGCCCCGATTATCGTGGCGTGGCTGATAAACATGGATGCCTGGTACAAGGAGCTAATACAGACCTTCCAGGTGCTGTTTCCCGCGAGGGCCATAACCGCGGCCCACGGCTGGACCTACAAGATACTTACCGAGAACACCTACCCGAGGCTCATGAGCTTTCCCAAGGACAGGGCGGAGGATCTCCTGAGGGTCGAGGCGGGCCAGGCCATAGCAAACGCCATGCTCGCGGCCACTGACATGGGGCTTGGGTGCTGCCTTATCGCCACGGGCAGAAAGCCGGCCGAGTTCCCGAAGGTGCTCGGGACTCCCGAGAACATAGTTCCCATCTGGCTCATGACGGTTGGATACCCGGCCGAGGACCCCGGGCAGAGGCCGAGGAAGAGGTTTGACAGGCTCTATCACTCAAACGAGTACGGAACTCCGCTTGCCGAGGACCAGGACGTGCGGGCCGAGCTTGAGGGGCAGAAGCTTATACAGCCCATGGACCCGCTTCCGGGAAGGGAGGAAGAGCTTCGCCACATATGCAGGATGTTCGGTTTCACGGAAGATATGTGCGACATGCCGAAGGAGAAGGTCCTTGAGATGTACGAGGAGGACTCTCCCTATTACGGAGAGCTTCCCCCGGGTCTTGAGGAAAGGGGAGTCTGAGAAAAAGAGAAAACGAAGAACCTTTCTTTTTTCAGGTGGAATAGCATCATTGAAACGGTAAGTTTTATGGAGTCACAAACGGCTTCTGATTTTACCTTTGACTTCATGCGAAGAGGAGACCCCACAATCCGGCAACTTCTCGCTTGGGAGCATTGCAGCGGTCTGTGTCTGAATAGAATTTGGAGTTGAGAATTTAGGTTGTTCTGAAGTTTTATGAGTGTTATAGTGTGTACTGTTCGGACAAAAATTTTTGATTTAGAGGTGTCCTTGGATTATGCGTATCAAGCCTAAATTAGAAAACGCAAGTATCGTATTGATTGGTTCTTTCAACCCAAGAATTTTTCAGCCTGCGTGGTTTGCGCGTAACGAAATGATAGGAAACAAGGAGGCTGAGCAGCCGGCGAATTTAATCCAATTTAGAGAACAAGTTGTCGCGTTTGAAGTGGAGATGTTTGGTCTTAATGTGGAACCTAATCGCTTCGTGATAAGCAGTCTCAATGATCATCCGGCGGAACACATTAAAGATCTTGTGATTTCGTGTTTCGGGAAATGTCTGCCCCATACGCCCATAACGGCTATAGGGATCAACCGTAGCATCCATTTTGATACCGGAGATTTTGAGATCAGAGACAGTGTAGGTAGTCGCTTGGCACCTAAGAGTGCTTGGGGTGATTGGGGCAAGGAAATAGAAAAATCTTACGATGAACCCATAGACAAGCGCGGTGGCATGTCTTCTATTACTATGCTCCAGCAGAATGTGCATTTGGATGGATGCAATGTTTCTGTGCGGGCTAAAGTTGAGCCGTCTTATAGTATTGAGAACAGTACAGGTATCTTTGTTGATGTAAATAATCACTTTGAATTGAGCAGTGATGAACAGTCGATTCAGAATGCATCTTCAGCTATTGGAATTCTTGAGACTAACTGGGAAAGTTCAATGAATCGGGCGGCAATGATAATGGATCAAATCATGGCGCTTACGGAGGAAGTTTAGAATATGACTACTGCAAACGAAGCTTTTGTGTTAAATGGGGATTCTGATTCTAAATCAACCTATGGAACTCGGCATAGCGATCCCATGGATGAAATTCCTTTCAGGATTTCCGGTCCGGCAGATATTGTTTCGGAAGGTTCTCAGGAGGAATCCTATAAACACTCTGACGTGGTAGGGCTTTCGGCACAGAGAACTACCAACGGAGAAAAACAATCTGAGACATATGTTCCTTTACATATTCCAAAGCCCAGAAATTTTGAATATCAAACAGAAGTGCTTCAGCAGTGGGAGGGTATTGTTGAAGAGGTGGGAGATAAAAATTTCACCGCACGACTACGTGACCTGACAAACAAGAAGTCCTATCCAGACGAGATGGCGGAACTTCCAAGAGATGACATTTCGGACGATGATCGGGAATTACTCCGGGAGGGTGCCGTGTTCTATTTGACAGTAGGTCGCTTAATACACTTCAGCGGCCGACAGAAACGCTTTGGAGATATTGTGTTTCGTCGTTTGCCAGGTTGGACATCTTCCACTCTTGACCGTGCCGAAAAGCGAGCGGAGCGTCTGTCTCGTTTTCTTAATTCGAAAGATTGAAAGTTCCTCCGTCGGATGTCATAGAAGTTTCCCTGATTGGTCCCGGCTACGGGGAGTCGATTGTTGTTCACATCGGCGATGGTGAATGGATTATCGTTGATTCTTGCGTAGACGGAAACATCCGGACCCAGAGTTCAGCTGTTGCCTACCTGAACGAGATAGGGGTTGATTTCGCTAAGCAAGTCTCCCATGTTATAGCTACGCACTGGCACGACGACCACATTGGTGGCCTGGCCGATGCGGTTGATCGTTGCAAGTCTGCTGATTTCTGCTGTGCAATGGCTCTTGGTGAAAAAGAATTCCTTGGGCTTGCAACAGTTTACGCAGAAACTGATCCCGCCCCAAGCGCGAGACCGACTCAAGAAATTGTAAAAATTCTGGAGATTCTGGAGCAACGGGAAAAAAAACCAAAATTTCTGTTGAAGGATTCTCTGGTTCGTAAAACCGACAACAATATAAAGGTGTTTGCGCTTTCGCCGTCGAATGAACGCATTGTAAGTTTTTTGTCACGTCTGGCTGGGAAAATGCCAGAATTAGGCGCAACCAGAACAAGAATGGGAGACCTGCGACCAAATGATATTTCAGTAGTTCTTTTAATTGACCTAGACGACGATGCAATATTGCTTGGTGCGGATCTTGAGGAAATACCCGGAGGTGGGTGGTCAGCTATTGTCAACGAGTCTCAATCCATAAAAAATACAAAATCTTCTGTGTACAAAGTTGCCCATCACGGTTCAAAAACAGCAGAGTTTGCTGATATCTGGAAAAAACTGCTTATACCGACTCCGTTTGCTATACTTACACCATTTCGCCGAGGTAATAAGGCTCTTCCAAGCATAGAAGATGTTAAACGCATACAGGGAAGAACCACTAAAGCTTATTCTTCCGCACGATTGAGTTCAACTGCTTCAGCTAAACGCAACACTTTGGTAGAAAAAACAATTCGGCAGTATGGATGGAGAATTCGTAAAGCTTACCCAAAACAGGGACATATAAGATTGCGGCGCTGTATTAGAAATCCGAAATCTGATTGGTCAGTTGATTTGCTGGGCAACGCCACTCATCTTAAGCATGTGTGGGAATGATATGAAAGATGCATTGCCCAATATGAAGATATCAGCCTTCTTTTCGGTACTTGGCCCGGGGAGCCTGATGACGGATTTGAAGAGGCGGTCGACGGACTTCGCCACAGACATGTCCTTGGGGGCAAAGGCGATGAGTGACAGTGGCTACGCTTTGGGCATGTAGCGTTTCGCTGTTTACCGGGGTTTATGCTTTTGGTTTTCTGGATCTGGATGGTTGAAACGCCCTGCCTTGGATTTCGTGGAAGTGCGGTGATAGCATCTTCTGTGGCCTCTACTGCGGCAATAAGTTTTTTGCCAAAAAACTTATTGCCAAAAAATCCCTTGTCATGTATCCTGTTTTCCACCCTGATCTGAACGGAGATCAAGCGAATGCGGAATATTACAGGACAGGCGGTAATCGGCGAAGACCTATACGGACGAGAATCCGAGCTGGAGTTGTTGTGGGAAAAACTGGAACAGGGAGAGCATGTTCTGATGCTTGCCCCGCGACGGGTCGGAAAAACCAGCCTCATGTTGGAACTTCGTCGCGAACCTCGGGAAAACTGGGATGTCTTTTATGTGGATATTGAAGGTGCCGAAGATTCGGCGGATTACTTGGCGGCGATTGTCTCCGCTCTGGCGAAGAACCCGGAGTATCGCCGGGGCATCGAAAAAATTCCGTTCGCAAAGGCCGTAGCGGACACGCTCAAGAGCACATTTTCCTTCTCCGAGGTTTCCGTCAGCATAGAAAAACTCCGCGTTGAACTCAAAGGGGCGATCGGTCGGAACTGGAAACGCACGGCGGACCAGCTCCTTGAACGTCTTGAGAGTCTGCCGGACCCCGGTCGCAACCTCCTGATCATCCTCGACGAATTTCCGATACTCGTCTCGCGCATGCTGAAAACCCCTGGAGGCAAACATGATGTCGAACTGCTGCTGTCTGGGCTCCGGCGTTGGCGTCAGTCTCCGCAGATGCGCGGGAAGGTGCGCACGCTGATCGGCGGATCCATCGGGCTTGAAGGCGTTCTCAGGCGCGTCGCTCTTTCGGGATTAATAAACGACCTGGCTCCGTTCCAGCTGGATTCATGGAACCGGGATGTCGCAGTTAAGTTTCTGGAGGAGCTTGGAGACAGTTATGACTTCCGTGTGGACGAACGCGGCGTCTCGCAAATTCTCGACCTTCTCTCGGATCCGGTTCCCTATCACCTGCAACTGTTTTTTTCGACCCTTCGCCAATCCTGCAATGGGGATCCCTCGCGCGTTTCCGAAAGCGCAATAGAGCGATGCTTCACGGAAAGGCTTGCGGGACCTGGAGGCACGCCTCATCTTGACCATTACGCGGCCCGCTTGGAAATCATGCTTGACGCAGACGAGCAGGAAGCGGCGCACGACATACTCAATCACGCCTGTCGGCGGAGAGACGGTGCGCGCATCTCGGATATCGAGAAACTGACCCGGCGGGGCGGAAACGTGTTTCTCTCGGCGCTTCGCAATCTGGAATCGGACGGGTACGTGCGGCGGGACGGCCCCTATGTGTGTTTCAGATCGAACCTGCTTAGGGAGTGGTGGCGGAAAAACCGGTCAGAGGAGATGGAACCATGAAGCAAAGACGTATCTACAACCCGGCCCAACTCTCCCCTGATGACCTCAAGACTTCCTTCATCGCCCGCCAGGAAACCCTCACCGAGATGCTTCGCCTCCTGGGCGAGCAGAAACCCGACCGACCGTGTCAGCACATGCTGCTCGTCGGCTCGCGGGGAATGGGCAAAACCACCCTCGGCCTGCGGTTTCTCCAGGCGGTACGCGAAACGCTCGATCTTGCAGAAGTATGGCAGCCCGTGGCGTTTCACGAGGAAAGCTATCAGGTGACCGACCTGGCGGATTTCTGGCTTACGGCCCTGCATCACCTGACCTGCGCCACTCGGGATTCCCAGTGGGCGGATAAAGCAGAAGCGCTTACGGCCGACGAGAAGGATCCGCAGCGGCTTGCCGCGTATGCGCTCTCGGCCCTTATTGACTTCTGCCGAGAAAGCGGAAAGAGACTGATTCTGTTTGTTGAAAATCTTGACATCGTTTTCTCACAGCTGGGCGATGAGCGCGAAGTCCACGCGCTGCGGGCCGCGTTGATCGAACATCCGGAGATACTGCTGATCGGTTCCGCAAACGCCGTCTTCGAGGCCATACGGCACCGTGGCGAACCGTTCTATGAGTTTTTCCGGGTTTTCCTTCTAGAAGGTCTTGGGTGTGAAGAGTATCTTCAGATATTCCGAGCCCTCGCGGAACATGAAGGCAAAACTGAAATCGCTGAGACACTGAACCGCGAACGCGGGCGAATCGAGATCATACGCTGCCTGACCGGAGGAAACCCCCGACTGCTGGTGCTGACCTACGGAATTCTGATTGAGTCGCCGCTCGGTTCCGCGTTCAAGACCTTGGAACAGCTAATCGACGAACAGACTCCGTACTTTAAGTCCCGCGTCGAGGAACTGCCGACACAGTCCCGAAAAGTGTTTCATTGTCTTGCGGAGGGATGGAGCCCCATGCTCGCAAGGGAAGTGTCCGCCGCGACCAGGCTTTCCTCATCGCACACAAGCGCTCAGCTTAAGCAGCTAGTGGACAAGGGCTACGCCAGGGAAGTGCGGTCAGAGAGGGAAAAGCGGTTCCGGTACGAGGTTGCCGACCGGTTCTACAACATCTACTTCCTGCTGCGTTTCTCGCGGCGGGGATATCGACGCCTGAAGCTGCTGGTAGATTTCCTAAACGACCTGTTCGGCCCGGTTCCGATGCGGTCGATGTATTTGGCAATTCTTGAGAAATCAGGCAACGGGTCCTCTAAAGATGAAGAGGGGCCTGAATTGCTTGGGGCTCTGATCCCTTATGTGGCGAATGACACTGGTTTTGCAAAACGCAGAGACTGGCTGAACAATGCCATTAACCGGATGATCAATTCTATCGGCGCGAACGTGTCAGCCTTTGGCGAAATAGCACGGGATCTTTCCCGGCAGTTCCAGCTGGATTTGTGTTACTTTTCGGATGAGGTCTGGTGCGGCATCGAGCTACTCCTATCAGGGCGCTTCACAGAGGCGGAAACCAAGTGCAGGGAGGCAATCAGGCAAGAACCGGGGAATCTTCTTGCTTGGGTTCTTCTTGGCTTAGCACTAAGGGGAAGAAGGCATTTTGAGGATGCCCTCGATGCGTTCAGGCATGTAACCGAAGCTGTCGGTCCCGATGACACCGCACGGTTGCGGGCCTGCGCACTTGGAGCTCTGACGGGAGAGGCCAGAGTCCTTTTCACTCTGGAAAAACCCGACGACGCCTTAAGCGTTATCGGAAAAATTCCGGAACTTGCAGGGCAGGACGACCCGCATTTCCTACGCTATGTAGCCGCTGACTCGCTTCGGCTTCTTAGCGAATATCTCTCAGAAACGGATCATCACGAAGAAGCTTTCGCGATCTGGCGGCAAGCCTCGCAGTATGTCCGCCCGGACGATCCGGAATGGTTGCGCTTGGTATTTATCAAGATGCTTGCCAAGAGAGGAAACGCCCTTTTCGAGCAAAAGCGTTATGATGAAGCTGTCTCCATTTTGGAGAGCTTCACTCAATATGTTCGTACCGATGACTCGACAACATTACGTCACGGTGCTGGTCAGGCGTTATTTACTCTGGACACCGCATATCTGGAACTGAGGCGGTTTGAAGACTGGATCACTTCCTGCGGTCGGTTTTCAGAATATATTCATATGGACGACCCGGTAGATACGCGTCGGGAATTCGCTAAATTGCTGGCCACCAGGAGCGATATTGCCAACTTGCTGGGATATTATGACAACTCGGAATCGGGCTGCAAAAAGGCGGTAGAACTCGACCCAGAGTGTGGCGAGGCTTGGCGCGCCATGGCGGAAGCGATTCTCAGGGGCGACGACGCTGCGCGTCTGGAAGAAGCGGAACGCTACGCTTGCTGCGCGGCAGAACTGATACCGGAGGACCCTGCCGCGTTTCATACGGTCTCCGATGTACTGGCCCGCCGCGGGGACTGGACGGCAGCTCTGGAAAAGATTGATCGAGCGCTTTCCGTTGCCGGAGGACAACAGTGCTGGAACACGCATGGTCTGACGGAATCCCTGATCAATCTCACGGCGGCCGGCTGCGGCCAACAGGTTAGGCGGATAATGGAAAGCCATCCTGCCCTGACTGAAACCATGGAACCGCTCTGGCACGCGGTGCGGGCGGAAACGGGCGAAGAACTCGAATCCCTGCCCGCAGAGATTACTCAGGCCGTAATAGAAATAAGGAAGAAGTTCTCGGAGAAAAAAAAGGAGGTGTTTGAAATGAGTATTAAAATAGGGGAATTAACTATTCTTGGATTTATAGGATATGACAAAGCTACCGACAGTTTTATAAATCATGAATTTGGTACAAATAAATGTGAATGGGATAAAGTGAAGGGAATGTTATTAGAGGATGTACATAGGGTTTATTTAGAGATAATAAATGAAACTATGCACAATTCGGATATACGAGGTGTTCCTATGATGATCATGAAGCAAGGTGAGAATATATTTGGGGTAGAAGTCAAAATGCTTGAAGAATCATAGATATAAATAAAAATTGGGAATTACATACATTTAAATATGCATCTCCAAAATTATGGGTACAGGTTGTACTTGTTGTCTCTGTGTCTTTGCCATCAGTAGCCGTCTGCGTTTGAGAAATACCTGAGCAATTTCTCCCTCCGCCTACTTCTTGTACTCGCACTTGCAGAGGTTCTGCCTTATGTGCGCCACAACATTGTCTATGTCCTCGGGACTTATTATCCCGGCCCAGGCAGTCATCATCGGGGATTTGCCGACTGCCGC
>LXNI01001225.1_pt1 | contig 23528 bp, 20 predicted proteins | sample 809091 | NCBI WGS metagenome assembly LXNI01 (sample SAMN04870527, study PRJNA318959) | sponge metagenome | biome: 01000161; feature: marine sponge reef; material: water | host: Sarcotragus foetidus | place: Greece: Milos, Mediterranean Sea | collected 2013-05-29 | depth 5-7 m | reverse complement strand
GCCGGCAACCTGGTGGTGCTGGATGTTCTGGACACTCGGGTCGTCGTAGTCGGACTGGACGGGCGGCTTGTGCGAGCTCTCGGTCGCAGGGGCGAGGGGCCGGGCGAGTTTCAGCGAATCAGGGCCCTCGCGGTGTGGCGAGATGGCCGCGTCGCGGTGCCCGACGGGGAACATCTCGCGATCCAGGTGTTCAGCCCGGAGGGCGAGCTCGAGCGGTTCGTCAGGTTGGATCGCGAAGACAAGCCTCTGTCCTACGACCTCGGTCACGAAGAGATTCGGGCCGATCCGCTGGGGGACAGGCTCATCGCTCAGGGGGTCGGGCGCGTGCTGGTAGAAATGATGAACCGCATGAATCGGCGCATGGGGCACCACGAAGACGGGACTCCGCCGGGGGTTGACGACCGAGCGCTCGAGGCATTCGACGTCTCCGGCGATGTGATCGTGCAGGAGCCGATCCTGCAGGGATGGAGGGCGCCTCGCCCCGAAGTCAGCCTGTCACCCGCCGACCAGGAGGACTGGGCGAAGGTGGTCGCGTCGATGGAAGACCGGTACTTCGAGCCAGGCTTTCACTGGGACGTGCTGCCCGACGGCACCATCGCCTACTCCGACTCCTCGGCCTACGCCATCAAGCTCGCCTCTCCCGATGGATCGGTGATTGACGTGTTGAGGCGGCCGCTCTCGCCGGAGGCGGTGTCCGAACGGATCCGGCGGGGAACGATCGCGTCCGGGCTCCAACGCCTCGAGGAGCGGTTGGCGGGGGGTCCGTCTTCAGCCGGGCCCTTGCCGCAGCGGGATCCCGAGGAGAGCCGCCGAAGGATTCGGGATCGCGCGTTCTACCACGAAGTCCCCGTGGTGCGGGGGATAGCGGCCACCTGGGACGGCGGGCTGTGGGTACAGCGCCGCGGAGAGGATCCGTGGGATGATGAGGGGCCGATCGATGTATTCGGCGCGGATCGTGAGTACGTGGGCACACTGCCGGCCGGCGAGGTGGGGATGCCGGAGGCTATTGGGCCCGGTGGGCTGGTGGTGCATCTGGAGCGCGATGAGCTGGATGTGCCGACGCTGGTGGTGAGCCAGTTGTGGGTGGAGGCTAGGTGAGCGGATAGTGCCGGCTGGATCCCGAGTCGGAACGACCAAGAGACGCGGGCGCTATGACACCGCCAAACAGTACGGCAAGCTAACCAAGGACTGTCTGGCTCTGCCCGCTCGCCAAACACTGGAGGTGCACCGTCAACCGCTGAGCCCCACCCCTCCACGATCCGCACAACCGGTCGCTCGCCACGGCCTGACCGAACAGTTACATCCGAGGGTGTCCGAGACCGTCGATCAGCATCCGGTTCAGAAAACACGAACAGATAAGGGAACAACAATCACCATAGATGATGTAACACTAGTATTGATAACGCTTTGCAAAATAAATGCCCATCGTGCCATGTAGGCGCCCAAGGGGAGCCGCGATACTTGTCTCGGCCCCGGAAGTTGTGATCCTCATCGGGGCATGCGTATCTTGCAGACACCCGGACTCCGCGCGGAAATGGCCAAGGTGCGGACCGACCTGGGGGCGGATATCGTTTCAGGAAGGGACGGACTCGTCAGCGTAGGCGAAGAACTCGCTGAGCTTCGAGGTGAAGTGCGGGGCGTGCAAGAGGCGATGTTGGCCCTGCAGGAGGATTTTCGGATCGACGTGTACGGCAAACGAGCACGCGCATGACAAGTGTCAGGGTGTTCGCGATTGAAGGGGTCAGAACCGGGCCGCGATCGCGTCGCGCAGCCTTGGCGGGGCGAAGGTGCGTAGGAACCGGGCTACATAGGCCATACGGGTGACGTAGTAGCGCACCCGCGGCCTCGGGCTCTCGAGTGCGTGGACGAGCTTGGCGGTGACCGCCTCGGGGCCGAGGCTGAACGGAGCCCGGGAGGGATTCGCACTGGCCATGCGCGGCTTCATCTTCGTCTGGTAGAACTCGCGCCAGACGCTGTTTTCATCGTCGATCCACCGATCGATGTGGGAGAGCGCCTTCTCGTGGAGAGGCGTGCCGTGGATGGGGCCCGGCAGGATCAGGGAGACCTTGATGCCCGTGCCGCGAAGTTCGAGGCGCAGGGTGTCGGTCAGCCCTTCCATGGCGTGCTTGGTCGCGGTGTAGGCGCCGCTGAAGGGGATGGCGGCAAAGCCCAGCACCGAGGAGCAATTGACGATCCGGCCGCGATTTCGGGCCCTCATGGCGGGAAGTACCCGTCGCACGACCTCGTGCGGGCCGAAGAGGTTGACGTGGAAGATGGCGTCCAGGGCGTCGCGGCCGAGATCCTCCACCGCGGCGGGAATCGCGAGGGCACCGTTGTTGAAGACGGCGTCGAGGGCGCCGTCGCAGCGTGACAGCGCTTCCGCCACCGCGGCTTCGACCGAGGACGTGTCGCCATAGTCGAGCGGGAAGCTCTCGAGTCCCTCGTCGCGCAGGCGCTCGCAGTCTTCCTCTCGGCGGCAGGTGGCAAAGACGCGCCAGTCGCGGCGGTGCAGGGACCTGGCCGCGTCGAGGCCGATTCCGGAAGAGCAACCGGTGATGAGGACGGTCTTCAGGGGGACTCTTCCCGCAGTTCGACGGGCTGCCCGTGCGGCGTGTGACGATATGCGTCGGCCCACGCGTGCTTGCGTTCGTTCAGGGCGGCATCCCCGCTCAAGCCCCGCTCCACAACCAGCCGTTCCAGCGCCGCCACCCAGTGATGGTAGTAGCGCGAACCGTCGTCCGGTTCGCCCCGCGCCGACGCCGCCGCAAGTTCTTCCGCGAGTGTTTGCGCCCAGGTCTTCCAGGTGAAGTGGCCCTGCTCGGACAGCTTCACGACCAAGGCGAAGGCCTGCGCCTGCCACGGCTCGTCGAAGACCGGGCCTTCCTCGTCACGCGGCAGCGGTGGGAGCGCGGCGAGGCGGCCGGGGTCGAGCCGGGGCGAGGTCACACCGCCTCCAGGTACTCTTCCCACAGGTCGACGTAGACGGCGTCCCCTGCAGCCGCCCGTTCCCCCCACAACTCCCGCGCCTCGAAGCGAACCGAGTAGACGTGCTGGGGACGGTTGCACGGCTGCGTTCCCCCCTCGTCGCTGTCCTGCAGCGCATACACGCCGAAGTCCTCCACGACCGTCCCCACCCTTCCCCGCACGTAACGCGGCTGACGCGTGTGCCCGAACGAGTGCAGATTGAGAGCGCACACCGTGTCGTTCGGGCGAAATCGGGCGGGGACTTCCCGGTCAAGGAGGCCGAAGCCGAGCGATCCGGTGTCGTGGGGCGGCAGCAGCTCGGGCTTTGGCGCATCGGGATCCGCGCGGCCGGTCTCCATCTCGGTCCCACTCACCAGCCCGCTTCCGGCCAGCCGGGTCGCCATCATGTGGAACCAGCGCTCGTAGTACGACATTCTCAGGTAGTCGGCGGGCGGAATGTTCTCGAGGACGAACCGGAATCCCGGCCAGTTGCGGCCGACGCCCCAGCGCTTGACCGCCCGGGTCAGCGCGTAGACCCGGCCCTCCCAGCGATGATGAAAGACCGGTTCGTTCTCCTGGCGCTCCACGGGCCCGAAGCCGTCCATCCCGCCCATGTCGTGGATACCGTTCATGATCCGCCTCCCCGGGACGGCGGCGCGGGGACCGTCGCCACGCCGATCATCGAGTCGCGCGTGACCAGTTCCGCCAGCTCCTCTTCCGTCAGCTCTTCGGTTCCGGGCGGCCGTTCGGGAAGCACCAGGTAGCGGATCTCGGCGGTGCTGTCCCAGACCCGCACCTCCACGTCCCCCGGCACGTCCAGACCGAACTCGCGCAGCACCTCGCGGGGCTCGATCACGGCGCGTGCCCGGTACGCGGACGACTTGTACCAGGACGGCGGCAGACCCAGCGTCGGCCACGGATAGCATGAACAGAGCGTGCAGACGATGACGTTGTGCACCCGATCCGTGTTCGCGACGACCTTCATGTGCTCGCCCTGGCCGCCCAGGTAGCCCAGTTCCCCGATGGCGCCGCTACCGTCGGCCAGCAGGCGCTCGCGGTACTCGGGATCGACCCACGCGCGCGCCACCACCCGCGCCCCGTTACGCGGGCCCACCCGGTTCTCGAACCTGTCGACGATCTCGTCGAGCTCCGCCGGATCGACCATCCCTTTCTCGACCAGCACGGACTCGAGCGCCTTTACGCGCAGGGCGATGTCGGCGGGGACGTCCTGATGATCGTGGTCGTGGTGGTGGTGGTGGCCGCCATGGCCGTGATCTTGGTGATCGTGGCCATCGTTGTGTTCGTAGTCGTCCATATCTTCCTCCTGCCGCCCATCGTGGCCGGGCGGGCGGGGTTACGCAAGCTCGCGACAGATTGTAAGCGCTCGCGAGCGGAGCACCCCGCCGTTGCGGGGAAACCACCCATCACCCAATGTCGTCAAATATGACAGTAGGACCCTTCATCGCGATGCCCTTCAGGAAGGCAGGTCCACAATGAACACGAGCAATCCCGCCAGCACTCCGTCGACAGGCCCCCGCGAGCACCGAGAACAGCGAGGCCCCCGATGATCATAAGACTCCCCGCCAGATGGCTCACCCTGCTCTCCATCTCCCTGGCGACCGCCTGCGGCGCAGGCAGCTGGGATATCGCGCACGAGGACTTCCGCGGCACCGTAACCGGTCACCCGGAAGGTACGTTCTTCGAGGACGAACAGGTCGGCCAGTTGCTCGCGACCCTCGATTCGGTGTTGGCGCTCCCCGAAACCGTCAAGAGCTTCAGGCGACAGGGCCAACGCTACCTGCAGGGGTTCCGCTGGGCGCTGGGGAAGGGACTCGTCACCGCGGAACAGAGCCAACGCGTAGGCGAGCACCTGGAAGGCCTCAAGGCGGATCATTCCCGCCATGCAAAAATGATCGACGAGCAGCGGCGCCTGCTCGTCCTGACGCCGGGCCAGGTCGCCCAGAACATCGTCGGCACGGACACCGACGGGGTCAGGTTCACCCTCGAGGACTATCGCGGCAACATCGTCGTGCTGATCTTTTCCGGCGAGTGGTGCGGCCCCTGCCGTGAAGAGTACCCCCACCAGCGCGAGATGCTGGAGCGCTACAAGGGCGAGAACGTGGTCCTGCTCGGGGTCAACAGCGACGACGAACTCGAGACGGCCCGGGAAGCGAAGGAACGGGAGCAGTTGCACTACCGCACCTGGTGGGACGGCGGCACCAACGGGCCGATCTCCAACGCCTGGGATGTCTGGAAGTGGCCGAGCACCTTCATCCTGGACGGAGACGGCGTGATCCGTTTTCTGGACAGGCGGGCGGAAAGGATGAGCGAGGCGGTCGACCAGCTGCTGGAGGAGGCGCAGGGGGGCGGATCGACATAGCGCGACGGGCGGATCGCCCATATTCCACTGGCCAATCCCCCGCTTCCGCTCCATGTTCAAGTCTTCGGCGGTGCGAGTCCACAGCGCCAGGCGCGGATCCGCGGGTCGACACCATGTACACAGCACGCAACGGAGACATGTCGTGAAGAAGCTTCTGGCCCTTGTCGCTGGGGCAATCGTTTGTTTCGCATTGGGCTTCGTCATCGCCGATGAGCGCGGCGGCACGTCGGCCAACGGAGACCACCCGCCGATCAACGTCCCCATCGCCGCCACCCAGGCCTGGTTCCCACCCATCGGGGACTACGACACCGGTGGGGAACCGATGGACGACGAGCGCTTCGACGCACTGATGACCGCGCTGGATGAGGCCCTGACGGCGCGGGAGACCCTCGCCCGTTTCGACCGCGAGGCCCCGCTCCACATCTGGAACTTCATCCGCCGCTTCGCCATTCCCTGGATCACCTTGGAGCAGCGGAAGGCGGTAACGGCATATGTGGCGAGTTTTGCCGAAGAGTACCCGGACCGCGCCGAGGTGTTCGAATCGAACATGGCGGCGCTCGAACGCTATGCCGGTCCGTCGGAGAGGGTCCCCGCGTTCTCGACCAAGGTCTCGAATTACAGCTACCGTTCCTGGTTCAGTGCCGACGGCGAGCCGTTTTCGGACACCCAGATCGACGGCATCCTGGCTTCACTCGACGCCATGCTCGAGCTGCCCGAGACCCGGGCCGACTTCGAGGCCGAGTCCGACCACCACTTCTCGCTCTTCGCGAGCCGGCTCAGGAGAGGCCGGATCAGCGAGGAGCAGTTCGCGCGCGTGGACGCCTACTTTGACGAGGTCGAGGCGAATCATCCCGAGCTGGCCGGGGCGCTGGCGGAGCACAGGTTCCGGGTCGCTTCCTTCAGCCCCGGCCGGGTGGCGCCGAACATCGTCGGGAAGGACACCGAAGGGGTGGAGTTCGAACTGGAGGACTACCGGGGCAACATCGTGGTCCTGATCTTCTCCGGGGAGTGGTGCGGGCCGTGCGTTGGCGAGTACCCCTTCCACCACTTCATCGTTGAGCAGTACGAGGGGCAGCCGGTCGTTCTGCTGGGGATCAACAGCGACCGCGATGTGGAGACGATCCGCGCGGCGAAGGCCAGCGGCAAGGCGCCGGCGTACCGCACGTGGTGGGACGGCCACGCCGAGGCGAACACGAGCGGGCCGATCGCCACGGAATGGGGTGTGACGACCTGGCCGACGATCTATGTGCTCGACGAGGAGGGGGTGATCCGCAGCGTGGGGGGTCGGGGGGGACACCTGATCGCCAAGGTGGGCGACATGCTGATGGAGATGCGCACTCGCGAACTCGCAAACCCGGACGCCGAGCAGGTCGAGTTCGTTCCCGCGATGCGAACGGTTCCGGCGAAGCCGCCGAACTGAGAGCGGTTCCTACTTCAACTGCACCAACTGCTCCGGATCCACCCGCACCACAATGTAGGTGATCGTCTCGGTAATCTCGCTGAAGCCGTGCGGCGACCCCGCCGGGACGATCAGCATGTCCCCCGGCCCCACCTCCCGGCTCTCGCCCCCCTCGATCCCCCCCACCGCACTCGGCCCGGTCAGCGTGCGCACCCTTCGGAAGTCTGTGGGGATGAGAAGTATACTGTACATGACATATTGTAAAGTTGAGTTGACATTGCGATGAGATTTCCACTGGCAGTCCTGCGGCAACGTATTACACCCCGACGGAACATCGAAGGGTTGGCCGATCCCAGCGACGGGGTTTCACCTCGCGCCGCTCGACTTCATGTTGAACCGGACCCGCGGGTTGGCGAGATCCGGAGCGCCCCTGCGCAAATCCCCCTAAGCCCCACGAAGGAGCCCGAGAACCGAAGATGAACGACTTGCGCACCTGGACCGCCGTCCTCTCGATCGCCCTGGCCGCGGCATGCGGCGGGCGCGCGACCACCAACGCCGCACCTGCCACCCCCGGCCCGGGGCCCCAGGAGGCCGGCCCGGGCGCGGACAGCGATCAGGAGAAGACCTACGAAGACGTCATCGAGGACGCCCAGTCCGACGAAGGCCTCTTCACCGTCCACAAGAAGGACGAGGACTACCTCTTCGAGATACCCGACTCGCTGCTCGGGCGCGACATGCTCCTCATCAGCCGCATTGCGGGCAAGATGGACGGGATGGGCGGCTTCACGCCCGCGGGATCGGCCGTCAACCGCCAGATGCTGCGCTTCGAACGGCGCGGCGACCGCATCATGCTGCGCAAGCACTACGGCACGGCCGTCGCTGACGACACGCTGGCCATCGCGGCGTCGGTCGAGGCGAACTACTTCGCGCCGATCCTCGAGTCGTGGGAGATCGAGGCGCGCGGCCCCGATTCGACAAGCTCGGTCATCAACGTCACCGACTTCTTCGGCGGCGACACGCCCTCCATCTCCGGCCTCAGCTCCTTCCAGCGCCGCGACTACGGAGTGCGGCGCCTCGACGCCGACCGCAGCTTCATCAGCCGCATGCGGAGCTATCCGCTGAATGTGAACGTGCGTCACACGCTGACCTGGGACGCCGGATCGCCTCCCAACGACGCACTGACCAACACGGTGTCGCTGGAGATGAACCAGTCGCTCGTCCTCCTCCCCGCCGAACCCATGCGTCCCCGCTACTCCGACCCGCGCGTCGGCTACTTCACCGTGAGCCGCATCAACTACGGGCTGGACGAACAGAAGGCCGCCACCGAGACCTTCATCCGCCGTTGGCGCATGGAGCCCTCCGACCCGGAGGCGTATGCGCGCGGCGAAGTGGTCGACCCGGTCAATCCGATCACCTACTACGTCGACCCGGCCACCCCGGAGCGCTACGTGGACGCGGTCAGGCGCGGCATCGAGAACTGGCAGCCCGCCTTCGAGACCGCCGGGTTCAGCAACGCGATCGTCGCGCTCGAGGCCCCGTCGAAGGAGGAGGACCCCGACTGGGACCCCGAGGACGTGCGCTACTCGGTGGCGCGCTGGTCGGCGAGCGAGGTGCGCAACGCAGTCGGGCCAAGCACCTCGGATCCGCGCACCGGCGAGATCATCGAATCCGACATCGTCTGGTTCCACAACCACATGCGTTCATACCGCAACTGGATGATGGTGCAGACCGGCGCCGCCAACCCCGACGCCCGCCAGCTCCCGCTCACCGACGAGCTGATGGAAGAGGCGATGGAGCAGGTCATCACCCACGAGGTCGGGCACGCGATCGGACTGCCGCACAACATGGTGGCCAGCTCGTCGTACCCCGTCGATTCGCTGCGCTCGCAGAGCTTTGCGAGCAGGATGGGCGTCGCGCCGACGATCATGGACTACGCGCGCCAGAACTACATCGCGCAGCCGGAGGACGGGCTGGAGCCGAAGGACTTCCTGCGGCGGATCGGAGTCTATGACCACCATTCGGTGAACTGGGGGTACCGGGTGATCTCCGACGCCGAAACGCCCGAGGACGAGATCCCCACGCTGAACCAGTGGATCGTCGACCGCGCGCACGACCGCATGTACAAGTTTCTGCCGGGTGGACTCGGGGTGACCGATCCGCGCGCGCAGACGGAGGACATGGGCGACGACCTTGTGCGCGCGAATACCTATGGCATGAACAACCTGCGCCGGATCGTGCCCAACCTGGTGGCGTGGACCACGAAGCCGGGGGAGGACTACAGCGACCTGGCCGAGATCTACGGCGAGGCGGTCACGCAGTGGTCGCGGTACGTGCGGCATATCGTCACGCTGGTGGGCGGTGTGCATGCGGATCTGAAGACTGCCGACCAGGACGGACCGGTGTTCGACGGGTTGCCGCGGGCAGAGCAGAAGCGGGCCATGGAGTGGCTTGCGCGCGAGGCGTTTACGGCGCCGACATGGCTCAACGATCCGGCGATTCTGGAGAAGATCGGCCCGAGTGGGGCGAGTGTGGCGAACATTTCGCGGCTGCAGGGCTCGGTGCTGAACCAGCTGCTGTCCACGTCGCGGATGTCGGCCCTGGCGGAGCTCGAAGTTACACAGCCGGACGACGCGTATCCGCTCGCCGAGTTCCTGGACGATGTGCGGGGGGCGGTGTGGGAGGACCTGGCTCGGGTGTCGGAGATCGGTCCGTACCGGCGCGCCCTCCAGCGGGCCTACCTGGAACGCATGGAGTCGCTGATGACGGAGGAGCCGCCGACCTTCGCGTTCGGGCCTGTTACGCAGGATGTGAGCACCTCGGATATTCGGCCTCTGGTGCGCCAGCAGTTGCGCGACTTGCGGGACGCGGTGTCGGGGCGGGTGAACCGTGGGGTCGCCGACCGCGTGACGGGGGCGCACCTTGAGGATGTCATCGCGAGGATCGATGCCATTCTGGAGCCGGGATCGGGGTAGTGCGTCGCTAGACCGATGACCGGCCCAGGAATCCAGCGGCCTCGATCCGTTTCATCCCGTTGCGATCGTCAAGCGTGATTGCTTGCACGTCGGGAACTCGCTTCGACACTGCTCTCGCGAGTCCTCGATCCGCCGTGACGAGAATCGATCCCGTCCGCCTTGCGCAGGCGATGTAGAGGCAGTCGTAGATCGGATGGCCGATCCGCAGCCCGGTCTCCATCGCATCCCTCAGCAGGGTCTCGATGGGGTGGAGCCGGACGACCCCGGGCAGCTTGGATACCCCGGCAACGAAGGGCCTGCCCGATTTGATTTCCCCCCCGGGACGAGCCTTTTTCCAGATGGCGTTGCCGACCTCGGCCAGCAGAAGGCCGGGCGCGTGGCGTTCGATTCCCGGACCAAGTAGAAGCCGGGCCTGCTTGTGGTCATCCTCCGGCACGAGCCACTTGACCGCGACGCTGGCGTCGACGGTCGCCCTCACCGATCCCGATCTTCCCGAATGAGAAGAGTGCTGTCCGTCTGCTTCGTGCCGTCCAGGGTGGCCGACAGCGCCTCGGCCTCCGCCCGGAACTCCGCGAGACGGAGGTCGTCGGACACGTCCCGAGCGAGCAGGTAGCGCACCTCGCCCTCGAGGGAACGCTCGTTCGCCCGGGCCTGCGCCTTGAGCCGGTCGATCACCGCGTCGTCCAGATTGCGTATCGTCAGATTGCCCATGAGTGCTCTCCTTCGTGGACGGTTGCCCGATGGCGTCATGCTAGCATTATGCAAGCATGACGTCAAGAGCTTCAACTCCATTGACCATCTGGCGCGGACCGGGTCGGGATTCGTTTAGTCCACTTGCGTCGATCCTGTGGCGCGGCTCACCTTGGGAGGCGGCGCGGAAGTGGTTCGAGCCCGCAATCAGCTCTCCATATCGGGAGGGGACGTGGTCAGAAAGCGGGCAATCCGACTGAAAGACCTCTCCCGACCATGGCGCGTCGCTCTCGCTCTGTCTCTCTTCCTTCATGGCTGCGGTGGTGAATCCGGGGGGGTTACGGCGGCGGTCTACGACTCGGCGGGAGTCAGAATCGTCGAGAATCATGATGTCGAGGGCAATCGCACGAGTAGTTGGACCGTTTCCCCCGAGACGACGTTACACCTGGGAGGAACGTCGGCCACGAGGGGGGCGGAGCTGTTCTCCGAGCTGAACGGGGTCACCCGGCTCGCGGGCGGCGAGGTGGTGGTCCTCGAAGGAAATCAGTCGGAACTACGCTTCTTCGGCGAGGATGGGGAGCACATCCGCACGATAGGAGGAATGGGGGAAGGGCCTGGCGAGTTTGGAAGAGCGGTGAGCTTCAGTCGTCTCGCGGGCGATTCGCTTCTTGTTCGCGACAATCGAAAGTCCTCCCTGGTGCTCTTCGCCCCTGGTGGGCAGTATGTCCGAAGCGAGCCGGTGGACAGGAGGCAACTGTGGGAACTGTTGGACTTTATGGCGGTAGGGGAGGAGCCACCCCTACCCGATCGCTCGCTACTCGAGTTCGTCCTTACAGAGGAGCCGAGTCCTGTTCCGGAGGGGGCATCCGGACCGACCGAGAGCCACCCCAACACGCTTCTCGTCCGGGTCTCGGCGGACCTCCTGACCGTTGACACCCTTGGACCCTCTCGGCTGCGTCACGCCTATTTCGTTGAGTTGCCAGGGGGCTTTGTCGAATCCGTCATGCACCCATTCTTCGAAAGAAAACACCTCGCCATCGGCACGGATCCGACGATGATCTATCTGTCGGGAGGGGCCGGCTATTCCGTCCAGAGGTTCTCGCAGGGCGGCGCACTCGACATGATCATACGCCGAACCCTGCCTCGCCGGACACCCACGACGGAGGAACGGGATGCTGCCTGGAGCGATGCCGTCCGCGAGGTGGCGCCCGAACGGCTTTCGGGGATACCAAGCGACCTTTCCGTCCCGGGCTCCGTCCCCCACATCTTCGGAATGGCGGCTGGACCTGGCGGCGAACTCTGGGTACAGCGGGAGCCGTTCGTTCGGAGCCAGAGCCAGGCGGTTCTCGACGTCTTCGATTCCGAGGGACTGTATCTCGGAGAAATACGACTTGGCACTCCTCTCCGAGTCAGGGAGGTCGGCGTGGACTACATTCTCGGAGATCGCCGTGACGAATTCGATGTGCCGATCGTCGAGCTGTACGCGCTTCAGCGAGGGTGAGAACGAGTTGGCCTTGGCACGGTACGGGCTGCGGTGGCGCGTGGCGCGGACGTGGCCCGGTTTGTCGGTTTTGGCGGTGGCGGCCTGCACCCCGGAACCTCCCGCCGAACCATTCCTCAATTTGGCTCCCGTCGCCGTTTCACCGGCTCCAGGTTTTGGCAGGGAGATCGCGCTTGCGAACGAGGCCACGGCCTGTGTCAACATGCGCTACCGAAAGCGGGTCTACTGCGTTGACCGAACCGGAAACGTGGTTGGGGATTTCGGCAGGGAAGGAGATGGGCCGGGGGAGTTCAACACCATAAGCTTTCTGGCGCGTGGACCGGGTGGAACCATCGGGGTGTTCGACTGGGGTCTTTCACGCATGACCGTGTTCATGCCCGATGGCGCCCGTGTTTCCGAAACGGTGGTACCACCTGTCTTCGCTCCCGTTCGCTCCTTCCAGTCGACCGTGTCAGGGTATTCGGTAGTCATGGGTTCGGTGCCGAGCGATGGGCTGGGCCCCAAGTCGATCAGGCTGCTCGAAGTGGATTTGAGGACGGGCGAGGTCCTCTGGACGCGCCAGGACCTCGACTACCTCGACGACGACGGCTGCTTTCCCATCCCGGGCATCCCGCGGGTCAGTGGGGGGTGGGTCTTCAAGGGGTGTAGCGGTGACCTCTACTTCCTGAATCACCGGGACGACACGAGCGGGCGATTGGTGAAGTCCCCAACCTATGTCCCGGAGTTCCCCAACGACCGGGATGTAGCTGCTCATATCGAAGGAATGAGGTTTTCCGGGCCCCTGCCGCCAGAATTGCAGAAATCGTATGAGGAAGAGTATCGGGCGCAGCCCAAGAACGCGTTTCTTGGCCCTCGAACCCTGGCCTTCGACGGCGGAGACCGGCTCTGGTACGCGACCTCCCGGGACCGGGACCACTTCTCCTACCTGGACGTCTGGGTCGGTACCACCTACGCGGGTACCGTGCGGATTCGCGATCGACTGATGGCCTACGACATCCTGGGGTCGACGCTCGTGGCCCTTGTCCAGCGGAAACCCGATCGTAGCGGAATTGCGGCGAGGGCGATCGACTGGTACGACATCGGGGATCTGGAGTTGCCGGACCCCGCGCTCCACTGATCGCCCGCCAGCGACTCGGCCTGATCGTCGCTGTCGCCTGTCTCAGCCGCACTTGCTTCGGCTCGTACGCAATCGCTAATCTGTTGGCGAAGTGTCCCGGAGCCAACACAGGAGCAGAGCGATGTCCGACCTGGCGCGCAGAACCACCCGAAGTGCGTTCCTCATCGTGGCGCTGGGCGCCCTGGCCGTCGTCTTGGGGCTCCGTTTCAGCGGGAACGGGCCCATGACCGGCACCGGCGAGCCCGGCGATCCCCGCATCGACGCCCGCGCCGTAGCCGTCCTGGAAGCGAGCGAGGATGCCTTCGCCAAGAGCCGGTCGCTCATCGCCACCCACCAGATGACTTCGACTTCGGAGAGTTTCGACCGAACCGAGCGCACCGAGCTCCGCCTCGCCCGCCCCAATCTCTTCCACGTCGCGACCCAGAGCACCTACACCTACGAGGGGCCGACCAGCCAGGACGACCCGACGCCGATGCGCAGGGAGTCCTCCAGCGAGCACGTCCTGGCCTCCGACGGAACGACCAAGTGGAGCGTCAGGACCACCGAGGGCGCACCGCCCTATTGCACAACCGCCGAAATGGGACCGCCGGACCAGATGCGCGAGGTGGACACCTTCAACACCATCCACTGGAGCTTCTTCGATCTCGGCCAGTGGCTCATTCGCTCCGCGGTGACCGGGCACTGGTCCACGAAGTGGCGCCTCGAGGATCCGGGACTCCGTTCCGTCGAGTACATCGGGAAGGACGAGGTGAACGGCGTCCCGGTGGATGTCGTGGAGTGGCACTACACAATCGCGTACAACTACCCGGAAGATGATCCGCTCTACAAGAGCCGTCTCTACATCGGCGAGGACGGGTTCACCCGCAAGATCGTGACCACCACCGAGGGTGAGGGCGGCAGTGTGTGGAACACGGGCGACGCGGATGAGGTGATCACCGAGATCATCGAGGGCGGCGAGGCCGACCCGGCGGACTTCGCCTTCGAACCTCTGGACGGCACCGACTGCCAGACGGTCGATCCCGACCACGGACTCTCCAGCGGCGCGTACGCCGATCTCCCCATCGGGACGCAGGCGCCGGACTTCACCCTTGAGTCGTCGCTCGGGGGCACGGTCACGCTCTCCGAACTGGCGGCCGAGAACAAGGCCGTCCTCATGATCTTCTGGGGGTATTCGTGCGCGGGATGCCGGGTGGAGATGCCCCACGTCGAGAAGCTCCACCGCGAGCTGAAGGACAAGGGACTGACGGTCCTCACGGTGACCTACGACGAAATGGAGACCGTGCGGCGTCTGGTCGAGTACAACGGGATCACGCACCCCATCGTGAGCGACCCGAGCGGCGTCCTCGACGAGAACGGCTACAGCTACCTGTCGATGCCCGAGGTCTACCGGAACTACAACGCCTACGACGGCAAGCACTACATCATCGATCCGGACGGCAGGATCGCCGGGGCGATCTCGAAGTTCGGCATCTCGATCCCGATGATCCGGGAGGAACTGAAGAGGTTCGGGATCGAATAATGAATCAAATCACACGTTTGATATACTAAACTATATGGGAGAGGCAAAATGATATCGAAAAGTATATCGCGGACGGCGCTGGTTTCGGCGCTGGCGGTCTCGGCGGCGCTCGTGACGGGCAGCGCCCAGGCCCAGGACCCGGTCCACTGGACTGCGGAGATCGAAGAGGAGAGCCTCGCGCCGGGGGCGAAGGTGACCGTGGCCGTCAAGGCGACGATCGACGCGGGCTGGTACATCTACTCGATCACGCAGGGCGAGGGCGGCCCCGTGCCCAGCAAGATCTCGCTGAGCGCGGACCAGCCCTTCACCCTGGCCGGCAAGGTCAAGGGCACCAAGCCCGTGGTGAAGTTCGACCAGAACTTCCAGATGCAGGTCGAGGTGCACGAGGGCAAGGTCTCCTATACGGTGCCGATTCAGGTGTCGGCGGAGGTCGGCGCCGACGTCAGCGAGATGGAGGTTCGCGCCCGCTACCAGGCGTGCACCAACCGGGTCTGCCTTCCCGCGCAGACCGAGAAGATCTCGGTGCCGGTGAAGATCGTCGCGAAGAGCAAGGTCGCCAGAAAGAAGAAGGGTTAGACCATGATCGACGGCGCCTTCTTCTGGCTCGCCATCTCGGCCGGGGCCTTCGCGCTCATCACGCCTTGCGTCTTCCCCATGATTCCCATCACGGCCTCGTACTTCGCGAAGCATGGGGGAGAGAGCCGCCGGGCCGCGGTCAAGAATGCGCTGCTCTTCGGGGGAGGGATTATAGGGACCTTCACCGCCGTGGGGCTCGCGACCTCGATTCTGGTCGGCGCCGCGGGGATGGCCCGTTTCGCGGCCAGTCCGTGGACCAACCTGGCGATCGCGGCCATGTTCGTGGCCTTCGCGCTCAACTTCTTCGGCCTGTACGAGATCCGGATCCCTTCCGGGCTCCTCACCCGCCTCGACCGGGTCAGCCGTGAGCAGGGCTCGGGCCGGGGGGGCGTGGGCGCGGTACTCATGGGTGGGACTTTCGCGGTCACCACCTTCACCTGTACGGCTCCGTTCGTGGGTACCCTGCTGGTGCTGGCGTCGCAGGGTCAGTGGCAGCGGCCCGTGGTGGGACTCCTCGTATTCTCGACGACCTTTGCCGTGCCGTTCTTCTTCCTCGCCCTCGCACCGCGCATGCTGAAGCGCATGCCGCGCTCGGGGGGCTGGCTCACGTCGGTCAAGGTGGTGCTGGGCCTGGTTGAGCTGGGCGCGGCGCTCAAGTTCGTCTCGAACGCGGACCTGGTGCTGGGGTGGGGGATCTTCACCCGCCAGCTGGTGCTCGTGTCGTGGGCGGTTTTGTGTGTTGTGATCGCGGCCTACATCCTGCTGAGCGCAAGGTCCGCCGCGGCCGTGGCTGCCGGGAGTGGGCCGACGGCCCGTCCCAGGCCCGTCCGCCTCGGTTTCGCGGGAGGCTTTGTCGTCCTGGGCATCTGGCTCACCCTCGGCCTCGACGGGCGCCCGCTCGGCGAGATCGAGTCCTTCCTGCCCCCCCGCATGGAGGACACCCCGGCGGGGGCGCTCGCAATGGCCGAACGGGGTGAGGAACACGATGGCCTGCACTGGTATCAGAACGACCTCGACGGCGCTCTCGCCGCGGCGAGAGAGAGTGGCAACCGCGTCTTCATCGACTTCACCGGCTACACCTGCACCAACTGCCGCTGGATGGAGTCGAACATGTTCACGATTCCCGAAGTCGCGGAGCAGCTGGAGCGATTCATCCTGGCCCGCCTCTTCACCGACGGGGAGGGCGAGGTCTACGAGGATCAGATGGACTACCAGAAGGAGACCTTCGGTACGATCGCCCTGCCGCTGTACGCGGTGCTCGACGGCGAGGGTGAGACGATCGCCACCTTCCTGGGGCTGACCCGGGACCGCGAGGAGTTTCTGGAGTTTCTGAAGGGGGCGCTGTAGGGAGCCGAGGTTACCGCCACGGGCCTCCACACCCCCGGCCGCGTCGAGAAAGGACGCCCGCAGTGCATAGAGCGAACGGACAACGGACCCGCCTCGTTGTATTCATCACTGTGGTGGCCGCCTTCGCCCTGGGGCTGGCGGTCGCCGACAGCCTTGGCTGGACCGCTCCCGAAACGGCCACCGCGCCGACCGAGTCAACCCCCCTCCCGCCCGGCTCGCTTGCCGAGTGGTCGCGACCCCACCCCCATTCCGCCGACCTCCGCCCGATCATCGACGCCGAGCTGGACGCCCTGCTGGCGATGCTCGACACAATCCTCTCCAGCTATGAACCGGGCACACAGTACTTCACCCACGGCGCCGAGTCCGCGCTCTGGCGTTTCAACTCGCTGCTGCAACAGGGCCGCTTGGCGCCGGAGCAGGCCGCGCGCATCCACGCCTACTACGACGACATCGAGACACAGCACCCGGACGAGACCGCGATGGTCGACCGTTCCCGCTACATGCTCGACCACCTGATGCCGGGCCACGTCGCCCCGAACATCGTCGGCAGGGACACCAACGGGCTGCGGTTCGCGCTGGAGGACTACCGGGGCAACATCGTCGTCCTGATCTTCTCGGGAGAGTGGTGCGGGCCCTGCCGCGAGGAGTATCCGTACCAGCGCTTCATGCTCGAGCACTTCAAGGACGACAACGTGGTCCTGCTGGGTGTGAACAGCGACGAGGAACTCGAGGTGGTCCGAACGGCGAAGAAGGAAAAAGGGCTCGCCTACCGGGTGTGGTGGGACGGGCACGACGAAGTCTCCACCGGCGGGCCGATCGCCACCGCGTGGAACGTCCATGCATGGCCGATCATCTACGTTCTGGACGCGGAAGGCGTGATCCGGTACGCAAGCATCAACAAGGCCGAAGTCGTTGCGGCCGTTGACGAACTGGTGCAGGATCAGAAGAATCGGGCAATACAGGCCGAGTTGGACAAGATGCCGAACCCGGAAGCGGTCAGGGCACTGAAATAATGTATACTACACATGACATAATGTAATGTTGACATTACATCGTAAGGAATTTTGTCCACGGGCTATCAAGCAATCCCCAAAGCAGAAAGGCCTTCCATGAAGAAGCCCCAGGCAGTCCTGATCGTCGCGATCGCGTCGTTCCTCCTCGGCGTGGTCGCGTCGGAGTTCGTCCTTCCCGGCGCCGGCGCCGCGGCCCCCGCCGAATCCGAATGGCAACTGCCGGTCGCGGCCCAGAGGGAGTGGTTCCCACCCATCGGCGACTACGCGACCGAAGGGGGAACGCTGGACGACGAGAAGTTCGAGGCGCTCATGACCGCGGTCGACCAGGCTATGGCCGCCGAGGAGACGCTGGCCGATTTCAAGCAGGAGGCCGAAGTCCATCTAATGAACTTCATCCGCCGCCTCTCGCCTTCCGAGATCAGCGAGGACCAGAAGGAACGGGTCAAGTCGTACCTCACGGCACTCGCAGAGGCGCACCCCGATCACGCGGGCGTGATCAACGCCAGGGCATCACTCGTCGACAGCTACTCGGAACCCAATGATCGTCCCCCACCTTCCCTGTCCGGCTCACTGCTCCTATTCGGGACAGGTGACGAATTCAACCCGAACGGCAACCTCTTCGACGACGCCATGCTCGACGAGATGATGGCCCGGCTGGACGCGGCCATGAACATCCCCGCAACGCTGGCAAGCTTCGAGGAGGAAGCCCGCCTCCACTTCTGGCGCTTCAACGGCCGCCTGCAGCGGGGACGCCTGTCGCCGGAGCAGGTCGAGCGGGTCGCGGGCTACTACGAAGACATCAAGGCGAAGCACCCCGAAGCCGCCGAGATGATCGACGACAAGATCTTCGTCGTGAGGAATCTCGTTCCCGGCAACGTCGCGCCCAACATCGTCGGGACGGACACCGACGGACTCGAGTTCGAACTCGAGGAGTACCGGGGCAACATCGTGGCCCTGATCTTCACCGGGCAGTGGTGCGGGCCGTGCCGGGGCGAGTATCCGTACCACCGGTTCGTGCTCGAAAACTACGGCGACCGCCCGATCGTCCTGCTGGGAGTCAACAGCGACGCGGAGCTCGAAACGGCCCGCCAGGCCAAGATCGACGAGAATCTGCCGTACCGCACCTGGTGGGACGGCCACAGCCAGCCGGATGCCGACGTGGTGGCCGCCGAAGGGCCGATTGCGACCCGCTGGAACGTGACCGGATGGCCGCAGATCTACCTCCTCGACGAGGAGGGCGTGATCCGGTACGTGGGCAAGCGCGGGGGTGAGTTCATTGCGGCTCTGGACGAGCTGTGGTTGGAGAAGATGATGCGCGACTATGAGGCGTCCGGGCCCGTGGGCATGACGCCGGCGGAAGAGGCTGGGGGCGAGACCGAGACGGAGACGGGGTCCGAGAGCGGAAACAGCTGACCTTCCGGGTCAGTCATGCGACCGGCGCGGTTGCCTTAGCGACCCGACTGGACGGTTGCCTTGGGGCGGCGGTTCTCTCACGCGGTGAGGGGCCGCCGCCCCTCTTGCTCCCACCCTGTTTGAATCCGAGTCGGGCGGTGAGCGCGGATCGGATCCGACCACTCCCGGCACCCGTGCGAAAGCACCCGCGGAGTGCTAATCTGATCGGAGGATCCCATCCGGTCCCGCAGTCGCATTCGCAATCCCCGCAGAAAAGAGAGTTCCACCATGCGGCAGCCCCTGGCATTAGTCTGCGCAGTCATCGTTTCGTTCGGTCTGGGAATGTTCCTGGCCGGAGGCACTAGTTCGTCCGCCTCGGATGACGAGGTGGGATCGCCCCTCGACCGCATCCCCGTCGCGCTCCAGCGTGAGTGGTTCCCCCCAATCTCCGAATACGACACCGAGGGCGAGCCGCTCGACGACGAGCGCTTCGACGCCCTTCTTGCCGACCTCGAAGCGGCGCTCACCGCCGAGGAGACGCTCGCCGACTTCGAGACCGAGGCGGACGCCCAGATCTGGGCCTTCATCCGCCACCTGGCAGTACCCGAGGTCACCGATGAGCAGAAGGGGCGGGCCACGGAATACCTGGGGGAACTGGCCGAGCGGCATCCGGACCATCGCTCGCTGATCGAACGGCAGGTGGGGATGCTCGATTCCTACGCCGCCTCGATGCCCGAGGCCCCGCCCGCCACCATGACCGTCATGTTCTTCGGCATGGCCGATGAGTACGACAACGACGGCGAGCCCTTCGACGACGCACAGGTGGACCGCCTGCTCGGCACGCTCGACGCCGCGCTCACGTTGCCCGCGGTGGCCGCCGATATCGAGGGCGAAGCCAGCACCCTCTTCTGGCGCTTCGGCAACCGACTGCAGTTGGGGCAGATCAGCGATGAGCAGACAGCGCGGATCGTGGCGTATCTGGAGGACGTGAAAAAGGAGAACCCGGACGCCGCGGAGTTCATCGACCGCCAGCGCTTCCTGGTCGAGAACCTGGTTCCCGGCAACGTCGCGCCGAACATCGTGGGGACGGACACCGAGGGCGTCGAGTTCGCGCTCGAGGATTACCGGGGCAGGATCGTGACCCTCATCTTCTCCGGGCAGTGGTGCGGCCCCTGTCGTGGTGAGTATCCGTACCAGCGCGGCATGCTCAAGATCTACGACGAGGAGGACGTGGTGCTCCTGGGCGTCAATAGCGACGCAAAGCTGGAGACGATCCAGCAGGCGAAGATCGACGAAGAGCTTCCGTACCGGACCTGGTGGGACGGTCACAGCCAGCCGGACGCCGACGTGGCCGCCACCGAGGGGCCGATCGCCACCGAGTGGAACGTCAGCGGTTGGCCCGCGATCTACGTCCTCGACGAAGAGGGGGTGATCCGCCACGTGAACAAGCGCGGGGGCGCCCTCATTGCCGCGGTCGACGCGCTCGTCATGGAAAAGCGGATGCGCGGATGGGAGGCCCAGCGGGAGGCCGCCGAGGCCGAGGCGGAGACGGAGGAGGCCGGGGACGACGCGGAGGGCGAGCGCGACGGAGACGGGGACGGGGCCAAGGCTGACCCGGGGGACGGCACGAGTTGACGCTGCGGTCGCCAGTCGGCGTTGCGCCGGCTGACTAAACGCCAACGCCATCTTCGTTTGCGCCTGCGGCACTGCAACCGTAGTGTGAACGTGGGCCCCAACATCGGCCCTTGATTGGCCGCATCCAGCTATCCCCGCAAGAAGAGAGGTCCACCATGCGGCAGCCCCTGGCAGTAGTGTGCGCTGTAGTCGTTTCCTTCGGACTGGGGGTGCTCCTGGCGGGCAGCATCGGAGCCCCCGACGGCGAGACCGAGGCAAGCACCTGGGAACTCGTCGTCCCCGCGGCGGCGGAGCGCATGTGGTTCCCACCGGCCGAGCAGTACGACAACGATGGCAAACCCCTTTCCGACGAGAGCTTCGAGGAGCTGATGGCGGCGCTCGAGGTCGCCATGACAGCCGAGGAGACCCTGGCCGACTTCGAACGCGAGGCGGACCTGCACCTGTGGAACTTCATCCGCCGGCTCGCGATCCCGGAAGTCAGCGAAGAGCAGAAGGAGCGAATCAACGCGTACATGGACGCCTTGGCCGAGGAGCACCCCGACAGCCGGGCGATCAGCCAGCGCAGGATGCTCGTCGACAGCTACTCGGCGCCCATGCCGACGATGCCGTCGTTCGTCGGCTTTGCCACGCTGTTCCCCGACCCGGAGGGGCTGCCCACCGAGGGTGAGCCTTTCGAGGACGCACAGGTCGATCGGCTGCTGGCGATCCTCGATGCCACGCTCAACGTCCCCGAAGCCACCGGCAACTTCGAGGAGGAAGCCTCGGTCCCCCTCTGGCAACTGGGGATGCAGCTGCAACGGGGAGCCGTCAGCGAGGAACAGAGCGCGCGCGTGGTGGCCTTTCTGGACGAGCTCGCGGACAAGTACCCGGACGGCGCGGAGAAGGTGGACCAGCAGCGGTACCTGATCGAGAACCTCATGCCGGGCAGGGTGGCCCCCAACATCGTCGGCACGGACACCGAGGGGGTCGAGTTCGAACTCGAAGACTACCGGGGCAGGATCGTCGCCCTGATCTTTTCCGGGCAGTGGTGCGGGCCGTGCCGCGGCGAATACCCGTACCAGCGCGCCATGCTGGACATCTTCGAGGAGGACGATGTGGCGCTGCTGGGCGTGAACAGCGACGCCGTGCTGGACACGATCGTGCAGGCCAAGAAGAGGGAGGGCCTCGCCTACCGCACCTGGTGGGACGGCCACGACCAGCCGGACGCCGAGTACGCGGCTACCGAGGGGCCGATCGCGACGCAGTGGAACGTGCTGGGTTGGCCGCAGATCTACGTCCTGGACGAGGAGGGCGTGATTCGGCACACGGACAAGCGCGGGGGTGGGCTGATTGCGGCGGTGGACGCGCTGCTGATGGACAAGAGGATGCGCGAGTTCGAGGCGCAGCGCGAGGCTGCGGAGGCGGAGGAGGAGGCGGAGGAGGCCGAAGGGGACGAGGGGGAAGTGGATGAGGCGGGTAAGGCAGACGGCAATTCCGCGACTGAGGCGGAGAGAGGATAGGAAAAATGCGTCGATCTCTGGCAATCTGCGGTGCGGTAGTTGTTTCGTTTGGGGTGGGTGTGTTGCTGGCCGGCAGCATGGAAGCTCCCGCCGAAGAAGGAGTGGCCGTCTCTGCCGAACTGGACATCCCCGTCGCAGCCGAGCGACCGTGGTTCCCGGACGCGGCCCAGTTCGACAACGGGGGCGAGCCGCTCTCGGATGAGAGCTTCGAGGAGCTCATGAAGGCCCTCCACGTGGCCATGACCGACGAGGAGACTCTGGCCGACTTCGAGCGCGAGGCGGACTTCCATCTCTGGAGCTTCACGCGGCGCATCGCCGTCCCCGAAGTCGCCGAGGAACAGCAGGAGAAGATCAACGAATACCTGGACGCCCTGGCCGAGCAGCATCCCGACAGCCGCGACATGATCGAGCAGAACAGGAGCATGCTGGGCTACTACGCGACCGCCCTGCCGGAGATGCCGTCCTTTGTCAGCCGCGCCCTGTCTGTGCCGGGACTCATGGTTTATCCGAGCGGCGGCGAGATGTTCACGGACGCCCAGCTGAACCGGATCGTCGCGGCCCTCGATGCCGTCTTCGCACTTCCCGAGTCAACCGCCGACTTCGAGAGTGGAGTCGAGGTCTCCATGTCGAGCATAGGCTGGGGACTGCAGCGGGGACGCATGAGCGACGAGCAGACCGCGCGTGTGGCGGAAGAGCTGGTGGCGCTGAAGGAAGAGTACCCAGCCGCCGCCGAGGCGCTCGACAGGGTGCGATTCCATATCGAATACCTGATGCCGGGCCGGGTGGCCCCCAACATCGTGGGCACGGACACCGAGGGCGTCGAGTTCGAACTGGAGGACTACCGCGGCAAGATCGTGGCCGTGATCTTCTCCGGGCAGTGGTGCGGGCCGTGCCGCGGCGAGTATCCCTACCAGCGTGCCATGCTGGATCATCTCTTCGAGGAAGAGGACGTCGCGCTGCTGGGCGTCAACAGCGACGCGGAGCTGGAGACGATCGTCGAAGCCAAGAAGGAGGAGCGCCTCGGCTACCGGACCTGGTGGGACGGGCACAGCCAGCCGGACGCCGAGATCGTGGCCGCCGAGGGGCCGATCGCGACCGAGTGGGGCGTGTACGGATGGCCCACGATCTTCGTACTCGATCAGGACGGTGTGATCTTGCACGTGAACAAGCGCGGGGGCGCGCTGATCGAGACGATCGACAAGCTGGTGATGGAGAAGCGGATGCGCGGGTGGGAGGCGGAGAGGGAGGCCGAGGCCGGAGTCGATTCAGAGGAGGGCGAGGGGGACGCCGAAGGCGACGGTGGACCCGGGGACGAGGGTGGGTAGGGGCTGACCGGATTGGCACCTTCGTCCATTGGGGCAACCTGATCCTCCCCGCCTAAACGGTTGAGGCCCTGGGGGAGCGGGCCTCTTCCGCCCCTGGCGAACGAGAAGCTGTCGAGTGGCGGTCCAGAAACTCGTCGGTGTGCTCGGGAAGGAGCAGGTTGTCGGCGATCGCCGCGATCTCCTCGGCTTCGCGCCACGC
>LXNI01001224.1_pt1 | contig 23545 bp, 24 predicted proteins | sample 809091 | NCBI WGS metagenome assembly LXNI01 (sample SAMN04870527, study PRJNA318959) | sponge metagenome | biome: 01000161; feature: marine sponge reef; material: water | host: Sarcotragus foetidus | place: Greece: Milos, Mediterranean Sea | collected 2013-05-29 | depth 5-7 m | reverse complement strand
CGATTCCCCGGACGCGAGGAACAGCACGCATTGCGCCACCTCTTCCGGCCGGCCGATGCGGCCGAGCGGGATCGCCTCGGCGCGGGCGTCGATGGCGCGCTGGCCGAAGCGTTCGCGGTCGGGGTCGAGGATCGGCGTGTCGATGGGCCCCGGATGCACCGAGTTCGCCCTGATGTTGTAGCCGCGCCGGCCGCAATGCAGCGCGATTGTCTTGGTGACCATGTGAACGCCCGCCTTGGCCGAGCAATAGGCGGCATAGACGGCGACGCCGCGCAGCGCCGCCACCGAGGAGATGTTGACGATGGAGCCGCCGCCCGCCGCCATGGCGGGTAGCGCCGCATGGCAGCCGAGATAGACGCTGTCGAGGCAAACTTCATGGACGCGCCGCCAGCCCTCCAGCGTCTCCTGCTCGATGGTCGCCTTGGGCGCGATGCCGGCATTGTTGACCAGGATGGAAAGCCCGTCCTGCGCCTCGACGGCCGCTGCGACCGCGCGTTCCCAGTCGTCGGCGTCGGTGACATCATGGGCGAGCGCGGCAACCGACCCTTCGGCGCCCGCCGCGGTTTCCTCCGCAGCGCCCAAGTCGATATCGGTCGCGACGACATGCGCGCCCTCCCGCGCCAGCAGCAGCGCCGCCGCGCGCCCGATGCCGGAGCCTGCTCCTGTCACCAGCGCGGTCCTGCCTTCGATCCGTCCGCCCATGTCTCGGCCTCCCTCCCGAATACGCCGCCGCCACTCTACCCTCTCGCCGCCGCGCGGTCTTCAAACCCGATCCGCCGCCCCTCCGCTGCAGCGCGGTTGGCTACGGCGCTATAGCGGCCGCGCGTCCGGGCGGGATTCGGGCGCGGGTCTGGCGAGGCCGTAATGGGCGCGGAGCGTGCCGCCCTTATAGGCCTCGCGGAAAAGACCCCGCGCGCGCAGCAGCGGCAGCACGCGCTCTATGAAGACGTCCAGCATCCAGGGCAGGACGGGCGGCATGAGATTGAAGCCGTCCGCCGCGCCGTCGCGGAGCCATTCCTCCATGAAGTCGGCGGTCTGCTCCGGCGTTCCGGCGAAGGTGTAGTGGCCGCGCGCGCCGGCGAGCTTCGCCAGCAATTGGCGCAGCGTCGGGCGCTCGCGTTCGACCAAGCCGACAATCGTCGCCGCCCGGCTGCGCGCCGCCTCGACCGCGTCGGGATCGGGGAAATCCGCCGCCGTCAGCGGCCGGTCGAGCGGAAGATGGCTGAAATCGAAGCCGCCAAAGCGCCCGGAGAGCCGCTTCCGGCCGACTTCCGGGTCGGCGAGCCCGTTCAGCTCGAGAACGAGCCGCTCCGCCTCCGCTTGGGTATCGGCGATGAGGGGGCTGAAGCCCGGCAATATCGCCACCCGGTCCGGATCGCGCCCGGCCTGCGCCGCCCGCGCCTTCAGGTCGGCGTAGAAGGCCTGCGCCGTCGCCTTCTCCAGCTGCGCGGTGAACACCACTTCAGCATGGCGGGCGGCGAAATCGCGCCCCGTCTCCGACGATCCCGCCTGCACGAAGACCGGCCGCCCCTGCGGGCAGCGCGGCACATTCAGCGGCCCGGCGACCCTGTAATGCTCGCCGGCGTGGTCGAGCGCATGGATGCTGCCGGGCCTCGCATAACGGCCCGCCGGGCGGTCGTCGAGCACCGCATCGTCGGCCCAGCTATCCCAGAGCGCCTTCGCGACCGCCATATATTCCTCGGCACGGGCATAGCGCTCGGCATGGCTCACCTGCACATCGTCGCCGTAATTATGCGCCGCTGCGACCGACCAGGAGGTTACGATGTTCCAGCCGATCCGGCCGTTGCTTATGTGGTCGAGCGAGGCGAACTGGCGGGCGAGGTTGAAGGGCTCGGTATAGGTGGTCGAAGCCGTGGCGATCAGCCCGATCCTGGAGGTTGCGGCGGCGAGCGCGCCCAGCAGTGTGACCGGCTCCAGCCAGCTGCGCGCGGTATGCGCCACCTCGCTGGACATGGAGAGCGTGTCCGCCAGGAAGATCGAATCGAACGCCGCCTCCTCCGCCTTGCGGGCGAGCTCGCGGTGGAACTCGAAATCCGTCAGCGCCAGCGGCGAGGCCTCGGGATGGCGCCAGGACGCCTCGTGATGGCCGCGGCTGTGGACGAACAGGTTAAGGCGAAGCTGCTGCGTCATCCCGTGCTCTCATTTCGGCCCATCCCTCTCCGCCCGGCGGCGCCAGACCAGGTAGAGGATAGCCACCGCGCCTGCGAGCGCAAACCAGGTGAGCGCATATTGCAGATGGTCGTTGCGCAGGCGTGGCTCGGGCGGGCGGGCCCGCGGCCAGTCCGGCGCGCCGGCCGCGGGCATGGCCTGGATGTAGAAGGGCCGGAGCGGTCGGCCGAGATGCGCCGCCACTGCCGCCGGATCCACATGGAACCAGATGCTGCGCGCCGGATCGTTCTCGGCGGCGAAGGGGCCCGGCGCGCCCGGGAAGCGCACCACGCCTTCAAGCAAGGCCGGCGGCGGCGGGCGCGCATCCGGCGCGCGGCGGGCGGGCTCCACCCAGCCGCGGTTGACCAGCACCGAAGCCGCGGCGCCCGCCGGCCGGAAGGGCGCCAGCACGTCGAAGCCCACGCGCCCGCGCCAGGTCCGGCTCTGGAGCAGCAATTCGGGCGCCTCCCAGGCGCCTTCGAGCCGGACGCGCCGCCAGGCGTCTTCGGGGCCGATGCCGGCAAGCGCGGTCAGCGGCGGTTCAGCGAGCCGGGCCGCCGCCCGGTCGATCAGCTCCCGTTTCCACTCCCGCCGGTCCAGCTGCCAGACGCCGAGGCCGACCAGGACCGCAAGCGCCGGCAGGACGAACAGGATGAACGGAACGCGCCGCCGAATGGCCTAGCTGCCCCAGATATAGACGACCGAGAACAGGAACAGCCACACGACGTCGACGAAATGCCAATACCAGGCCGCCGCCTCGAAGCCGAAATGGTGGTCGGTCCGGAAATGCCCCTTGATCGCCCGGAACAGGCACACGGTCAGGAAGCAGGTGCCGATGATGACATGGAAGCCGTGGAAGCCCGTCGCCATGAAGAACGTCGAGGGATAGATGCCCTCGCGGAAGCCGAAGGCGGCATGGCTGTATTCGAACACCTGGCAGCCGGTGAACAGCACGCCGAGCGCAACCGTGCAGGCAAGGCCCTGGATCAGCCCGGCCCGGTCGCCATGCAGCAGCGAATGATGCGCCCAGGTGACGGTGACGCCGGAGAGCAGCAGGATAAGCGTGTTCAGGAAGGGCAGCCCGAACGCCTCGAAGGGCACGACGCCGGCGGGCGGCCAGACGCCGCCGGTCGCCTCGATGCGGCCCGGCATTTCCTCCGCGCCGAAGAACAACGCGCCGTCGAAGAAGGCCCAGAAGAAGGCCGAGAAGAACATGACCTCGGAGGCAATGAACAACGCCATGCCGAAGCGAAGCCCGATCTGCACCGGCTGGGTATGGTGGCCCTCATGCTCCGCCTCGCGGATCACGTCCCGCCACCACACGACCATGGTGGCGAGGATCAGCACGAGGCCGAGCGCCATGACCCACACCACCCCATCATGCATGAACAGCACCGTGCCCATGGTCGCAAGGAAGGCCGCCACCGCGCCGATCAGCGGCCAGGGGCTCGGGTCGACCAGATGATAGGGGTGCTTCTGGACGTGGCTATCCGCCATGGGTCTGCTCCCGGTTGGCCGCAGCGGCGGCTTGCGTCCCCGCCTCCGCCTGTTGTTGTTCCGCCGCCTCTGTATCGCCTGGCGGCTCTTCGTCCGACCTGAAGAAGGTGTAGGACAGCGTGATCGTCCCGACATCGCGGACATTCGGATCGTCCGCGATGTCGGGATCGACGAAGAAGGAAACCGGCATATCGACGCTCTCGCCCGGCCCCAGCTTTTGCTCGGTGAAGCAGAAGCAGTCGATCTTGCTGAAATAGGCGCCCGCCTTGAGCGGCGTGACATTAAACACCGCCGCGCCGGTGACCGGCTCCGCGCCCAGATTCTCGGCCCGGTAGAAGGCAAGCGCCGGTTCGCCGAGCCGGACCGTGACCGCGCGCTCGACCGGGCCGAAGCGCCAGTCGAGATCGGGCGCGATATCGGCGTTGAAGCGTATTTCGATGCTGGGTGCGTCCGCCGCCGCCTGCGGCGCCTCGGCCGCTATGCCCGGTGTGCCGCCGAAGCCGGTGACCTGGCAGAACAGCCGGTAGAGCGGCACCGATGCCCAGGCGAGCGCGCCCATCGCCAGCGGCGCCGCGAGCAGCGCAATGGCCAGGCGGCGATTGCGTCGGCGGTCAGCCATGGCTCAGCCGCCTCCCATCCGCACCACGCTCACCGCATAGACGACGACGACGAAGGCGAGCAGCACCGCCATAAGCACCCGATTCTTGAAGCGCCGGCGGCGGTCTCTTTCGGACAATTCCGCCATTCATAACCCCAGAGCCCGGTCCGCGAGCATGGCGAAGAACAGAGCCGCCAGATAGGCGAGCGAGAAGCCGAACAGCGAGCGCGCGCTTGCATCATCGGCGCGCCGCCAGACGGCGAGCGCGCGGCGCAGGAACTCGGCGCCGAGCAGCGCCGCCGCCGCGCCATAGAGCCAGCCGAGCCCACCCGCCGCCACGGGCGCCAGGCCGAGCGGGGCCAGCAACGCGCTGTAGATCAGGATCTGCCGCCGGGTCTCCCGCGCGCCGGCTGTCACCGGCAGCATCGGCACGCCGGCGGCGGCGTAGTCGCCCGAGCGGGTGAGCGCGAGCGCCCAGAAATGCGGCGGCGTCCAAATGAAGACGATGGCGAACAGGCAGAGCGGCGTCAGCGCAAGATCGCCCGTGACCGCGGCCCAGCCGATGACCGGCGGGATCGCCCCGGCCGCGCCGCCGATCACGATGTTCTGCGGCGTGCGGCGTTTCAGCCAGATCGTATAGACGAAGACATAGAAGCCGATGGTGAGCGCCAGCAGCCCGGCGGCGAGCCAGTTGACGGCGAGGCTCATCATGCCGACCGCGCCCGCGGACAGCAGGATGCCGAAGGCGAGCGCGTCGTCCGGCTCGATGAGGCCCTGCGGCAGCGGCCGCGCGCGTGTGCGCTCCATCACCGCGTCGATGTCGCGGTCGTACCACATATTGATGGCGCCCGACGCGCCCGCGCCGGCGGCGATGCAGAGCACGGCGACGGCCGCGAGCAGCGGGTGCAGCGCGCCCGGCGCGATCGCCATGCCGACCAGCCCGGTGAACACGACCAGCGACATGACGCGCGGCTTCAGCAGCGCCAGATAGTCGCCGACGCCGGCGGATGGCGCAAGGTCGGCGCCGACGCCGACAGACGGTACAAAGTCGGCGCTGACGCCGACAGGCGGCGCAAAGCCGGCGGTTCCTGCGGTGGGCGCGTCGCTCACGGGTTCGGGCGGGCCTCCGGCGCTGCGGGGAATCGGGGACGGACGCTAATGCGCGGAGGCGTCCTTGATCTCCGGGATTTCATCGAAGGTGTGGTAGGCCGGCGGCGAAGGCACGGTCCATTCCAGCGTCGTCGCGCCCGGCCCCCAGTAGTTCTCGGCCACCCGGCGCCCGCTGGTCAGCGTGTAGAGCAGCAGCAGCACGAACAGGATGGCGCCCGCAAAGGAGAGATAGGCGCCGTAGGTCGAGACCATGTTCCAGCCCGCCATGGCGTCCGGATAGTCCGGATAGCGGCGCGGCATGCCCTGCAGGCCGAGGAAATGCTGCGGGAAGAAGGTGAGGTTGACGCCGATGAAGGTCATCCAGAAATGCAGCTTGCCGACCCACTCCGGATATTGCCGCCCGGACATCTTGCCGAGCCAGTAATACATGCCGGCGAAGATGGCGAACACGGCGCCGAGCGACAGCACATAGTGGAAATGCGCCACGACATAGTAGGTGTCGTGCAGCGCCAGATCCACGCCCGCATTGGCGAGCACCACGCCGGTCACGCCGCCCACGGTGAACAGGAAGATGAAGCCCAGCGCCCAGAGCATCGGCGTGTCGAAGCGCAGCGACCCGCCCCACATGGTCGCGATCCAGGAGAAGATCTTGATGCCGGTCGGCACGGCGATGACCATCGTGGCGGCGGTGAAATAGGCCCGCGTGTCGATGTCCATGCCCACCGTGTACATGTGGTGCGCCCAGACGATGAAGCCGACAAAGCCGATGGCGACCATGGCGTAGGCCATGCCGAGATAGCCGAAGACGGGCTTGCGCGAGAAGGTGGAGACGATCTGGCTCACGATCCCGAAGCCGGGCAGGATCATGATGTACACCTCGGGATGGCCGAAGAACCAGAACAGATGCTGGAACAGGATCGGGTCGCCGCCGCCTTCATAGTTGAAGAAGGAGGTGCCGAAATTCCGGTCGGTCAGCAGCATGGTGATGGCGCCGGCCAGCACGGGCAGCGAGAGCAGCAGCAGAAAGGCGGTCACCAGGATCGACCACACAAACAGCGGCATCCGGTGCAGCGTCATGCCCGGCGCGCGCATGTTGAAGATCGTGGTGATGAAATTGATTGCGCCCAGGATCGAGGACGCGCCGGCGAGATGGAGCGCGAAGATCGCCATGTCCACCGACATGCCCGGATGGCCGAGGCTGGAGGAGAGCGGCGGATAGATCGTCCAGCCCGTGCCGGCGCCGATATCGAGCACGGCCGAGAGCAGCAGCAGGATGAAGGCCGGGACGATCAGCCAGAAGCTGATATTGTTCATCCGCGGGAAGGCCATATCGGGCGCGCCGATCATGATCGGCACGATCCAGTTGCCGAAGCCGCCGATCAGCGCCGGCATCACCACGAAGAACACCATGATGAGGCCGTGCGCAGTGATGAAGACGTTCCAGAGCTGGCCGTCCATCTGCCCGTCCGGACCGACCATGATCTGCGCGCCGGGCTCGCCGAGCTCCATGCGCATGATGACGGAGAAGGCGCTGCCGATCAGGCCCGCAATGACGGCGAACAGCAGATAGAGGGTCCCGATATCCTTGTGGTTGGTCGAGAAGAACCAACGCACGAAGAAGCCGGGTCGGTGGTCGTGATGGTCGTCGGCGGCATAAGCCATGGGACGGGCCTCCGGCTCCTGTTCAGCGGGCGTCGAGGCTGGCCATGCGGACCGGCGCCTCGCCGGCGGGCGCGTCGCCCGCCTTTGCGTATTCCTCGCGCGCCTTCTCCACCCAGGCGTCGAATGCCTCCTGGCTGACGGCGCGCACCTCGATCGGCATGTAGCCGTGGCCGGTGCCGCAGAGTTCGGAGCACTGGCCGTAATAGACGCCCTCTTTCTCGATCCGCATCCAGGTCTCGTTGATGCGGCCGGGCACATTGTCGAGCTTGATCCCCGCCGCCGGCAGCGCCCAGGCGTGCAGCACGTCGGAGGAGGTGAACAGCACCCTTATGTTCTTGCCCACCGGCACATAGACCGGATTATCCACCGAAAGCTGGCGCAGCTGGCCCTTGGCGGGGTCGATCTCCTCGTCCGGGATGATGTTGCTGTCAAACTCGAAATCACCGTGGTCCGGATACTGGTAGGACCAGTACCATTGCCGCCCGATGGTCTTGAGCGTCATGTCCGCCTGCTCGATGCGGTCGTTCTCATACATGATCCGGAAGGACGGGATGGCGATCAGCACCAAGATCACCGTCGGGATCGCCGTCCAAAGCACCTCCACCAGCGTGTTGTGCGTGGTGCGGCTCGGCTCCGGATTGCGGCTCTCGCGGAAGCGGACGCAGACATAGGCCATCAGCCCCAGCACGAACAGCGTGATGACGGTGATAACCGGCATCAGGATAACATCGTGGAACCAGGCGATGTTCTCCATCGTCGGCGAAACGGCGTCCTGGAAGCCGAGGCCCCAAGGCTCCGGCTGGCCTGCCGAAGCGCCGCCGGCCGCCATGCCGAAAAGCAGGACTGCAGCGCCGAGCGCGGCGAATTTATGCATGACCGATGGTCCTCGAACGTCCTCGACTGGAGCCTGTCATAGCCCGGATTGCGGGCCCTGTAGAGACGGGAGGGACAATAAAAGCGCCAGGGCCTGCGTTTTATGCGACCCGTTGTCCCAAGTTTGTCCGCCCTGCTGTAAACTCCGCCATCCCGCTGTCCGCCGTAAACCCGCATGGAAGGAGCGCCCGCCCCATGTCCGCCATCCCGCCCGCCGCCCTCTCCCGCCCGGCCGCGCTCGAAGAGACGGAGGCCGTGTTCTTCGAGCGCGCCCGCCTCGATCGCGCCGGCGCCGAACGCCTTCTCGACGAGGCGCTCCGGGGCGCGGACGATGGCGAGCTCTATCTGCAATATGCGGTCTCGGAGGGGCTGACGCTCGATGACGGGCGGCTCTCCGGCGCGACCTATGACATCTCCCAGGGCTTCGGCCTGCGCGCAGTCTCGGGCGAGGCGACGGGCTACGCCCATGCCGCGAGCCTTGAGGAGCCGGCGCTGCGCCGCGCGGCCGCGGCGGCGCGGGCGGTCTCCGCCGGCCATGGCGGCGCACTGGCGCTGGCCCCGCCGGCGGCCAACCGGCGGCTCTACAGCCCGGAAAACCCGCTGGACGGGCCGGATTTCGCGGAGAAGGCGGCGTTGCTCGGGCAAATCGACGCTTATGCCCGTGCGGCCGATCCACGCGTCGTGCAGGTGACGGCCTCGCTGGCCGGCAGCTGGCAGGCTGTGCGCATCCAGCGCGCGGGCGGCGAGGCGGCGGCGGATATCCGCCCGCTCGTGGTGGTGCGGGTCCAGATCGCCGTGCAAGCCCCGGACGGGCGGGTGGAGACCGGCAGCCACGGTTGCGGCGGTCGGGTCGGATTCGGGGCGTTCCTGGAGGAGGCGGCGTGGAAGGCGCAGGTGGATGAGGCGCTCCGCCAGGCGCTGGTCAAGATCGATGCGGCGCCTGCGCCCGCCGGCGAGATGACTGTGGTGCTCGGCCCCGGCTGGCCGGGCGTGCTGCTGCATGAGGCGGTTGGCCACGGCCTTGAGGGCGATTTCAACCGCAAGGGCACCAGCGCCTTTGCCGGCTTGATTGGCCAGCGCGTGGCGGCTCCGGGCGTGACCGTGGTGGACGATGGCGGGCTGGAGGACCGGCGCGGCTCGCTCACCGTCGATGACGAGGGCACGCCCACGGCCCGCAATGTGCTGATCGAGGACGGCATATTGAAGGGCTTCCTGCAGGACCGGCTGAACGCCCGGCTGATGGGCGTGGCGCCCACCGGCAACGGGCGGCGCGAGTCCTTTGCGCATGCGCCCATGCCGCGCATGACCAACACCTTCATGCTGGCCGGAGACCGCGCGCCGGAAGAGGTGATCGCATCCGTGGACAATGGCCTCTATGCGGTCCAGTTCGGCGGCGGGCAGGTTGATGTGACGAACGGCAAGTTCGTCTTCAACGCCACCGAGGCCTATCTGATCGAGGGTGGGAAGGTGACCGCCCCGGTGCGCGGCGCGATGCTGATCGGCAATGGCCCGGACGCGCTCACCCGCATCGCCATGATCGGCAATGACCTCGCTCTCGACGACGGCGTTGGCATGTGCGGCAAGGCGGGCCAGTCCGTCCCTGTCGGCGTCGGCCAGCCCACGCTGCGCATCGACGCCATGACGGTCGGCGGCATGGCGGGGTGAGGGAGAATGGCGAACCTTGCCTGGCCCGTGGACCTCGAAGCGCAGCCCGACGGAACCGTCCTTGTGTCGTTCCCGGACATCCCTGAGGCGCTGACCGAAGGCGATACGGTGGAGGAAGCCTTGGCTGAAGCCCCGGACTGCCTTGCCGCCGCGCTGGAAGGCTATGTCGAGTGCCGACGCCCCCTGCCGCAGCCGTCGCCGGCCTGCGGTCGGCCGCTGGTCGCGCCGCCTGCCACGCTCGCTGCAGAAGTGGCGCTGTACGGCGCCTTGTCCCGTTCCCGCACCTGAAGGACCCGGCGCATGAGCGAGCCCGTCAGCCTCGGCAGCTTCGACTATGTCATCATCGGCGCGGGCTCGGCCGGGTGCGTGCTGGCGAACCGGCTTTCGGAGGACGCCCGCAACCGGGTGCTGCTGCTGGAGGCGGGCGGCCGGGACAACTACATCTGGATCAAGATCCCCGTCGGTTATCTCTATACGCAAAACAACCCGCGCACCGACTGGTGCTTCACCACCGAGGCCGAGCCGGGCCTGAACGGCCGCCGGCTCGCCTATCCGCGCGGACGGGTGCTGGGCGGCTGCTCGGCGATCAACGGCATGATCTATATGCGCGGCCAGGCGCGGGACTATGACGGCTGGGCGCAGAGGGGCAATCGCGGCTGGGGCTGGGAGGACGTGCTGCCCTGGTTCCGCAAGTCGGAGCGCCATTTCGGCCCGGCGGACGAATTCCACGGCGGGGGCGGCGAATGGCGGGTGGAGGAACCGCGCGTCGGCTGGGAGATCCTGGACGCCTTCCAGCGCGCCTGCGCCGATATCGGCCTCGCCCCCACGCCCGATTTCAACGACGGCGACAATGAAGGCACCGGCAAGTTCATGGTCAATCAGCGCCGGGGCGTGCGCTGGACGGCCGCCGACGCCTTCCTCAAGCCCGCGCGCAGCCGGGCAAACCTGACCGTGCTGACCCACGCCCAGGCGCGGCGCATCCTGTTCGACGGCCCCCGTGCGACCGGCCTTGAGTTCCGCCTGAAGGGCCGGCCGGCGCGCGTCGATGTCGCGGGCGAACTCATCCTGGCGGCGGGCGCCATCGGCTCGCCGCATCTGCTGCAGGTCTCCGGCGTCGGGCCGGGCGCGCTGCTGCGAGAGCACGGCGTCGCGGTCCATCACGAGCTCGCCGGCGTCGGCGGCAATCTCCAGGACCATCTCCAGCTTCGCCTGATCTACCGGGTCGCGAATGTCGAGACCCTGAACGCGCGCGCCCACAGCCTTTGGGGCAAGCTCGGCATGGGGCTGGAATACGCGCTCTTCCGGCGCGGCCCGCTCACCATGGCGCCGAGCCAGCTGGGCGCCTTCGCCCGGTCCGACCCGGCGCGCGAAACCGCGGACCTGCAATATCATGTGCAGCCGCTCTCGCTGGACCGTTTCGGCGAGCCGCTGCACCGCTTCCCGGCCTTCACCGCCTCGGTGTGCCATCTGCGCCCGGAGAGCCGGGGCTGGGTCGCGCTCACATCGCCAGACCCGGAGGCGCCGCCGGCGATCCGGCCCAATTACCTCTCGACCGAGGCCGACCGGCAGGCGGCGGTGGCCGCGATTCGCCTGACGCGCCGCATCGCCGCGGCGCCCTCGCTCGCGCCCTATGAGCCGGAGGAGTTCCTGCCGGGCGCGGCGCTTGCAACAGACGCGGAGCTGGCCGAAGCCGCGGGCGCCATCGGCACCACCATCTTCCACCCCGTCGGCACCTGCCGCATGGGCACGGACCCGGGCGCGGTGGTGACCGACCGGCTGCGGGTCCACGGGCTGGCGAATCTCCGCGTCATAGACGCCTCCATCATGCCCGCGATCACCTCCGGCAACACCAACAGCCCGACCATCATGATCGCCGAAAAAGGCGCGGCGATGGCGCTGGAGGACGGGCGGGGGTGAGGGGGCGGTTAGATGGGCGTGAATACGCTACGCGACGGTTTCGACGCCTTCCCGTTCGTCGGCGGGCAGAAGTTCGGTAAAGAGCGTCTGTCCATTTCTCGACGCCACTTGGTCGAGAACGCCATCGGACTGTATACGTGAATGCAACCAGCGCCGCCGCCATGCATTTGCAATCCAATCGGCGGCGGCCAGTTTGCTGTTCTTGCCTTTGCCCAACCCAACCAGCTGCTCACCCGGCTCATCGGAAAGTGGACAAGCGTAAAACAGGCGTGGCGTGGCGTGATTGAGAATACCGTCACTCTCGATTCCGAGGGCATCGAGGCCCTCTCGTATTTGCCGCAAACGCGGGCTCGCGCCCTCCCCGAAGCGGTTATTTATGCGCCGCGCGCCATATGTTGTTTCGGAGAATTCCCGTAACTTTTGGACTGTATCGGGCGACAAATGGACGGTTCCATATCCCGCCGTTGTCTCTTCAAGCCGCATCCATTCGAGACCGACTGCCATCCCATAATAAACACTGGGTCTAAGCATCAACCTGTTATACTGACTGCTGCCGCTACCATAAAGCGATGATGTGGTGAGCACTATAAGATCGGCTGGGCGACAAATTGGTCGTCCTGCCATTTGCGAACTGATAATGCTTACTTGCGATCCATATTTTACCTGCCAAGCATCGTGCACCTCTCGAGAAGCAGCCAGAAGCGCTACAAGCTTTCCACCCAGAAGGGCGTTATAGGGTGGAACGGCACCACATACACTTAAGTCTGCGATTCGGCTGGATAGCCCTGCTTTCCGTACTTCTTGCAATGCAATAGATACTGCTAGCTTTCCTGATTGTTTTTCTCTAAATTTAGCAAGCAAATCTTCACCGCGACAACCCTTGGAAAGCGCCTTGAATATCATTATCGCCTTAATCAGGCGCGCCAAGGTCTCAGCGCGCTTGCGTATATAGAGCATATCGTCAGAGGCCTCACGCCACTCTTCTTCACTCCAACTCTGATGCGCACGGTCTTTCTGTGAACCGACGGCACCTCCGGCAGCAAGATAAACCTCGCGCAGGGCATTTTCGCGCTGTACCGCGGCTCCTGTTGCCAGACGCTCCAATTTGAAAACCAGATTTTCCGTCGGATTAGCGAAATCTTGGGCGTTGGCGAAATCGTCGCAGCGGATTTCCGATATGCTGTCAAGTAACCGAACGCGCAACGCTTCCATAGCGTCGTCAATCGGCCAGATACCCTCTCGGAGGGCATTGATGAAAGGCTCCGGCGTCCATCGCAACCAATTGTCTCGCGGCCTCGTGCGCAGGACCGGGCTGGCAAGCAACGCTATACCTATCACCGGACGGTTGGGACGTGCTTCGTTGCGGATGAGAACGGGCATCTGACGGCCCGGGATCGGGCGGTATTCCAAAGACCAAGTATGCCGAAAGAAGCGCCAGATATCCATCAGCCGCAACCCGGTGGTCGTGCAACGCGCATCTTCGCTGACAACTTCTATGGAAGGTCGGATGATGCTTCGAAGCGCTCTCAAACTGGCCTCAAGCGGCTTCTCACGGGTCGCGCGCAAGGCACCGGCAAGATCGGAACCGTCGTCAACCAGGTCGAGTACGGACGCCATTATGCCGCCGCGCCAGCGGGACGCTGTAACTCGGTCCAGAAACTTCCGGACCCCGGGCTCTCGTAGTTGTCGCCGTTGCCCGATCTGGAGAGCGTGGCGCAGACGGCGCTTGGCATCCTCTACGGTCTCCGAACCCGTGCGCAAGCCGGGCGGGGTCAATTCAAGCGTGTCGTTTTCCGTTGCAGTCTTCCAGCCATGGTCGAGGAGATCGGCCAGGACGAGCGCAGTCGTGCGCAGTTGAAGGCTCCAAGGCTCATTCCGCCATTTTTCGTCTAGGGAGCGCAAAGCCTCTCCAAGCGGCAGTCCATGCTCCTGCTTGATTCGGATATAGGCGCAAAGCTTCGACATGATCGCCTGGGGAAGATATGGAACGACCTTTCGTGTTTCCCCGGACATTTGTGCCATGCTCTCCTTGTTGCCCCGACTCTATCGCAAGACCCAGATAGAGTCCGGGCCCCTGACAGGGGCCCGGATCGCGTCACACAGGTTGCCGCGAACGCCTATGCGGCTTCCGAGCGGCTCTCGTCATCATCGCCATCGTCTACGCCGCCATCCTGTTGCCCAAGCTGCCCGAGAGCGATTTCCATCTTGCGCGACCACTCGTTGACCTCGTACTGATACCAGTCGCGCCTATCGCCTTGCACATCCAGCATCCGGTCCCCGATGGAAAGCAGCAACAACTCCAATGCAGCACGCACCTCCGTCGTGCTTTTCGGGCCCGAATGGACCTCATTGAAGAAGCGGGAGGCCTTGTTGATGAACAGGCACTTGGCGCCGCCGATCTGCTCGACGCGGAAGAACGGTGCGCCTGGAAGGTAGTCAAATTCCACCTTGTAGGCCCGCCCGGCGATCGTCAACTCGAGTTCCTTCCGTGTAGTGACAGAGTCTTGACCGGTTTCTCGCGCTCTGCGGGCTGCCTCCCGGTCCAGCCCCTCTTTCCCCCGCTGCTGTCGGCGTTCGTCGCCGCCACGATCTGGCTTGGAGTCGGTGAGGGCGGCAGTCCGCTCCATCGCCTCTTCGGAGGCGCGCTTCTCGCCCTTGTTGCGCTCACGTTTCTCCTTCATCTCCGAGCGTTTCTCTTTCCACTTCTCGCGCAACTGCCGGATAGCCTTCTCAAGACCGGCTTCGCGCAACTGGTCCCAGATCACCTCCGAGACATCGACCCTCTGCTTGGAGGTCGAGATATTGAAATGCTCGTCCAGCACAGCCGGGAAATCGATCTCGACCTTGATATAACGGTCGTTGTTCTGGAGGACCGTAATCGGGTTGCGGCCGATCACATCGATAATTCGTCCGTTTCGAGAGAAGATAAACCCGTTATAGTCGTTCAGAATTCGGAAGCGGCCATTGTCGTTTTTGCTCGTGGCCGGGCGTGTTTTATCCACGGATGCAAAGTTCGGTGGCATCCACGACATCCTCACATCGATCTTGCCTTTTGACTTCTTGGTATCGGGGTCCTTTACGTTAACGGTGATCGATGGCAATTCCTCGGCACGTTGCTCGTCTACATCATAGTAACGATAGCCCGGCGTGAGGAAGAGCGGATCGGTCGCCTCCACCCGTTCTCCATTCACAAAGATCTCGAAGTCGCCGCGGAGCTTGTGATAGATGACTCCGAAATGATCCATCAGAAACCTATGCAGGATATTTTTAGTCTTACGCGTGAGCTTGTCCAGCTTTTCCATCTCTACCACGGTCCCGTGCGGCCAATTTCCGTCCATGTGGGTTTCGATGTAGTCGCGGACGAATGAAGGCAGCCGCCCCTCGTACGGCTCTGGCACGACGATATGGCCCCTGTCGTCGGTGTAATCGCCATTTGCGATCTCGTCGAGGTCGATCGTGACAGCATGGATGCTGCCGCCCTCTACTTTAGAATAAACCGTGTAACGGCGCCCTTGGCTGATTGCTGAAGAAGGCAGGCCGTAGCCGTAACGACCGAAGCCCGAGCGGTCGTTCTCTCGGTGGGTCCCCCCCCAAGTAACCGCCGCCCGGATCATGTCCGGTTCCATGCCGTGTCCGTTGTCGATCACCGCCAACTTCGGATGCTTATTGTTGAACAATCTGCCGTCGAAGCCGAGTACGACATGAACCTGATCGGCGTTGGCCTGATAGCCGTTGTCGATCTGCTCGTCGAGCGCAGTTCCCGTGTGCTTGTAGCCGATATCCCGGATGCCGCGAACGAAGGCGTCGCCAACGGTCAGACCGAAGTTGAACTGCATCTGCTTCAGTCCGTCGACATACTTCTTCTGCTGCTGAAGGCTGGAGGTCGTCATGGTCTAGCTCCTTCTGAAGGGTAGTGGATGGCGATTAGCCGAGCAGTTCGCTGTAATGGGGGCTGAGCTCGGTCCGCAGGCGCTTGAGTCCCTTCTCGCGGAGCTTGACGACCGCAGCGGGGCTGATACTCAGGTTCCGGGCGGTCTGCGCGACGCTCCGTTCTTGAAAGAAGATTGTGCAAATCACGGCCTGCTGACGCTCCGGGAGGCCGTTAACGGCCTTGTTGAGCGCCTTGTAGGCACGTTTCTGATCCAGCATGTCCGGGATATCCGGAGCCGGATCGGGTACTTCGAAGGGGTTGTCGTCGTCACCGCGTCGTTCGCTGAGGCGATCTAGGGAGAGGACGCTCGCAAAGGGTGAGCAGTAGATGTAGTCGTCTAAAGCCATGGCCATAGCAGACCTCCTTCACACAGTTTCGCGGAGGCTCTGCAAAAGGCCGCTATCGCACGGAGCGCGATATCCAGTCCGTCTGCTTTACCAGGAGCATGTGGCCCCCGGAACGGACCTCCTATTACCATGACTATAGCATTGAGATCGGTTACCATTAACTCCCTGCCGGAAAAATTTGGCTGTGCGGAACAAGGGGGCGTCATGGGTGAGGTATATGCATTGTTTTCGACACGCGAAGGTCTTGTGCGCCATGTGGGCCGGACGGCGGATACAGTGGCGAAGGACCTCGACCTGCTTGTCGCCAAGGCCCTCGACCGGGAACCCGGAGCCCTGCTCGACTGGATTCGGGATGAATGGCGTGGCGGCCACGAAGTACGTCCTTATGTCATACAGGATGAGGTCGCTCCGGCTGACCTGGAAATGTTCGAGGCGTATTGGGCCGGGCAGTTTGCCGGGTTGTTGAGCGCCGGGCCCTCCGCAAATCCGAACCGCTCGACGACAGCGCTTGGCGAGCGCGTCAACGAGGCCATCTCAGCGATGCTGAAAGGCGACGATGCAGACTCCACCGAATAGCCCGCGCCAGCGGGCCGGGCAGTTGGACGGGGAGGAACGGGCTTCCCGGTTTCGGAATGGCGGCCGTTGACAGCCCCGCACATCGTCTATGTCTCTCGTTTGAGATACAGGAGGCAGGCATGGCAGAGCGTAGTTCCATGCTTCATGTGCGGATGGACAGCGGCCTGAAGCAGCAGGCGACCGAGGCGCTTGCGGCTATGGGGTTGACGGCGCCGGAGGCCGTGCGGCTGTTGTTCCATCGCATTGCCGTCGATCAGGCGTTTCCTCTGGAACTCAAGGTCCCCAACACCGAGCCCCGCGCGGCCATGGCCGAGGCCGATGAAATCGTGAAGGCCGGCAGGGCGCGCTTCGCCATAGTCGAAGAGATGCTTGCGGACCTTGGAAAAACCGGCCGTCCGTAAGGCCGCCTCCGACGCGCGCCGAAAGATCGCCCATATCCGTCCCCGCGCCCGCTTGCCCCTTCACGACTTGAGCAGCAAAGGGAGGCCGGCGGCGATGAACACCACGCGGTCCGCCAGGCGCGCGACCTGCTGGTTCAGCCGCCCCTGCGCCTCGCGGAAGCGGCGGCCGAGCGGCGTTGCGGGCACGAGGCCCATGCCGGTTTCGTTCGAGACCAGCACGGTCTGCCGCTGGCGGCCGGCGAGCGCCGCCAGCAGCGCACCGGTCTCCGGCTCCCGGCCGGCGGCGAGCGCATTGGCGAGCCAGAGCGTCAGGCAGTCCGCCAGCACCGGGCTGTCGCCGGCCTCGACAAGCGCCTCGGGCAGGCTGAGGGGCGCCTCCACGGTCGTCCAGCACGGGCCGCGCCGGGCGCGGTGGCGGGCGATGCGCGCCGCCATCTCGGCGTCGCCCGCCTCGGCCGTCGCGATATAGACGGCCGGCCCGTTGAACAGCGATTCGGCATATCGGCTCTTGCCGGACGCGGCGCCGCCCAGCACCAGGGTCGTGGCGGTCATGGCCCGTCTGATAACGGTGTTTCGCATGCCGTTCAAGGCGAGCCCCTTGCGGCCGGACGCGAATCTCTTCAGCATGACCATCAGAAGGGGTGTTCCGGCTCAATCGGGCAACCCGTTCGCCCCCGGAATTGCTTCGCTGATGCAACATGTTCATGAAATCAGAGACCCGATTCATGTATTCATCCGCATGGATGGGGACGAGCGCCGAGTCTTGGATTCCCGCCCATTCCAACGGCTTCGCCATATTCACCAGCTCGCGACGACTTATCTTGTCTATCCCGGGGCCACACATCGCCGGTTTGAACACTCCCTAGGAGTCATCGATCTCGCTAGTCGCGTATTCGATATTGTGACAAATCCTGACCCCACTATTGTTTCGGAGGATATCCAAAATTCGTTGGAACACATTTCGCAACCGGACAAACGGGCATATTGGCGCCGAATCGTCAGGATGGCCGCGCTCTGTCACGACATAGGACATCTGCCATTTTCTCACGCCGCCGAGAAAGACCTCTTGCCGCATAAATGGGACCATGAAAGGCTGACACGAGAGCTTATATTTAGTCCTGAAATGGAAGAAATATGGGCTTCTGTAACACCACCACTTCGAAGTGAAGACATAGCGAAGCTCGCCATAGGTCCTCAAAAATCTCTTGATCTTGTATTTTCTGACTGGGAATCAATACTTTCCGAAATTATAGTTGGCGACGCTTTTGGCGTTGATCGCATGGATTATCTATTGCGAGATTCATACCACACTGGAGTGGCATATGGTAAATTTGATCACTATAGACTGATCGATACTTTGAGAATCCTGAAAATGCCAGACTCGCACGAACCTGTTCTCGGTATGGAAGAGGGCGGTCTTCAATCTGCTGAAGCACTTATGTTAGCGAGATATTTCATGTATTCTCAAGTTTACTTTCACCCTGTGCGTAGAATATATGATATTCACCTTATGGATTTTCTGAAAGTTTGGCTTGACAATGGTATGTTTTCGACCAATTTGGAGAATCACATAGCAATGACAGATGAGGCAATTATGGCAGAATTATGGAAACGAGCGTTTGACAAGAATCTGGATGGACATATCCACGCAAAACGAATCGTCCAGCGGGAACATTTCAAAATGGTCTACCAGAGAAATCCTGCTGATGTTGCCAAGAATCCCGAGGCAGGCACGGAAGTTTACAAAGCGCTAAGTAACAAATTTGGCAAAGAAAAATTTCGTCATGATCGATATAATCAAAAGGGAGGCGGTCCGGACTTCCCAGTGCGAATGCGGGACGGCCGTGTTGAATCCTCTCTGAGCGTATCAAACACGCTGAATCACGTTCCCGTAGTATCCGCCGATTATGTGTTTGCGGATCGATCATGTTTTCCTGATGCAAAGAGTTGGTTGAACGACAATCTGGCGGAAATCATCGAGTTGAAAGCGGAGGAGAACGATGAGTAGAGTGAAAAGAGGAGCACTGCTCACTCGCTTAATGGACAAAATGGAGGAAAACGGAAGCTGGTGCGGAGAGACTCACATCCAGAAGGCAGTTTATGTCGCTCAGGAAGTTTTTGATCTTCCAACAGGCTACAAGTTTGTTCTCTATAAGCACGGCCCGTTTTCGTTTGATTTGCGAGACGAGTTGACAGCGCTAAGAGCGGATAAGGTGGTTGAGTTGGAACCACGGTGGCATTACGGACCCGGAATAATTACTATACAAGGCGCGAATGGAATACAAAAATTGTACCCTAAGACGCTGGAAAGGTACGCAGATAAGATAGAGTTTGTTGCGAAAGTAATTGGAGCGAAGGATGTGGCGGAACTAGAGAAGTTAGCGACGGCGTTGTATGTGCGCAAGAAGGATGGAGGGGCGAAGCTGTCCGATGAAGAGGCCGGTCGAGAGATCACTAAACTGAAACCGCATATTTCGAACCTAGAGGCAATTAGCGCGGTGAACGAAATCGATAATGTGATGACAGAGGCTGGCAAGTTCGTTGGTACCTAAGGAATCGTTCGCCGTCCGCCATGCTAAGACTGCTTCGCCGCCTTCTCGCCCTCTATCTGGGCATCGGGCTCCTGCTGGGGCTGGTGGCGGGGTTTTCGCGGCTGTTCGTTCATGTCGTCCACGGCCTCGGGCCCGGCGAATTCGCCCCGGCGCTCGGCGATGCGGCGCTCTGGGGGCTGATGCGGCTCGGCCTCTGGCCCTGGCAGTTCTGGACGCAGGTGGCGGAGGGCGAGCGCACCCTGCTTGGCTGGCTGCTGGCCTGAGGGCGCGGTCGCGCGCATAATCCGGCCCGGACCGCAGCAGGGGAACGACGGCCATGGAACTCGGATTTGTAGGCATAGGCGCAATGGGCGCGCCGATGGCGGGGCGGCTGCTGGACGGGGGCCACAGCCTGATCGTGCATGACATCCGGCCGGAGGCCGTGGCGCCGCTCGCGGCCCGGCAGGCGCGCGCGGCTTCAAGCCCGAAAGCCGTGGCGGACCTGGCCGAGACGGTCATCGTCTCGCTGCCGACGCTCGGCGCTTGGCGCGAGGTGGGCCTCGGCGCGGAGGGGCTGGCCAAGGGCGGACGGATCGCGAAGCTCGTCAATACCTGCACGGTCGGCTCCGGCTTCATCCGCGAGATGGCGGCGGCGCTGGCGGAGTCCGGCATCGAGATGCTCGACTGCCCGATCAGCGGCGGCCCGCCGGGCGCGGAGGCGGGCACGCTCTCGGTGATGGCGTCCGGGCGCCGCGCGCTGTTCGACGAATTGCAGCCGGCGCTCGCCTGCTGGGGCCAGACGGTGGTGCATGTCGGCGAGGAGCCGGGCGCGGCGCAGACGGTCAAGCTCGTCAACAACATCCTCTCGGCCGCCGCGCTCGCCGTCACCTCCGAGGCGCTGGTGATGGGCTCCAAGGCCGGCGTCGATCTCGAGGCGATGCTGGAGGCGGTCAATGCCGGCTCCGGGCGCAACAGCGCCACGGTCGGCAAGGTGCCCGCCTCGGTGCTCGACCGCTCCTTCGCCTATGGGGCGGCGCTGGACATCCTCATGAAAGATATCGAGCTGGCGCTCGCCGAGGCGGAGCGCCTGCAGGTGCCGTCCTGGGTCTCGGCGGCCGTGCGCCAGTTCTTCCGGCACTGGCACATGCAGGGCAAGGGCCGCGAGGACATCACCTCCATCGTGCAAATGGTCGAGGGCTTCGCCGGCCACACCCTGCCGAAGACCCGCTGAGGGGGCGCATCCGGGCCGGGTCCGGCCCGGATGGCAGCCGCAAACCCGCCGCCCGCCACTCCCGAATCCCCGGACACCCGGTGATTGACCGCGGGCGAAACGCCGCTACGCTGTTGGCCGCCTGCGCGCATTCGAGGGGAGGACGCCGCCCATGCAGACCCGCGCCGCCGTAGCCTTGGAAGCCGGCAAGCCGCTCAGCATCGAAACCGTGGAACTCGACGGCCCGCGCGAGGGCGAGATCCTGGTGGAGATCAGGGCAACCGGCGTCTGCCACACCGACGCCTACACGCTCTCCGGGGCCGACCCGGAGGGGCTGTTCCCCGCCATTCTCGGTCATGAGGGGGCGGGCGTGGTCGTCGATACCGGCCCCGGCGTCACGTCGCTCAAGCCCGGCGACCATGTGATTCCGCTCTACACGCCGGAATGCCGCCAGTGCAAATTCTGCCTTTCCGGCAAGACCAATCTCTGCGTCGCGATCCGCGAGACCCAGGGCCAGGGCCTGATGCCGGACGGCACCAGCCGCTTCTCCATCGGCGGCGACAGGCTGTTCCACTATATGGGCACCTCGACCTTCTCCAACCACACGGTGATGCCGGAGATCGCGGCCGCCAAGGTCCGCGAGGACGCGCCCTTCGACAAGGTCTGCCTGATCGGCTGCGGCGTCACCACGGGCCTGGGCGCCGTGCTGAACACCGCCAAGGTGGAGCCCGGCGCCAATGTCGTCGTGTTCGGCCTGGGCGGCGTCGGCCTATCCGTCATCCAGGGCGCGCGGCTTGCCGGCGCCAACATGATCGTCGGCGTCGATATCAACCCCGCCAAGGCCCCGCGCGCCGAGCGCTTCGGCATGACCCATTTCGTCAACCCGAAGGAGGTCGAGGGCGACCTCGTGCCTTATCTGGTCGATCTCACCGGCGGCGGCGCGGACTATTCCTTCGAGTGCATCGGCCTTGTCGAGACCATGCGCCAGGCGCTCGAATGCGCCCATCGCGGCTGGGGCGAGAGCATCATCATCGGCGTCGCGGGCTCAGGGCAGGAGATTTCCACCCGCCCCTTCCAGCTCGTCACCGGGCGGGTCTGGCGCGGCACCGCCTTCGGCGGCTTCAAGGGCCGGCGCGACGTGCCGAAGATCGTGGACTGGTATATGGACGGCAAGATCGAGATCGACGACATGGTGACCCACACCATGGGCCTCGAGGGCATCAATGACGCTTTCGACCTCATGCATGAAGGCAAGTCGATCCGCAGCGTCATCCGGTTCTGACATGCCCGGCGGCGGGCAGAGTGCGATGAAGACGCTGCTGCTGCTCCGCCACGCCAAGGCCGGCATGGGCGCGCCCGACCGCAGCCGGGGGCTGACCGGCCGCGGCCGGCGCCAGTCCGCCGCCGCGGGGCGCTATCTCGCCGCCGAGGGCCTGCTGCCCGACCTCGTGCTTTGCTCCGATGCGAGGCGCACGCGCGAAACGCTGGACGGTCTCGCCCTGGAGGAAGGCGCGTCGGTGCAATTCACCCCCGACCTCTATGACGGCGATGTGCCGGAACTGCTGGCCCTGCTGCGCGGGATCGAGGATGACGGCGTCTCGCGGGTGCTGGTGATCGGGCACAATCCGACGATCTCGGACGCCGGCCGCCATCTGGCGCGTGAGGGCGATCCGGCGGCGCTTTCCCGGCTCGGGCTCGGCATGCCGACCTCGGGGCTCGCCGTGCTGAAATTCGCGGCCCCCGGCTGGAGCGGGATCGGCGCGGGCGCGCTCACCCGGCTGCTCCGGCCCGCCGATTATCCCGAAGCCGACTGACCCGGCGCCCGCCGCGATGCCGGCCCTTTCGCATGGGCTGCAAAGCCTCTAAGGTCGCCATTCGCTAAACTTCAGGGAGGACCGACATGCTCATTCGCACTGCACTTGCCGGCCTGGCCGTGGCGGCGGTCGCCATCGCGGGCGCCTTGCCCGCCGCATCGGCGCCAGCGCCCGTCAAGATCCGTATCGCTTCCGACCACACACCGCCGCCGCATCCGGCCGCATTGGCGGAAATCCTGTTCCAGGAGCGCCTCGCCGAGGAAATCCCGGGCTCCGAGGTCCTGCTGTTCCCGTCCAAGGCGCTCTATTCGGTGCCGGAGGCGGTCGAAGCCATGACCGAGGGCAATCTGGAGATGACCTGGGGCCAGTTCGGCAAGACCGCCCAGGTCGATCCCTTCATGGCCGTGGTGGTGGGCCCGATGCTGCTGACCACGCCCGGCGCCATCGACGCGATCGACGGCTTCGACACCTACGCCATGCTGGTGAAGCGCTTCGAAGAGCTGCATGACATCAAGATCTTCGGCTCCGCCCATCTCAGCTTCTATATGGGCGCGGGCTCCGGCTCCCGCCTGCTCGAGCCGGCCGATTTCGCCGGCCGCAAGATCCGCTCCATGAGCCCGGTCGAGAACGCCGCGCTGTCAGCCTGGGGCGCGAACCCCACCACCATGGCCTTCGGCGATGTGCCGCCGGCGCTCGAGACGGGCGTCATCGACGGCCTGCTGACCAGCCTCGGCGGCTTCAATGTCGTCAAGGACCAGGCGCCCTTCTTCACCGTCGCGGGCATCAACGGCATCGTCGGCGACTATTACTGGATCGGCGCCAGCATGAGCTGGTGGAACTCGCTCGACGGCGAGCAGCAGGCGATTATCGAAAGGCTGATCGTCGAGGAGATGCTGCCCTTCGCGAAGAAGGCGAACTGGTGCAACGACAAGCGCATGATCGACAAATACGGCACCGAGGATCCCTCCAAGCCCGGCATCTACATCATGACTGCCGATGAGGCCGGCGTGTTGGCCGACGTGCTCGGCTCCGGCACGTCGGACCATATCAAGAAGAGCACCCCGGGCGAGGCCGACGAGTGGGTGGACAAGTTCGCGGAGGAGGCCAAGATGGCCGTCGCCGCCAATCCGATGGGCTCGCACTGGCTCGAGGACACCGACTGTTCCGAGATCGAGCCCTGGTTCGAGCGCTTCGCCAAGAAGAAGTAGCCCTGCCGTCGCTGCGGGGGGCCGCGCGGCCCCCCG
>LXNI01001223.1_pt1 | contig 23553 bp, 18 predicted proteins | sample 809091 | NCBI WGS metagenome assembly LXNI01 (sample SAMN04870527, study PRJNA318959) | sponge metagenome | biome: 01000161; feature: marine sponge reef; material: water | host: Sarcotragus foetidus | place: Greece: Milos, Mediterranean Sea | collected 2013-05-29 | depth 5-7 m | reverse complement strand
CCGGCGGCGCAAAGCCGCCAGGCCGAACCGTCCCACGCTCGGCCACCATCCCGGGAAATCCACCGACCGCCCAATGTGGGAAAAAACCCCGGGCTCCTATCCAGCTAAATCAGGAGACAACACTTGGTGGAGCAATCGGTTCTTTGCTCGCGGTGCCGGCAGGAAGGGAGCCGTTATCGGGCGAACCGTCGCGCTCGGACCTTGCGGTGCGCCGAACAGTATCGCGCCATGGGGTTCGCGCAGATCGCCTGCCGGGAGAATCTGCGCGACATCGAGACCTGTCTCGGCGCGCAAGCGAGCCGGCCCTGCCATAGCGGGTTCCGGACGCCTGTTCGGCGTCTGCCGCACGGCGAATCCACCCCTAGTTCAGCCTCCGGCGCAGCTGTTGCACCAGCCGGGCGACCTGGCGCTGCCAGACGCCGGCGTGGTCGAGGCCGGCGACCTTGCCCAACGCGTCGAGCGCGGCTTTCGGGCGGCCGGTCTCGGCGTTGAGCACGCCCAGCGCGTGCCACAGCGCCGCCCGGTCCGGCGCATAGAGCAGCATCCGCTCCACGGTAGCGCGCGCGTCGTCCAGCCGGCCGGCCTGGATCTGGCGCAGCTTGATGTTGTTCTGCAGGCGCAGGAGGATGTCGCGGTTCGAGGCCGGCGCGTAATGGTGCGGCTTGAGCTCGGCATCGTCGCCCTCGACCAGCTTGAGCAGGGCGCGCAGGCTGCCGGTTTCGACCGCCCGCCCGCCGTCGAACGGGTCGATCATCAGCCGCTCCGGCCCGTCGGCCAGGCGGACCAGGAAATGGCCGGGGAAATTGACGCCCTCGGCCGGCCAGTCCATGGCGCGCGCCAGGTGGAGCCAGAGGATGCTCAGCGCGATCGGCAGGCCGCGGCGGCGCTCGATGACCGCGAGGAGGTTGGCGTTGCGCAGGTCGTCGTAGCTTTCCCGGTCGCCGCGATAGTCGTGCCGGTCGTGCAGCACACCGGCGATGGCCTCCGTCCGCGCCGCCAATGGCAGGCCTGCCGCGGGCACGGAGCGGCGCAGGTCGCCGATGAGCCGGTCCAGATGGTCGACCTCGCGGTCGAGGGATTGCCACGGCCGTTCCAGTGCGCCGAGCGCCAGGCAGGCGCCGGTCAGGTCGATGGCGTCGTCCGGCACGCCGCCCAGCGCCTTCAGCCACGCTTCGGCGGCGTCGGGATCAGTGAAGGCGCGGTAGCCGTCGGCATCGGTCGCTCCGGTCATGCTCTTCCGTCAGGCCTGCCAGGCATTGGGCAAATGTAGCGGCAGGCGGCCCGGCGTGACCAGCACGACATCGAAACGGACCGTGAGCCGCGCCAGCGCCGGCCGGGCCGAGAGCAGCCAGCCGGCGGCGTTGACCAGGCGGCGCTGCTGGGCCGCGGTCACGGCGCCGCCGAGATCGTCCGCGTCCGGCCGCAGCTTTACCTCGACGATGGCGAGCGTGCCGCCGCGCCGGGCGGCGATGTCGATCTCGCCGACCGGCGTGCGCTGGTTCTTCGCCTCGATCCGGTAGCCCTTGCAGCGCAGATACCAGGCGGCGGCCGTTTCGGCGCGCAGGCCCGCGCGCCGGGCCCGCCGGCGTTTGTCGCTCATGCCCGCCGGCTCATTGCGCGTCCGGTCCGCGCTCTCGCGGCGCATTTCCCGACGCCTCCCCGGAAAGGGCGAGCGCGCGCCGGTAAACCGCGCGCCGCGGCATTCCGGACGCTTCGGCGACCGTGGCGGCGACCGACCGCACGCTGCCGCCGGCGGCAAATCCGGCAAGAATCGCGGCGTCGATATCGCGGCCGGGTTCGCGGCCGGCGTCGTCCGTCCGTCCGCCGACAACGACGACGATCTCGCCCTTCGGCGCGGTCCCGAAGTCCGCCGCCAGATCCGGCAGCGCGCCGCGCCGGACTTCTTCGTAGCGCTTGGTCAGCTCGCGCGCCACCGCCGCCGGTCGCTTGCCCAGGATATCGGCCATCGCGCGCAGGCTTGCCTTGAGCCGCGGCCCGCTCTCGTAAAGGATCAGGGTGCAGGTCTCGGCGGCCAGCGCCTCGAGCTGCCGACGGCGTTTCGCATCCTTCGGCGCGAGGAAGCCGACGAAGCGGAACCTGTCGGTCGGCAGGCCGGAGACCTGCAGCGCGGCGATCGCCGCGCTCGGGCCGGGCACCGCTTCGACCCGGTGTCCCGCCGCAATGGCGTCGACGACCAGCCGGTAGCCGGGATCGGAAATCAGCGGCGATCCGGCGTCGCTGACCAGCGCCACACTTTTGCCGGTATTCAGCGCTTCAAGTATCGCCGGGCGCTGCCGGGCCGCGTTGCGGTCGTTGTAGCTGCGCAGCCGGGCGTCGATGCCGAAATGGGCGAGCAGCCGGCCGGTCACCCGCGTGTCCTCGCAGACCACGAGATCGGCCTGTGCGAGCGTATCGAGGGCGCGCAGGGTGATGTCGCGCAGGTTGCCGATTGGCGTCGCCACCGGATACAGCCCCGGCAGGAGGTGCGATTCCGGGCCCGGCGCAGCCGGTTTGTGCGGCGGTTCGGTCATCGGCCGCAGCGTTTACAACGAATCCGGCAGTCGCTACCTTGATCGCAGGGCATCGGATACATGGCTTCGGACCGGCTCTTGACGGGCTGAAAAGACGGGAGCGACAGGTGACGGTATCCTATGCAGGCCCGCGCATAAAGACGGGGACCGGCGCGACCCGCGCGACAGGCGCCGTAGCGGCTGCCTTGCGCCGGCCTGTCGCCATGCTTGTCGTGCCGCTGATGCTCGCGATCGCTCTGGCGGCTTGCGTCCCCAAGGGGAAGCCCGGGTCGGCGGCCAAACCGCCTGACCGCGTTGCCGGCGATAGCGGCAGGGTCAGTGTCGCCTTGCTGCTGCCGCTTTCCGGCCGCTATGCCCATGTCGGCAAATCCATGGAAAACGCCGCGCACATGGCGGTCATGGAATCCGGCAGCGACAGGCTGACCGTTTTGTCCTTCGATACCGCGGGCACGGCCCGGGGCGCGTCGGCGGCGGCGCGCCGGGCCATCGCCGCGGGCGCGCGGCTGATCATCGGCCCGCTTTTCCGCGATGCGGTGGCAGCGGTGAAGCGCAGGGCCGCCGGGGCCCGGATCAACGTCCTCGCCTTCTCGAACAGTGAAAGCGTCGCCGGCGGCAACGTGTTCCTGCTCAGCTTCCTGCTGCGCCAGCAGGTCGACCGGATCGTCCGCCATGCCGCGGCGCGCGGCTTTACCGAAATCGGTGTGCTGGTTCCGGCGTCGGCGACCGGGGAGCGCATCGCGATGTATGCCGAGGCGGCGGCGCTGCGCCACGGCGCGGAGATCCGCCGCACGGCCTTCTACTCCCCCGAGAGGGCGCCGATGCGCAAGCGGATCGAGGCCTTTGCCGAGGAGCCGCCCTACCGGGCCGTGCTGATCCATGCCGGCGGCGACCGGCTGCGCACGGTGGCCGGCCTGCTGGCGTTGAACGACGTGCTGCCGCCGGACTACCAGTATCTCGGCTTTTCGAACTGGAACGATCCGGGCCTGCGTTCTGAGAATGTCCTGCGCGGCGGCTGGTTCGCGGCGCCGGAACCTGAAACCAGCGCCCGCTTCGCCGGACGCTACGAAGGGGTTTTCAAGGCGAAACCCGACCGGTTTGCCGGCATGGCCTATGACGCCGTCGCACTCGCCGCGGCCCTGGCCGAACGGGCCGGCCCGAAGCGCAACCCCTTCACCCGGCGCGCCTTTACCGACCCGAACGGCTTCCTCGGCGCGGACGGGATATTCCGCTTCGGCGAGAACGGCCTGATCGAGCGCGGCCTTGCGGTGCTGGAAGTGCGGCCGAAAGGCTTCCGGGTCGTCGACCCGGCGCGCACCAGCTTCGCCATCGGCACCAACTGAGGCGGCCGTCGCATTCGGAGTTGACGTTTGTCGGGCAGGATCGCCCAACCTGCGCAGCCAGCCCGGCCGCCCGGCTGAGGTTCCCCCACGCGTTTGCGCTCGGTCGCGATGACGGGACATGGCATTCGCAGGTGTCATGAAATGTCATGATCTGCCAGAAAATTGGATTCGTCATGCAATTACAATGACTTAAGCAAGAATCATCCTTATCGGTCTTCATATCGCAAGCTGATTCAAATCAACTCCTGACCCCGCATGTCCCCCGAATTCGCCCGGATTGCGGGGGATGTTTCCGATCCGGCGCGGGCGACGGTAGCGCCGGGCGGCAGATGCCGCAATGCGATTTCCCTCTTGCGGCCGGGCCGACGGCCGCTACGCGTCCGGCCCCACGGTCGGCGTGGCCCGCCATGGCTCCGGCACATGGCGGGGCACGAGGTCGCGCCAGCCGCCGGCCGCAAGCGCCCTGGCCTTGGGGATCCTGCGCAGGCATCCAGCATTCGGAACTCCACTCCTCGGCGACCCTTGCCTCGTCCCAGATGCGCTCGGCCATCCAGCGATGGGACTTCTCCGCCCCGAGCCCGTCCCGTCCCGTCACCGTCGCACGCTCCTCCCGTGCCGGATCCGCTCCTTTCGAGGAGGGCGGGGCCGGCCCGCGACCCTCCACAGGTCCTCAATGCGCCCGACCGCCGCCTCCAGCGGCAAGTCAAGGCCGAGCTTCGCCATGATCCTGTCGCCGGGTACGAACGCCCGCCCGGACGGCACGAGCACCTGCAGCGCCGCGTCGCCGAGTTCCGCCTTGAGGACGAAGCGCCCGCTCAGCAGCCTCAGCCCCTCGACCCGCGCGCCCGCGTCCGCGTCCGCGAGTAGCAGCAGCGGCGCCGGCTTCGGCCATGCGGCTGCCCGGCCGCATGCCCGGCACGACATGCGGGTTGCCCTCGACCAGAGGAGCTCGCGCCAGCGCCGCCGCCCGCTTCGACCTCGTCCAGTACCCGCCGAGACGGCGGAACTCCTCGTCGGTCAGGAACCGCTCGTGCCGGCGCTGCCGGTTCATCGCGACCTGACCGCAGGGGTTGCTGCCCTCCGGGATCGTCTCCCGCTCCTCGGCCGCACGGTAGGTCCGGAACAGCATCTCGACCGCCCGGTTGGCCGCCGAAGGCGTCTTGCTCAGCGACTGGTGGAACGCCGATGTTGATCGGCGCACGGATTGGATGCCGATCGGCACGGTAAGTCATTGAGATAGCTTGATCCAGCGGGGTCAAGATTGGACGCCGAACAACAACCCTTATTCCGTGGCACCCTGAGGGCAACCTCGGCGCCGTGTAACACCCCGCCGCATGACCCGCCGCGCCGGCACGCGACATCGCCTCAGCCCGCTCAAAATACTTTGACCGGCGCCTGGGGGACGCTGCGCCAGAAATCGGGATCGTGGCCGAAAAAGATCCGAGCGCCGTTGCGCCGCAGCTTGCGAAGCAGGAGTAACGAATTGACCATCCTTGCGCGGTCGTAGACCAGCGACGGCAGATGCATGTTCTCCAGGGTCTGGCAGAAGTAGCAGGCGTCGGCGGCGAGGACGATTTCGCCTCCGGGCAGTTTGAGCTTCAGGGACTGGTGGCCTGGGGTGTGGCCAAATGTCGGGATCGTCACGACCGTCCCGTCGCCGAACAGGTCGAATTCGCCGTCGACCGGTTTCACGATATGGCCGTGGTCGTAGTTGATCGGGTTATAGAAGTTGGCGTGCACCAGTTCCGGGATCCGGCCCGCCTCCCACTCGGTCTCCTGGACAACGACGCGGGCGTTGGGAACGAAACCGTTGCCGCCGGTATGGTCGAAATGGAGGTGGGAATTGACGATGTAGCGCACGCGGCCGGGATCGACGTCCAGCCTTTCGAGGCGCGATACGATATCGTCGCCCGGTCGGGACCGTACGTCGAATGCATCGGCAAGCGGGCCGACCAGGGTATGTGGATCGTCGATACTGTGTGGATGCAGGCCGGTATCGAACAGGACGAGGCCCTTTGGATGGTCGATCAGGTAGGCCGGGATGGGGAAGGTGATCCGGCCCTCGCCGCCGGCGAGCATCTCGTTGAGGTCGCAGCTTAGCCAGCCGCAGGTCATGGCGTATAGCGCCATGCCGTCGCCGCGCAGGCGCCGCTGCGACGGCCGGCGGCCGCCCTTCTTCAAGCCGTCCCACCAGGCCTGATTGACGTTCAGTGCTCTCGCTTGCGGCCCTTGCATGCCCGGCGGTTCAGTATCCTGCGCCACGGGCCGGCCGGATCGGAATGCTCCGGGATGCGGTCAACTCGTCCGCTCCTTGACGATGCGCAGGGCCTCGCGCAGGTAGACGCGGAAGACCTCGTGGTTCTCGCTCATCGGGAAGTGGCCGATATCCTCCATCTCGATATAAACGCCGCCGCGAATCTGGCGGGCGGTGTTTTCTGTGGCCTCCGGCGGCGTCAGGTAGTCGTAAATCCCCGTCATCATGACCACCGGGCAGCGGCGCGCGTCGATATTCTGCAGTTCCTCTCGCAGGTCGTGGTCGACCGAATAGAAATACAGATCGCCTTTAAAGGCCTCGGAACCCTGGCTGTAGTAGTGCCAGGTCAGCCAGCGGTCCATTTCCGGCGATTGCGGCGCCATCAGGTCCCAGACGCCGCTGGCGCAGACCTGGGCGGCGTTGGCGTGGGGATGGCGCCACCAGTCCAGGAAGAAGCCGGGCGCATGATCGGCGGCCTCGACCGGGATGACGGCCTTGAAGCGGTCCGGGCGACGCAGCGCCAGTTGAAGCGCGACGTTGCCGCCGAAGGACGAGCCCATGAAGATCGGGTCTTTCAGCTCCAGCGCGTCGCACAGCTTGACGATGAAGTTCACATAATGCTCGGCGGTGAGCCGGTATTCCTCCTTCCACCACTCCTTGTTGTGCGGCGGATCGGACTTGCCGTGGCGCGGCAGGTCGTAGGCGATGATGTTGTAGTCGCGGGTGAACTCCTCGTCCTCCAGCAGGCCGCGCCACTGGTGATTGTGCGCGCCGGCGGTGTGCTGGCAGATCAGCGGCTGGCCGGTGCCGTTGTGGAGATAGAACACCTTGTATTCGTTGCCGTCGACTTCGATCGTCACATAGCGGCCTGTCACTGGAGAATGGCGAGCCATCGTCTACTCCCTGTGCATTTGATTTGTCCGGTCCCGGTTTGCGCAACCGCTCAAACCGGCACGCCGCACTTGCGCAGCAGCTCGAACTGAACCGTGAAATTCCTCAGGTTCTGCATCAGCACCAGAAGGTTGCCTTCGAGCTTCAGGTCCTCGCAGAAACTGGCGGCCCAGATGCCGTGGAACATCGGCTTCGGCACCGGCCTGGCGAATTCGCGCCAGGTCTGGGCGCTGGCGCGCAAGGCGAAGTCGTAAGGATCGAGCGGAGCCGGATCGGTGTTGATGTTCTTCACCTTGCCGTCGTGCATCTCGACGATAACCTTGCGGTCCGTCATGTCGTACAGGAACGAGCAGGTATAGTACTTGCCCATGCACTGTATGGTTTCGTCGTTGTCCGTCAGGTTCTTGAACTTCGACGCCCAGGTCTTCACGTCCACGGCCATGTCTGCGTCCTCATCGGGTGTTCACAAGGGGGTACTCCGGCGCCGGCGGATCCGCCGCCATCGCTGCTAGCTCTTTTCCGTTTCGGCGTTTCCTTCCGCCTCGCGCTCCTCGCGCAGAAGGTTGCCAATATGGGTGATCTCGTTCGGCGACATACCGATCTCCTTGAGCAGAGTATCGACGAAAGGCGCCTGGGCCCGGTAGCGCAAAGCGGCGCCGACGATATTGTCCGCCAGGGTGCCGCCGGTGCGCGGTCCCGAAGCGTTCGGCCCGCCGCCTTCGGGATCGCTTGAGGAATCGTCCCCGCCGCCTGCCCCGACGGCCGTCGGGGCGAGGCCGCTCAGGCCCGGCAATCCGTCGACCTGGAGAATCTTGATGTCGCCGATATTGTCCATCGGCTTGACAGATTCGCGGATGATCCCTTCCAGATGCTCGACCAGCTTCATGCGCAGGGTGCTCTGGCGATTCTCGTCGCTGCGCATGTTCTCCGCCTCGTTCAGCGCGCGCTTGCCGGCGGCATCGATCTCGTAGCGCAGTTGCGCCGCCTGGCTGGAGAACCGGTCCGCTTCCATGCGGTCTTCCGCGGCCGTCTTTTCCGCCGCTGCGATCGTGGTCAGGAGAATGGCCTCGCGTTCGGCCTGAAGGGCGGCCAGGATGGTCTCGACCCTCTTCTTGCGCTCGGCGACTTCTGTCTCCTTGACTGAAGCGACCTTCTCGGCCGCGGCGGTCTCCCGGGCGCGCGCTTCCTCTACGGCGGCCAGGGTTTCCAGCTCCTGCTTCTGCTTTTCGGCGACGGCGATGGCGCGGTCTTTCTCCTCGATGGCGAGAATCCGGCGGCGCTGAACCTCAAGCCGCTCGGTTTCCTGGGCGTGGGCGATCCGCTCGGCGTCCAAGGTCTTCTCCCGGTCGATCCGTGTCTTCTCGACCTCCTCGTGCGCCCGGATCTCGGCTTCCTCGGCCTCGCGCCGGCGTTCGGCCTCCTCGCGGGCGATCTCCGCCGCCCGCTCGGCGCGGCGCACGGCGACGTCGCGCTGCTGTTCGAGGCGCAGATACTCGGTCTCGCGCTCGATCCGGAGGTTCTCCCCCTCAGCCTGCAGGTTCTTCTCCCAGATCTGGATCGCGGTGTCTTTCTCGACGTCGTTGCGGTGCTTGCGCCGCGCCTCGATCTCTTCGGTCAGGCGGGTCTCGCGCAGGGAAAGCTCCGCCTCGATCGCCTTCTGCTGGGCAATCCGCGCCTTTTCCACTTCCTCGCGAGCGCGAATTTCCGCTTCCTCGGCCGCGCGTTCGTACTCGGCGCGCTCCTTTGCGATCTCCGCACGCTGATGCGCCTTGCGGACCGAGACTTCCTGCTCCTGCTCCAGGCGGGCATAGTGGCTGTCTTTGTCGATCTCCAGCGTCAGCTTTTCCGCGTCGAGGTTTTTGTTGCGAATCTGGATTGCAGTGTCCTGCTCGATGTCGTTGCGCTTCTTCCGGCGCGCCTCGATCTGCTCGGTCAACCGGGTCAGGCCTTCGGCATCGAAGGCGTTCTGCGGGTTGAACAGGCCGATATCGGCCTGGTCGAAACCGGTCAGCGAAACCGCTTCGAGCTCAAGTCCGTTCTGGGTCAGCGCATCCTCGACAAGCTCTTTCACGTTGCGCACATAGGCGCCGCGCTGCTCCTGCATCTCGTCCATCGTCATCTGGGCGGCGACGATGCTCAGCGCATCGACGAAACGGCCCTGCACGAGATCCTTCAGCCGCTCCGAGTCCATCGTGCGGTCGCCGAGCGATTGCGCGGCGAGCGCCACCGACTCCTTGTCAGGACGGACACGCAGGTAGAATTCGGCGACGACCTCGACGCGCATGCGGTCCTTGGTGATCAGGGCGCCGGCGCCGGCGCGCTTGACCTCCAGGCGCAGCGTGCGCATGCCGACCGGCGTAATGGTGTGGACGATCGGCAGCACCAGCGCGCCGCCCGTCAGTACCACCTTCTCGCCGCCGATGCCGGTTCGCACGAAGGACATGTCCTTCGACGACCGCTGGTACAGCCAGTAGAGAAGGTAGACGATGACCGCGATGGTGATCCCCGCCAGGAGGATCGCGGTGATGATGTCTACTCCGCTCACGGCTCAAGTCTCCCTGTTTCCGCCAGACGCATCGAGCGTCCGGATTTGATGGAGGCGCCCGTATTCATCGCGTCAGCCCGTATCCTTCACCGCGGCCCGGTAAACCACCAGGCCGAAAGCGATCTTGTTCAGAAAATCGGCGAGGTTGTAGATCACGTTGATGCTCTTCGGATCCACGCCGCCGCCGAGGAATTCCATGAAATAGCCGAGCGGATAGATCGCCCAGCCAATCGTGGCGATCAATCGCAGCGCATTGAACGACCCCTGCACGACCGCGTTGCCGCTGGCCGAATTGATCTTGCTGGCCTCGCCCAGATAGACCTCGCCCAGGATGTAGAGCCCGCCGGCCGCCGAAATCAGGAAACCCAGGGTCGGACTCATATAGCCGGCCGCGCCGAGATAGGCGGAGCCGATCATCACTACCGACGCGACCAGCAGGCGCCAGAACACGCCCGCCGAGACCGCCGCAATGGCCGCCAGCATCAGGTAGAAGATCACTGTCTGCATCGGCACGGTCAGCTGCCAGTCGATGAACCGGTAAACCGTCGAAACCTTGCCGGTCGCGGTCCAGACGTCGCGCAGATAGAAATACTGGAGGGCCGACACCAGCGTCACCGTACCCATGATGGTAACCGGCGCCTTCCACCGGTCCGCAACCCGGCGGCGCTCGAACAGCAGGAAGACCGTCGCCGCTGCCATGGCGATGGAAATCAGCCAGAAGGTTGCGCCAACAACATCGGTTGGGTCTACGAACTTAGTCATTCGCCTGCCCTTCGCCCCGGCCCGATCGATAAGCCTTACTCATTTTCGCCTCAGATCTGGTTCCGGATATGCGGCGATCTGGCATAGAGCGCCACAAGCGGGATGATCAGCAGGCCGAACACGAACTGCTGCCCCTCGTAGTTCAGGCCGATCCCGACGAGGAACGACGTCAGGACCTGCAGAACCAGCACGCCGATCACCGTGAAACCGTAGCCGCCCCAGCCGCCGAGCAATGACGTGCCGCCGATCACCACGGCCGCCAGAGTCGTGAACAGGTAGGGATTGCCGACGCCGATAAAGCCGCTGCCGCTCCAGCCGAGAAGCAACGAGCCGGTCATGGCGGCGATGAAGCCGCTGATCGTGTACACGCCGACCCAGTATTTTCGCTCGGAGATCGAAAGGCGCCTGGCCGCCGTTCGGCTGCCGCCGAGGGCATAGAGGTTGCGCCCGTACACTGTGTTGCGCATCGCGATGATCAGCAGCACCGCGACGACGATCCAGATCAGGATCACCGGCGGAACCTTCAGGCCGAAGGTTTCGCCGTTCATCGCCGCGATATTGGTCAGCCATCCCGGCACGGCGCCGTGTACGTTGCCGGCGTAGCGAGTGCCGATGCTGGTGACGATCTGGGTGCCGCCCGCGACCGCGAAGCCGACGCCGAGCGAAACGATCAACGCCTGTCCCTGCAGGCGGAAGCTGAGGAAGCCGGTAACCGCGCCGATACAGGCGCCGAGCCCCAGGATGATCAGGACGGCCAGCCAGTTGGGCAGGCCCTCGATTCCGAAGAGATAGGCGAGCGCGATGTTGGCCGATCCAATGATGAAGGGGATCGAAAGGTCGAGCCCGCCGAGCAGGACGACCAGGGTCTGGCCCAGGCAGGCCAGGCCGAGAAACGCCGCGAACACCAGCATCGACTTGAAATTGATTGCCGAAAAAAACCCGTCGACGATCAGGGAGCCGACGATGAACAGGCCGACCAGCACCGTCACCCCGATATACGCGCTCTTGTTGGTCGTCACATAGCGGTTCAGCGCCACCGCCAGCGCGAGCAGGATGACCAGAATGATCGAGGCGAAGACGTTGCGCGCGGTAAAGAACCCGTCGACCGTCGCCGTCAGGATCAGGAACAGAATTGCCAGCAGGGCAATGCCGATGAGCATCGCCCGGAGGCGGTAAAGCAGGTTCCTGACAAAGCCACCGCTCTCGTTGGCCTCCCCGTCCTGCCCGCCGTCCTGCCCGTCGACTTGCCCCTCAACCTGGCCCCCGGCCTGTCCGATGGCCGTACGGCCCGCTGCCGGCGACTCCTCGTCCTGCCGTTGGGCGCTTTCCAGGCCGATTTCGTCCTGTTTGTAGACCCAGCGGATCGAGAAATGGTGCCAGCCCCACAGCACCAGCGCGACGGTCGCCGCGGTGAAGAAGATGACATGCTGCAGCGGCGCTTCCTCGACCACGCCGAGGATCGTCCCGGCGCCGGCGATCAGGACCGCGATAACGAAGCCCAGCCATTTGTAGAAGAGGTGCGCCGACCGGGTCATCGGCCGGCCCCCAGGACCATCCGAACGCGCCCGCGCCCGCCGAGTTCGCGCTTGGCGACCGACAGTAGGCGGCCGCCGCGATATCCGCGCAGGAATTTCCACGCCCGCCGGGCGACGATGATCGCTGCAACGATCGCCACCCCGAGCTTCCACAACGGCGCTTCGGCGGCGTAGAACATCGCGCCGAGGAACAAGATCGAGGTCAACACGATGAATGCGCTGCTATAGGAAAAGACGCGCACACCCACACTCTCGGCGATGTAAGCGAATATCTTCTTCCGCACCAGCGGCAAGGTTCCGATGTAGAGGGCCGCCGCCGCCAGGATGACCCAGAACACGGCGACCAGCAACGATTCGGACGGCTGAAGCTGGCCGACCGCAATGGCGGCGGCTGCCGGTGTCGCAGCCGGGGCCGAAGCCGATGGGCCGCCCGCCGGGCCGGCGGCAAAATACATCGCGCCGAGCGCGGCGACCGAAAGAATGACGAGCGGCAGGATCGTCGCGTTACCGATCCTTCGCTGCACGCGCGGCAGGCTGACGATGAACAGCAGCGCGCCGACCAGCACCGCGCAGAGCGCCGGCGTGAACAGCGCGCCCGGGGACGCCGACGCGCCCTGGTTCGCATAGATCACGACGATTACCGCCGCCACGCCCAGGCCGATCAGGAAGAGCAGGGGCACGTTGCCGATCCGGCTGCGGACGCCGGTTTGCGCAATCAGGATCAATAGAGAGGCGAGCAGCACTGTCCCGGCGACAACCAGCGCCACGGCGACCGCAGGCGATGTGAACGCGCTGGTCGCCGACGGTTTTCCGGCGGCCGAACCGTGGGGTCCGACCCATTCGAGCAGGAAGTTCTTCAGACCGCTCGCCGTTGCAGCGCCGGCATCGAACGCCGCCGCGGGCGGGTCCGGCCCGCCATAGAGCGACAAGCCCAGGACAAGCAGGGCGAGTACGCCGATGAAGGCGATCAGCGATGCGCTGATGCCGCGATAGAGCAGATAGATCAGGAATATGACGACGGCGATGATGACCCCGGCATAGACGACCGGCGTGCCCCGGGGCGCCGGCGGCGCCGCCTTGGCCTTGCTGCCACCGAGCACGGTCAGCCCCGATCCGCCCGAGCCCGAGCCCAGGGACTGGATGCCGGAGCCGCTCGAACTGCCGGAACCCGAACCAAGTGACTGGATCCCCGAGCCGCTCGAACTGCCGGAACCCGAACCCAGGGACTGGATACCGGAGCCGCCTGTATTCGTTTGACCGGAGACCTGCGCCGGCGCTGGTGGAGGCTTCAATTCTTCTTTCGAATACAGGATCACGCCGAAGCCGATCACGCCGAGCAGGACGAAGAAGGCGAAGGGCGAGACCCGCGAAACCCGGCTCGGCAGCCTCGGCAGCGCAAGGGTGAGCAGCAGCGACACCACGAGGACGACGCCGTAGGACGCCTCGGTCACGAAGCTCTGGACCCGGCCGAAACTGAAGGTCGAGAGCACATAGGTGATCAGGTAGATGTTCAGGGCGCCGAACAGCGATCCGACGATGCTGCCGCGCCCGCCGGCGAGGCTGGTGCCGCCCAGGACGAGGGCGGTGACGGCCATCAGCGTGTAGGTCGTTCCCTGATTGGGATCGCCGGAGGAGATCAGGGAGGTGAAGGTCAGCGCCGCCATCGCCGCAAATATCCCGGCGATAACATGCGCTCCCAGCCGCACGACGTTGATGCGCACGCCGCTGGCATATGCGGTGCGCTCGTCCGAGCCCATCAGCCTCAGATGGCCGAAAAACGCGGTCCGGGTCAGAGCGAACCAGGCCAGGGTCGCAACGACGACGATGGCGAGGACCGGCGACAGGATCTCCGTACCCAGGCCCCAGTGCTGCATCCATTCGGGCACCACGCCGCCGGGCCGCCGCAGGATGACCAGATTGAGGCCGACCAGCGCCAGGAAGCCGCTGAGCGCGACGATGATCGGCTGGACCCGCACATAAACGATAATCAAGCCCATCAGCAGCTGGTAGAGCACGCCGACGGCAATGGCATAGGCGAAGAATTCCACCGGCGTCACGATGATCTTGGCGGCGTAGAGCTGGACCATGCTGACATTGATGAAACCGATCAGCGGTCCGATAGACAGGTCGACGCTCACCCGGCCCGCCATCGCAATGACGGTGAGCGCGTAGGTCGCAAGAATCAGCGGCGAGGCGACGATAACTGCGCTACCGATCCCGACGTTGGAAATCAGGTTCGGCGCGCGGAGCGTCGCAATCGTGAGCAGCCCGAACAGCAGCAGGATCGGCACCAGCAGATAGGTGTGCGATGGCGACGATGCATGCCTCAGTTCTGCAGCGCTCATGCCGGTGGCCTCACCGGGTGTCGTGGCACGAAGCGAAAGGAATGTCCGCTTCCGGGATCATCAGTCGAATTCCTTCACCTTGATTTTCGGTCCCTTGCCAGCTTCGCTCTGCCGGCCGGCCTCGGCATCCGCGCCGAAATCCCTGATCTTGATCGCTCTGGCAGCCGGCCACGACGGCTCGGGCGGCCCGGATTGCCGCGATGGTCCCGATTGCCCGGACGGCGAGTCGTCGTCGAATTCGACGATCTTGATGTGGCCAATGTCCTGCGCCGTCGCGACGGTCTTGCGACCGTCCTCCCGGTCGTTGTCGAACTCGACGATCTTCATGCCTGTCTTTTCGCCCGGGCGGTCTGCCGGCGATCGGTCGTCGTCACCATCGAATTCGACGATCTTGATTTCGTCACGCCCCATCGCGCTCATCCTTACTCAACTGTTTTCCCCCGGACCGCTATTCGTCGAAATAAACGACCTTGACCCGGTCGCCCGAAGCCGCTGCGGGGGAACGCTCTGCGTCCACCCCTTTTTCCGACTCCGTCTCGACGATCTTGATGCGGCCGATCTGTACCTTTGGCTGCCGCTGCTTCCTGTTGGCCTCGAAATCGAAGATCTCGGCGGCAGAATGGATCTCGCCGTCGTCGTGGTGATGGCGATGCGCACCGCCGCCCTCGCTCTGGCCGAACATGGCTTCGAGGATCCTGTCCGGATCGATCTCGTCGTCGATGAAGCTGTCGAAAATGCTGCCATGCCGGAACACGACGACCCGGCCGCACAGTCCGATGAACTCCTCGAGTTCGCTCGACAGGAAGACGATCGAATTCTCGCGCGAGGCAAATTCCCGCAGGTGATTGTAGAGTTCCCGCTTGGTCTGGACGTCGACGCCGCGCGCCGGATCGTTCAGCACGAGAATGCCCGGCTGCATGGCGAAGGAGCGCCCGATGAGCACCTTCTGCTGATTGCCGCCGCTAAGCGAGGTGATCAGGTTGGAGCGGTGCCCGATCTTGATCGACAGCCGGTCGACGAACCAGGAGAACACGCTCGCCAGATCGGCCCAGTCGATGATTCCGAGACCGCCTTTCTGGGTTGTCTTGCGATACAGCGGAAAGAGCAGGTTCTCGAAAATACTGAGGTTGGGGAAGATGCCCTCGCGCTTGCGGTCGCCGGAGACGTAGTAGATCCGGCACGCTTCCGCATCGTCCAGCCCCTCGACCGTGACGAAGGCGCCGGCATCGTCGCGCGCTTCCGGCAGCCCCTCCAGCGCCGGCTCGACACCGGCCAGGGCACGGACGAATTCGTCCTGTCCCTGACCGTCCAGGCCGGCCACGCCCAGGATTTCGCCCCGTTTCAAATCGAATGCGAACCTGTCGCCCTCCTCCCACAAGCGCAGGCCGGCGCCCCGCATGACGATCTCGTCGCTGAACGCCTGGTGCGCCTCCTGGCCGTGATGGGTCTGGGTAAAATCGCGCTCGCCGGTCATCAGCTCGAGCAGGTTTTTCTCGGTGATCTCACCCTTTTCCAGCACACCAACGTCGCGGCCGTCGCGCATGACCGTCGCCCGGTCGCTGATGCGGATCAACTCGGCGATCCGGTGGGTCACGATGATGACCGCGCAACCCCTGTCGCGCAGCTCGCGCATCTTGGCGAACAGCCGTTCGGTGGAATCCAGATCGAGCGCGGCGGACGACTCGTCGAGGATCAGAATCCTGGGTTCGGTCAGCAGGGCGCGGCCGATTGTAATCCATTGCTTCATGCTGAGCGGCAGGCCGCCGACGAGTATGTCGGGGTCGATGTCGACGCCGGTCAGATCCCGCATGAGGGAGCCGGCGGTTTCGTATTTCGCGCGGGACGGGCGCGATTTCGACCACAGACCGTCGGCGCCGACGAACAGGTTATCGGCGACCGAACATTCGTCCGCGACGAGCACTTCCTGAAAGACGGTGGCGATTTCGGCGCGGCGCGCTTCGATCGGCGACCTCGGCGTATGGCCGAGCATGGATATCTGGCCGCTGTCGGGGATCTGGACGCCCGACATCACCTTTGCGAGCGTGCTCTTGCCGCAACCATTGCCACCCACGATCGCGTGGATTTCGCCCAGACGGGCGCTGAAACTGCATCCGTCCAGCGCCTTGGTGACGCCGAACGCCTTGTGTACGTCCACAACGGACACGGCATCGCGCGACGAACCCCCGTTCGCCGGTCCGGCGCCGGGGGCGTCACCCGTCGGGCGGTCCATTGGCGACGCTATGCTGTCCAATACCCTGTCCTACCGCTCGGCCGGAGCCGCTGTTCCGGCTCCGGCCTGCGATAGTACGGCGTCTAGTGCATCGATGCCTTATATTTCTCCGGATCGGCAGGGCGCAGGAAGAAGTTGTCCAGGAACTTCTTTCCGCCCCAGGTCTCGATGCCGACATGGGCCCAGAGCTTGTTGTTCTCGTCGCAATCCGTGCCCATCATCTTCTTGACGTCGTCTTTGCCGAACGGGATCACGTCGACCAGGACCGACTGCAGCTTCGGCCCCTGGCCCTGGAGCGTCCGCATCATGATATTCCAGATCAGCTCGAAATCGTCGCCCGGAGGCCAAACATGATAGGCCGAACTGATATAATCGATGTTCTTGCGCCAGTAGCAGATGGCGCCAAGTTCGCCGCCGATCGTGACCGGGATCATCTTGCGCCCGGACTGCTGCAGCGCGCGGAGAACACCCATTTCAGCCGCCGACTGTACGACGATGCCATCCAGTTTCCCCGGATGGGTGGCAAGCCACTTCTGCACCTCGGCCTGGGCGACCTGGTCGGTCCACATGCCAGCGATGCTGCCGACCACCTTGATGCCAGGATTCGCCGCGAGGCCGGCCTTGATGCCGCGGTCCTGCGAATCGGAACCGGAGGTACCCGGAATGCCCTCGACCACCAGAACATTGCCCTTGCCGCCGAGTTCCTTGGCCATCCAGGTGCCCATACGATGGCCGGCCAACTGGTAGTTGGACGATGAATTGATCGAATAAGGCGAGGTCAGGTAACCGACGAACGAGAAGGTCGGCACGCCCTTGTCGAACGCGTATTTCACCGTCGCATTCAGGGCGGTCGGGTTCGAGCAGCACACGATCAGCGCGTCGACACCGCGGTCGACAAGCTGGCGCATCTGCTGGATCTGAAGCGCGTCGTTGAGGTTCGACTGGGTGACGAGGACCTCCTTGAGCAGGCCCAGTTTCTGCCATTTGCCGATCAGCTTCTGGACCAGCCGGTCCATGACGCCCGCGCGCCAGGTATTGCCGGCATAGGAACTGGCGTAGCCGATCGTCCACGGCGGCTTTCTCGGCGATTTCCAGTTGCGATACGCACTCGGCCCGATCGGCTGCGACGGGTCCAGCATGTTTTTCGAGTACAGTTTCTCCTGGATGTCCTTCGGCAGTTCGTCCACGCCCTCGGCGATTGCGTGGCCCGGCAGGAGCAAAAGCGCCCCCAACAGGATGCCCAGCTTGGCCAATCGTCTCATCGTCTCCTCCCGATGTGTTTACAGCGGTTTGCCGTTCCAGCCGGAACGGTGCCTGCGAACGCCCCCGCGCAGCACGGTCGACATGTTGAGACCGCGCGCAATCCCGGGCAACGGCAGACTGGCGCTACATTAGATGGAATAGTCTTGAGGTGCAATCGTTTGCAGCAATCGTTTGCATTTTTTTCCGAATGACGGAAAATACTTGACGATCGTACCGTCGGCGGCGGCGGTCGACATTCGGTCCGCCGGCTGAAACCGGTTGACGGCGCATTTCGAGGATCCCCGGCACCTATGGAAAAGAAGACCGCTGACAAGCCGGAACCGCCCGGCAAGCGGATCAACGCCAAGCGCTTGGCCGAGGATCTCGACGTATCGATCTCAACGATCTCGCGCGCATTCAACAAGCAGGCCGTCATCGCACCCGAGACGCGCAGCAAGGTGCTGGACTACGCCGACCGGCTCGGTTACCGGCCCAATCCGTATGCCCAGAGCCTGATCACCCAGAAAAGCCGGATCGTCGGCATCATCGTATCCCACCTCGAAAACCCGTTTTATCCGGAGGCGCTCCGCGGGCTGAGCGAAGCGCTGCGCGAAGCGGGATGGCATGTCATGCTGTTCACGGTGCCGTCCGGCGAAACCCCGGACGATATCCTGCCGCTCGCCATCAGCTATCAGCCGGAATTCGTCATCGTCATGGCGGTGACGATCTCCTCCCGGGCTCAGGAAGTGGCCGAGCGGGCCGGAACGAAGCTGATCTATTTCAATCGCCGCGATCCGAATTCCTCGATCTTCTATGTCGTCTGCGACAACGCCCATGGCGGCGGCATGATCGCCGACCACTTTATCGATACCGGGTGCCGCCGCCTGGCCTACATTGCCGGCTTCCAGAACGCCTCGACTACGTTGGACCGGTGGCGCGGATTTCGCGACCGGTGCATCGCGCGCGGGTTCGCGGATGTCTGGCGCGAGGAGGGCTACTCCTTCTCCTACGAGGCTGGTTATCGCGCCGCGATCCGTCTGATGAAGCGGCATCCGCGCCCCGATGCGGTCTTCTGCGCCAGCGATATCATTGCGCTTGGCTGCATCGAGGCGGTGCGCACCGAGTTCGGCCTCCGGGTTCCCGAGGATGTGTCTGTCGCAGGCCTCGACAACATAGAAATGGCGGCTTGGCCGTCGCACTCTCTGACAACCTACTCCCAACCGCTTGACAGGATGATCGAAGCGTCGGTGAAGCTCATCGAGGAGATTTCGATCGGGGCGGAGAACGAGACGGTCGCCTGGCAAATCAAGGGCGACATCATCGTTCGCAAGTCGACTCGGCCGCCGCCGGGTGGCAAAAGGTCGGAGGTCGTGCCGGACGCACCGGCATGATCGGGATCGCGGGCGCCGCTGGAGCGAGGGCAGATCGTTGTCGGACAAAATCGTCTGGCTCTTCATCTTCCTGATCCTGTATTGGGGCTACTGTATTTTCTGGGGCGCGCGCTGCGGGTCCCGCGCGCCGTCGGCGAGCGACTATTTCGTCGCCGGCAGGAAGTTGCCGGTCTGGCTGTTCGTCATGGGCGTGACGACGGCGGCGTTCGGCGGATGGAGCTTCATCGGCCATCCGGGCCTCGTCTTCCGCGACGGCTTTCCCTATGCGTTTGCCGCCATCGGCGCGATTGCAATTCCGCTGTCCGGAGTCGTCCTGCTCAAACGGCAATGGGCGCTGAGCAAGCGTTTCGGTTACCTTACGCCGGGCGAACTGCTGGCGGACTATTACGGCAGCGAGGCGCTCCGCCTGATCGTCCTGGCTGTTGCGCTGCTGTTCGCAATTCCCTTCACCGGCCTCCTGCTGGGTGGCTCCGGCTTCCTCATCAGCGTCGTGACCGACGGATATGTGTCACGCGACATGGCCATGTGGGGCCTGGCCTTGGTCCTCGTCATCTATGTCACGGCGGGCGGCATTGCGGGTATCGCCAACGTCGCCGTCCTCCAGGGCATCCTGATGGCGATGGGCATGATCGTGCTCGGCCTCATCGCCCTCGATCATGTCGGCGGATTCGAGATGCTCAACCGCAAGCTCGCGGATCTCGCGGCGACTCGGATCGGCGGCTGGGGTACGACGCGCGGCCTCGGGGGCGGCGACTATAACAGCCTGTTCGCCCTGTCCGGCGTCGCACAATGGACAACCGGCCTGGGCAAGGAGGCGCCGGTCGGCGGCCTCTGGACCGGGGTGATGTGCCTCAGCTTCATGTTCGCCCTGCTCGGCGTGATGGCCGCGCCGACCTTCTCGATCTGGGCCTTTTCCAGCGCAACGCCCCGGCCCTTCGCGGCGCAGCAGGTCTGGGCCTCTGCCGCTGCGGTCGGCGCAATAATCCTGATATTTTCGGCGATCCAGGGCGTCGCCGCACTGTTCCTCGGCGCCAACGAGGCCGTTACCGAAGCCGGCCTGGCGGTCGCCCGGGTCCTGCCGGACCTGTCGGGCGGCAAACAGGCCGCGCTCGTCCCCTACTACATCAATTCGGTGACCGAGGCGTTGCCCTGGCTGGCGGCGCTGCTTGCCGTCTGCGGCCTGGTCGCCATGCAGGCGGCCGGCGCGGTGCATCTGGCCGCGTCGGGGACGATGCTGAGCCGCGACGTGTTCCGCCGCTTCCTGAAACCGGACGCCAGCCACCGCGGCCAGAAACTGTTTGCGCGCATTGCCGTGCTGGTCGTTACCGGCCTGGCTCTTGCGCTCGCCACCTACGACCGGATTGCCCTGGTCGAACTGGGGGCGCTGGCCCTGCCGGTCGCCTTCCAACTCTGGCCGACACTGTTGGGCGCCACCTGGTTTCCCTGGATCACCCGCCAGGGCGCGCTCTACGGCCTGTACGCCGGCATCCTCGCCGTGATCCTGACCGAGAGTGTCGGCCAGACCCTGACCGGCGGCACTCTGCCCTGGGGGCGCTGGCCCTGGACCATCCACTCTGCCGGCTGGGGCATGTTCTTCAACCTGTCGATCTGCGTTATCGCCTCGGCCATGTCCCAGGAGGCTGCCGGCAGGCAGCGCCGGCAGAAGTTTCACGACTTCCTGCAGCAGCACGCGGCGCCGCGGGCCACGGCGCGCGGCGTAAGGACCTTCGCCTGGATTCTGGTCGCGGTGTGGCTGTTCTTCGGCGCCGGGCCGGGCGGGGTCATCGGAAACTATCTCTTCGGCGCGCCCGACGCCGGCTACGACAGCTGGGACTTCGCGATGCCGTCGCTGTGGGCATGGCGCATCCTCTGGTGGGGCGCCGGCGTCATTCTGATCTGGTTCCTGGCCTACGGGCTAGAGATGTCCACCGCACCGAAGAGACCGATCGTCTCCTTGTCCGAAGACATCCATGGCGGAACGGCCGGCCGTTCGGCAGCGCTCTCGCGATTCAAGACTGCTCGACACGTCGAATACCCGCCGCGATGATGCCTACGGCACGCAAACCCGAAACGTTAGGTCTCGATGGTTGCGGGGGCACGCAATCCCCGAGACCGACATTTCAGCGAAGTTCCAGTCAAATCTCCTTAACTATTTGATATATCCGATATTTTTTCATCTAGGCTCTGCCACATGCGAGAGTCATCCCGCTCGTAACGTGAGAATCTGCGATGAGCCAGAAATCCTCCCTAATGGAAACTCCCCTGCCTGTCCCACAGGCGCTGTCGTTAAACAACATGGCACGCGCCGGGCTACTACGTGTTCCGGACCTTATCTTCGCGCCGGCCGCCCAATCGTCCACCCTGAGCCCTTTGTCTCCAGCGACCTCGCCACAGACTGCGACTGGCGCCGGGTGAGCGTAGCCGGCTCCTTGCCGGACTTGATCCGGACGATGACGGCCGCTGCCCGGCGCCGTGCCTCGCTCGGTGAGAGGTCCTCGTAGCGCCAGATCGTAGCCCGCAACCCGCGTCGCCGCGAGCCCGGGTCTGGACGATGCAGACCTTCCGTCCCGAGGGATAGACCCGAACCCCGAAGCCCTGGAGTTCGTTGTCCCAGACCGTGTCCCTTTCCACCGCGATGGCGTCGACGGTGCGCCGCGAGATCCTATTGTTTCTGAGCTTCACCATGCCTCAGTTGCCTTAACCGTGGTCCTGCATCGAGCGCACCTGCCCGCTCTCGTTAGTAGCAGGAAACGCGTATCGCAAAGCCTTTCGTCGCCGCTACGCGGAGCGCCGATTACGCCAACCACGTTGCCGATCGATCGAATCAGTGAGCCAACAAGAAACGACGAACCGATACCGCACAGTCGTCCGGCGCTTCCTCGGCAATAAAATGACCGCACTCGAATGCCTCCTCGGAGACATCGTCGACCCATTTCTCCCAGATCGGGCGCAGCGGTTCCGCTGTGTGCAGGCGGCCGCGCGGTGCAAAGACGGGGCATTGGAGCTTCCTGCCCGCATTTCGGTCTTGCCGGTCGTGCTCCAGGTCGATCGTGGCGCCGGCACGATAGTCTTCCGCCATCGCTTGCAGAACCGCCGGCTCCCGAAAAGCGGCCTTGTATGCCGCCACCGCAGCAGGATCCAGGGCACCGGGCCGCGCCGCCCACCGATCCAGCAGATGCATGATGAAAAAGTCGGGATCGGCACCCATCATGCGTTCGGGAACCGGGGCGGGCTGGGCCAGGAACGGCCAGTGAAAGGCCTCGATGGAGGCCGCCATGTCCCAGGCGTCCCAGATATCGAGCGTCGGCATCGTGTCGAGGCTGACAAGATGGCTGACACGGTCGGGAGCATCGAGCGCCAACCGGTAGCCCACGCGCGCGCCGCGATCATGCGCGACGATTCCGAATCGGTCATGCCCCAACTGCGACATGAGCCAGACCATGTCCTTCGCCATCTCGCGTTTGGAGTAGTTCCTGTGGTGAGGATCGGGCGCCGGCCCGCGACTTGCGCCATACCCACGCAAATCCGGTATCGCCAGCGAGAACTCCCCGGCAAGCAGCGGGGCCAGGCGATGCCAGTGCACATGGGTCTGCGGAAAGCCGTGCAACAGCAGAAGCGGCCTGCCCCGGCCGCCAACGCGGCAATGGATCATGGCGTCCCCGCAGCGGAAAGCATGCGTTGCAAATCCCTCAAACATCATCGCCGCTCGCACTATTCCAGAGCCGGCCGCTGAACCCTGCGCACCCAACGGGCCGTTCGACCGATCCATCGTGGCCATATTTCGTTGTGTCTTCCATCTGCGCCCAAACGATTGCAGAATCTTCATCCGAAATTCGGATCTGTTCCGTCCGGCAGGTCACTGGCGCAGTCTGAGCGGCGCTGGATTGGGCCGGAAAACAGGTCAAAGAGAACACGCACAGCGCGTACAATAATCCTTGTTCCTTACAAGAAGGATTCCGATTCATTCCGCCGCTTCGATAGCGCGCCTCTGACAAGCTGTGTCCGGCGTAGCGTCGCGTGCTGCAGCCGGCGCGGCCGTCGGGTATGCCGGCAGCCCGGTCCATTGATATTCGAAATTCGATGCGGCGGTCGGGATGTGCCAAACGCAGCGCCATGTTCGAACGGCGGAACGACTTGGTGAAGTTTCTGGTGGTCGTCGAGAACGGCAGGATCGGCTTGGCCGAGGACCGGCTGAGCGCACCGGATGCCGGCGCCGCCGGGGCCCGCGGTTTCCGCCCGGCCATGCCTGCCGGGACATGGAGATGTCTCGAAAAGGCTTTGCCTTGGTGCCGCCGGGCAGTTGCTGCCTCTGACCATGACACGGCGGATCGGATCGAGACCGGAACGGCACGGCATGGGGCGTGGCGGTGACTTGACCCCAATACTGTTCACTCTATGACTTTAATGCTGTCGACTGGATTGACGGCAGGGTGAGGAGAAGGTGAACGGGTGACCCGCTCACCTATCTCCACCGTCGCGACGCGGGC
>LXNI01001222.1_pt1 | contig 23568 bp, 20 predicted proteins | sample 809091 | NCBI WGS metagenome assembly LXNI01 (sample SAMN04870527, study PRJNA318959) | sponge metagenome | biome: 01000161; feature: marine sponge reef; material: water | host: Sarcotragus foetidus | place: Greece: Milos, Mediterranean Sea | collected 2013-05-29 | depth 5-7 m | reverse complement strand
AGTCGAGCGGGTGCTGGAGCGAGCGCGAAGCCGGCTGCCGGCAGCGGCCCTTGCAGCCGTCGTCGTCGTCAGCGCCGGCGTGCAGTTCATGGGAGTTTCCAAGGACTTCATCGCCTATCTGGACCTCTTTCAGCAGCAGGTCGCAGGAGCGGTGCCGTTCAACGGCGCAATTTATGGCGGCGCGGACTATCAACCCTGGTCGTCGATTCAACCGGAAGGCGACTACGCGGCGGTCCTCTACGCCTACCAGTTCTCACCCTTGCTGGCCCACGCATGGCTCCTGCGAGCGGATGCCGTCAATCTGCTTGCACCTGACCGGACGGATTGGTTAGCCGACGCCCTGGGCCGCACGCCCTGGTTGCGATTCGGCATCGACGCCGTACCCCCGAATCCGGAACATGGCTTAGGACTGGATTTCTGGTCGCTAAGTCTTACGGAGAGCTATCTGGCCTATCCGGGGTTTCTGTTTTGGGTGGGCGCTCTCCTTCTGGTTCTGCAGTTCACTTCGCTTGGCGCCTGGATAGGCCTGAGCGGCCGGATCTGGCCATCCGCGCGCGGCGTGCGGTCGCTCCGCTTTCTTTCGATTGGCGCGTTTGCCGCACTGTTGATTAGCTTTGACACGCTACATTTCATGCTCTAGCTTCAAGTTGAAGGGAGCAGGCGACACTAATGGCTGATTCGGACGCGACGTCCGCGCCGCCGCTCATTCCAGACGACTTCCTCGCGATCCTGCGCTGCGTGAACGACGACCATCCGCGCGATGACGGCGTGCTGCGCATCGAGGGCGAGTTCCTCGTCTGTACGATTTGCGGCTACCGGTACAAGGTCGAGGACGGAATCCCCAACATGCTGTGGGAAGACGCGAGCCCACCGTCCCGCGAGAAGACCGCCCGCTCGTGAATTCGATCAGCCAGGCCAAAGACCTGCTGGTCAAGTACCGGCGGCATCGGGCCATCCTGCGCCCATCGCTTGGTCGATTTGCGTATCACTGGATGCGCGGCACCACCGAGTTGCCTTACGGCCCAATCAAGCTCCACATCGAACCAACCAGCTTTTGCAACCTGCGCTGTCCCATGTGCCCGCAAAGCGTCGGGGCCAACGAGTTCAACGGGTTCATGGAGATGGACCTGTTTCGCAAGATCATCGATGAGGCACGCCCATTCGTGCGCGAGGCCAACCTGTTCTTCCGCGGCGAGTCGCTCATGCACCAGGACATCTACGAGATGATCGAGGTGTGCGAGCGCGCCGGGATTGCCGCCCACATCAACACCAATGCCACGCTGTTGCGTGACGAGAAAATCGAGCAGTTGCTGGATGCCGCGCCGAGCAAGCTGACCATCAGCTTCGACTCCGGTGAGCCCGAGCAGTACGAAGTGATGCGTAAGGGTGCACAATTCGACCGCACGCTAGATCGCGTCCTGCGCCTGTTGGAGTCCAGAAAGCGCCGGTCCGGCCCCAAGCCCTATTTTGTGATGCAGGTGATTCAGTTGTGGGACTCGAGCTTTCCCAAGGGCGCCGCGCCCAAGGTGCCCGAACACTTCCTCCAGCGCTTTGACGGGCTGCCGGTGGACGAGTGGGACACGTTCTGGGCGCACGGCTGGGCCGGGCAGATGGATTCGTCAGACTTCTACACCGCGCGTCCACACGGTCCCAACTACTACCCCTGCAACTGGCTCTGGAAGTCGATGGCGATCTACTGGGACGGCAAGGTTCCGTCGTGCTGCGCGGACTTTGGTGAGGACCAGATCATGGGCGATCTGGCCAACGAGTCGTTGCTGGATATCTGGAACAACCCGTCGTATCGAGCAATTCGCGAGGCGCACGTCAGCGGCAATCTGGACGACTACAAGCTTTGCCGCGGGTGTGACGCGATCTGGCAGGAAGGCGGTTCGCCCTGGAACCTCTTCACCGGCGCCCGCGGCGTGGTGACTGGGGATCCGCTGCCAGTGCTCCAGCCGGGAACCAACGGCTCGCACGCAACCAACGGGACAGAGGCGCCCGACCACTGATCGATAGGCGGCGCGCAACGCTCCGCCGCTCGGCTCACACGGTTCGTGCCGTTGTCCGGTGCCGAACCCGGTGCTAGCGTCCGAGCGATGCGCATCACATTTGTCTCAAACATTTTTCCGCCGACTGTCGGCGGGCCCGCAACGCACATCTACAACCTGGCGCTTACATTGCACAACCGCGGCCACTCGGTCCGAGCGGTGGTTTGCCCCGACGATCCCGAGGGCCTGGTGCGTCCACCGTTTCCGATTGTTCGTGTCTCCTGGAACACGCCGATTCCGCTGCGCTATGCCCTGGTCTGGTGGCATACCTTGTGGGCCGCGCTGCGCTCAGACGTCGTTTACATCAACGGTATCGAGGCGCCCTCCACGCTGGCCGCGCTGATGGCCGGTCGACCGCGGATCCTAAAGATCGTCGGTGACTGGGCCTGGGAGTCCGCCCACCGGCGCGGCATGACGACGCTGGGGATCGAGGAGTTTCAGCGGACGCGTCACGCGCCGCTGACCCGGGCGTTCCAATCCATCCAGCGGATGTATACCTCGCTGGCCAATGTGGTTGTGGTTCCCAGCGGTTACGTGGGCGCGTTCGTGCGCAACTGGGGCGCCAGGCCGGAGAAGATTCGAGTGGTCCACAACGCGCTGACCGAGATTCCGGAGATAGACGTGACGCGCGAGGAGGCCAAGCGGCAGCTCGGCTTTGAGGGACCGCTGGTCTGCACCGTGTCGCGACTCTATGGATGGAAACGGGTCGACGACCTGCTGCGCATGGTTCCCGACTTTGCGAATGACGCCGTGCTGGCCGTCGTTGGCGACGGGCCAGAGCAGCCGGCGCTGGAACGCTTTGCCAGGGAACTTGGACTGGGTGAGCGGGTCCGGTTTGTAGGTCGGGTGCCGCATCGCGACGTTGGCATGTACCTACGGGCTGCCGACGTGTTTGTACTTAACACGTCATACGAAGGTCTGTCACACACGCTGGTCGAAGCGCGCGTCGTTGGAACGCCCATCGTCACGACCGACATTGGCGGAAACCGGGAAATCCTCACGCACGAGCACAATGCGCTGCTGACGCCTCTCGGCGACCACCGTGCCTTCGTGAGCGCCGTAAACCGCCTTCTGACCGACCGCGAGCTTGCCGGCCGGCTGGTACGCAAGGGATCGGAGGGCCTCGATCATTTCACGTGGGATCGGCTGGTGGATGAAACGATGGAGATTCTGTCCGAGGTCACCGGCTCAGGGGCGCGCGCCGCTCCGTGAGCGCCAAGCTGCTGATGCTCAGCGGTGATCGGGACCTTACGACGGGCCGACACGGGCCCTTCCACACCACGCTTGAAGGCCTGGCGGCTGAATTCGATCGTATCGACGTGCTCTCGCCGCGAGCCGAGGGTGCACGGACGGCAGATCCGTTTCCGGACGTTTGTGTTGAACCAGCACCGACGTCACGCCTGCGCCAATCGGCCTGGATGCGTCGCCGGGGCGCGGAGCTGTTAGAATGCCATGCGCATCGTCTGATCGTCAGCCACGACTATGGAATCTTCGCGAACGGCCGCGCGGCCGCGCGCCTGTCCGGCCGCTTTGGGACGCCTTACGTCAGCGAAATCCACCACGTGCCGGGTCACCCAAAGCGCGCGCAGTGGTGGGAGCCGCTGGAGCGGCAGGTCTACCGCGCCTATGTGAGGCGCGTGGCGCGCCGGGCGACTGCAATTCGAGTAGTCAATCGGCGGGAAGTCCCCGACCTGCTGGTGGACTGGGGGGTGCCGCGCGAGCGCATTCTGGTGTTGCCCTCGGCGTACATCGATCGGGAGGTCTTTGCTCCTGGTGAAGTCGAGCGGGACTTCACCCTCGGATTCGTCGGTCGGATGGTGGCGAACAAGAATCTCGGCTACCTCGCGGAAGTGTTTGCCTCTGTGGCGGCGCAGGATCCCGACGCACGGTTCGTGGTTGCCGGCCAGGGTCCGGAGATCAAGGCGTTTCGACGCGGCCTGACTCGCTCGGGGATCCTGAAAATGGTGACATTCGTAGATTGGCTTGATCGGCCGGCCGATCTGGCTGATCTCTACCGCCGAATGCGCGCGCTTATCGCTCCTTCGCTAAGCGAGGGCGGCCCTCGGGTATGTCTGGAAGCCATGGCCTGCGGCACCCCGGTATTTGCCACGCCGGTGGGGGTGATGCCGGAGACCATTGAACACGGCGCGAATGGCTGGCTGCTGCCATGGACGACCGAAGCCGGAGCGTCGATGGTCAAGGCTGTGCTGCGAGATTCCGAAGGGCTGCGTGCTGCCGGTCGCGCCGCTCGGGCGGCAACGACACAGTTTGAGAAGTCAGCAGTGCTCGGTGCCTACGCCGCCACCTATCGCCGGTTGGCCGAGGTCGGGGCGTCTTGAGCAGGCCATCGGGCAGCGACCTTCGCCTGCTGTTCGTTACCCAGGAACTCGACCGAGCGAGCACCAATCTCGCGGTGGCGCACACGTGGGCGACGGAACTCTCGCGACATGCGGCGTTCGTCCACGTGGTGGCGGCGCGCGTCGGCGAGGTCAATCTGCCATCCAATGTCTCCGTTCACGGCCTGGGCCGAGAACGGGGCCGGTCGCGCTGGCTGGCGGCTGCGGCATTCGGCGCGGTTTGCTCACGGCTGATTCTGGGCCGCCGGGTGAATGCGGTTCTGGCGCATATGGTTCCAGCCTACGCCGTGGCGCTCGCGCCGCTGACCCGCGTCGCCAGAACGCCGCTGGCGCTGTGGTACGCGAGCCATGGGCTGACGCCGATGCTGCGGCGGGCCAACGGAATGATTGACGCTGCATTCACGGCCTCGTACGACAGCTATCCGATTAGCAGCGAACGAGCGTTTGTACTCGGGCACGGGATCGATACGGCACGCTTTCGGCCACCGGACGGGCGAGTCAAGGGCAACGGACCGGTGATCGGAATGGCGGGACGCATTACACCCCTCAAGGGGCTTGAGCCAGGTATTCGCGCCGTGGCCGCGTTGCGGCACGGCGCGTTTCCGGAAACCCGGCTAAGAATCGCCGGTGAGCCCTTCTATCCGTCCGACCGGGCATACGTGGACGAGCTGAAGGTTCTCGCCGATACGCTAGGCGTGCGTAACGCCGTGGAGTTTGTTGGCGCTGTACGCGGTGATGCGATGGCGGGGTTTTATGGATCGCTGGATGTCTTCGTGAACTGGCGCGAGCAACCGGCGCTGGACAAAACGGGACTGGAGGCGCTGGCCTGCGCAACGCCCTTGATCACGAATAACACTGCGTACCGTGGCGTGCTCGGCGAGCACTCGAGCGAGGTGTTGGTTGGAAACTCGAGCGATCAGTTGGCCGCTGGCTTGAATCGGCTCATGGGTCAACGCGCAGAATCACGACTGGCCGCAGTCGAACGTCTGCGCGCCTCGGTGATGCAGCGGCACGGCGCGCAGGGGCTGGCGGAACGGCTGGCCGCGGCCTGCAACGCGCTGCGGCAGGACGTGCGCCCGGCGTTTCCCTCGGTCTCAGAGGCGGAAGCGTCGCCATGAACCTCGATCCGGCACGGCAGCTCGCACGACTGGTCGGTCAATTGCCGGATCTCCACGTGCTGCCGCCATACCAGCAGGCGATCTGGCGGGCCCGAGCGGCCCTGTTTCGGCGGGCGGCCGGCGTGTCTTGCGGCAATGGGCTTCGTCTGGACGGACGCTTCTACTACCCGGCGGGTTTGCGGCTGACCGTGGACGATAGCGTCCGTATCAAGCGCGACGTGAGAGCCGGCTGGGAGCCCGGACATGCACCGGATGCCGCGCTGTCAATCGGAGCTGGGACCGAAATCCTCTCCGAGACACGTCTCGATTGTACGGGTGGTATTCATATCGGCGCGCGCTCGCACGTCGGCCGCCGCTCGACTATCTACACGCATCGACATCTCCTGGACGAACGGGAGACTCCAGCCCTGGACGCGCCGATCGAAACGGCACCGGTCACGATTGGCGACGACGTGATGCTCTACAGCGAGGTCGTGGTGCTACCTGGCGTGACCATTGGAGACGGAGCGGTGGTAGCTGTGCGTGCCGTAGTGTCGGACGACGTGCCGCCGTACGCGATCGTGGGCGGGATGCCCGCGCGGGTCATCCGCGAGCGGACGTAGGGCCATGATGGTTGAAGCCGTTCGGCCGTCGACTCTGACCCCGCGTGCGGCTTGGGTCCTGGCAACAGCGTCATCCGCATTTGAACGACTGCGGGACCACCACGGCTACACGCCGTGCCCAGAGCACCGAGTCGACCACACCGGCAAGACGGCCCGCAGCATCGTGATCAACTGCGCGCTGCACGCACACACGAACCAGGATCGATATCTCACAAGGTCCGTGGCAACGGCCAGGCGCGTGGTGGCGCGCCTGGCGCCCGATCCCGGCGCCGGAGGCGCCTGGGTGTTCTTTCCGGGCCTCCACGATCGTCGCAACAACTCCACCAACATCATCGACGCCGGCGAATGCGTGGACGCTCTGTCGACCCTGCTCCTTCACGCGGCTGAGGATCTGTCGAGCACGGATCGAGATGCCATTGAGCGGGCAATCCGACTGAGCTGCGACACCTACCTTCTGGCGAATGTGATTGACAAGCCTGTGGTCAATCAGCGGCTCTGGGGCGCCATGGGCTTGGCGGCAGCGTCGGCCGTGTTGGACGAGCCAGCCTGGGCACAAGCCGTGGAAGACTCCGTAAGCAGCTCGCTGGCTGAAATGCGGTCAGACGGCTCATTCGCCTACGTGCGCGATGCAGCCCTGCTCGGCGAGGGCGTGGGAATCTCCGACCTGACGGTTTACTACCACAGTCGCTGTGTGGCTTTCGCTCGCTACGCCCTGCGGCACATCGACTCGGAAGCGTCGTTCGAAGATCGCTTACAGGACGGTGCCGACTTTCTTGCCTTCGTGCTTCGACCCGATGGGTTGCTGCCACTGGGTCTCGAAGGCAAGCGCTGGTTCTGGGACGCCGACGCAGAGGCCGGCTCAGCGCCTTACGGCGCATACGTGCTGGCCGCGGACGGGCGCGATTCGCTGCTACCGCTGGCCGGTCGAGTTGCCGCCCAAAGCGCGGCGACGCTCGGCGAGGGCGGGATGATTGACGCGACCAAGGGTGCTCCGGCGTTCGTCTGTCGGTTCATGCACACGGCGGATCTCGCCTGGCTGGCGCGGGCGCACGCCGTCGCCGAACTTGACGACCTCCCAAGCAACCCGCCGGCGGGAGGACACTCTGCCCCGGCGGTCGCTCGCGACGCCGGCGTGGCCCGGCTGGAGTCGTCGCGTCTGTGCGCCCTGGTTCGAACACACAAACAGTCGTCCGACCGTCTCGTCGGCGGTCGCATCGGCGGTGGCGGCCTCGTATACGTGGGCAATGCCCGCAGTGCCTGGAGAAACCAGCTGGGTTTTCGCTCGGAGCCAAGCATCCCCGAGGGCACGTGGGACGTCACGCCAGGGCCTTGGCGATTGACGTTGCCGGATCTTCGGCGAGTTCTGGCTCGGCGTGAGTCACGTTTCCTCCTCCACATCGCGAGGACACACGTGCAGGCCGGCCGCTGTCTGTACGCGCTCGGGTTGCTGTGGCGCAACTTCGGACCGCCCATGTGGCCGGCGAGCCAACGGTGGCTGTCAAGCCATGCCGTCGCCGGTCAGGCCACGGTCACTCACGACAAATTGACGGTTGAGTCCGGCGTGGCGCGGGCCGAAGGTCACGAACTGGCCGGTGTGCACATTCGACGCACGTACGAAGTTCAGGGATCCGGCTTACAGGTCTCCGATCAGCTAACGGCCTCCACGTACTTGTCCTCGGCTCGGTACTGGTTGCCTGCCGCCTCCCAAGGACTTCGAGTCCAATGCGACGGAGCATGGCGACAGCGGCGTGATGCCGTGGAGTTCGGCGCGTTGGCGGACGGTGAGACCGTGCGTGTGGACTATTGGATTTAGGCGTGGAAGAACCACCGCGCATCGTGATGGTTGCTAACGCGCGGATCCCCAGCGAGCGCGCCCATCCGCTGCAAATCATGCACATGGCCGCGGGCTTCGCGTCAGGGGGGGCGACCGTCCTGCTCGCATACGCTCGCCGCGCGAACACAGACGCCATGCGCGCGGTGGGCGACCCGTTCAAATACGCCGGCGTGCCCAGGTCGTTTTCGCTGGTTGGGTTACCGACCCTCGACGCCATCAAGCGCGTCACGATCGATTGGCCGGTGCTCAATTTCGGCCCGGTCAGGCTGGTCGCGCACCTGCTACAGCTCTGGTCGTTCGCCGTGGCCGCGCTCACCGTCGTGCGCCGCTGGCGCCCCGCCGTGATCTACAGCCGCGACCTGCTGCCCTTGGCGGTCTTGCGGCTGTTTCTGGGCCAGCCAGCCCGCTTCTGCTTCGAGGTGCATACGGTGCCGCGCTCGCGACTGTCGGCAGGCCTGCATCTGTGGGCCGCGCGTCGCATGGATGCGGTGATCACCATCACCGAGGGCCTGCGCCGCTGGTATCTCGACGCTGGTTTCGATCCTAAGCGCCTGTGCGTGGCCCCGGACGCAGTGGACATTCGGGCGTTCGCCGGCCTCGATCGCGGGAATGCCCGGACCGAACTCGGCATCCCGAAGAGCGCGCCCGTCGTCTGCTATCTCGGTCACCTGTATCCATGGAAGGGCGTAGACACGCTGGTTGCGGCAGCGCGCGGCGCCTCGCCGGACGTTCAGTGGATCGTCGTGGGTGGCATTCCGCCTGACCTCGACCGCATCAGGGCGGCCGCCTCGGATCTGCCAAACGTTCATCTCACGGGCCACCTGCCGCCCGACGATGCGCGCAAATACTTGGTTGCCGCGGACATAGCGGTAATCCCGTTTAGCGCCCGACAGGTCATCGCACGCGAGCACACCTCCCCTCTGAAGCTATTCGAGTACATGGCCGCGGAGCGTCCAATTGTGGCCAGTGACTTACCCTCACTGCGCGAGGTCCTGCACGACGAATGCAACGCCCTGCTCGTTGCGCCGGACGAGCCGAGCGCCCTGGCAAGCGCCGTCACTCGTCTACTGACCGACAAGGCGCTGGCCGCCCGTTTGGCCAACGCTGCTCGTTTGGAGGTGGAGAGCCGTACATGGACGCAGCGCGCCGCGGCTATCCGCGAGTTTCTGGAATCTTCGCCGGCGTCTTAACCCAGTTGGGCCGAGCCATGGCTCGGCTTCTCGCTGGACTTGAGCACGCCTCGATCGCGCAGCGCCGCGCCCTTGTCGCCGCTGGCCTCCTGGCGCCGCTGCTGGTGCTTTATCGCGACCTGCTCTTTGCCGGCGCACCCTGGCTGGACCTTGACTTGCTGCTGAGTTACCAGCCCCGCTATGCCTTGCTTGCCGAGGGCGTCCGCGACGGACGAATCCCGCTGTGGGCCGACGGCATGCTGGCGGGATTCCCGGTCGCGTTCTCCGAGTTTGGCTGGTTCTACCCGCTGACCTGGCTGCTGCTCTGGATCTTTGAACCGCTGCGCGCCTACTTCATTGAGTTGGCGCTCGGTCTGGCCCTTGCGTCAGCGGCGGCCTATTGGCTGGGCCGGGTGTGGGGGCTGACGCGGCTCGGTGCGTTCGTGGCCGCGTTCTTGTTCACCTACGGCGGCTTTGTCTTCGCCACATCGCGATTCCTCAACTACGCCGACATCTTTTTCGCGCTCCCGGCTGGAGTTGCCGCTATCGAACTCATAGCCCGGGGCCAACGCCGCTACAGCGGTCTTCTGGCGATCTGTGCCGCCGTCACCGTGCTGGCCGGCCATCCCCAGATTGCGTTGCTGTGGGGCTTTGTGTGGCTTCTGTTTGCCGCCACGCGCTTCTGGTGGGCCTGGGGCGATGTTGGGTTTGCACGAGCGGCAAAGGACGCGGCTTGGGTGGGCACTGCCGCCATCGTAGGCCTGGCCGTCGGAGCCGTCCGACTCGTACCGACGATTGCAACCACGGAGCTTTCGGCTCGCGCTGGCGGGCTTGACTTCGCTACCGCGTCGCAGGGGTCGATTCCGCCGTGGAGCCTCGTCGTGGGCTACCTCTACCCGTCCTTTGAGATTCCACAAGTGCTGAACGACACCCTCAACGCCGAAGAGCTTCTCTACCTCGGGCTCGCCGCGCCGGCCCTGGCGCTGATCGCTGTCGTGACTGGTTGGCGTCATCGGCTCATCTGGTTTCTTAGCGGTCTCGTCCTGCTGACCTGGATTCTGTCCATGGGCTCGTTCAGCCTCGGCTTCCCGCTGCTCCACAAGCTGCCGCTATTCGAGTTCTTCCGCCAGCCAGCACGATTCGGGATCGCGGCGTCGTTTGGCCTGTCATTTCTGGCGGCAATCGGAATCGAGCAGATGAGCGCCGACGGTCTCAGATCGAGCCTGCTGGTGCGCTGGGTCGGTCGCGTCTGGGTTTGGCTCGCCGGGCTTATAGGTGCGGGAACGGTCGCGGCGACGATTGTTCTCTCGGGATTCGCCTTCCTGATCGTTCCCTACGGATACGACTACATCGATCGGGCCATCGTCGGCTCAGAAGGACGATTCCTGACCGCCGAACGCTATTACCGCACGTTCGATCAGATGTACGAACGTATGACGGCAGCGTTCAGTCTTGAGTACTGGGCGCCGCGCTGGACGCTCTTGGCCGCGCTGCTTACCGCCCTCGTGTTCTGGCGCTTTCTTCGTGGCCGGATCGCACCGACCAGCGCACAGGCAGCCGTCGTGGTCGTGCTGGCATTTGACGTCTTGCTGGCACCTTTCCACGGGATACCAACCGTGCCCGGCGACTGGTACGCCCGAGATCCACAGGCTGCCGGTGTGGTGCCGGCGGACTCCGGCGGCGACTGGCGGGTGTTCTCGTACCGGAGCCAGGCACAGAAATTCGAGCTTTCCACCGCCGCGGGCACGGAGCTGGATCGAACGCGCCGCGATCTGCTGGAGTACGTTTTTCTCAACGAGACCTTTGCCCCCAACCTCCCCATGACCGGTGGGCGCGCGTCAATCGACGGATACGAGAACCTGATGCCGCGGGACACCGCCGACTATCTGGCCTACGTCGGGAGCGAGCGATCAACGGTTGCCGGATTTGCGTCCGACGCTGCCTTGGACGCTGATGCGCGAACCGAGTTGCTGCGGCGTCGTGCGCCCGCCCTGGCCGCCGCCAACGTGCGCTTTGTCACCTCGGGCGTACCGATCGATGTGCCAACGCTGCGCCAGGTCGGGGTTGAAGACCTTGCACTTCCCCCATGGGCGTCGGTTAGTCAGCCTTTGTATGTCTATGAACTTGCGGACTGGGCTCCCCGCGCTTGGATCGCGCATGACTGGCAGATCATCGAGCCGGGGACGCCACCTGAGTCCACGCTGGATGCCATCGCCAGCCGCCCGGACGTACCCCTGGTCAACGGCGACCCCGGAATCCGCCCTACGGGTTCCGTCGGAAACGACATCGTGCATCCACCGGTACGCGGCGCGGACGCCGTCACTGTGCAGGTGGAGCTTGGCGCGCCGGGACTGCTTGTGTTCAACGAGGCGATGTTCCCCGGTTGGCAGGCCACTGTGGACGGACGTCCGACAGAGATGGTCACGGTGAACACGCTCGTGCGCGGAGTGCCGATTGACAGCGCCGGCCCACACACCGTGGTTATGACGTACTCCCCGCCCGGTTTTATTGCCGGACTGGTGGCCTCTTTTGCCGCCCTGGGCGCGACGCTCGTGCTGGCCGCTGCAGGCTTCTGGACCGACCGCCGGTGAAGCTGGCACTGGTCAGCGATGCGTTCGATCCAACCAATGGGTGGGGACGCTATGCGGGCGAACTCGCACGTGAACTGATCGCGGCCGGTGTAGACGTTCGCCTGGTCAGCCCTCGAAGCCTGGCGACGATGGACGATCTTCGAGACTACCCGGACCACAGGGAAATCCCGTCGTTCCAGCACGGCCGACGTCACCCGCTGCGCGTGATGCAACGAACATTGCCGCCGCTCGTTCGCGGCCTGCGCGGAAGCGACGTCATTCACTGCCTGGTGGAGCCCTATGCGTCGGCGGTGGCGCTGGCGGCCGGTCGCCGGCCATATTTCGTATCGCTGGTCGGCACCTATTCGCTTCCGTCGGGCCGACCATGGATCGAACGCTGGACACTACGCTGGGCGCTACGTCGAGCCCGAGGGTTACCCGCCATCAGCGGGTACACGCGCCGGCAAATTGAGCGTGGGGCCGGGGTTCGAAACGCCAGCGTGGTTCCGTTGGCCGTCCGAAGCGACGAGTTTCAACTCCAGCATCCACCTTCCCGCGAGCCTGGCCTGATCGTGTCGGTGGGTGAATGCAAGCCCCGTAAGGGATTCGACCTGGCGCTCGAGGCCTTTGCCCGGCTGAAGTCTGAGGGCGCGGCCGACCGGTACGTTGTGGTTGGTTTAGCGGACGAACAGTCATCGTATGTGCGGCGGCTCCGAGCGCGCGTCCGCGAGCTAGAGCTCGACGGGTCCGTCACGCTCACCGGCACTGTCAGCCAAGACGAGCTTGTCCAGTGGTATCACCGCGCCCGGGTCGTAACGATGCCGTATCGCCGGTGGGGATCGGACTTTGAGGGATTTGGCCTCGTGCTGCTGGAAGCGAATGCCTGCGGGACTCCGGTCGTCAGCGCGCGGGACTCCGGAGCCGAGGAACCGGTGATCCACAACGAGAACGGGTTGCTCGTTCCCCCCAACGACGCCGCGGCCCTGACCGACGCCCTTCGTACGCTGCTTACCGATGCGAAGTGCTGGCAGGCCCTGGCCGCTGGTGCCCAGCGTCGCGTTCGCGCCACGACGTGGCGTCGGTCCGCGCGGCAACTGCTGGATGTCTACGCCTGCGCCTTGGACACCGACGCGGTCTTCACAACGTGACGGATTCCCCCACGCCCGCAGATCGGTCGGAAGAGCTTGAGAATCGCGCGATTCGAGGCGTCGTGGCGCTCGGCGTGCGCGAAGGCGGTATGAAGCTTGTCTCGTTCCTTGGGAGCATCGCGTTATTCCGCCTGCTGACGCCGGCAGATTTCGGTGTCATCGTGCCAATTGCCACCTTTGCCGGGCTGGTCAAGCAATTTGCCGATCTCGGGCTGCAACCGAGCCTGATTCAGCGTGGAAACGAGCCTCAGACCCGCGACCTTCGGGCCGTGTTCACTGGCCAGTTGCTCCTGGTCTTTGCGGGCGGGATTGTCGTTTTTTTCGCCGGGCCAATTGCAGTCGATGCTCTGCTCGATGATCAGATCGATCCATGGATGACCCGGGTATTCGCATTTTCGGTTTTCTTCACCGCGTTTCGCATCGTTCCGGCGGCGTTACTTGAACGACATCTGCAGTTTGGCCGCCTGGCCGCTGCCGATATTGCCGGGACCCTGTTCTACTACAGCGCGGGTATCGGATTCGCCATCGGCGCGGCCGGTGTGTGGAGCCTGGTCATTGCACACGTCGGCGCCAGCCTGGTCTCGACGCTGGCGGTCGTGTTGGCTCGCCCGTGGTGGCCAGTGCCAACTCGCAAGCTGGGAGTTCTGGCCCCGCATGTAGGTTTCGGAGCGCGATTCCAGGGATCAAGGCTGGCCATCACGCTCAAGGACTCACTCATTCCGCTATTCACGCCGCGGGCATTTGGGGCCACGGCAACCGGATATCTCAATTGGGCCAACCGTGTATCCGCACAGCCGCTTGCGCTGACGCAGTGGGTGGCGCGCGTGAGCCTTCCGACCTTTGCTCGGATCCAGGACGCGCCTGAGCAGGTTCGCCGAGGCGCCGAACTTACGCTGAAGTGGAACGCCATCGTGACGCTACCGGGGTTCGTCGCCGTAATCGCCTTTGGGCCGGAGATCGCCAGCCTGATTTACGGTGAACAGTGGTTGCCGGCCGTTCCGGCCCTGCTCATCCTGGCGCTCAACAACGCGCTCATTCCCATCAACGGTCTGATCACCCCCATCTTGAACGCGGTGGGCAAGACGAAAACCGTGCTGATCGTGTCGATTGGATGGGCAGCCGCTGCGTGGGGCCTGGCCGGAATCCTGGCAGGACTCGGCGCCGGGTTCCTGGCGGTTCCGATTGGCCTGGCGGCATCGCAGGGGCTGGCGGCCCTGGTCTTGCTGCCAATCGCGCGCCGGGAGTTCAATCTACGACTACTGCACCACCTGGCCCGTCCGCTCGCGGCCGCAGTCGGGGCCGGGCTGTTTGGACGGTTCATTTTGCTGCCTATGCTGACCGATGCGGTCTTGCTGATTCAGGGCGGCGTCGTGGTCGTATTGGTCTACGCGGGTCTTCTCTATGTCATCGATCGCAGCGCGTTGCGTTCCGAACTCGGCGCCTTGTGGCGACGGCGCGCCGCGGTAGTTTGACCGCGCCGTGCGTATATTGCTGATCGGCCCGCACTGGGACACCGGACGCTGGACTGAGTATTGCGCGCTTGGATTGCAGTCCGCCGGTCACGAAGTCCGCACCTTCCGCTACAGCGGGCGTCTTGATCAGGAGGTCGGCCTGTGGGGACGCGTGCGAAGACGATTGGTCGGCCCTGATCGGTACCACCTTGAGCGCGTCTTTGACGTGGCACGGGCGGACAATTTGGATGCCCTGCGCCATGCCGCCGACCAGCGGCCGGAGTTCACCCTGGTGCTCAAGGGTGAAGTCTTGCTGCCGGAGACGGTCGAGCGCCTGAGGCAGTTGACTGACGGCCCTCTCGTGCAGTGGTGTGGCGACGATCCAAGTTGGTTCCCGAACATCACCGGCGCTGCACATCTGTACGACCGCTTCTACCTGGCCGATCCGACGTACGCGGCGGACCTCAAGACTCGCGGCGTGAAGGCCGAGTTTCTGCCGCACGCAGTCCACCCCGCGGCCTGGGCTGGCCACGCCGCAGACCCGGAACCCGTGGAGGTGATTTTCGTCGGCGATGCGCGGCACAACATGGGCCACTTGCCTGCCAACCGATCCAGAGTTGAAATCCTCGAATCGATTGCCCGCTCCGGGATAAACCTGGCCGTCTGGGGCCGCGGCTGGGAAAAGCTCGAGGCCAGGTATCGAGTGCGTGAAGCGCATCGCGGGCTGACGCTACTTCCGGCGTCGGCTGTGGCTCGTGCCTATCGCGGCGCCAAGATTGTGTTGAACGTCCACCATGCCCAGATGCGCGAAGGTCCGAACATGCGGACGTTTGAGATCCCTGCCGCCGGCGCGTTCCAGCTCACGGACCACAAGGCCCGAATGGATGGCTTGTTCGAAATCGGAACCGAGCTCGCGGTCTACCAGGATGTCGACGACGTGGTGCCGGCGATTGAGCGCTACCTGAACGACGAGTCCGCGCGGAACTCAATAGCGACAGCAGGGAAACGCCGAGTGGAGCGTGATCACACGTACGAAGTCCGCATGGGCGAGCTCATCGACGACGTACACGATGGATAACGATCGGTTTCCAACGGCGCTGGTAGCTCGAAGCGATGCCGACGTGCTGGGCCTGGCGTTGCGCGCGCACCCGCATCAGCCGGCCATTGCGCTGTGGCGGGCAACTGAGTTCGCGATGCTTCGTGACGTCAGATTCGCCGCGCCCGTGCTGGATCTCGGCTGCGGAACCGGCGAAGTCGCACGCACCGTGCTGCGATCGCATTGGCCGGTCGATGGGCTTGAGCTTGTTTCCGCGGAGACTCGGGTCGCGCACGCGTCGGGCATGTATCGGACTGTCATGCGAGCGGACGGCACCAAGATGCCGCTGGCTTCAGCCACGTACGGCACCGTTTACAGCCATAGCGTGCTTGAGCACATCCCGGACGACCTGGGCGCCGTCCAGGAAGCTGCGCGCGTCTTGCGGCCTGGCGGGCGCCTTGTGTTCACGGTTCCCGCGCCAGCCTTTGCCGACCGAATCGAGTCTGAGTCCGGATCCGACGCCCTGGCGTCGATGAACGCTCGGCTTGGCCACTTTCACTATCGCTCGCTTGAGGAATGGACGTCGCATCTCGACCGTTTCGGCCTGAAAGTCGTGGCAAGTCGGGGGCACCTCCCGGACGCGACACAACGAACCTGGCGGCGACTGGACGAGTTCATGGTGCGGCAAATCGCCGGACGCCGTGTGCTGGACTGGTTCCGTGGGCTTCACCGGCGCCGGCTAGTGCCGATGCCGCTCTGGGTTGGTTTGTGGTCAGCGTTGCTACACCGGCCATTTCGGCGGCCGGTTGACGAACCCGGCGGCCATTTGATCGTGGCCGAGCAGCCTTCGTGAACGACCTGCGCGTTCTGCACCTTTCCCCAACCTGGTTCGGCGACGAGTCGGTGCGGGGGGGCGGTGAGCGCTATCCGCTGGAACTGGCAATTGCAATGCGAGAGCGCACGCCGACGCGGCTGGTCTCGTTTGGCGCCAAGCCCGGAACTCGCCGGGTCAACGGGTTTGAGATCGAGGTGCATCGAACCTGGCGGCGGTTGCGCGGTCGAATGTATGACGCAGTCGGTCCCGGATTCCTCCCGGCGCTTGGATGGGCGAATGTTGTCCACTGCCATCAGGCGAGGTCAGGTCTCACGGCGCTTGTCGCGCTGATTGGGCGTCCGCTAGGCAAGCGGGTCTTCGTTACCGATCACGGTGGCGGCGGGGTGAATTGGGTTCGCCGTCTGCGCATCGGTCGCTGGATAGACGGTCAGTTGGCGCAGAGCCAATTTGCGGCCGCAACGCTTCCCTACGTCGGACGCCGAACGGAGGTGATTTACGCGGGCGTCGATACGTCCAAGTACTCGCCTGGTGGCGACAAGTCGCCGGGCCGGGTGGTCTACGTGGGTCGCTTGCTGCCGCACAAGGGCATCGAGACGGCGATCCGAGGGCTTCCAGCTGGCGCCTCACTCGACATCTACGGGCGTCCATACGACCCGGATTACCTTGGGTTCATTCGATCCGAGGCGTCGTCCCGTCAGGTGCGGATCCACATCAGTGCGTCGGACGACGAGGTAATTGCCGCTCTGCGGTCAGCTTGCGCCTTTGTCATGCCATCGGTGTACGAGGACTACCGAGGACGCCGCCAGGCCCTGCCGGAGCTCGTTGGCCTCGCACCACTCGAAGCCATGGCGTGCGGGACCGCGGCGGTGGTCTCGGCCGTGGCCGGGATGCCCGAGATCATCCCATCCCTAGGTGGCGCGACGGTTCCGCCGAGCGACCCCGACGCGTTGCGCCGTGCGCTGTCGCCCCTTACGACATCGGTCGAGACGGCGAGGTCGCAGGGCAACGCCGCCCGCAAGCACGTGGAGACCCGCTTTACGTGGTCGGCGGTGGCAGAACACTGTTTGGCGGCGTACACCGCCTAGAATCGTCCCATTGCTACGTCGGGCCGCTCCATATGCGCATCGCCCTCCTTGCTGATACCTATCCCCCCGAGAATCGCGGTGGGGCCGGAGTCGTGGTGGAGCGGCTGGCCAGCGCCTTCGTCAAGGCCGGTCATGACGTGTGCGTTATTGCAACCACGTCGGGGGCTGGATCGATTCGTGACCAGGACGGTGTGCGCGTACGTCGGCTGCGATCACGCTACCCGGAGCGGTTTCGCAACACGGTAGCCATGGCCAACCCGATGGTTCTACCGGGCGTCGGTCGTGAATTGGCGGATTTCGGGCCTGAAGTGGTGCATGCCCACAATGTTCATCAGCACCTGTCGTTTGCGTCGCTTTCCACCGCCGCGCGTCTTGACGTGCCGGTGCTCTATACGGCCCACGACTACCTGCTGTTCTGCTGCATCAAATTCATCTGTACGGGCGGACCGGTCGATTTCCGCCAGCGCTGGTTCAACTGCGCCAAGTGCCAGCGGTTCCGATGGAATCCGGCGCGCAACGTGGTCATCGACCATCACATGTCCAAGCATGTCGATCACCTGTTCGCCATCAGCCGGACGCTGCAAACCGCGTTGCGCGCCAACGGTTTTGGGGGCGCCGAAGTGGTTTATAACGGCGTTGACCTGGACTGGTGGGGCATGGGTGACGGCGCGGCGTTTCGGTCGTCGCACGGGCTGGACGGAGCTCCGATTGCGCTGCTGGCGGCCCGCGTCTCGCGCGAAAAGGGCGCCGAGGCGTCGCTGCACGCGTTGGCGCGTTCGAAGTGCTCGGACCTGCGCCTGGTGATCGCCGGGGAGAATCCGCGCTATGCGCCGAAGCTCAGGCACCTGGCCGACGAGCTGGGTGTGGGAGACCGCCTGCTGCTGCCAGGCTGGATGATGCCCGAGGCCCTACGCGATGCCTACGACGCCGCGACTGTGACGCTAGCGCCGTCGACCTATCCCGATCCATTCAACCTGACGCTGATTGAATCCATGGCGGCCGGGCGCCCGGCCATTGCTTCCACCATTGGCGCCGGTCCCGAAATCGTGAAGGACGGCGCCTGGGGATACACGGTGGACCCAAACGATGCGCCGGCCCTGGCCGACCGTATCGACCTTGTCGTGGGTAACGCCGAACACGCACGGGCGCTGGGTACGTCCGCCCGCCAGCGCGCGGCATCCACATTCTCACTTCAACGGCAAGTCGATCGGACGCTGGCTCGCTACGCCGCCGTGCTGGCCGGCGGCACGTGATCAATCCCCGGACGCGCGTTCTTCAGATCGTTACGTCGCTCGCGGTCGGTGGAGCGCAGCGCCATCTACTTGAGCTGTTGCCCGGCTTGCACCAGTTCGCGGATGTCGACCTGATCTACTTCCGCGATCACGACCTGCGACCCGAGTTCGAGAAACGCGTCGAACACCTGAGCCACATCCCGATGGCCGGACCGCTTGGCGCTTCTCAGTTGCCGCGGCTGGCCGCGCGAATCAGGCGCGGGGGCTATTCGCTGGTCCACACGCACCTGCTGCGCGCCGACATGTACGGTGCGCTCGCGGCGCGCGCCGTCGGCGTCCAGGCCGTTGTGTCTACGAAGCACAACATCGAATCCCGCCTCGAGTCGTCGTCCGCGCGGGCACTGCACGCGCTGGCTACCCGTCCCACGCGGCGCACCATCGCCATTTCGGAAGCCGTTGCACGGTGGGCGAATCTGCATCTTGGGGTTCCGCAAGACCGGATTGAGGTCATCCGATACGGCCTTGATCCGGCGCCCTTCAGCGGCCTGGATCGAGAAGCCTCGCGTCGGGAGCTTGGACTCCAGGCGCATGTACCGGTGGTGCTGTGCCCCGCTCGTCTTGATCCACAAAAACGCCACGACGTGCTCCTGCGGGCGTTTGCACAGGTTCGCAAGACACTAGGCGACGCCCGGCTGCTTTGCGCTGGCGCGACGCAACTGGGCGGTCCCGCCTACCGTACTCGGCTGCTCGAGCTCTCGGACGAATTGGGGCTGCGAGACGCGGTGCATTGGCTCGGTGTACGTTCTGACATGCCGAACCTGATGGCCGCGGCCGACCTCGTGGTGCTGTCGTCGGATTGGGAGGGGCTTGGACTCGTGGTTATGGAAGCTGCGATGGCAGGTCGGCCGGTCGTTGCGACGGCCGTTGGCGGTGTCCCGGAAATCGTCGAACACAACACCACCGGCTTGCTGATTCCGCCCGGCGATGAGCAGGCGCTTGCGTCGGGTCTTACCACGCTGTTGCTTGACCCGGAGCGCCGCGAGCGAATGGGCGCCGACGCGCGACGCCATGCGACCTCGGCGTTCGACCTTGAGCGCATGCAAACCGCCACTCGTGCCCTCTACGAGTCGGTCATTCGCGACGCCACGTCGTAACGTGGAGATACACCCGCCGATATACTCTCGCAGCGCGCGGCGAGCGCGCTTTCTTCACGCGGGGCTTTGATGCCACTGGCTAGCAGTAGCCCGACCACGCTTGTGACCGGGGCTTCCGGGTTCATTGCTTCACACCTGTGCCAGTCGCTGCTCGCGCGAGGCCATCGAGTGATTGGCCTCGACGGCATGACCGACAGCTACGACCGCGACCAGAAGCGGGCAAACCTGCACACACTCCAGCGATATGAGGGCTTCGAGTTCGTCGAGGCACATCTCATGGATTCCGACCTCGACCTCGACCAGGTGTTCGACGGCGTGGAGTACGTATTTCACCTTGCAGCCCGAGCCGGCGTTCGCGAGGGCTGGACACCGACGAACTTCGAGCGCTACATGCAGGACAACAGTCGCTCGACCCAGAGGATGGCCGATGCCGCATTGCGAGCGGACGTCAAACTCTTCAGCTTCGCGTCCACGTCCTCGATTTACGGCTTTAGCCCCAAGCTGCCTACCCCGGAGAACCATCCGCTCGAGCCGCGTTCGTTCTACGCCATGACCAAGTTGCTGGACGAACACCTGCTCAGTTCCTACCACCGGCTGTTTGGTCTGCCGGTAGTGGTGCTGCGGTATTACACGCTGTTCGGACCCCGGCAGCGGCCTGACATGCTCGTTCACATAGGCCTGAAGGCCATAGCTACGGGTTGTCCAATCACGATCTACGGCGATGGTGAGCAAACGCGGGAACTGGCCTACGTGGCGGACGCGGTCGATGCGCAGGTGCGTGTGCTCGATGCGCTACCCATCGGCGAGACGTTCAACATCGGCAGCGGCCCAACGGCCTCGGTGAACGAGATCATCGACACGATGGAGCGGGTCGTTGGTAAGCCCGCCGAGCGCATCTATGCCGAGGCGCACCCCGCCGACCAACTCCACAGCCAGGCCGACACCTCCAAAGCGCGCCGCGTGCTTGGGTTCGACCCGTCCACCACGATCGAGGAGGGAATCGCGGCGGAGTACGCATGGATGCAACAGGCGGTGCTGCGCTAGCGCAGCCGATGTCCGACCGCCCGATTCGAGTCCTCCAGGTCATGGAGGCCACGATTGGCGGAACCAAGCGCCACTTGCTTGATTTGGCAGCCGCCGTCGATGGCCGGGACTTTCAGTTCGAAGTGGCGTGTCCCCGGGTGCGGTCCGAGCCTCGCGGCGACACCTCATTTTTCCAAGACATGTCCGCACTGCATGTTGAGCTGCACGTCGTGCCGATGGTTCGGGCGATTCGACCCATCCACGACATTCGAGCGACCTGGGATCTCATCAAGCTGATCCGCCGGGGACGTTACGACATCGTGCATACCCACAGCACAAAGGCGGGCGTGGTCGGTCGGGCGGCAGCTGCACTTTTTCCCCAGGTGAGGACCGTTCACACGCCGCACGGGTTCTACTTCCTCAACTTCGAATCACCGTTGGCTCGCACGCCGCTGCGTTGGCTGGAAGTGGTGCTGGGACGTGTCACCGCGAATCTCATCGCCCTGTCCGAAGGAGAAAGGCAAGTGGCCGGCGAACTCGTGGCGCCTCGAAAGATCCGGAAGATTCCGCTCACCTTCGCGCCGTTCGAGCCTGTGCCGCGCAGCGAGGCCCGCCAACGGCTCGATCTGCCCGCTGACGCGCCAATCGTTGGAACCACAGCGCGCTTCACCGAACAAAAGGCTCCGTTCGACATCGCAGAGACGTTCGCGGCGATCTACCGACAGCGTCCCGATGCTCGGTTTCTCTGGACGAACGACGGTGAGCTACGTATTCAGGTGGAAGATCGCCTTCGAGCTCTGGGCGTCCACGAGGCGACATCGCTTCCCGGGTTTGTCACCGACGCACGGACCCTGTTAACGGCCCTGGACGTCTACTTGCACATGGCGCGCTGGGAAGGCGTGCCCTACTCGATCATGGAAGTCATGACGGCGGGCGTTCCGATTGTTGCCGCTCGGGCCGTCGGAACCACCGACCTGATTGAGCATGGTCACACCGGGCTTTTGGTCGATCCAGGCGATGTTCCCGACGCTGCCGCGGCATCGCTGCGCTTGTTGACACACATGGACGAGGCTCGCACGCTAGCAGCGAATGCTTGTGCGGCCGTAGCCGTGTACCACGACGCCAGCGCGATGGCCCGCGCCACGGAGGCCGTATACCGCGAATTGGTAGGGGAGCGTTGAGGTGAGGGAGCGCACGCGCCTCTTTGGCGGCACGTTGGCCGTTGTCGACATTGCGCTCACGATCCTTGCGCTCTATCTGGCCGACATCCTTCGGCACACCCTGCCGATTGGCGCCGGCGACGCCGACCTTCTTTCCTGGCTCTCCATCCGCGAGTACGTGGTCGTCGGCTTCGTCTGGGCTTTTTTCTTCCGAATGGTCCATCTCTACGACCACCGGCGGCTGCTGCGGGTCGTGGACGAAATCCGCGTTCTGATTCCGGCCATCATCTTTGCCACCATCGTGCTCTTTGCGGCCTTCTTCGTCCTCAAGGTCGAGTTCCTTTCGCGATTGCTGTTTCTTTATTTCATTGCGCTCGATGCGCTGCTGCTCATAAACCTCCGCTGGCTGCTCAACCTCGTGATGCGAAACCGTCGAATCTCCGGCCGCGGCGCAACTCGCGTCCTGGTGGTTGGCGCCGGACCCGTCGGGGAACGCGTTGCAACCATGATTCGGGAGCGTCCGTGGTCAGGATTCCAGGTCATCGGATTCGCCGACGACGATGCGGACAAGCTCGGGGAAGAAATTCACGACGCCCGGGTGTTGGGTGCCTGTAACGAGCTTGAGGATCTGATCGAGCGCCATGAGGTGGACGACGTGCTGGTTGCATTGCCAATGCACGCCCACGAGCGGATTCGCGAAATCGTCGTGGCGCTGGATAGCGTTCCTGTCAGAGTGCGGCTGGTCCCCGACGTCTTCCACCTCACCGCTGGCCGCGCAATGGCCGAGGACGTGTGGGGTTTGCCATTGATCAGCGTGCGGGCCCCCGTCATCACCGGCTTTGATCGCTTCGTCAAACGGTTATTCGACCTGGTCCTGGCCGGGGTGTCGCTCGTGCTGATGGCGCCGCTTCTCGCCGTCCTGGCGCTGGCGGTCTACCTGGACGGCGGACGGCCAGTCGTTTTTTCACAGCGCCGCGTTGGCGAGACCGGCCGAATGTTCACCATGTTCAAGCTGCGCACGATGGTTCCGGACGCTGAGAGCCGTCAGGAAGCCGCCCTGCAGGGCGGCGCCGCGGTCAACGCGGTCTACAAGCCACTCAACGATCCACGAGTGACCCGAGTCGGGCGCTTCCTGAGACGGACCAGTCTCGACGAGCTGCCGCAGCTCTGGAATGTGTTGCGTGGCGAAATGAGCCTGGTAGGCCCACGCCCCGAGCTTCCCTGGGTTGTCGAGCGCTACGAGTCCTGGCAGCGGCAGCGGCTGGCGGTACTTCCCGGGATTACCGGCTGGTGGCAGGTGAGTGGCCGCGGCGAGCTCCCCTTGCACGAGAACGTCGAATACGACCTCTACTACATTCAGAATTACTCGCCGCTGCTCGACCTCACCATCCTGCTGCGCACCCTCTGGGTGGTCGCGCGCGGGCGCGGCGCGTACTAGCTGGGCAGACGCGCAGACAACCCAGCCCACGTAGCCCAGTCCTTAGTCTCATGCGCGAGGACCGAAGTTATTGGGGCTGGTCGCAGGCAGCTTCCATCGGACCCCCGTGCGCTGCCAAACCTAGCTAGTTGGCGGCTGGTCGTCCGTGGGAATCTTGCGGCCGTGGCTCAGGCGACCTTCGAAGGTGTAGAAGGGGTCGTCCTTGGCCAGGGGCAGTGCAACCGTCCGGCCAGTTTCTTGCGACTTGAAGACCGCGCGCGTGAACTCGGCGTGGTGGTGGGGCACGCGTAGCGGCGCCGGCGTGTCCG
>LXNI01001221.1_pt1 | contig 23588 bp, 16 predicted proteins | sample 809091 | NCBI WGS metagenome assembly LXNI01 (sample SAMN04870527, study PRJNA318959) | sponge metagenome | biome: 01000161; feature: marine sponge reef; material: water | host: Sarcotragus foetidus | place: Greece: Milos, Mediterranean Sea | collected 2013-05-29 | depth 5-7 m | reverse complement strand
GGCGTCATGGCGCCCAGGAACAGGCCGATCGTGACCGCGGTGTCGTTGATGTCGAGGAACACCTGGTCGCCGGCGGTCAGGCTGAACGACTTGAACAGCGCCAGTGCGGTGACCGCGGCCGAGCCAACAGCGAAGCCCTTGGCCACCGCAGCAGTGGTGTTGCCCAGCGAGTCGAGGCTGTCGGTGACGCCGCGCACCTCCGGAGGCAGCTCGGCCATCTCGGCGATGCCGCCGGCGTTGTCAGCGATGGGCCCATAGGCGTCCACGGCCACGATCACGCCGGTCACCGACAGCATGCCGATGGCCGCCAGCGCCACGCCGTACAGCCCGATCTCGTTGCCGGCATCGCCGAAGGCCAGCCCGCCGAACCAGTACGACAGGCCGATCATCGTCACCACAAGCACCACCGCCGGCAGCGTCGAGAGCTTGCCCTGCGCGATGCCTTCGATGGTGACCGTGGCGGCACCCGTCTCGGATTGCTGGGCGATGCCCTTCACGGGGCGGTAGTGCTCAGAGGTGAAGTACTCCGAGGTGAAGCCGATGGCCCAGCCGCCGAGCAGCCCCACGATGATCGTCAGCGCCAAGAAGATCGGTGCGCTGAGCACGTAGTCGCCGATGGTCGGGCTGCCGCCGAACAGCACCAGCGTGCCCACGATGGAGAACACCACGGTGAGCGCCATGGCCACGTACTGGCCGGCGTGCAGCTGCCCCGACAGGCTGCGGCCCTCGCGGCCACGCACGAAGAGCGCTCCGACGATCGAGGCGATCATGCCCAGCGCCCCGATCAGGATCGGGTACATGAGCAGCGCCTCGGCATCGCCGAAGTTGGCAGCCAGGCTGTCGCCCTCCATGAACACTGGCACCAGCAGCGAGGCCAGCACCACCGGCGCCACGATCGACCCGGCGTACGACTCGAACAGGTCGGCGCCCATGCCGGCCACGTCGCCCACGTTGTCGCCCACCGCATCGGCAATGGTGGCCGGGTTGCGGGGATCGTCCTCGGGGATGCCGGCTTCCACCTTGCCCACCAGGTCGCCGCCGACGTCGGCCGCCTTGGTGTAGATGCCGCCGCCGATTCGGGCGAACAGGGCGATCGAGCTGGCGCCCAGGCCGAACGCCGCCACCACCTGGAACGCCTGGTCGACGCCCAGCCACTTCACCCACAGCAGGTAGTTGATCGAGATGCCCAGCAGTGCCAATCCGGCAACGCTGAAACCCATGACGGCCCCGCCCTTGAATGCCAGCGGCAGGGCCTTCGCGGCACCCTCGCGGGCTGCATTGGCCGTGCGGGTGTTGGCCGCAGTGGCGATGTGCATGCCGATGAAGCCCGCCACCGACGACAGCACTGCGCCCATGAGGTAGGCGAAGCTGGCAGCCGGGCGGCCGTCGATCGGCACGATCAGCAGCAGCACGAACATGGCTGCCACGAAGACCGAGACCCACTTGTATTCCCGGCGCAGGAACGCCATGGCGCCCTCGCGGATGGCAGCGCCGATCTCGCGCATCAGGTCGGTGCCTTGGTCAGCCCGCAGCACCACCTTGGCGAAGTAGTAGGCCAGCAGCAGCGCCAGCACTGAAGCGATCAGGGCCAGGTACGGAACAGCAGTCACAAGGACCTCCAGGGTCGCAGCAGGATCAGATCAGGTCGAGATGGCTCGGGGGAGTATGCCGGGCCGCAGGCACAGATGCCAGAGCCGCGGAGGCGGCAGGAGACTCGGCGACGTTGCGACCGGCCGCATCGCGGGAGCCGAGGCTTCTGCCGCCTCCGCAGCGGGCGCACCTATTCGCGGAGCGAGATCAGGACGCGGCGTGGCGCTCGTGCTCTTCGGGCGGGACCTCGGTGTGGGCACCGCGCTTGCCGGAGAACCACAGCAGCGCCAGCGCGGCCCCGCCTGCCGCACCCGAGGCCACCAGGATGCCGATCTTGGCCAGGTCGCTGATGCCGGCGTCATCGAAGGCCAGCCCGGTGATGAAGATCGACACGGTGAAGCCGATGCCTGCGGCAAAGCCCATGCCCACGAACTGCGGCCAATTCATCCCTTCGGGCAGGTCGAAGCCGAAGCGGGTCGCCACCCAGGTGAACAGTGCGATGCCCAACGGCTTGCCGACCACCAAACCGAGGATGACGCCCCAGGTGACCGGAGAGCTGGCGGCATCGGTCAGCGTCTCTTCCGAGAGCGGTATGCCGGCATTGGCGAGGGCGAAGATCGGCACGATCAGGAACGCCGTGAAGGGGTGCAGCATCGACTCGAGCCGTTCGGTCACCGGCACCGATTCCTGCACCAGGAATGACGCCTGGTGAACCTGCTCCACGCTCGGATCGTCGGGCAGGTCGTCCACCATGTTCTGGGCCTGGGTCCGGTCGAGCAGCGGCTTGGCGGGTGTCAGCAGGCCGAGCACCACCCCGGCAATAGTGGCGTGCACGCCCGACTCGAGCGTGGCGTACCAGATCACCAGACCGATCAGCCAGTAGACCTCGAGCGCCCACACCTTCATCAGCGCGAGCGCCCGCACCATGACGGTCAGCACGACCGCGACCGCCAGCCACGTGAAGTCGAGATCGCCGGTGTAGAAGATCGCGATCACCGCGATGGCACCGATGTCGTCCACGATGGCCAGCGTGAGCAGGAACAGCTTGAGGATCGGCGGCACACGCGAGCCCAGCAGCGCGACGACGCCCACCGCAAACGCGATGTCGGTGGCCATCGGTATGCCCCAGCCCGAGGAGGCTGGGCCCGACGGGTTGAACACGACGTAGAACAACGCAGGCACGACCATCCCGCCGACGGCAGCGATCGCCGGCAAGGTCGCGGCGCGGACGCTCGAGAGGTACCCCGTCACCAGCTCGCGCTTGATCTCCAGCCCCACCACGAAGAAGAACAGCGCCATGAGGCCGTCGTTGACGAGCGCCTCCAACGTCAGCGGGTGTACGTGATAACCGCCGACCGTCAGGTCGATGTGGGTATGCCAGAAGTCGAAGTAGCCCTGGCTCCATGGCGAGTTCGCCCAGATGAGCGCGGTTGTAGCGGCCACCAGCAGCAGCGCGCTGCTGGCGACCTCGCGGTGGACGAAGTTAAGAATCGGCCGCGCCACAAACCGGGCCAGCCACCTGTCGCCGCCTGCGAATGTCTCGCGCTGGAACAGGTAGTCGGGACCCGCCATATCGGCGCACAGGCTACGGGCCGCTCTTGGGGGCACCTTGCCGCGCGGTGCCTGCGCGCCGCTTCTTGCGGCGAGCTTCAGCGACCGGTCACGTCCGCAATGGCGTCAGCCAGCCCCGCGGCGGTGGCGAAGAGCGAATCGACCTCGGTCTCGGCCAAGGTTGCGGCGACCCCGGGCGCGCTCACCACGAGCGCCATGGCGCCGCCGGCGGCACCGCAGCGTCGGCGCGCGTCGAGCAGGACACCGAGGACAACCGGCTGCAACACGTCGACGTCGGACAGGTCGACGATGAGCCTCGGGGGCGTCCCCGCAGCCGCCACCGCCGAGCGGAGCGCGCTGTCCAACGAGGCGATCGCGCCCAGATCGAGCTCGCCACGCGGCGTCACCACCACCGCGGTCGAGCCGTCTGCCCCGGTGATCGTCCGCTCGGAGATGCCCGAAATCATGACCAGCGCTTACGCAAAGCGAGGCATCACCTTGTCGCTGATGAGCTCGAGCGACGCGTTGATCTGGTCGGCGGAATGGATGCCCTGGGGGACCAGGAAGAACGCCTCGTCGATGCCGAGCACCGTCTGCGCCTCTTCGATCTGGCGGCTGATCGTGTCGGGGCTGCCGACGAGCTGCAGCGGCATGCCCTGGCCGAACTGGATGGCCCACTGGTTCCAGAACCACTCCATGTCGGCGAACTGCGCCCAGGCCTCGGCGTCGGTGGGCGCGCATACTGCGACGCCGCCCCAGCCGCACTCGTGCCCGCGGGGCTTTTCGATGCCGTGACGGGCGGCCTCGGCGCGGTACGCCTTCCACAGCTCCTCGCAGAAGTCCATCTTGTCGCTGAGCACGATCGGCGTGCCGCCGTAGCGAGCCCAGAACACCGCCGAGCTCATCGACATGGTGAACCCGCCGTAGAGCGGCGGGTGCGGCGTCTGCAGCGGGCGCGGTGCGATGCCCACCTCGTGGATCGTCATGTCGGCGTCGACGCCGGCGCCGTAGTCGGAATACACGGTGTGGGTGTGGGGGTTGAGGTTGTCGTTGGGAAATCGCCAGAACTCGCCCTCATAGGCGAACGTGTCGTTCTTGAGGGCGGTGAGCACGATGTCGACGAACTCCTCGAAGTACCGGCGGTTGTAGTCGTCTGCGTCGGTGCCGCGGTTCCACTTGCCGACCGCAGCGAGATCGGGGCGGATCTTGAACTGGTCCACCCAGCGATGCTGGTAGCCGCGCACCGCGCCGAAGCAGAGCCGCCCGCCGGTCATGTGGTCGAGCGTCGCCACCTGCTCGGCGACCCGCAGCGGGTTGTGAGTGGTCGACACGTAGCCGCAGGCGATCGGCCGCAGCCGGGTGGTGTGCTGGGCGATCCAGCTGGCCATGAGGTTCAAGTCGTTGGAGATCTCGAACCCCTCGATCTGCAGGTGATGCTCGGGGTGGCCGAAGCCGTACCAGCCGTGGTCGTCGGCGAAGCGAGCGATCTCGGCAATCTCGCCGAGCATGCGCTGGTAGTAGTCGTTGTTGAGCCCCGCGAGGCCGGCCTCCAGCTCGTGGCGCCGGCCGATCGTGCAGTACATGAACAAGCTGAACTTCACCGTGGCTCCCGTCGCCTCTGCCCGCAGCCGCCCGTGATCTGCACAGGCCCTGAGCCTCGCAGACGACTTCGCGGAGTGTAGGTGAGCACGCCCGCGCCAGCCCCAGAACGCGCCCGGCCCCGCGCCGCCGCAACCCCGCATTCGCCGTGATCCGCGCACTGCTGTCGGGTGAAACCCCCTGATCAGGGTTCGACTCCTGCATGAACGCCCGTTCAGGAGTAGGTTCTTCAACGGCATGGACAGCACCGAGGCAGCCATTGGCAGCTCGGCCCAGCCGGATCCCACCAACAACTCCGCGGCCGCAGACGTCGATGAGAACGGCGGCAACGGCAATGGCAACGGCCGGAGGATTCGCAAGGGCGAGCGCAGCCGTATGCGCATCCTGGATGCTGCTGCGCGCTTGCTCTCGTGCCGTGGCTATGCCGCCACCACCCTGACCGACATCGCCGGCGCCGCAGAGCTACAGGCAGGCAGCCTCTACTACCACTTCGACTCGAAAGACGCGATCGTCGAAGAGGTGCTGAGCGTCGGCATCGACCACGCCCGCGGCGCGATCAACGCGGCGCTGGAGGCATTGGGCTCCGAGGCGAAAGGCTCCGACCGTCTGGCTGAAGCCATCGTGGCCTACGTCAACTGCATCGTGGCCGAAAGCAACTTCACGGTGGCCAACATCCGCTGCTACAACGAGTCGCCTCCCCAGACCCGCGAGAGCCTGAACGTGCCCCTGCGCGACTTCACCAACCTGTGGGTCGGCCTGCTTGCGGAGGGCCAGTCCGACGGCTCACTGCGCGACGACGCCAATGCCAAGGTCCTCGCCCGGATCATGATCTCGGGCCTCAATTCGCTGGCCAGCTGGTACCGCCCCGGCGGCGAATTGCGCCTCGAAGACCTCGCCCGCCAGTTCGCCGAAATGGTCCTGACCGGCCTGCTCCCCGACCCCGAGTGATAGCTACAGGGTGACAGCTACAGGCGGCCGCTGGTGATGAGCCGGCGGCGGTGCTCGAGGAAGTCGACCAGCACGTAGTCGCCCAGGTTGTGGGGGCTGGTGAAGAACGCCCGCCCGCCGTTCATCTCGGTCATCTTCTCGACGAAGGCTCGTAGGTAGCTGTTCGGGTCGAGCATGAACACGTTGATGCGGATGTCCTCGCGGGTCGCCCGAGCCACTTCGAGCAGCGTGGCCTCGATGGTCTCGCGCACCGGCGGGTAGGCGAAGAACGGGCGCCCGTCACGGGACAGGTGTGCGGTCGGCTCGCCGTCGGTGATCATGATGATCTGCTTCGAGCCGGTCTGGCGGGCCAGCATGCGCCGGGCGATCATGAAACCGTGCTGCATGTTGGTGCCGTAGGCGAAGTCCCACGACACCTCGGGCAACTGGGCGGCGGTCAGCTCAGACGCTGATTCGGCGAAGCCCACGATGCCCAGGTAGTCCCGCGGGAACTGCGTGGAGATCAGCGAGTGCAGCGCCATCGTGACCTTCTTGGCCGGCAGGAAGTTGTCCCGCATCGGCATGGACAGCGACAGGTCCAGCATCAGCACCGTCGATGCCCGCGACAGCAGCTCAGAGCGCTCGATCTCGAAGTCGTCCGGCGTGAGGCTCACCGGTGTGCCGGTGCCCTGCCGGGTGACGGCGTTGCGCACGGTGCGCTCGATGTTCAGGTTGAAGGTGTCGCCGAACTCGTACTGCTTGGTCTCGTACGCGAACTCGTGGCCGACGCCCGACTTGCGCACCTGGTGACTGCCGACCTTGTCGTCCATGAGTCGGTTGAACAGGTCGCCGAGCGCGTTCTGACCGATGCGCCGCAGTGCCCGCGGCGTCAGCTCCAGGCGGCCCTCGGTGTGCTGCGCGAGGCCTGATTCCTCGAGCATGCGAGCCATCTCGCTGAGCCGCTCCAGCGCCTCGGCGGACTGGTTGCCGAGCAGCTCACGCACCCGCTCGGGATCCACTTCGGCCAGCGCGGAGGGGCTGACGGCGCCTTGGAGCATCTCGGCGAGCGCGTCGAGGTCGCCGAGCTGCGCCATGACATCGGCCGCCTGCGACATCGACAGCGGGTCGTCGCCGCCGAAGGAGTAGTTGCGATCCCAGCCCATGTCGGGGAACGCCTGCTGGAGGTTCTGCGCGAGCTGCTGGGCCTGCCACTGCAGGTCCATGTCGTCCATGAACTGCGACGCCAGGTCGGCGAGCTGCTGGCGCTGTTCGGGAGTCATCGAATTCAGCATCGACGCCATGGCTGCCATGCGCTTGGCCATGATCTCGAGCAGCTCGTCGAGCGTCTGGGGGTTCTCGGGGAAGAAATCGCCATAGCGATCCATGAATCCCTCGAAGTCGGGCTCCTCGCCGCGGGCACGCTGTTCGAGCATCTGGTTGAGCTCGGCCATCATGTCCTTGGTGCGGGCCAGGTCCTCGGGGCTCATGTTGCCCATGGCCCCGGTCATCTGGTCGAAGTAGCTCTGGGCCACTTCTTGGCGCAGCCGCTCGACGAGCTCGTTGAACTGCTCGCGCGCCTCGGGCGATTCGAAGTCGTAGCTCTGCAGGCCGCGCATCTTGCCGGCCAAGTCGGGGGGCAGCATGTCGAGCTGCAGGTTGCGTTCGGCGGCGCTCGACTGGGCGATCTCGTCGCGGCGCTCATCGCCGCTGTCGGCCGCGTCGTGCGCGAATTCCTCCAGCGCCTCACGCTCGGTATCGGTGATCTCGTCGAGCTCGCGGGCGATGTCGTCGTACACGCCGCCGAGGTCGAATTGATCGAGCATCTCCGAGCGGCGTTCGCGCAGCCGCTCGAGCATCTCGCGCAGGCCTTCGAGCCGGTTGCCTTCCGAATCGGTGAAGCCCTGCTGCATGAGCCGGCGCAGCGCCGCATTGAGATCGCCGTGATACAGCAGATCGTCGGTCATCTCGGCGAACAGGCTGTCCGCGTCGAAGTCGAAGCCGGTCTGGGTGCCGTCCCAGGCCGAGTATTCGAAGCGCGCGCCTTCCCGGCGAGCCCGGCGCCAGCGGATCTTCACTGGCTGGCCCCGTCCGGCCGGAGCGCAGCCGAGCGCTTCGGGATTCCAACGCGCTCTCCCATGTGCATCACTCTCTCATGGCAACGGTCGCTACGCGTACAGCCACTCAACCACGGGAGCGGTAGGTGGCCCGGGCGCCGACGTGCTCTTTGTTGAGCCGCTTGGACAGGTGCAGGCCTTCGAGCACCAGCTCGACAGCGGAGGCCAGCACTGCGGGTGCGGCGCCTTCGTCGGACTGCGAATCCGCAGCGGTCGCTACCAGCGACTCAGCGGCGACCGCGAGCGCCTGGTTGCCGGCGAGCAGCTCCATGTAGGCCTCCGAGCCGAGGTCGTCGCCGGTGTGCACCACCTTGCCTTCGCCGAAGCTGGCCACCACGTCGCTGAGCTCGTCGGGCGAGAAGCGGTTCTTGAAGACCTCCAGCACGGCGGCTTTGAGCATGGTCTCGACGATCTTGCCGTCGCGGCCTTCCTCCATCGACTCGATCTCGATCTTGCCGGCGGTCGAGCTCATGAGCGAGTCGAGATCGCTGACACGAGGCACCACACTGCGCTCGCCGCGTTGCAGCGCCCGGCGGGTGGCGTTGGCCACGAGCGTCTCGGTGTTGGTGACGGTCATGCGCACCGACACGCCCGAGCGCTGGTTGACATGGCTGCTGGCGCGAGCCACATGACTGAACGTCGCCACGATCTCAGCCATGAACTCGGGCAGCGTGACGCTGACGCCGCCGTCGAGGCCCACATCGGTTCCGGCCAGATCCAGCGGGCGGGCCTCGGCGGACGCGATGTCCATCTCGGTGTCCACGTCGAGCGGGTAGTGGGTGCGGATCTGGGCCCCGAAGCGGTCCTTCAGCGGGGTGATGATGCGGCCCCGGTTGGTGTAGTCCTCCGGGTTGGCCGTCGCCACCAGCAGCACGTCGAGCGGCAGGCGGATCTTGTAGCCGCGGATCTGCACGTCGCGTTCCTCGAGCACGTTGAGCAGGCCCACCTGGATGCGTTCGGCAAGGTCGGGCAGCTCGTTGATGGCGAAGATGCCGCGGTTGGTGCGCGGCACCAGCCCGTAGTGCAGCGTCAGCTCGTCAGACAGGTACCGGCCCTCGGCGACCTTGATGGGGTCGACCTCTCCGATGAGGTCGGCGATCGAGGTGTCGGGCGTGGCCAGCTTCTCGCCGTAGCGGACATCGCGATGCGCCCACGCAATGGGCGTGTCGTCGCCGTGCTCGGCGACGAGATCGAGGGCGTGGCGCGACACCGGGTTGTAGGGGTCGTCGAAGATCTCGGAGCCCTCGATGTACGGCATCCACTCATCGAGCAGGTTCACCAGCGAGCGGATCATGCGGGTCTTGGCCTGCCCCCGCTCGCCCAGGAACACCACGTCGTGGCCGGCCAGCATGGCGTTCTCGAGCTGAGGCAGCACCGTGTTCTCGTAGCCCAGCACGCCGTCGAACAGCGGCTCTCCCGCGGCGACAGCCTTGGCGGCGTTCGCACGCATCTCCTCTTTGACCGGCTGGGACACCCAGCCGATCTTGCGCAGTTCGCCGAGCGTGGAGGGTTGGGTCATGGCGGGCAACCTAGCCCGCAAAGAGGCCCGATATCGCATGGAGCGCGACGCCGCACGGGACATCCGGCGAGACCGGCGCTGTTCCCCCAAGCGCCGGTGCAAGTTGGTTGCACCGCCCGTTGGCCGCGCATAGCGTGAGAGGTGGAGGCAAGGGGAGTCGAACCCCTCGGGAGTGGATTTACAGCCCGTCCCGGCCACCCGGCTGCCCCCATGGAACGAAGCTCTCGCAGCTCCGATCCTCGAAGGCCCCCGCTCGGCTCGCTGGGCGGGGGTCTTGCATGATGTTTGCAGCACACCTATTCATCTCTCTCAGTATTTTTTGATGACTTTCCACTTGACAGCGAGAGGCGGAAGTGCCCGGACGCTGGCTGGTGACTGGCTGGTGCGCGCTGCGGGGGCTGGTGAGTGGCGCACCGTTGCCGACCGGGCACTGGACGACGACGAGTGGGAGGCCACGCCGCATCTGGGGCGGTGGTGGCTGGATTCCGGACTCGCGCAGTCCGATGCCGTGCTCTACCGGAGGCGCTTCGAGCTGCCGCCCGAGATGTCAGCAGGACCGGAGAGCGCTGTTGACCCTCACGCCCGCTGGTGGCTCGTTGCGAGCGGCCTGTGCGAGCTGGGCCACCTTTGGCTCGACGGCACCTACTTGGGCGATCTGCGCGGGCGCCACGCCGAGCACGCGTTCGAAGTGAGTCCACTGCTCCGCTCGGGCTCCGAGCACCTGGCAGCCGTCGAGGCGGCTCGCGGCACCGTCCGGGTGCCCCAGGACCAGGACGCGCACGTGCGCATCTGCCAGACCGGGCCGGCGCGCATCGAGCGGGTGCGGGCCTTGGTGCTCGAGGCCAGCTTCGACCAGGCCGTGCTGCGCATCTCTGCCACCGTGAACAGCAGCGGCACGCACCGCGGCGAGGTGACCACGACCGTGCTGCCCGCCGACGACCCCGACGCCGGCTGGTCCCACGACGCGACCCGGCGAGTCGCTACGCGCGACGACGGCATGGCGCTGTCTGAGCCGGTGCTGGCCCGTGGCCGCAACGAGCTGGAGTGGCTGGTCACGCTCGAGCGCCCCTCGCTGTGGTGGCCCGCCGGCATGGGAGACCAAGCGCTGTACTGCATCGACATCGACATCGCGATCGACGGGCGCTCCAGCCATGCGGTCAGGCTCCCCACCGGAATCCGAACGATTGCGACGCGGCGCAAGGCACTGCTCGTGAACGGCGAGCCGCACCGCGACGGATTTGACGCGCTGCGCGCCAACGAGCACGAGCTGAGCCACCCCAGCACCTATGAGTCAGCCAACGCGGCGGGCCGGTTGCTGTGCCAGCAGGTCACGCTCGATCCCAGCGTGTTCGCCGGCGCCGAGCGTGGCCTGCGCGCGCTCGCTTCCCAGGCCGCCGCAGCGGCTGCCGACCACGCGGGCCACCATCCCTGCGTCGCGGCGTGGCAGCCCTCCCAGACCGCGGGCGGGCGAGGTTGGTCGCCGTGGGCACAGCGCGTCATTGCCAAGGCGATGAGCGCCGCTGATCCATCCCGGCCAGTTCGCTAACGTCAGCCTCCTTGACCGGCGGGAGCCCGGCATACTGTGCCGCCGCACAACGCCACGTACGGGAGGAATACATGGCGCCGACTGCCACGCAGCCCGCCGGGTCTGCACCGGTGTTCACAACCAAGCGCCCCCTGCCGTTCCCGCTGAACATCTACCAGTCGGCGATCGGCCGCAAGTGGGTCATGGCCTGGACCGGTGTGGGACTGCTGGGTTTCGTGATCGTTCACATGATCGGCAACCTGCACCTCTACGAGGGCCCTTCGCGGATGTACGAGTACGCCGAGACGCTGCGCGATCTCGGCGGCGGGCTGCTGCCGCGCACGCTGGTGCTGTGGATCATGCGGGTCGGGCTGCTCGCGATGTTCCTGGTGCACCTGCATTCGGCGTACACGCTCAAGGAGCGCAGCCGGCTGGCCTCGCAGCGGGCCGGCTTCATCGGCGGCGCCAAGAAGTATGAGTCGAAGCGCGATTACGTCGCCGCCAACTACGCCTCGCGCACTATGCGCTGGACCGGCCCCATCGTGGGCCTGTACGTGCTGTTCCACCTGGCCGACCTGACGTGGGGCTGGTGGCTGGGCGATGCGTACGTGCGCGGCGATCCGTACCACAACGTGGTGGAGTCGCTGTCGTCCATTCCGGTGGCGATCCTCTATGTCGTGGCGAACGTGGCGCTGGCCGTCCACATCTTCCACGGCACCTGGAGCATGTTCCAAACCCTCGGTGTCAACAACCCGCGCTACAACGGCCTGCGCCGCAACCTGGCCACCGTGCTGGCCGGCGTGATCCTGGTGGGGAACCTGTCGTTCCCGGTGCTCGTGCAGGCCGGCCTGGTCGACGAGGACAACCGGGACTGCCCGGTCAACGACACCACCGGCTTGGAGTGCCTGGGTGCAGAAGCGGAGGCGCACTGATGGTCATGAACGGCGTGCTCGACGCTCGCGTGCCCGACGGGGCGATGGCGAACAAGTGGACCGACCACAAGTTCTCCATGAAGCTGGTCAACCCGAACAACAAGCGCCGCTTCGAGATCATCGTGGTCGGCACCGGCCTGGCGGGCGCCTCCGCGGCGGCGTCGCTGTCGGAGCTGGGCTACCGGGTGAAGGCCTTCACCTTCCACGACTCGCCCCGCCGGGCCCACTCGATCGCAGCCCAGGGCGGCATCAACGCCGCGAAGAACTACACCAACGACGGCGACTCGGTGCACCGGCTCTTCTACGACACGGTCAAGGGCGGCGACTACCGCAGCCGTGAGGCCAACGTGCACCGCCTGGCCGAGGTGTCGCTGAACATCATCGACCAGTGTGCGGCCCAGGGCGTGCCCTTCGCTCGCGAGTACGGCGGCCTGCTCGACAACCGGTCCTTCGGCGGCGCGCAGGTCAGCCGCACGTTCTATGCCCGGGGCCAGACCGGCCAGCAGCTCCTGCTGGGCGCCTACCAGGCGCTCGCCAAGCAGGTGGCCGCCGGAGGTGTCGAGCTCTACACCCGCACCGAGATGCTCGACCTCATCACCAAGGACGGGCGGGCCTGCGGCATCGTCACCCGCGACCTGGTCTCGGGCGAGATCGCGGCGCATACCGCCCATGCGGTGGTGCTGGCCACCGGCGGGTACGGCAACGTCTATTACCTGTCCACCAACGCCATGGCCTGCAACGTCACTGCTGCGTGGCGGGCGCACCGGCGGGGGGCGTTCTTCGCCAACGCCTGCTACACCCAGATCCACCCCACCTGCATTCCCGTCAGCGACGAGTTCCAGTCGAAGCTGACGCTGATGTCGGAGTCGCTGCGCAACGACGGGCGCATCTGGGTGCCCTCGCAGATGGATGATGCCCGCCCGGCGGGGCAGATCCCCGAGCCCGAGCGCGACTACTACCTCGAGCGCAAGTACCCGGCCTTCGGGAACCTGGTGCCACGCGACGTGGCCAGCCGCAACGCCAAAACCGTGGTGGACCAGGGCAAGGGCGTGGGGCCGCTGCGCAACGGCGTCTACCTCGACTTCTCCGAGGTGATCGGCCGCGAAGGCAAAGACGCAGTGGCGGCCAAGTACGGGAACCTGTTCGACATGTACGAGCGCATCACCGGCGAGAACCCCTACGCCGGGCCGATGCGCATCTACCCCGCCACGCACTACACGATGGGCGGGCTGTGGGTCGACTACCACCTCATGACCACGGTGCCGGGCTGCTACTCGATCGGCGAGGCCAACTTCTCCGACCACGGGGCCAACCGGCTCGGGGCCTCAGCGCTCATGCAGGGCCTGGCCGACGGCTACTTCGTGCTGCCCTACACGATCGGCGACGACCTGGCGGCCCGGCTGGGCGAGCCGGTGGTGCCCACCGATGACCCCGTGTGCTCCCAGGCGGTTGCCGAGGTGACCGACGCCACCCAGCGATTCCTCTCGATCGGCGGCACCCGCTCAGTCGACTGGTTTCACCGCGAGCTCGGCAAGATCGTGTGGGACTACATCGGCATGGAACGCACTTCTGCTGGGCTGGAGAAAGCGCTGTCGGAGATCCCGGCGCTGGAGGCCGAGTTCTGGGCCGACCTGCGTGTGCCGGGTTCGGGCGCCAATCTCAACCAGAGCCTGGAGAAGGCGGGCCGGGTGGCCGACTTCTTCGAGCTGGCCACGCTGATGGCCCGCGACGCCTTGGTGCGCGAGGAGAGCTGTGGCGGGCACTTCCGGGCCGAGCACCAGACACCCGAGGGCGAGGCGCAGCGCGACGACGAGAACTTTGCGCACGTCGCTGCGTGGGAATGGCACGACACCGACACCGTGCAGACCCGCCACACCGAGGAGCTGTCGTTCGACGAGGTGGCACTGACGCAACGGAGCTACAAGTGAGCGGGACAAACGGGCAGAGCCAGCGCAGCCAGAGCGGCACCTTGAACCTCACGCTGCGCATCTGGCGCCAGGACGGGCCCGACGCCAAGGGCGGCTTCGTGACCTTCGACGCGCCCGGGGTCAGCGAGGACATGTCGTTCCTGGAGCTGCTCGACATCATCAATGAGCGGCTCATCGACGAGGGCGGCGTGCCGATCGAGTTCGACCACGACTGCCGTGAGGGCATCTGCGGAACCTGCAGCCTGATGATCAACGGCCGGGCGCACGGGCACGAGGTGGCCACCACCACCTGTCAGCTGCACATGCGCAAGTTCTCCGACGGCGACGTCATCACCGTGGAGCCGTTCCGGGCGAAGGCGTTCGGGGTGGTGCGCGACCTGGTGGTCGACCGCAGCTCGTTCGACCGCATCATCGAGGCGGGCGGCTACATCTCGGTGAACACCGGGGCGGTGGGCGATGCCAACCTCACTCCAGTGCCCAAGGAGGCCTCCGACACGTCGTTCGACGCGGCGGCGTGCATCGGCTGCGGGGCGTGCGTGGCTGCGTGCCCGAATTCGGCGGCGCAGTTGTTCACCTCGGCGAAGCTGGCGCACCTCAACCTGATCCCCCAGGGCCAGCCGCAGCGCTGGGAGCGCACCGAGTCGATGGTGGAGACGATGGAGCAGTTCTTCGGGTCGTGCACCAACCACGGCGAGTGCACCGAGGCCTGCCCCAAGGAGATCAGCCTCGACTTCATCGCGTTCATGAACCGCGACTACGTCAAGGCCAAGATCAAGAACCGCAAGCTGGCCGGCCAGAACTGAGCCGCGCACACGAGAACGGACGGCGCCGCCGCCGGCAAGGCACCGATGCGTGCGTGTTCGCCACCAGCGAACCGCGCTCCGCTCCACATGCCGCGTCGTCACCGACGTCGCCTGGGGCGGGCGGCAGCCCCGCTGAGCGCTGGCAGAGCGTCGGCAATCGAGCGATAGCGTTTCGCCCCGATGAACGTCACCCGCGCACATATGAGTCCTGACGAGGCCGCCCCCCGGTGGTGCCGGCAGCGGCCGCGAGCTACCGCAGCAGCGGTGGCTCTGGCAGTCCTGCTGGCCTCGGTCGTGCTTGCGACGCCAGCGGCGGCGCAGGGGCGTCCGGCGCATCTGGTGCGCAGCGGACCCAACCTGACGCTGACCGTGGCGGACTGCTCGAATGCGGCCGACGCGACTGCGGCTCTGGAGCTGGCCCGACACTCCCGCAACGCCGCCGCGGCGTGTCTGAGCGCAGACGGCGTGCCGGCTGAACTCTCCGAACTCATTGCCGCGTTTGAACCCGACCGCGTGATGGTCGTCGGAGGCCCCGCGGCGGTGTCGCCCGCAGTGATGGAAGAACTGTCCGCGGCTGTGCGTGCGGCCTACCGGTGGGCCGTGATTCAGCGGCTGGCCGGGTCCACCCGTGCGGAAACCGCCGCCGCTGCTGCTCGCGTCGGGCTGGACACGCCTGAGCGTGTGGGCACCGACACCATCACGCTGATCATGGCCAACGGCTGGAGCGATCCCGACATCGACACCGCGAGAGAATTCGCTGGGGGATTCGACAACGCAGCGATCGCGTACTACTCGCCTGCTGTGATCGGCGACGGCCTGTCGGGTGCGACGGCATCGCTGATCGCCGACTACCGGCCGGCGCGGATCGTGTTCGCCGGACTCGCCGACGAAGCGGGCATCGCCGCTGAGGCAGCGACCAAAGCAGTGCTGGCAGCAATCGGGTCCGACATCGCGGTGGAGCGCGTTGCGCTCGCTACTGGCACGCCTGCGCCCGCCATCGACACGGCAACGCTCACAAGCGCAGCGCGCACGACATTCGAAGCGATCAGCAGGGGCGAGCGGGTTCGACCTGCCGACGCCGGCCAGACCGACGGACCGCCGTTCCTGGCGCTCACGCAGGCATCGGGCATCCCGGGATTCGGCTCAACGCTGTTCACGGTTCGCGCGGACGGCAGCGACCGCACGCTGCGCACCGTCGATCACTACGGCTGGGAGTGGGACTACAGCAACGGCCGGCTGGCCTGGGCTGACGACGAGCAGCAAGTGATGGCAGCGGCCCCCGATGCCCGCGGCGAGCTGCTGGTGCCCGCCGGCACATGGCCGTGGTGGTCGCCCGACGGCAGCCATCTCCTGACGTGGAACATCGACGACACCAATGACGACGGCCGCCTCGATTCCTTCGAGGCCGTGCTGCACGACGCCGACGGCACGCAGCAGCGCAGCTTGGGCCAGATGGATGCCCGGACATGGTACTACGGCGATATCCAGGACGCGATCTGGTCCCGTGACGGCACCTACTTGGCCTACGTCACCGGGCACATCGACCCCGAGACGTCAGAAGAGGTCAACGAGGCGCGCATCGAGCCGACCGATGGCAGCGCGCCACCCGTCACGCTGGCCCGGGACGCCATCGTTCTGCGCTGGTCGCCTGACAGCAGGCATCTGCTCTATGCCACCCCGCATGAGTGCCCCGCCGAGCCGACCGACGAGAGCTGGGTGCTGTGGATCGCATCGGCTGACGGCAGCGAGACACGCGAGATCGGCCCGGTGCATTTCCACGCATGGAGCGTGGTGATCATCAACCCGTGGTCGCCCGACGGGAAGCATTTCGCGTACGAAGCGCTCGATCCGACCGACTGCTCGACCGAGCTGCGCATCAGCACTGTCGGCAGCGGTGAGGACGGCGATGCTGGGGAAGACTCAGAGGAAGCCGCCGGGCCGGTGAGCATCGCTGCGAACGTGAACTTCCTGGGGTGGTCGCCTGACAGCACCTACCTCGAGTATTCCGACGAGACCGACCGCCCGGTGCTCGACCATCTGTCGCCTGAGCTGTCGTGGATAGCCCACCGTGACGGACGTTCACAGCGGTTCATCGGCGAGCTGTCCCCGTCCGCGTACGGCTGGGTGTTCTGGTCGCACGACGGCGAGCACATCTCCTACACCGAGATGCTGCGCGATGCCGACGACAACGTGACGGGCTTGGTCGCCCGCACACAGCGGGCTGACGGCACCGGCGGCACGACCACGCTGGCGCAGCTCGGCAATGCGCTGTCGTGGTCCGACGACGGCCGGGCTGCCTATGTGGCCCTCCACGACGACGACGGCGACGGCGTGCCGGAGCGAGAAGCGCTGTATGTCCATACGCCAGACTCGCCCCACGGAGACGTCGAACTCGTGCATGCACTGCCCGCACCGACCCGGGTTGCGATCTGGTCGCCCGACGGCAGCCATCTGATCTTCGCGTCGGGCTCCATCGAGTCGCTCGTCGGTTGGTTCCGCGACCGCGGGCGCGGAGTGAACGTGTGGGGCATCGAGACCAGTCAGCCCCGGTGGATGCATCGTCTGATCACCGATGTCACCTGGGGCGACTGGCAGCCCCAGCCAGAGGCCGAGTAGGGCACCGCGCCGGTGGATGCGCCCCGACACCTCCGAGCGCAATCGCCTGCACACTGTTAGCTGAGACGAGTGCCCCCAATATGAGGGCCTCGTGAACCTGTGCGAGCGGCACGGCAAAACACTCATCTAGACCTAACCTGCGACATCTGAACTAGCGCGCTCATGGTCGTCGGCAGCAGCAGGCATAGCGCGATCGCGTGCCAAGCTATGTGCGTTGCTGCGGGCTCGCTGAACGATCGAGTCATCAGCGACAGTCCGAGTGACGTAACCAGCAACAGCGCAGCGCCCGAGTTGCCGGCAGCGCACGCCAACAGCATCCAATAGCGGGCACGAGGAAGCTTGTTCGACTCCAGCCAGAAAGCGACAATTCCCGAGATCAGAACACAAACACCCGCGACAATGACGACCGCTATTACGACACTCCATGCCGGCGGAATTCCCTGATCGTCGAACTCGGTCATACTCCTGCCAAGCCAGAGGAAGAGAAACGCTAGACTGCCGAAATAGAAGAGCAGCAGCATCTGCACCATGGCCAACAGGCGTCGGAACGCACGGTGGCACATCACCGCACCAAACTTGGTGTGTGCAATACGCTGGATTCGATGGCAAATGATGACGATTCCTACGCCATGGGTGGCTGCGTTAACTAGCAGCCCATTGTGGCGAGTTGACCTAGTCTTACTTAACGGCCTCTTCGCAATCGATCGCTTGAGTCGATAATCCAGAGGCCTCCATCGTCGGCCTTGTCGAGACAATCAACTTCAGCACGGTAGAGAACTCCGCCATGAAGATTTCGGACACGTGTACCGACGCTTCTACCGATTCCATTGTTGCGTTGGTCCATCTTCTTCTCAATCGCCGGCTGCCCCGGTGTCGTTTCGTGCATATCGCCGAACTCACGTGCCTTGGAATGACTGATACGGATAGTCATGGCTGCCGACCAGTAGCAATGGCGGAAGGCATCGCCGACACCGTTATGAAGATTTCTGCCAGCGAAATACCGTTGCGCAAGAGAAAGAGCCGACCGAGATTCTGAGAATGCCATATAGCAGATTCGATAGCGCGAAGGCCACTTGCAGTACTCGAACTCGGCATGATTGATTCGGTATCCCTTGCCAAAGTAGTACCACACTGGATCCGCCACGATGGGGTACGTATATTCACCATGCCGATGGTCTACATCAAGAACAAGCTGATTATTGTTGACATGCAGGGCCAGTTCAACGGCGTCGCCGTTTGCATCAACAGCAAGCGGTGCGTCTACAAATATCGCCGGGATTCCCTCGCTATCGACGATTGCCGCTCCCGAGCCATCGGCCAGCACCAGTCGAAATCCGTCCGGCAGGTTCAGCACCATATTATAGTACTGTGGGCTCTGTTCTGATTCAACGATAGTGAAGGTCTCGAGAATCGCATCCCGTGGGAATGTAACGATGCTTGAGACTTCGCCTCCATAGTGGATACCCCAATCGCCGAGTATTTCTGGTCGCCCAGTCGCGCCTTCCAATTGAATTCCGATGGTACTCGATTCATTCAACAAGACACCTATACTGCCGTCGCCGAGTACAGGCAGCGTGACATCATCGTTGTATCGAATGTCTGACTGCAATGGGTTGCTAACGGCATCACGAATAGCCTCGACAAACGTGTCCGGCAATTCACTCGAACCCTGAATCAGCTCCAAGACTTGGGCACTAATACCGGCGAGCTCGGCGGGCATCTTTGACGGAGTAGTCGCAGGCGACTCGGACTCCAAGTCAGTCTCGTCGCTTTCCGGTTCTGGTGTGAACGAATCCTCGTGGCCGCTTTCGGCGTCGGAGGAGCCGCCCTTACTATCAGGCAGTACCTCAAGTCCCTGAGCCGCCGCTGCCGGTGGCAGCGCTAGCCCGAGAAGGAGTGACGCGCACAGCAAGAGCGCACGTGTCGTATTGAGGACTCGAGCATTGCGACGCTTCAGCCCCTGAGCGCCGAGTGCTCTCGATTTAGTACCCCAATTGAAATAGCGATCCGACATGTGATGATCCCTTTACACCCTTGCGCCCAAGAAGAACTGACTGATTTTGATCGACAATGGCAAAGGCCACCGTGCCCGGGCCGCGTTGAACGATGCCACAGTAGCAGCGACGACCAGAGGCCGAAAGTGATGGGACCTGCACATTCGGACCTGCACATTCTTGTGGGATGGAGGTGGGTTGAGGTCAGTGGGTAGGGGTCGAGGCCCTGCTCGGATCGGTGTTTGGACACGCTGAACCCTGGAGGGCCTCAATGAACCGTGATGTTATGACGGTACAGCTGTGGCTGCCGCGTATAGAGCTGGCGGAACCCGGCAACGAGCTGTCGTGGTCCGACGACGGCCCTGCGGCCTACGTGGCCCAGCACGACGGCGACGGCGACGGCGACGGCGACGGCGACGGCGACGGCGTAGTTGAGCGGGAAGCGCTGTACGTGCACACGCCCGGTTCGCCCCACGGTGACGTCGAACTCGTGCATGCACTGCCCGCGCCGACGCGGGTCGCAATCTGATCGCCGGATGGCAGCCACCTGATCTACGCCTCAGGTTCGATTGAGTCGCTGATCGGCTGGTTCCGCGACCGCGGGCGCGGAGTGAACGTGTGGGGCATCGAGACCGGCCAGCCTCGGTGGATGCATCGCCTAATCACCGACGTCACCTGGGGTGACTGGCAGCCCCAGCCCGACGCCGAGTAGGGCGCCACGCCGGTACACGCGCCCGCGAAATCTTGCGCTCGCTGCAGAGGCGGCAGATGCCTCTGCGACCAGCGATCCGGCCGGTCGCAATGTCGCCGTGTCCCCTGCCGCCTCCGCAGCTATGGCATCTGTGCCTCAAGGCGCAGCACGGTGCCGGGCGCGCTGAGTATGTAGAGGTCGCCGTTTGCGTCTTCACCGAAGGACACCAGCGTGCTACGCGGCACTGACACGCCGAGATCGATGCGCTCGGCTGTGCCGTCGGGGCCGCGGACTAGGCCCCAGATTTCGCCGGTGCAGTAGTCGCCGAACACGTAGGTGCCTGCGAGCGCCGCAATGGTGCTTCCCCGGTACACGTAGCCGCCCGTTACCGAGCAGCCCTCGTCGTGGCTGTAGGTGTAGACGGGGAACACCAGGTCGCCCGGCGTCTCAGCGCCGCTGAAGCGATCGTTGCCCTCGAACAGCGGCCAGCCCAGATTGACACCGGGCGACCAGCCATCAGCGGCGGGCAGGACGTGAATCTCTTCGACACGATTCTGGCCGACGTCGGCGATCCACAGGTCACCGGTCGCGCGGTCAAACGAGAAGCGCCACGGGTTGCGGGCGCCATACGCCCATACTTCGGGTGCCCCACCGCTGGCGGCGAACGGGTTGCCGTCGGGGATCCCGTAGCCCCGCCCCGAGGCCGGGTTCGGGTTCGGGTCGATGCGCACCATCGTGGCAAGCAACGTGGCGGGATCTTGGCCTTGGCCGAAGAGGTCGTCTGCGGCACCGCCGTCGCCGAAGCCGATCCACAGGTTGCCGTCGGGGCCGAACGACAGGCCGCCGCCGTTGTGGTTGCAGGCGGGCTGGTCCAGCGCCAGCAGCACCCGGCGACGATCAGTCTGGGGGACATCGCCGTCCATGGGCATCACCGCGATGCGGCTGTTGCGCGCCGTGTCGGTGTAGCTGAGATACAGCTGCGATCCGTCGGGGCCAAAGGCAATGCCCAGCAGCCCGTTCTCGCACCCCTGGCTGAGCCTCGAACCGATGTCGGCCACCAGCTGCGGACCGGATCCCCCTGCTCTTGCGTCATCGGCAGCGGGATCGAGCAGCCACACCTGCCCGGTCAGCGTTGCGACGTACCGCTGACCGGTGCCCGGTCGAGCAGCAAACGCGACCGGCGAGGTGACCTGCGCGACCGGCACCAGTTGGAACCGAGTCTCGGCGAGGGACAGCGTTGTCGGGGCCGCACTGGCGGGCTCGCTGGTCGGCGGGCTCGCCAGCTCGCTCGTCGGCGAGTTCTGTGGGGCGTCCGCCGGCTCACCGGCGACGCTCGTCGCAGAGTTCTGCGGGGCATCCGCCGGCTCACTGGCGGCGCTCGCCGGCGTTGTGATGCTCTTCAGCGCCGGAGGTGCTGGCGCGATGGCGGCCCGAGCCTCAGGTGCAGCGCCCTGCGCGTCAGCTTCGGCCGGTTCCGAACCTGCACTGCACGCTGCACTCAGGAGAACGGCTGCCCCAGCTATCGCCGCAGCAATCCTCAGGATCACAGCAGCGACGGTACCGCCACGGCCCGTCGAGCGGCGAGGCACAGATGCGAGAGCGGCGGGCACGTCGATCCTTGCAGCCTCCTAACCTCACAGCGGCATGTATCCGAACGTGAGCGGCGAGGACACTGCATGAGCGCGACAAGTTGGGCCGTGTTCGCCGGCGCGTGCAGCGAGTTGGCAGGACGCATCCGCGAACGCTTCGAGAGTCATCCACACGTCGTGATGGCGACGCTTCGCAGCGATGGCTCCCCTCGCATGTCGGGCATGGAAGCGCCGGCCCGTGACGGACACATGTGGCTGGGCATGGAGCACACCTCGGCGAAGGCCGCGGACCTCCGACGCGATCCCAGGCTCGGCCTGCATTCAGCGCCCGACGGCGCGGACTTGGACCTGACAGCGGGCGATGCGCGGATCGAGGGACGCGCGGTGCCAGCCGGCGACGAGCTGACTGAGGTCTATGTGCGCGGACATCACCACGAGATTGACGACTCGGTGCGCTTGGCGCTGTTCACGGTCGATATCGCCCGGGCGGTCCTGGTACGGGTCGAGGACAAGCACCTGGTGGTCGAATCCTGGACCCCGACCGGGGGACTCACCGAGCGCCGGATCAGCTAATGATTCACCCTGGGACATCTATAGGAACGTCAGTGAAGATGTGGACCGGGAGCGGGCCGTTGGCGTCTGGCTCAACCGGCCCCCGCTCCCCTTTGGCCGGAGGGGATGGGTGGGGGTGGCGTCCATTGCTGACCGTCGGAGGTGTCGGTGAGGGTGGTGCCTGACGCGGTGCAGATGCCGTCTTGGTTGCATGGCTGGTGGGCGACGAGTCGCACGGCGAGCGGGGTTGTCGGGTCGGGGGTGATGGTGAGGATGTAGCTGTTGGCGGGTTTGCCGAACTCGATGCGGGGCGCGATTGCGACGAGAGTGCCGCCGGTGATGGCGATCGAGGGCGTGTCGGTGGTGAAGTCGGCGACGGGCTGGGAGAACGCAACGGCCACGCCGATGGGTCGGGGCCCGGCGCCGGCCGACGCGTCGGCGTCGGCGGGGTCGTTGCTGGTCGGCGTCGGCGTGACCGGCTCGGTGTCGGTGAAGGCTGCGGTGAGCGGCTGAGCAGGTGCGTCGAGTGCGCTGTGAGGGACGGGCAGGGGGCGCAGTTCGCGGATGTCGCCGAGTGATGAGCGCACGACGGCGAACGTCTCGGCGCCGGTGCGCGGGTCGGCGATCGTGACCGCGGCGTCGAGGGGGTCGGTGCCGGTGTCAGTGCTGGCGGCCTCGGTGCCGCTGTGGGCGGGGTCGGTGCCGTGGGCGGGGTCGGCGGAGGTGTCGGGTTGGGTGTTGCGGGCAAAGCGGCCCCAGCCGATCAGCCATCTGCGGTCGGCGAGCGGCTCGACGTGGCCGCCGATGCTGCCGAGCACCGATCGCAGCCCGCCCAGGGAGTGGTCTCGTACGAACACGGCTTCGCCGTTCGCGAGGTCGAGGGCGTACTCGACGGCGCGGCTGTAGTCCTCGCCGAGGCGTGTCAGCGGCTGTTGGGTCGCGGGGTCGATCACGCAGGCCGATCCGTTGTCGAACATGACCAGCCGCGGCTCGGGGGCGCCGCCGATGAGCGAGGCGGCGTGCTGGCCGCAGAACGCCCCCAGCGGGTCACCGACCAGCCGCAGCGGCACCGGGCCAAGGCCGCGCTTCGCCCATTCGTGGAGTGCGAGGTTGGTCTGGCCGATGCGCCACACGATCTCGGCGCCGGTCGCCGCGTCCGGGTCGATCAGCATCACCGTCGAGCAGCCCCGGAACGAGGCCAGCACCCCGGTCGGGGTCATCTGCACCGAGTTGACGTGCGCGTAGTCGTCGGGGAAGCGATGCTGGGCGCAGTCCTCGAGAGGAACGCGGCCCCAGGAGTTCCATGTCCAGGCTGCGTCGCCGTCTGCGCCGAGCATCTGGATCGCGGAGTCCCGCGTCCCAGTCGCGGCGCTCCACGGCTGCGCGTCGGGATCGTCGAAGCGAACCGCCGCCCGGGGCCTGCCGGCACCTGCGGGGGCGTCGCTGCGGGGAGTGTCGGGAGCGGCCGACAGCCACGAGAAGTCGCGCTCGGCGGGCTCGTAGGCCATCAACAGCACCGAGCCGTCAGATCCCAGCCGCAGGTCGTGGCGGCCCGTGACGCTCAGCGGCGCCACCGCCCTCACCTGCGCGACAGGGTCCAAGGCAGCGTCGAGGACCGACCACGCCGCGGCCCCCGGCTCGTCGGCGTCGACCGCGTG